>Ga0247727_10012953_pt1 | contig 14176 bp, 18 predicted proteins | sample WisWelCaveWW1625_FD_202498 | JGI IMG/M metagenome (GOLD analysis project Ga0247727, IMG submission 202498) | Biofilm microbial communities from Wishing Well Cave, Virginia, United States - WW16-25 | ecosystem: Environmental > Aquatic > Deep subsurface > Groundwater > Cave microbial mat | place... | reverse complement strand
AGAAAAGATTGCAACAATAGGATGGTGCTTTGGAGGAACGCAATCAATGAACTATGCAATATCTGGAAACAAGCTTGATGCAACTGTAATTTATTATGGCCAGCCAATTACTGACGAGGACCAGCTCTCACAAATTAGCTGGCCAGTCCTTGGAATCTTTGGTGATCTTGACTCGGGAATCCCAGTAGAAAAGGTAAATGAGTTTGAATCATCGCTAAATAACCTTGGAATTGAAAACGAAATTCACATTTATCAAGGAGTTGATCACGCCTTTGCAAATCCTTCCGGGGAAAGATATGCACCTGAAGAGACAAAGGACGCATGGCAAAAGACTGTATCATTTTTGGATAAGCACCTCAAGTAACTTGATTTTAACCGTAATTCTGTAGGATAATTGTATATCTTATTGATTATATATCAAATTGAGAATCATGTTTATTATCTTGACATGATCAGCCACAGTTTCCATGCTTACCAAGAGCAGCTGATTCTCATCAACTGGAATGCTAACGCGCTTTATTTTTTCATATTCTGTCATGGAATATTTTTCTCTGCCAAGTCTGTGTGAAAGTGCTTTGCGCGTATCCCATCTTAGTTTGGCATGATAAAGTGACATCTTGACCTCGTCAGGAGTTAGCAGGACTTCCGTGTTTTCACGCATGCCACTAGCTAGCAGCTCGCCGTTTTTACCATAAATTCCAGCAAAACGCACTACCTTATCTGTTTCCAAGGCATCTTTACATAATATATCATAATTCACAAGTCTGGTTCAAACAATTTTAATATTAACTTTCAGAAAATTATTTTCTGTCATCCTCGAATATCAACTTTCATGAAAGTATGCACGGAAAGATTTTCTTTTATACTTTAAAGTACAATAATGTACCATGTGTAACGAAATAGAATATGCTACACTAGAGGAATACTTGGCAAAACCAAAGCAAAAGGAACAGAAAGAAAAAGAATTGGAAGAGCCAATTCTGGTAGAAGCCTGACAAGAAAAAGTATACTATGAGACAACGTACTCCATTTGGGAATATCTCTGAATTCAGACCCAGTGTATAGTTATAGCAAAGTTTCAAGAAAAGATTGCAAAACAAGTGATTAGTTGGTGTAGATAAGAAGATCAAGACAACAGAAGATCATGCAACCTCTCCTATATCATGGTTGTAAGATAGATTTGATTTAATACTTTGTTTTTAATCCAAATGTTCTTCCACAAATTTCACATTGCCAATGATCTGAAACAACACGCCATCTATGTTCGTGTTTTTCTTTGCTCATATTTGGCTGCTTTTTGTGCGCTATAACATACATTACGTCGGCTTGCAATAAAAACAAAAAGGGATCAACAAGAACCGAAGTTAAATCGTAAATAACATTTGATAGTCTTTTCTAAAACCAAGACTTGTGAATATTTGACTTGATCTTATCTTTTAATTCAGAAGTAATGTCTTCTGGTTTCATGCCATGATCTTTTGTAGCATGTGCCGCACATTGTGCCAAAATCTCTTCTTCTGTCTTACCTTTTGCAACAAAACCGCAGTCAAATCCTACTGAATTGCATTTGAATTTTAACATGGTTTAGTAATATGGCAGTACTATTTTTACATTTTCTAATTATTTTTTGCACGAGTATGTTATAATATCAGACAATGAAATTGGTTCTACCATCATAGATGGAGTATGGGATGAATTCAATCAGTACTGGCAGAAATAATATTTCATAATATTTGCCAAAATGGAACATTGATCGATAAGAAAATTAACTTGAACAAAACAATTGATACGCTAAAATCTGCTCTTTTGACTTTAGAAATCTCCTAGTTTATCGTAATGAAGAATAAATTGAATTAGATTTTTTAAAATAAAATTTGATTAAACAAAAAGAGGTCACTGGCAAGAATAAAATCAAAATTGAACTAAGAATTTGATAATAAATCGTCTCAATCAAAGTGGTTTTGAAAAGTCGAACTGTTCCCAATCATCTTGATTAATAATCATTCCCTTTGGAATTTCTCCTTGGAATTTGGCATTTTTACAGTTTGCGTTTCTCAAATCTGAAAATTCTAAATTTGCTAATCGTAAATCTGCATTCTCAAGATTTGACCAACCAAGATCTGACTTTCGTAAATCCGCATGAAAAAATGTGGCTCCCCTAAGATCTGCTCCTCTGATATTTGCCCCACTTAAATCAGCCGAGTCCATTTCAGCATTCTCAAGATTTGCGCCACTCAGATCAGTGTTGCCAAGATGTGCAAATTTAAAATCAGAATGTGACAAGTCTGCTCGTGAAAGACTGCTACCAGTTAAATTTACTCTCTGAAGAGCTGCATAAGAAATATTTGCACCATCAAGTTTCGAATCAGATAGATCTGTTTCAATAAGATTTCCATTCTGTAGACTGACTCTGGATAAATTTATGCCCTTTAATTTTAAAGCATAAAGTGCGACTCCTCGATAATCCAATATCATCAAAGGGTTATCAGCTCTTCCTTTGTTGAATTCTTCTACATTGCCTTTTTTTAGTAAACTCAACAAGTAACTTGAAGAAATTCCACCAGTGCGAATTTCTGCAGCTGTTTCAGTAGCGGCTTTATAAGTTTGCCAGCTCTTTTGGTTTCTTATATCAAAAATAATATTTTTTTCTTTTTCTAACAATTGCCATAACTCAATGTCAAACAACAACTGTTCTATTTTATCAGGTGGATTTCGTCTATCTGTTTTTCTTTGTTCTATTTTTTCCATTCTTTTTTCTGTTGGAAGATCAGCATATTCTTGAACAGTCTGTCTGAAATCTGGATTGGAAACAAAGTTTTGGTAAAAATCTGGCCACCTTATCTCGATGGCTTGTATTATGAGAAGTGATTTAAGCTGTATGCCTTGGTCTTTGTATATCTGACTAGTCAATATGAGACTATTAAGAAATCGTTTTACTTCTCTAGGGTTGGTTTCAACAACTTGAGCTACCAAGTCTTTATGATCGTATAGAATGTTTCTCTGCTCTTCATCTTTGTGTTCTTTAAGTAAAAATTCAAGTAAATCATCAATATGTTCTTTTTTCCAAATAGGCAAATAGACAGGTAGCTGTATTATTTTTTTCAAGTAGCTCTCGCCACCAAATTTTCCTTCTAGGTGTTCAATTTTTTTGTTAATTGCTGAAGTAATGACACTCCGATTTAGACCCAAGACAAAAACTATGCCAATAGTGTCAAACAATATTTTTATTGATTCTAGAACCTGTACTGCTTTATCAGCTGAACATCTGTCCAGATCATCAATGAACACTACTAACTTAAGATCTTCTTTCGCATATTCTGATTTTGGTATACTTTTAAGCGATTCTTCTATAGTGTCTAATCCCTCCTGTATTGTAGTGCGTTTTAGATATCTTTCTGAAGTAGATTCGAGTTTTTGTTTTTTTGTTACCTCATGTCCTGTTGGGTCAGAATACAAATACATTCCAGGTAAGCCAGGAATACCTAATTCTACATAAACTGATAATTTAGAAATTCTCTCCAAGACTTTTTCTGCAAGTGATTGATTCTTTTTGACTTCCTCATAAATGGAATTTAGTATAGTTAAAATCAAAGGGATGGTTGCATGTGCTTGCTCTCTTTCATAACGCCATGCGTTAAACTCTATACACTTGCATTGAAATTGCTCAAGCTTTTCTTTTATGCAATTCATCATAGTTGTTTTTCCAGTCCCCCATTCGCCAAAAATTCCTATTGTATACCTAGGTTTAGAATTCAAAATGATGCCAGTTATGGCATCTGCATACGATGAAAAATTCAAGACAGACATTTTTGCTTTGGTAGGAACATCATCCATGAAAATTGATTTTTCATGAGGCAGTTTCAGATTTGATATGACGGTCTCTTTTACAGTATTTGTAATTATACTATTATTTTCAATTTCTTTTTTATTTGAAGACCAAAATCTCAATGTGAATTCTAAAAGTGTTGGCAATTAAAAATACTTGTGTGGTAAAATGCTTTATAATTTCAAATTTTTTGATAAAAAACCGAAATCATTTGCAAATACTAGGCTGTTGTTGCACAACACAGTGAATTGCACCCATTCCATAAATCAAATCTTTGCAATCAATTCCTATTACTTTTCTTCCCGGAAATTGTTTTTGAATGATTTTTTGTGCCAGTTTGTCATTTTTGTGTCCATATGCTGGAACCAAGACAACCTTGTTTGCAACATAAAAGTTAAGGTAGCTTGCAGGAAGTCTTGTCTTTTCACCCCTAATTTTACTGCGAATCACAGGAGGCATTGGCATTTTTATGACTTTCAATTTCTTTCCATCATGGTCTGTTGATTCGAGCAAAATCTCATAATTTTGTTTCAAGATACCATGACTCTCATCGCTCTTATTCTCCTCATATGCACACAAGACAGTTCTTGGATTTGCAAAGCGGGCCAGATTATCAATATGACCATCTGTGTCATCGCCTGCGACACCGCCCTTTAGCCAGATTATGTTGGTTCCACCAAAATAGTTTGATAAATATTTCTCAATTTCAGCTTTGGACAAATGCGGATTCCTATTTTTGTTTAGCAAACACTGTTCTGTGGTTAAAATAGTTCCTTTGCCGTTGACATCAACAGAGCCACCTTCTAAAACAATGCCTGGCCTGAAATTATTTAGCTGTAACCTGTCACTTATGATACCAGGAATCTGAGTGTCCCGCATTAGCTCTTTGTATTTTTCACCCCATGCATTGAAAATCCAATGAACAAAAGCTATCTGTTTTTTTTCCTTGTTTAAAACAAATACAGGTCCATAGTCTCTAAACCAAATATCAACATAGTTCCATACATGGAATTTAATTTTGTGAAGATCAACACCTTTTTGCTTGAGAAGTTTTCTTACTTTCTCTTTCATCTTCAAGTCTGTAACAAACAAATTCACTGCTTCATTTTTTGATAAAGCTAAAATCATTTTTACATATGCACTTTCAACTTTTTTTACTCGATTTGGAAATGTCACTGGATCATATGGCCATGACATCCAGGTACCATCATGTCTTTCCCATTCTGCTGGCATGAAATATCCCATGTTTTTAGGTGTTTCACTCAAAACACGTGAAGTTAGCATGCCATAAGTTGCAGGAAGTCTATTTCTCAAAAATCCCCAACCCTCCTGAATTCTTTTGTTCTGGGAAAGGTCAAGTGTTGCAACCAAGACTTCTTCATGTTCTGTACTTGCTCGTTTAATCATTCTTCCAAATGCATCGCAGACAAACGAAGCCCCCCAAAATCGTGTGTTGCCTTCGGTTCCAACTCTGTTTACTGATGCAACATGTATCCCGTTAGCGATAGCATGGGAGCGTTGAATGCTTTCCCAAGAATAGTGCCAGTCTTCATAGGTTAAAGGATCACCTTGCAGATACCCAATTGCAGAAGGATAAAAGATGATATCAGCTCCCTGCAAAGTCAGAGTTCGTGCTGCCTCAGGAAACCACTGGTCATAGCATATCAGCACGCCAAATGATATGTCGCCTGCCCGAAATACCTGATATCCCAAGTCCCCTACATCAAAATAGTTTTTTTCATAAAAAAATGGATCATGTGGTATGTGCATTTTTCTATAACTTCCCATGATGATGCCATCGGAGCCAATCACAACAGCTGTGTTGTAATGTTTGCCTGAAGTATCTACTTCAAATATTGGCGCAATTATAATGACATTAAATTCTTTTGCTAATTTAGACAACGTTATCGTGGTTTCACCTGGAATGGTCTCAGCTAGTATAGTGACATCTTTCTTTTCATCAATTGGGAAATATGTGGTTTTGTATAATTCCTGTAAACAAATTATTTGTGCGCCTCTTTTAGCTGCTTCTCTTATCTTTCCAATTGTGTTTTCCATGTTGCTTTTTATGTCATCAGAAACACGAGTCTGGACTAGCCCTATGGTGACATTTTTTTCTGCCATCTCAGGCACATTTGATTTAAGGTGTTTATTTACCTTTAACTACAACTTCGAATCCAAAAATGGGCTCAAGGTGAGTCTGCGATGGATAATGGCCATAATTGGCAGGTGAAAAACAAATTTTTTGACAAGTGTTCCTTGTGTGGAAAACAAGAACAAGTCTTTGAATAAACAAACTGTCTAGTTAATTCCAATTAGTTTATCCATGACCTGTATTATAAAAAACACATGAAGCGCATAAGCTCCTGGGGCAACAAGTTTATTTTATCTGCAATAATTCAAGGCGCAATAATTACAGGACTGACCATTTCTGTTGTTGGAGCCCAAATGATATCCTCAAGTGTAAATATAATCCAGTTTCTTTCCATGTCCTTTGACGGGCCTGCAAAATGGTTCTTTTTGGGATATGTCTTTTACATGATACTTGTTGTGGCCATAGCAACCACGGCAATCTTTTACAACCATCTTGAAATCAACATGGAAAAAAACATCCGCGGAGTCAGAGCTGTGATGGCCTGGATTCATCTAATATGTATGAATGTTGGAGGCGCAGCAACCACAATATCAATGATCCTTGCAGGACTTATAGGCTCTGGTGCGCTAGATTTGATTTTGAGTGGGGGAAGTACAACAGAGCTAAATCAAAATTTATCCATAATGGACCAGTTTATTCCACCAATTGGAACATTTGCAGGAGTACTAAGCATTGGTGTGATTGTTGGAGGAATATCTTACGTCTCGACTTATTTGCAAAAAAGTAGTGACGATGTTCAATAACAAAACCAATCTCAATTAAATTATGTTTTCCATTATTCCACATTAGCCATTTTTATTAAATTTAATACGCTGTTGATAATTTTTGTATGATCTGCACCAACTTCGATACTAATTAATATCAAGTGATCTTCATCCAGAGGAAAAGATATTCGTTTAACTTTTTCATATTCTGTCATAGAATACAGTGCTTTCCCAATCTTGTGAATCAAGTGCTTTCTACCTTCCCAACGCTGACTTGCATGATAAATGACCATGCCAAGTTCATCAGGGGTAAGAAAACTCTTTAGATTTTCTCGAAAACCACCACAAACTCTTTCTCCGCTTCGATTTAAAATTATGACAAAACGAACGTTAGGATCAAGATTCATTATTTCTTTATACAAACCATCAAAATCCATTTAGTAATATACTGTTTTTTATTATTAAAGATCCCTATGATTGACTCTCTATGATCATCAGAGTAATGGTGGAATGAACATCTGGAATTTTCCTGATTTTAAAAGTAATTAATTGTCTTAGCTCATCAACAGTTTTTGTTTCTAAACCTGCAATGATGTCATATGCACCAAATATACCATGTACTTCTTTGACCCCTATTATGGATTTTAATTCCTCAATGACAAACTCTTCTGAACCCATTCCACAATTCAGTAGAACATATGCTTTTGCCACGACTTATATTCACAATCATGATATATCAGGGATTTCTCTATCGAATATTTGCCGCTAGATTTTACAATGAGCTAACTATTGGTCCACTTGATGACAACAAGACTGGAATTGCAGTCTTTGAGGCTACACAAGAAGAGGCAAGAGATTTTTATGATAAATATGACAAGGCTTGCTCTGGTATACTGAATTATCATCTTTGCCAGTGGAGTGCAATTCCGTTTCTTTCTGCACTCTAAATCACATGAGAATCTTAAACTAGAATTATTTCCAGACTGGACGCATACTTAATTTGTGTCTGAATCTAAAAACAATCAAAAATAAAATTTAACGAATGAAAAAAAATCTTCAAAAAAATATAAAATTTGACATTAAAAAATAGTAGAATTAAATTTCGACAAAATTATCAGATAAGCAACTTTAAAAACTATATTTTAAATTATGAAACGTGCCTAAAAACAACAAACAAAATTTAAAAAATAAAAATATCGTAAACAAGATTACATCAATTAATTTAACAAAATCACTTGGAGATAAAATTATGTTTTGTCTTTTCATAGTGATGATTGGATTTGGAACATACAATTTAGCTATGGACAGTTTTGCCCAAGAATCGCCTAAAGATGATTATGGTGATGTATGGGAACAACTACAAGACGTTCTAATTAAAAACGTCCTTGGACAAGTTGGTCCAATAGTGGCAGGAGCTGTTGGCATGGGCTTTCAGTTTGCTCGTACAAAAGGACTGGCAATAAGTGCTGAAGCAGAAGAATACTTTGTTAATTCCGCAAAAACGTTTGTAACAAGTCAAAGTCGTTGGATATACGAACAAATGAGAGACAATAAGGGAGCGTGGGAAGAACTTGATAAAAAAAATGGTGGACAAGCACATGTGGGCGGGACGCCAAAAAGTTTAGGTCGTGCAGCCAGGGACAGAGTAGTAAATGATCTAATGACTGAATTAAAATCAGACGAATTCACTAGAGTGACAAGAAATATGCTCAAAGACAATGTTGTATCTCTAGTGGAAAGAACTGTAACAGAAAACAACAAAGAGCTTTCTGAAAAGAGTAAAGGTTTGATAGAATCTCTTGCACCATTAGCTGTAGATGCTATGCTTTTGCCTCTACAATCAAAAGAAGAAGCTCGTCAGAAAAGTACGGAAATCATTGATTCTGCCTTGAAATCGATAAAAAAGAATCTAGATTATGAGGAAATTCCATTTGACAAAGATCTTGCAGAAGTGATGATAAAATCAGAACTTTTCAAAAGAATTGGCTCCATACAATAAGGATATCTTGTCAAGAATGAAATCAAACTTGAACTAAATCTGGTAATGGGTCTTGTATATCATATCAAAACTGACTTGTGCCCATATTTTTTTAACACATCATTGATACCATTTACTATGCTTTCTATGCCTGGAATTTCTGATTTGTTTTGTGCTAGACCTAATTTTATTGCATTGATATAATGTAATATCTTTTTGACTTGCTTTGATTTTTTTGTCTTAGACCAACTTGAATTTTGTAAATTCTTAAGATCTGATGATATATCGCATAGCTTGATTAGCTGAGCTTGCCACGACGCATTTTTTAGTTGTTGTACGTACTGGAGTTCTTGATCTTTTTTATGTAATTTTTTGTCTTTACTAATTGATAAAATCATGACTGCAACATTTTGTCCAAACCTTTGGTAAATATCATCAAATGATGTATTTGTATAATCAATAACATCATGTAGCCATGCAGCACATAGGATATCTTCGTCTGTTATGCCAATGTTTTTGAGTCTAGATACAACTGATTCCAGATGTTTCCAATAAGGAGTGATTCCATCAGATTGTATTATTCCTGAATGTTTCCCTTTAGCAAATAGTTCTGCAGCTTCTAATTTAGACAATATATGTTTGTGTCAACAAGAAGGAGTTTAAACAGTTTGTAAAGTTATTGAAATGTATCATCACATGAATCTGGAAGTGTCTTAAAACAAACAATCTTACACTTAACTGTGAATTACAATTTATATGCAATATCTAAATGTAGCAAAAAAAGCAACATTAAATCAAGAAAAAATAATCAAAGAATTTAGCTACCAATGATATATTAAAAAATGAAAAAGGGTTTTTCTAAAGCAAACTTTATCCTTCCACAATTCCATTATATGATACGGATTACAAGTCACTGCATCACAATATAATGAGAATAGATCCTAAAGTGAGATTTGCTACAATATTTGATGTGAATGGTATCATATTATACAGTGCACATCGTGATGGTGTTACTAATCTTCTTTCTCCGGATGAAAACCAAAAGGCACTTGATCAAGCTGTCAATGCTTGGAAAACTCGCAACGAGTTTGCAAGTAAAATTGGAAAAGGTAAATACGTTTTGGCAGTTTATGAAAAAATCAAACGAATAACAATGCCATTAGATGATGAACATTTTCTATACATCACTACAGAAACAAATGCCAACCATGATAAAATAATTGAAAAGGCATTACAGCTAAAACAAGATGCATTGCATGCTCCTGAAGGAATGCCATGAATTTATTTTTCTGAAAAATCTAGATTATTTAATTAACCCTAAAACCTTAAATGGGATTTTATTTAGATCAAGTTGCCTTTCTCCAGTAACAAAAAGTACATTTGGGTCCATTGGGAAACTCATGAGAATTATCTTGCCTCTATACGAAAGTGAAAATTCTACTGTGCCAAATTCCTCATCAAACTCATGACGCATGCGAACTCGAAGTGAGAGCTCCATGAATAACATCTCATCTTTTTTGGTATCTTCAAGAGCCTTAAGACCTTGACGCATTCCACCAGCAATCAGTTTTCCTTTGTTGTTTATTATTCTGGCAGACCGTATCTTGCTATCTAACTTGAAAATACTTTCACATATTTTATCAAAATCTCTCTGATCGTCTTCCACTATGTTGAGAATATTCTACTAGCAGATTAACTTTGTAGTTTGTTTCCAAAAGCTTATCAAATATGAATCACAATAGATGTCATGTCAAAGAAAAAGCCCGAAGGCTGGGAAGCATTATGGGAACAATATCTTGAAGCACTAAACAAATGGAAACACGTCTATGAATTGTGGATAAAGGCAGGAAACGAGGCCATGGTAAAGTACAGCGAAGTTTGGCAAAAAACACTTGGTTCTGATGCAGAATTATTAAAAAAAATAAATGAAACTTGGCAAGAAGCTTGGAAACAATCTGGAGTTGACCAAATCAAACAGCTTGGAACCATGTGGGAATCTATGTTAAAGATGTCAGGAATGGAATCGATGGTAAAATTCAACGAGGACTGGATCAAAATGTGGCAAAACTCTGGTACGGATCCATTCAAGGCATATTTTGAGATGCTAAAAAAATATACAGAAACTTGGGAAAACATGTGGAAAAAGTAAAATGCAAATTAACCGAGAAATTGACGACTCTGTTATACATCTGCTCACTGGAAAGAATTTTGCATTTGTTGCTACATTGATGAAAGATGGCTCCCCTCAGATTACTCCAACATGGATTGACTTTGATGGAAAGACGATTCTGATAAACACTGCAGAAGGAAGAACAAAACAAAAAAACCTATCAAGGGATCCACGCATTTCTATCTCAATAGTTGATCATAACAACCCATACAATATGGTGACAATAAGAGGAAAAGTAATTGAACAAACATCACAAGGTGCAGATGAACACATTGACAAGCTAACAAAAAGATATCTGGGTTTTGACAAGTATCCGTATAGCTCGCCTATTGAAAAAAGAATCATTATAAAAGTTGCACCAAAAAATGTCTTTCACACACAACCCTAAATGTTACCCAAAAATATTACTTGCTGTAAGAAAACGTAGATGAATCTACTATAATTTCATGTTCATTTTTTGGATTTCTTTAATGATTCCATCATGATCTGCATCAGGTTCAGTAGACAAAATTAGTGAACCATCATCCAAAAAGATCGTAATTAACTTGACTTTTTCCTTTGATGTTATCATCCAATTGGTCACTCCAAGTGCATTATCAAACATTTTTTCCATGTTTGCCCTTACTGAGACCTGATAATGTGAAAGATTGCTCAATTCCTCATTAAGTAGAGGTTTAGAATCTGCACGCCTTACAAACGACAACAATTTCCTGTCCTTTATTCGTCCTACAAATCGTATATCCTCATCAATCTGTATAATTTTTGAACATGTTGCTTTTACTGAATTTATGAGATCTTGACTCAATTATATCACTGAATCTGTACACTACAAAATTTCTGCTTAATTAAAGTGTTTTTCAATCTTAAAATAGATCGCATTTATATGAAAAATCGATTTTATTCATAAAATATCATATAGTGAATTATATTAAAATAAAGAAAAAAGGAAAAAATCTTAGTTAGTCTTTGTCCAAGCGGACAACCATGAGTTAACGATATTTCTGTTTAACTCGGCAAATGCAGTTGCATTTTCGTTTATTGTTCTAAGATTTTGTTTTGTTGCATCAAGTGCAGTGTGTACAATTTTGTGTTGTACATCAAATGCTTTGATGATTTCATCTGTTGACTCCTGTACAACTCTATTGATTGGTTCTGTTACGTTTGTGTTCAGACCCATCTTGTCAGCATATTGCTGTTGGATGGCCAATGCAGAGTTGACAACATTAGTCCACACTCCCAAGTATTCTTGCTGTAGGTTAGTGAATGATTGCAGATATTGTGGAGTTACTTTTTCCACATGACCTTTAATCTTTTCAAAGCTACCCTTGTAGACATCAAAAATGTCCTTGGAAGTTGTGCTTGTAGTTTTGCTCATGGATTCCATGTATTGGTATGGATATATATAGCTATTGGTAATGACTGGTAACCATTGGTTTCTAATGTCAAAGCTTATATCTCGTGTAAAGAAAGATAAGGCATTGAAAATACAAACCATTAATCCTGCAACAGAACAAATTATTGGCGAATATGAAGCAATCTCTGAAGAGCAAGTAAATGCAGAAGTAAATCATTCTAGGATGGTTTATGAAAAGATCTGGAAAAAGTTTGACATTTCAGAGCGTGCAAAACTTTTGCGACATTTAGCAAGCATGCTTTTGCAAAGAAAAATGGAATATGCTTCGATAATTACAAACGAGATGGGAAAGCCAATCTCTGAATCTATAAAAGAAATAGAAAAATGCAGCTGGGTATGCAATTATTATGCTGATAACGGAAAAAAATTCTTGGAGCGTGAATGCATACAAACAGATGCAAAAGATAGCTATGTACAGTTTGATTCTATAGGTGTTATAGGATGTATAATGCCATGGAACTTTCCATTCTGGCAGGTTCTTAGATTCTGTATTCCTGCTTTGCTTGCAGGAAATACTGTAGTCTTAAAACATTCTAGTGTATGTATTGAAGCTGGAAATGCAATTCAAGATGCACTAGAAGATATTGGATTTCCAAAAGGTGTATTCAGACACATCACAGGAAATTATCTTGTAGGAGAAGCATTAGCAAAAGCAAATGTAGATGCAGTATCCATTACAGGAAGCACAAAAGCTGGAATCAGAGTAGCAGAAATTGCAAGCAAAAACTTGCACAAATTCATTCTAGAACTTGGTGGAAGCGACCCATTTATTGTACTAAAAGATGCAGACATTGAGAAGGCAGCAAAAGTAGGAGTTGCCTCAAGATTTCTTAATAATGGTCAAAGTTGCATTGCTGCAAAAAGATTCATTGTTGACCAAAGCGTTGTTGAGGAATTTACAAAAAAATACGTAGAAAATGTTCAGGCACAAATAGTTGGAGATCCACTAGATTCCAAAACTACGATAGGGCCTCTTGTACGAGATGATTCCCGTAATATAATTATAAATCAAATAGGAAGGTCTGCACTAAAAGGGGCACATGTATTGTTGGGTGGAGATGTACCACAAAGAACAGGATTTTACTTTAATCCTACAGTTGTATCAAATGTAACACCTGACATGGCAATATCAAGAGAGGAAGTATTTGGTCCAGTTGCACCAATCATATCTGCAAAAGATCATGTTGAAGCTATAAGATTTGCGAATGATACCGAGTTTGGTCTTGGTGCAAGTATATGGTCAGAAAGTTTTGCACAAGAAAACAACTTGGCAAAAGACATCGAAGCAGGAATGGTCTTTGTAAATTCGATGGTGATATCAGACCCAAGGATGCCTTTTGGTGGAATCAAAAACTCTGGAATAGGAAGAGAGTTATCAAATTATGGTCTTAAAGAATTTGTTAACATAAAATCAGTTATCATAAACTAAATCATCGAACTCTGATTTTACCAAAATAGTTTTTGTAACGATTTACATAAAGTGCTATTAACCGCAGTATCAATTAAATCTATAGAGCTGTACTGCCTTTTTGACTAGTTCCAATGTCAACTACCTCATCTATGGTAGAAACAAAGATCTTACCGTCTCCTTTAGAACCGGTACCTGCCGCACTAACTATCGCAGTTATTACGACCTCAGCTTTAGAGTCATCAACTATTGTAACTATAGAATCAATCTCATTGTATTCAGCAATCTGTCTTTTGGTTCCACGTGACATCTCAACCATGGGTCTTTCTCCCTCTCCTTGACCTTTTGCAGTAAATACAGTCAGACCTTTTGCTCCCGCCTTTTTTATTGCATCGACAACTAAATTCATCTTATCAGTTTTCACAAAAGCTTCGATTCTTTTCATTATGTTCTTGAAATTCTAATTAAGATATAAACAGAACGGTGATTTTTCAGCACTGATAATTGATTTTGAGAATTCG
>Ga0247727_10012952_pt1 | contig 14178 bp, 17 predicted proteins | sample WisWelCaveWW1625_FD_202498 | JGI IMG/M metagenome (GOLD analysis project Ga0247727, IMG submission 202498) | Biofilm microbial communities from Wishing Well Cave, Virginia, United States - WW16-25 | ecosystem: Environmental > Aquatic > Deep subsurface > Groundwater > Cave microbial mat | place... | reverse complement strand
GCCAAAGGCAATCCCTTGCAGGTACGGCGGTGAGGAATTCGCGCTGATTCTTTTTGATTGCGATGCGCGTTCAGCGCTTCAAAGCGCAGAATTGCTCAGGAGTTCTATGGAGAAAGAATCTCCTTTGACAATAAGCATCGGTGCAATGAGTTGTTTAAACAGTTCTGCCCTTCCAAGCGAACTTGTCCAGTATGCAGACAAGGCATTGTACATTGCAAAACAGCAGGGCAAGAACAAGGTGATTCAGCATATTATGGTTGACAGAAGTCTTGGTGTCATAGACGTTACACAGATTTAACGCGAAGTTATTATTTCAACAACGTCCCTGTGTTTTAGCTGGTGTTCTCTTCCGACAACTCTCTTGGTCTTGACATCTATTGCTCTAATGAACTTGTTTCCAAGGTCTGTGTGGAGCTTGAATGCAAAATCAAGCGCAGTGCTTTCAGGCGGCATCATGAAGCAGTCTGGAAGAACATTTCCGTGCTGGTCTGCGAGCTTGTTTACTCCTCCAGGGAATATTGCTATGAATTTCAGGAAATCAAGGACTGCAATGTTTATCGTTTGCTGGACTCCTGTCGAGCCTAATTTGTCAAGGACATTTTTCTGTATGAATTCAAGGGCTTGTTTTTGTCTGTCGCTTAGTGTTCCTGATATTTTGAATGTGTTGTCTCCAGGAATATAGGAAATCAATCCCTTTCTTGCTGCTTCTTTCAGCGCAAGCTCGCTTTCTGCTGAGCAGGGTATTATTATTCTCTCAGGATTGTTCTTTTTTACTCTTTCAAGGTTCTGCATTGCTCCTGCAACGTCAATCTTGTTCGCGGCAATCAGCAATGGCTTTGTTTCTTTTCTCAATGCTGTGGCGAGTTTAAACAGCTGTTCTTCAGCCCATATTGTCGGGTTCGGAGGCAGTGCGAGCTTGTTTATTATTTGCTTGACAAGTTCTTCAGTGACTCCAAGGCCTGAGAGCTGTTTTCCAAGAACTTTGTTTATGTCTCCGCCCTCCTGATGAACCTGTCTTGCTGATTTTTCCCATCCTTTCTTGATGATTGAAAGATACCACATGTCAAGCTCGAACTCAAGGAATTTCACGTCAAATTCAGGGTCGTAGCTTCCAGGGTCTACTGGCTCTCCTTTTTCGTTTGTTGTTCCTGCTATGTCAACAACGTGGATTAGGACATCTGCCTGCCTGAGGTCGTCAAGGAACTGGTTTCCCATTCCTTTTCCTTCGTGAGCTCCTGGCACTAGCCCTGCGACATCAACTACTTCTACAGGCACGAATCTTATTCCATTATGGCAGTATCCGAATCGTGGATTGCACTGCACTCCGAATTCCTTGTCGGCGCATTCTATTTTCACGTGGCCGAACCCCTTGTTCGGCTTTATTGTTGCGAAAGGATAGTTTGCTATTAGAACATCTGCAAGCGTCAGCGCTTTGAAAAAGGTTGATTTTCCAACATTTGCCTTTCCTACTATTCCTACAAGCATAGAATAACTGCTTTCCTTCAGTATAAAAAGCTCGCGATTTTAGGCATTGCAGTGCGAGTGAAAATCTGCCTTTAACATCATTCAAAAGCCAGCACTTTTATTTATAAGCTTCAGAATGACAAATACAGAAAATATTATAAAGCCTTCCGTCGTGAGAATTCCCATGGCATTAGTGCGTCACAGGTACACAGGCGTCGAGTATGAGACTATTACAAGGTATTCTGTTACTTGGAAGGATGTTTTCTCAATAGAGATGCTTTATACCATGCTTCACGAGTGGCTTGTTGATAACAGGTATGCTGAAAAAGATGATTCAAAGTTTCCTGAAGTCTTGTATTTGCAGAAGGAAGAGCAGAAAGGCAAGGAAATCTGGATTCGTTGGAGACCCAGCAGGTTTTCGTTAAGTAAAAGAGCTTCTCTTTTCAGGTTTGACATTGATATTGACATCCACCTTCTCGGGCTTAAGGAAGTAGAGCTTCTTGTCAAGGGCAAGAAAATTACAGCTGAAAAAGGGGAAGTTGAAGTGAATGTTGTTGCAAATCTTGTAAAAGACCCTGAGGGAAAATGGAAAAAGCACTCTATTCTCGGGCCTTTGAGGGAACTGTACATACGGCGCATTATCAGGCAGACAAAAAGGGACTTGGAAGACGAGCTTTACAATGATGCAATGCGAATGCGCGAAGCAATTACTTCATACTTGAATGTAGAGGCGCATATTGGACTTGAAAAGGAGGCTCGCACTTATTTCCCGAAGATTGATTGAAGATGGTAGATAAATATCTAAGAATTCCCGCGCTTACCTTGAAACACAAGGGTCCTATTGATTTTCAGCAATTGCTTGATGCAATAACTGGCTGGCTTTCAAGCAAGCTGTTTTTTGTCGAGATAAACAAGACAAAATACAAGGGCCCAAAGGGCCATACTGAGCGTGAGTTCGAAATATCAGGCGTTAAAAAAATAAATGACTATGTTAAGCAGAAGATAGAAATCACTATTTTTGCAGCTGATATGAAGGAAGTGGATGTTGTGAAGAACGGCGAAACAAAGAAGCTTCTTGATGGCTTGTATCTTATCAGTGTTGAGGGCTACGCAGAACTCGATTACACTAATCGCTTTGAAAAAAATAATTTCCTCAAGATGTTGAGGAATTTCTATCATAACTTTATTATATTCAAGACTACAGATGAAATCTATGAGGATGAGATTAAGGTGAAAGTAGGAGAACTTTTCAGGGTTATTAGAAACACAATGGAGCAGACTGCCGTATGGTAGAAAGAAAGCTTATTGTTGAGGATGAGACAGTTTCCTACGAGGGAGCATTTGAAGTCAAGGAATTATACGCTGCAATGAAAGAATGGTGCAAGGAAAGGGGCTATTATCCTCTTGAAATAAAGAGCACTGAAGTTGTTGGCAAGGAAGGAAGAACCATTGAGAATGTTGTCTGGCCTACAAAGAAATTCAGCGACTATGCAAGAGTGTTTCTCCGCACAAAAATTTACTTTGTGAATATCAAGGATGTTGAAGTCGAGCGCGACGGAAAGAAAATGAAGATGCAGAAAGGCAAGGTCACAATTGTTTTTAATTCATATCTCGAAACAGACTACGAAGGAGATTGGGAAGACAAGCCTGTATTCTTTTTTGTCCGTTCGCTTTTCGAAAAGTTCGTCTATGTTCCATACATCTCAGGCTTTGAAAAACAAATCAAGGAAGAAACAACAGAACTCAAGCGAATGGTCCAGGCATTCCTGAATTTGTATAGGTTCTAGTTCTGCAATTTTTTTGTATTATTCGCTAACATTTTACTCCAGTTAATTCCTGCTGTTTCTTTGTTAAAAGCTGAGCGACTTTGTATTTCACAACCTTTGCATCTCCTAAATCATCGACAAAATTACCCATTCTCATGGGAGCTTTAGTGAACTGGACAATTATTTTCCCGTTTCTCAGCGGAGTATTCCACCAATTTTCATTTTGCACGAAAAAGTGTTCTGGAAATACGCTTTTGAATATTACTGCAAGAATGTTTGGGTCTTTTGCTGCTTCTTTGGCAAGCCAATCAAGCGACTCTTCTGATACGATCATTAGAAAGGCCATGCCTGCACCAGGCCTGCCTGCTGGATCAACTCCCGATAATGCATCATAACTAACGCTAAAAGCAGGCTCTTCTAAACCATTTTTAGTAAAAGCACTCATCATACTGGGTACTTCGCGGACTTTTCTTCGTGTTTTCTTGACTTTTCTCTTCCAGAATTTCAACCAAGGTTCTTCTTCCTCAATTTCTTCTTTCTCAATTATTTCATGAAGTAGCGCACCGCTATATGCTGCTTCTGGAATGCATCCTTCTGAATTTATACCAGACCTATCATCATTGCTTGAGCGGCATAACTTCCGTATTATCCCAAAAAAAATTCCAGTGTCATCAGTCAACTTAAATTTAAGGTTTTTCAAACCTCGTAAGAAAAAGCCCAGTCCAGTATTATCTCTTAAACTATATGAAATTGAAAACCCTGAATTGCGAATAAACTCATTAATATCCATTCTTCGGAAGAGGAATGTCTTATTATAAAAACGTTTGTTAGTCTTTGGTATCTTTCCTTAATTTGTATAGATTTTAATTCTGTCTGCTTAATTTAACATTGTCAGAAGCTATGCCCATGCATCCTGGTTCATCATTCTTAATAGTTCCTTGCAAAAGATTAGTTGTCAGCATCATATCCCACTCATTTCCGCCTACATCAGTGAACATAAAGCGAGTGGAGCTAATTACCCCATTCTGTATCACGCTCTGAACTCTGCCCATTTGTAGAAATGTATTGCATCCCATTCTCGGGACGAGCTCATCAACATCAAAGTTGGCAAAGTCAATGGCAACGTTTCCATTCACAGTATTTCCTGCCTGCACTAGATTTATGGTGATTGATGGAGGATTCATTCTTCCTCTGTACCTGCAGGAAGGGTTAGGACAATTATTAGTAAAAGTCATTGAACCAGCCCAATTGCCTGTCAAATCTCTCGCAGGTGTTATTGTTGAAGTCATCTCAGGAATATTAACAGGTACAGGAGCAGATGGTTCTTCTTCAGATTCTTCATCTTCTTGTACAGGCTCTGCATCAGTCTTAACCTGATTAGTATCTGCTGGTTTGGTATCTTCTTTTACATCCTCTAACGGCGGCATAACCTCCTTCGGAGCACACGATACTATGAGAAGCAAAATTAGAATTGAAGGTATTATGATTTTCATATTAGTATAGAAACTGTATTTGTATAAAAATGTAAGCCTCCCGAGTATTATAAAACTTATTTTTTGTTGTAATGCACTATTGTTTTTATTGCATAATAAAGAGCTGCCCAGCCGATTATTGCAAGAATTACTCTGCTCGCCCATAATGGCAGCACCAATGTTCCAAAATTAGCAATCAACTGTGTTGCCATACTTCCCAAAGATGACAATGCAATTACTATTGTGCCCAGTGTAATAACATCAAGCAATCTTTTTTCAGTTCTTTCCATTTCAATCACCTTTTTTGAAATAAGCCTCCAGAGACATACTCACTCTCGTTTGTAGCCTCTGTAGTCTATAAGCCTCCAGAGGGATTTGAACCCCCGGCCTACGGTTGTTTTGCAATGTTACAAAACCGTCGCTCTGCCACTGAGCTATGGAGGCGGTTATACAAACTCAATATTAGTGATTTATAAAACTTAGCTAAATCTATTTATACCTCCTGTTCTAATGGGCTGAATATGGGTAATGGGGAAGTTTATGATGTATTGGCAAAGAAGTACGGCCTTCGTCCTTATGCTGAGATGGCAGAGGAGTTTGACCTCGAAGAAATAGAAACAAAGGAGCACTTCCTGAAGCACGTCAGGAAGCAAATTGTCAACAGGATTGAGTTCGGACTTGATATTCTTGAGAGAATCATTCAGCCTGATACTAACCGCGTTGCAGATATGTATGAATGCCGTTTGTTCGGCGAAGAAGAAAAGAACGGCATTTTCAAGCTTTTCAAGGAATTAATGTTCCTTCACCGCACTGCCTTGTTTGTTGACTTGAACGACGGAGAAAAAGCAGACGCAGAATTCATCAAGCAGGCAACTACTTCTTGGTTTTCTTACAAGAAGGAATTAGTCAGCATTGCCAGTAAATTAATGGAGAGCTGGAAAGTTTCTCCTTCTGAAAAAGAGAATCAGGTGTATTTTGGATGAATATTGTTCTTGTAGGCCTGCAGGGCAGCGGCAAGGGGTTGATGGGAAAGCTTCTTGGTGAAAAATACAGCATTCCCCATATTTCAGTCGGTGAGATTCTGCGCGAAATTGAAAAACAGAACACTCCTCTTGGCAGGAAGATAAAATCAATTATAGACAAGGGAATGCTTCTTCCTGATGTTATCGTGAATGACATTGTCAAAAAGCGCCTTTCAAATGCAGACTGCAAAAAAGGATTCATTCTTGACGGCTATCCGAGAACCCTCAATGAGGCAAAATTTCTTGACATGATTGCAGAGCTTGATTTTGTTATTCATCTTGATATTCCCTTTGAACTAATTGTCAAGCGCGTAGAGATAAGAAAGAAGCAGGGTGTAGTCCGTCCTGACGATTCCCCTGAAACAATAAAGCGCAGGATGAAAAAGTATGAAGAAGAAACAGCGCCTTTGCTTGAATATTACAGGCCTCGTGATATTGTTTACAAGATTGATGCATCAAAATCAGCCAACGGGGTCTTTAACAGCATTGTCAGTGTTCTTGGCGAATAATTGCCTTACATATTCTGTTGCATAGCTTCCTTTTGCAAGCGTGAACTTCAATATTGCCCTGCTGCCGTCGATTTCTGCGCTTATTCCTGATGCTTTCTCAATTCTTTTTCTGTACGTTCCTCTTACTCTGAGTTCAGGAAAATATGGTATTATGAAATTTTTCTGGCTTAGCCCTTCAATTTGTTCTTTGCTGTGTATTCCTATCAATGGAATTTCTTCCGCACTGCTTTCAGCAGCCATTTTGTTCCATATTAAAGACTGGTAAGAGTGTATCATCATCAATAATATTTTTGTAGGAACGCTTTTGATGGCTCCTACATAGTCATTTGGCTTTTCTGAAAGGTGTTTCTTCACGTTTTTTTCGTATTTTCCTTCCCCTTCAGATATGATTAGCGCTGTTTTCTTGAAATCGTGCATTAAAAGAGCTTCTCCAAGCTTTACATTATTCTTGCTGAATCTCTGTTCTCCGAAATAATTCACAAAACTCTCTTTTATTTCAGGCAATTTATCAACGTCTCTCAAAACAATCTCAAAATAATTTCCTTGATGGTCTCCGAGCCTCAATGGCTTTATTCCAGTTCCAATAACGCTGACTTTTATTCCTTCAAGTTCAAAATCCTCGATTTTTCCTTTTGCAGAGCAATACTGCGTTGTTATTGCCTGCTTGTCTTTTGTTCCGCAGTAGCCGAAATCCTTTAATTTCAGCCTAAACTTTTTGGCAATTGCCTGCAATGCCTGTATTGTTGTCTTGTTTTTCTTCTCAAGAATAAAATATGTGTATTCTCCCTTGCATAGCTCTGGCTTGAAAATCTCCTTAACTATGAAGTCTTCAGGCGATTGTTTGATGGTATACACAGTGTTTTTTCTGAGGAGAAGATATTTAAACCTTCACCAGCTATTTCGTGCTGTGCGCTCGTAGCTCAGCTTGGATAGAGCAGTCGGTTCCTAACCGAAAGATCGGGGGTTCAAATCCTCCCGGGCGCGTATGTTTTTGAGCGAAGGAATGAGAATGCTGAGGCGCAGAATAGCCTGCAGCATCTTTGGCGTTAAAAAATACAAAGGCAATGCAGATGAAATATGTGCTCAGATTATCAAGCGTTGCTGGAATGGAAAGTATTTTCAGACCAGCGCAGGGCACTTCAATGAATTTTATACAAGGGATTTTGCCTGGTGTGTTCCTTCTTTGCTGAAGCTCGGCTACAAAAAGGAAGTTCACTCAACTCTTGCTTATGTTTTGGCTTGTTTTGAAAGGCATAAAAAAGTAACAACTTCAATAAATCCTGAAGGAATTCCTTTTGATTTTCCTTGTTTTGCAGCAGATTCCTTCCCCTATCTTGTTTTTTCGTTGGCAATTGCCGATGCAAGGGATTTGATTAAAAAGCACAGGAAATTTCTTGAATTGCAGGTTGAAGATTTTTGCACAAGAGTAGTAGGTGAAAAAGGCCTTCCGAGGCCTCTGCATTTCTCAAGCATGAAAGACCATTCAATAAGAAAAAGCAGCTGTTATGACACTTGCATGGCAGGGCTTCTTGCAAAATTCCTTAAGCATTTAGGTTGGAAAAGCATTCTTGACTCTTTTGATTATCCTGCATTGCTAAAGAAGCATTATTGGACAGGCTCTTACTTCCTGAATGATTTATCAGGGGAAAAATCTGTCTGCGGTGATGCAAATGTTTTCCCTTTCTTGACAGGCCAGTGTACAAAAGAAATGCATCTTAAGGCAATAAAAAGCATTGAGCGCGCTGGTTTAGATAATCCATTGCCATTGCGCTATTCTGCAAGAAAGCTGAAAGAAAGGCGTATTCTTTATTCTATTTTTGCCCCAAATTATGAAGGAACTGTAATCTGGGCTCATTTGGGAATGCTTTATTTTCATACATTAAGTCAGATAGACGCAAAAAAGGCAGCGCAGGTAAAGGACAAATACAAGAAAATAATCGAGAAATACGGCAATTTCGTTGAAGTATTTAGCACGAACTTGAAGCCGTACAGAAGTTTGTTTTATTTTGCCGATGACAGCATGCTGTGGGCTTCTATGTATCTCGCTGCTTGACTACCATTTTCTCTTTGCTCTGCGTAATTCAAGCCCTATTGATGCTGTCCAGTTTGCAAAAGTAAAGTAAGGAATTATTATGAAGTATATTGCAACATATTTCAGGTGTTTTCTCAATGGCTCCTTGAATTCCCTGTGTGCAACATAGACAAGATAGCCTACGAGGATTGCTGACAGTATTAGCGGAATGCTTATCTGGAAGTTTCTTGCAAGAAAGAATTCTTTCATTGTAGGCCATTCTATCAACCTGTTAAGAAGATATCCTTTGATTGTAAAGCTTCTTGAAATAAACTTGTATAAGTCGTGTCCTGAGCTGATTGTTACAATGGTAAGGTTTAGGAGCAGCAATATGACTACAATAACGTTTACTGGCATCTGAAACAGCCCGAATAGCCCGTGTCTGCCTGAGAAAAACAAGTGTCTGTAAAGCCAATGGTTGTGTACGTATCCTCTTGTCCATCTTACTCTTTGCCTCCAAAGTGCTTTGAATGTTGCCGGTGCAATTGTGTGCGTTACGCTTTCAGGCTCCATCTCTACAATGTACTTGTGCTTTTTTAATCTCAGTGCAATCTCAAGGTCTTCTGTCAAGTTGTTTCTGTCTTTGCAGAACCCTCCAACATTTCTCAGCACTTCCGTCCTGTAGATGGAGAATGCCCCGCCAGGAGTAATGGCAAGAGTTCCGAAATTTGCCATTATATTTCTTATTAGCGAACTCATTATGTATTCAAAGTTCTGCATCTTTTGCAGAGTATTCTGCGGAGCATCAACTTTAACCCTGCCAATAACTGCTGCAACTTTTTTGCTTGTGAATCTTGAAAGGCTTAGCATCAAGCTCTTGTTTTCCAGTTTTGTATCTGCATCAATGACTGCAAAATAATCAGCATTCGCGAGTTCCAATGCAGAATTCATTGCAGATGATTTTCCCCCGTTTTCCTTGTTCAGGAGGATTATGTTTGCAGTTGTGTTTTTCTTGAATTCTTCAACAACTTCTGATGTTTTGTCTTTGCTTCCGTCATTTGCAACAATTATCCGCAATTTTTCAATAGGATAATCAAGTTTAAGAATCGAATTTAGCGTTTTCTCAATGGCTTTTTCTTCATTGTATGCTGGGACGCAGACAGTGACAGTCGGATATTCCTTTAGCTCTTTTCTGTCAGGTTCTCTGTATATGTAGTTTATCCATATCAGCGTGAACCATACTGTAATGAACGAAATTCCCCATAATATATACTGTAGCATATGTATTGTTTCAAACTGTAGCTTTTTAAATGTTTCGCGTTTTAATAGGGTATGAAGCGACCTTTAACAGCAACATTCCTATTATTACTTTCATTTGTTACTTTCATTATTCTTGCAACTATTGCAGTTCTTAATGGAACAAAGGGCTACATTCCAGATATGATTGGCTCTTTTGCCATTATTTTTTTAATCTATCTTTCTTATAACAGGTTAAGAATAACTGTTCCAAGCTTCAGCTTTTTCATTTTCAGCTTATATCTTCATAATTTTGGAGTTTTCGGCTGGTATGCAAACTCTCCTCTGCCTTTGCAGTGGGACCATATCACACATTTTGTGCCAATAATGGCAGTTACAATTATCCTTTTTCAGTTTGCAAGGTCTTTTGAGTCAAAGAACACTATGCTAACAATCTTTCTTGTTCTTTTGGCAAGCTTAGGCATTGGCGCTGTAATTGAAACAATAGAATTTGTAGGATTCCTCAACTTTGGCTTTGGTGACGGCGCTTTTCAGTTTGGTGGAATGGGCGATGAATTCATTACAGATAATCCGCAGCTTCAGGAAGCAATCTTGGAAGTCGGCGGCGGCTATTTCAATACAAATTATGACTTGTTGTGGAATGGTTTGGGTGCGATTGCAGGAATATTTTTAATGTCTGTCAAGAAGATGTTTCAATGATGAAGAATACAATTGAAGAGATATTGGAAAGAAAGTTTGTTTAATCTTCACAAAAGTCCTTGTTCTTCGTAAAATCTTATTGCTTTTATCATCGTGTTTTTGAAGCTGACTTTTGGTTTCCAGCCAAGCTCTTTTCGAGCTTTTGCGGAGTTAAAGTATCTGAACCTGAAGCTGATGTCCAGGGAATTTTTTGATAGCAGTGGTTTTTTGTTGAATGGTGCAAGTATGCATTCATAAGCGCCAAGCACTAATTTTGCAGGTGCAAGAATCCATCTCTGGCTGATTTTTTTAATTGGTTTCAACCCGACAAGTTCTGCAATTATGCTGAATAATTCGGCGTATGGCAGGCATTCGTTGGAAAAAATGTAGTTTTCTCCTTTTTTGCCTTTTTTCATTACGAGGATGTGAGCGTCAACAATGTCATCAACAGATACAACTGCATTTCCTCCGGCAGGAGCAACCTTATTTTTCCTTCTTTTATCTTTTTAACAATCTTTCCGATATGCATTGATGTATCTCCTTGGCCATAAATTGTGCTGGGAGAAATTATTGAAACATTCAATCCTTCTTCCGCAGCTTTTTGGCATTCTTTTATGCAGGCGTATTTTGAAAACATATACATATTGTTTCCGAATTTTGATAAATCAAAAAGTGCGTCCTCATTCAAGGGCATATTCTTATTTTTTGGAATTCCTACCCCTGCTGTTGACGCCGTTACAACCACTTTCTTTACTTTAAGCTCTTTTGCTGCAGTCAAAATGTTTCTTGTACCGTGCACGTGTGTAGTAAACATGTCCTTGTTGTCAATGCGATTGTATGAAACTACTCCTGCAATAGAATAAACATATTCGCATCCATTCATTGCGTTTTTCACATTTGCAAGGTCGCGTACATCACCTCTGAATACATTAAGTTTCAGGCCTTCGAGAAACGGATGCCAGGTGTTGGGTTTTATCAGTATGTTTATTTCGTGTCCTTGTTTTGCCAATTTTCTCACTAAATTTGAGCCGACACAGCCAGCTGCACCAGTAACAAGTATCCGGCTCATAGCAACTCTTTTTCTGTTGAATCTATTATGGCATCTTTTATTGTTTGATCCAGCAAGTATTTTTGTTTAAATCCAAGTGCCCTGATTTTAGAATCATCGTGAATCCTGTTCTTGAAAGCAAAAAATATGTTTTCATAAGTTACAGCAGGGTTATTGGAGAATTTTTCATATAGCCTTGCAAGCATTTTAATGGCGCTTTCAAATTCTCGTGGTATTGAAATGCCAGGTTTTTTTGTGTTCAGCTGCCTTGCTATTGTTGAGTTAATCTCGTGGAATGAATAGTTTCTTCCTGCAATTATGTACTTGTTTTTCGGAATGCCTTTTTTCAGCAGTATGAGCAATGCTTTTGTCAAGTCTCTCACATCTATGACTGAATTTCTGCCAGGCATATTGAATGCCTTTTTTTCTTTAACTGCTGTAATGAGCTTCAGAGTGTTTGCATAATCTCCTGGTCCGAGTATGAGTGAAGGATATGCAATGATTGCTTGAGAATCCAAAAGCCACTTTTCAGGCAGATGTTTGGAATAGGAATAAACGCATTTTTTGTATTTTTTCCAGTTAAATGTGCTTTCTTCATTTATTGCTTTGTTTGAGAATCCTAATGCAGCTGTCGAGCTTATGTGTATTATTTTCTTGATGTTGTGTTCTCTGCAGGCATTTAGAACATTTAGTGTTCCTTCCTTGTTTATTGCGATTAGTTTTTTCCTGTCTTTTTGCTTGAAAGAAACATATCCTGCCAAGTTGAATACTGCGTCCATTCCTCCAAAGTAAGGAAGTATTTTGTTATAATCAAGAATATCAGCACCATAATGCACTTTTACATTTTTGAATTTTTCAATATCAATATACTTTAAATCATGTTTTTTTCTGCATATTACAGATATTTTGTTGTTCTTGCTTAATTCGCTTATTAGGTGCTGGCCTACAAACCCATTTCCACCCGTTATGAGTATGTTCATGTAACTTGAAAGTAGGGGAGTTATTTAAACATTCTTTGTCAGAATATTTAGTCTCTCAACAATAACTTGTCCTGATGCTTTTCCCCTGAGCTTCGCCATTGCTTTTCCAATGAGCGCATTCGGCTCTGTGTTTTTGTTTTCTGCAATTATTTTCTTGAGTTCAGCATCTAGTTCTTTCTGGGAAAGAACCCTGTATTTTCCAATTATTGACGCAACAGGCTTGTTTTCCTTCAAAATTTCAAGAATGCTCTCCTTTGATATTGTTCCTTCATTCAATGCATTGAATATTGCACTAAAGTCTTCAGTTGTTGGATTAAGCTTGATGTTTATCTGTCTCTTTATTGCCTTCACGCTTCCAAAAAGAACTTCAGCAATGTACGCCGGCTTAAGATTCTTGTATTTTTTGACAGCATTTTCAAACTGTTCTGCCTGCTCTGATTTTCCAGCAAGCTCTGCAAGGTCTTTGCTCATTCCGAGCTTTTCATATTTCTTTACTTTGTCTTCAATAAGTTCAGGAAGCTCTATTTTTCCAATGGCTTTTGCTCCGAGGGGTATTGATGGAATGTCTGTTTCAGGATACATTCTTGACGCTCCTGGCATTGGCCTCAAGTAGCTTGTTGTTCCGTCTTCATTTGGCTTCCTGACTTCCTTCGGCACTTCATGAAGTGCTTCATTTGCTCTTTGTATTACTGCTTCAACAGCTTTTTCTGCTTTTTCAGCGCTTGTCGCTACAAAAAAGAACCCATCTCCTTCTTTGCAGCCAAGAGTTTTACTGATTATTTCAACATCGTGGTCTGTTATCCCGTAATTTGGCAGTTCATCAGAGTGTATTATTCCGCCAACTCCTGCAATTACTTTTGCTCTCTCGGAAAACTCTGTTCCCAACCTTTTTCCTGGCTGTGTTTCCTTTCCTATCAGCCCTTCGAATCCCGGAAGCAATGCTCCCTTGATAACTCCGCCTTCTTTAAGCGTTTTCTCAACTAATTTTGATGCAGAACCTTTCAGCACGTTTGTTAGGTTGATGGGTTTTCCTGTGAATTCTTTGACTCTTCTCTTTGCAAGTGCTTCTTTGATTTCAAGAAGTGTTTTCTGCCTTTTCGCTTCAATCTCCACAAGTTTTGGCAGCATCTTCAAATCTTGAGCTCCTTTAATTTCAACTCTGTTTCCGCCAGGAATAGAGACATTAACATCTTGTCTTATTGTTCCCAAGCCTCGCTTGACTTTTCCAGTGCTTCTAAGAATCATTCCAATCGCTTCTGCCACTTCTTTGCACTGCTCTGGAGAATGAATGTCTGGAGAAGTTCCAATTTCAAGCAATGGAATTCCTAATCTGTCTAGCCTGTAAACAATAGTGTTATTATCCTCTGAAATTATCCTGCAAGAATCTTCTTCAAGACCGATTGTCGGAATTCCAACCTCTCCTGATGCTGTCTTTAGCTTTCCGTTTCTTGAAATTAGCATTGTTCGCTGGAATCCTGAAGTGTTCGAGCCATCAATCACTATTTTTCTCATAACCCTGCAATTATCAACAACATTTGCATTCAACAGTTTGCTTACTTGCAGTGCTGTCTGCATTGATTCTTCGTTTACAGGATACGGAGGTGTTTCATCAAGCTCAACAAGGCAGCCATTGTCTGCATATCCTTCATAAGAGTATTTCTTTCCCTTTCCAGCTGCCTGCGCTGCAGCAACATCAATTGCTCCTGCTTCGCCTGCTACAGCTCTCAGTTCTCTTTGTACTGTGTAGTGTGGTTCAGTATCAATAAGTTCAGTCTTGCATTTGCAGAACAGCTTTTTCCCTTCAAGTTGCTGGTGTATTTCTATTCCGCAGGTGATCTCTTCCATATGACGACTCCTTTTTTCTTTACTTCCCTGATTCTGTGCATTGGAATTTCTGATTCATTTCCTTCTTTTTCAACAATCATGAATTTTCCTTCAGTTCGTTTAATATCCGTATATTTCATCTCTTTT
>Ga0247727_10012951_pt1 | contig 14178 bp, 11 predicted proteins | sample WisWelCaveWW1625_FD_202498 | JGI IMG/M metagenome (GOLD analysis project Ga0247727, IMG submission 202498) | Biofilm microbial communities from Wishing Well Cave, Virginia, United States - WW16-25 | ecosystem: Environmental > Aquatic > Deep subsurface > Groundwater > Cave microbial mat | place... | reverse complement strand
TCTGCTTCAGGCGATCGAGAGAGAGCTGGACTTGCGCGGCCGGGTCCTCGGGGATCTTGCCGGAGTGGATGTCGCGGCCCAAAAAGCCGGACAGATACAGGCGGTCCCCCACCTGGACGCCGGGAGAATTCGGGGCGTCGACGGGATAGCCGGGCGGCACGACCAGCTTTTTGCGCGCCAGGTCGCGCACCGCCACCGCGCTGATCTCGACCGGAGTCTCGGTGGGCATGCGGTGAACCCCCAGGGTGGCGCGGGCCGGCGGATTCTTGGGGAAGAAACGCCGCCAGGCCGCGTTCATCTGCTCGTAGCCGACCGAGGGATCGAGGTATACCTGAGTGTAGACAATGTGCTCCATGGTCAGGCCGGCGGCCTCGACAATGGAGCGAACGTTCTCCAGGCACTGGCGGACCTGGTCTTCCGGGGCGGCGGCAAACTTCCCGTCAGGCTGGCGGGCGCCTTGTCCGGCGACGTACAGGAACTCCCCAACCAGGATGCCCGGGCTGTAAGGACCGACGGGCTTGGCCCCGGCGGGGAAAATCACGCGCCGGTCGGCGGCCCCGAGGGTCGCGGCCAGACTCAGCAAGATGGCGCCGGCGGCGCAGAAGCGGTCCAAAGGAAGGGCGGTCACGGGACCATTATCGCACCGCAAGCTGCCAACGACTGGGCGCTCAGGGGTGCACGGTTTTGGCCGTCGTGAGCCCAACAGATCCCCGTCCGGTAGTTGCCCGCCGCCAGCACCCGAATCCAGGTCGTTCGCGCTATGGCGAGACGATATCATATTCCTTCGCCGGGATCCCGGCGCGAGGTTCCGATGCACCTCCTGCTGCTGCTGGCGGCTGCCTGGACGCCGCCTAAAGGCTATGTCTGCTACCGGGCGGTCGCGCCCCTCCGGATCGACGGGAAACTCGACGATGTCGCCTGGCGTCGCGCTCCCTGGAGCGACCCTTTTGTCGATATCGAGGGCCAAGCCAAGCCGCGCCCCCGGTTTCGCACCCGCGTCAAGATGCTCTGGGACGATGACGCCTTCTACATCGCCGCCGAGATGGAAGAACCCCACCTCTGGGCCACCCTCACGAAACACGATGCCGTGATCTTTCAGGACAACGATTTCGAGGTCTTCCTCGACCCCGACGGTGACAGCCACGAATACTACGAGCTGGAGATCAACGCCCTCAACACTACCTGGGACCTGTTCCTCCCCCGGCCCTACAAAGACGGCGGCAAGGCGCGCAACGACTGGGAGATCCGCGGCCTGCGCAGCGCCGTGTACCTGCAGGGCACCCTAAACGACCCGCGCGACACCGACCGTGGGTGGTCGCTGGAGCTGGCCATCCCCTGGGCAGACCTGGCGGCCTACGCGCGCCGGCCAGCGCCGCCCCGCGACGGCGATCAGTGGCGCGTGAACTTCTCCCGGGTCCAGTGGCGGCGCCAGGTCGTCGACGGCCGCTACCGCAAGGTCCCCGGCCTGCGGGAGGACAACTGGGTATGGTCCCCGCAAGGGGTCATTAATATGCACCGGCCCGAAAGCTGGGGCGGGGTGCAGTTTTCGACCGCCCCGGGCGCCCTTACCTATCAGCCGGATCCAGGCGGCCCCGCCCGGGACCTGTTGCATGGCCTCTACTACGCCCAGCGGGATTACCGGAAACAGCACGGCCGCTGGGCGGCCAGCCTGGTCGAGCTGGGAGTGCCGGCGGCAGGCGTCACCCTGGAGCCGGCGCCCGACGGCTTCCGTGCCCGCTCGGGCGGCCTCGAAATCCGCCAGGATGCCCGCGTCGGGCGGGCCAGGTCGATCGAAGACCTCCGCCGCGACATCGACGCTATGGATGAGCGGCTGCTGGCGCTGCTCAACCACCGGGCGCGCCTGGCGCTCGAGATTGGCGCCCTCAAGAAGCAACAGGCTCTGCCGGTCGTCGATCCCAGGCGCGAGGCCGAGGTGATCCGCAACGTGACCGAAAGAAACCTCGGGCCGCTCAGCTCCGACGCTGTCCGCAGGTTCTTCGAGGGGCTCCTGGAGGCGATGCGGGCGGTTCAGCAGACAACCGTCTGCTACACTGGACAAGGGAGTCAACCGATGAGGATTCTGGCCAGCCTGATTCTGCTGGCGGCCTGCGCGGCCACGGGTGCGGCGCAGTCGTCCGAGGAGGCCAAGGCGCTCAAGAAGCAGATCGAGGCGCTGCAGAAGGACGTTGATCAGATCAAGAAGATGCTCCGGCTGACCCCGGAAGGGCCGCCGGAAAGCCCGATCAGCATCGAGGACGCCCCCTTCGCCGGGGAGCGGAACGCGCGGGTCACCCTGATCGAGTTCTCCGACTATCAGTGCGGATTTTGCGCCCGGCACCTGACGCAGACCTTTCCTCAGTTGATGGCCGAGTACATCAAGAGCGGCAAGGTCAAGTACGTGCTACGGGATTTTCCTCTGGCCTCCATGCACCCGCTGGCGGCCAAGGCCGCCGAGGCCGCCCACTGCGCCGCCGAGCAGAGCAAATACTGGGAGATGCATCAGCGCCTTCTGACCAACCCGAACTTGCTGGCGGTCAAAGATCTGCCCGGGCACGCCAAGGCGTTGTCGCTCGATCTGGCCAAGTTCGAGCCCTGCTTGGCCAGCGGGAAGTACGCCACCCGCGTCCGCCGCGGCATGCAGGAAGGCGAGAAGGCCGGAGTCGAAGGCACTCCCACGTTCTTTTTCGGGCTCACCGAGAAGGACAAGCCGGTGGTCAAAGCGGCCAAGGTTCTACGCGGCGCCTATCCCTACCAAAACTTCAAGGAGGCGCTGGACAGCCTCCTGGCGTCGCGCTGATCAATTCTTGAGCTCGATGCGGATGGCGTGCGAGGCCGTGCGGCCGACGTTCTTCACCTCGTGAACGACCGCGTCGCTCCAGTTCACCGCGCCGAATTTGCGGTCAGCCTGGCTCACCTTCCCGTCCGGGAAGGTCTTCATTTCGACAGTGTAGTCGGCCAGATAAACCGTCACGCCCCGCGGATGACGGTGGCGCGGCTCGACCCCGCCCGCCGGAACCTTGGCCTGGATGACCCGCAGAAACTGGTTCTCGAACATCAGCTTGTGGGTGTCGGGAGCGACCTTGACCGGATCCAGCTCCTGCGGCGGGGAGGCCGTCAACAGCCATCCCGCCAGAAACGCGGCCAGGGCCGGCAACAGTAGCGCAGCCAGCAGTCTCTTTCTCATAACTGGCTACGGTACCACGAAGACGGCGGGAGTGAGCCGCGGCGGCCGGCGCCGGCTCCGCACGCCCTTGTGCAGGACTCCCCGCCCCACCGTGTCGGACCTCAACGCACGGCCACCAGAGACCCCCTCTTCTCATACAGGCTACGGTAGCGCGGACCGCTGACGGCGTCGCGGGCGCGTGCGAGGCAGGCTGCCCACCGGGCGAAACCGCGCCGTGAAGTGGCGCAGAAAGCGGGCCTGGCGCGTGATCTCCAGACCCCGGATCCGCCGGCGATTCCGGTAGACCTCCAGGATCGCCTCCACCACGTAGTCGATGTGGCTCTGCGTATAAACGCGCCGCGGGATGGCCAGCCGCACCAGCTCCTGACGGGCGTTCTCGCCGAACATGACCGATCCGATTTCGGCCGAGCGGATGCCCGCGTGGCGGTACAGCTCGACGGCCAGCGCCTGGGCCGGAAACTGGGCCGCCGGGATGCGCGGCAGCATCCGGCGGGCATCGATGTAGATGGCGTGGGCCCCGGGCGGCTCGACGATGGGGACGCCGGCGTCGGCGATGTGACGCCCCAAGTAGCTGGTCGAGGCGATGCGGTACTCCAGGTAGTCCTCCTCGAGCACCTCCTGGAGGCCGACGGCGATGGCTTCCAGGTCGCGGCCGGAGAGGCCTCCGTAGGTCGGGAAACCCTCGGTCAGAATCAGCAGATTCTTCTCCTGCTCGGCCAGCGCGTCGCTGTTAGTGGCCAGAAAGCCGCCCATGTTGGCGAAGGCGTCCTTCTTGGCCGAGAAGGTGCAGCCGTCGGCGTAAGAAAACATCTCCTGCGCGATCTGTTTTGGCGTGCGGCGCCGGTAGCCCGGCTCCCGCAGCTTGATGAAGTAGGAGTTTTCGGCGAACCGGCAGGCGTCCAGATAAAGCGGGAGGTGGAACTCATCGGCCACCGCCCGCGCCGCCCGGATATTGGCCATCGACACGGGCTGGCCGCCGGCGGAGTTGTTAGTCACGGTCAGCAGGATCAGGGGGACGTGATCGCGGCCCACCTGGCGGATCAGGCGCCGGAGCGCGGCCGCGTCCAGGTTTCCCTTGAAAGGGAGCTGGGCCTGGGTGTCCGCGGCTTCCGGGATAGGCAGATCGACCGCGCGGGCGCCGGTGAACTCGATGTTGGCCCGGGTGGTGTCGAAGTGGGTGTTGGAGGGAACCACGTCGCCTTTCTTGCACATCACGGTGAACAGGATGCGCTCGGCCGCGCGTCCCTGGTGGGTGGGGATCACGTGGCGGAATCCGAAGATCTCCTGAACGGCGTCCCGCATGCGGTAGAAGCTCTCGCTGCCGGCGTAGCTCTCGTCGCCCCGCATCAGCGCGGCCCACTGCCCGGTGCTCATGGCGCTGGTGCCCGAGTCGGTAAGCAGATCGATCAGGATGTTGCGGGCGTCGATCAGGAACAGGTTGTATCCGGCCCGGCGCAGGAACTCCTCGCGCTGCGCGATGGTGGTCTGGCGGATGGACTCGACGGTCTTGATCCGGAACGGCTCGATGATGGTCTTCATGGCGGCAGCTTCTATTGACTCTCGCACAATGTGCGGCCGGCGGTCTGGATGGCGTGGTGTCGGAATTGGCGTCGATCGGCGCTGGCCAGGACAACGAGCGGTTGACAGGCTGGCCCGACCGCGCTATGCTCCATATATGGAGGTGGATATGGAGCTTTCGAAGAAGACCACCATTCTGCTGTCGCCTCAGCTCCATGAGCGCCTCTCGCGGTTGGCGGCGCTCGAAGGGACCAGCCTCGGCGAGTTGGTTCGAACGGCGTGCGAACGACAGTATCGGGCGCCTTCCCGGGAGGAAAGGCTTACCGCCGTCCGCAGCTTGGCGGCGATGAATCTGCCCGTGGCGGACCCTGCCCAGATGAAGCGTGAGTCTGTCCCGGATCCGGAGGAGATCTTTAGTGCTACTGGTCGACGTGAACGTGCTCATGTACGCGGCAGGAGGACCGCACCCGTACAAAGCACCAAGCGCCGCGTTCCTAGAGGACGTAGCTGACGGCCGAATCGACGCCGCCATCGACGCGGAGGCGCTCCAGGAGATTCTCCACCGCTATCGCGCGCTGAATCGGTGGAGCGAGGGCCGTCAACTTTACGATCGTGTGCGCACCATCCTGCCCAGGGTGATTCCGATCACGGCCGAGATCGTCGACCAAGCTCGCGCGCTCTTGGACAAGTACAGCCATCTGATGGCGCGAGATGCCCTCCACGCGGCGGTCGTGCAGGTCCACTCCCTCGAAGGCATCTGCAGCTTCGACCGCGACTTCGACCGCATCCGCGGCCTGCGCCGCATCGAGCCTCGCTAACCCGAGCTAACGCCGTGGAGATCTTGGCAGACTCACCGGGACCGGGAAGAGATGTTCCGCGAATATCCGTTCCTGGAAGAGGAAGACCTGCTGCAGGCGCTCCGCTACGCCGCTGCCTCGGTCGATGAGGAGCTGGTCGACTTGAACCGGGTGGCATCAAGCGGGTCTTGCTCGACCAAGGCCTGGCGGCGAGGGCGGTGAAGCCCGGGCTTCGGCGCAGCATGCGCAAAGTGTGCTTGAGGTTCTGGACGAGTGTTTCCGTGAACGCTCCCTGGTTGGGAATCCTGGCAGCTTACAATCACTCGTAGCGCAACGCGCGCAGGGGATCAATCCGGGAGGCGCGCCGGGCGGGGAGGAAGGCTGCGGCGAAGGAAGCGGCCAGCAGGGTCGCGACGCTTATCACGTAGACGGGCGGGTCGGCGGCTTGGACGCCGAAGAGCTGGGTCTCGACCAGCTTGCCGCAGAGAAGGCCGGCGGCCACTCCGCCGGAGATTCCCAAAAGTATCACCAGCAGCATCTCCCCCATGACCAGGCGGATTACCCGGCCTTGCTCGGCGCCCAGAGCCATGCGAATGCCGATTTCGCGCGTTCGCCGGGCGACGACAAAGGCCAGCACGCCATGCAGCCCCACTACGGCCAGGAGACTCGCCAGGAGCGCAAAGCCGGCAGACAGGAACGACAGCAGCCGTTCGTTGGCCAGGCGCATGTTGACCTGGTCGTCCAGGGTGCGCATGTCGGAGACAATCAGGTTGGAATCGAGACGCCGAACCTGTTCGCGAAGGCGCGGCATGGCTTGGCGCGGGTCGCCCTGGATGCGCGCGTAGACGTTGATGGATCCCGCGAAGCGCAGGCGCAAATCCATGGCCATAAAGGTCTGGCGCGGAACCTCGCCGCGCACGTCGTGATATTTCGAATTCGCAAAGACGCCGATGATCTCCAGATCGGGAGTCGCCTTGGCGCCCTGCGCCATCAGGCGGCCCACGGGGTTGCCGCGCGCGAAATACTCCTTGACCAGCGCTTCGTTGACCAGGCAGAGCTTGCGCGAACCGCCCCAGTCTGCCCAAGTTAGATCCCGGCCCGCCAGGATGGGAATGCCCAGGGCCTGGAAGTAGCCGGGAGTGATGGCATTGAAGAAGCTGTGCGGCTGATTGCCGTCTTTTGGTTCGACGCCCGGAATGGTGATGCTCCCGTCCCAGCGTCCTCCCGTCAGGAGCCTGCTCGAATTCGCGCCGGCCGCCTTCACTCCTGGCGTCGTGGCCAGGGTCTCCACCAGGGAGCGAAACAATTGCCGCTTGCGAGCCTCGTCGTAGACGATGGCCGGCCGCACGCCGAACATCACGACGTTCTCGGTGTTGAACCCGAGGTTCACGTTCTGCAGGTTCTGCATGGTCCGCGCGAACAGGCCGGCCCCGATCAGCAGCAGGCAGGAGAGCCCCACCTGCAGGCCGACCAGGGCTTTTCGCAGGCGCACGTGTCCGTGGCCACCGGCGATAGCGCCCGCCTCTTCCTTCAGGGTTCCGCCGGGCGAAGCCCGCGAGCCTTGCAGCGCAGGCGCAAGTCCGAAGAGGAACGCGGTGAGCAAGGTGATCGCGATGGTAAAGAGCAGGACCCGGAAGTCCGGCGCGGTGGAGAGGGACATATTGGCGGGGTCGAAGGGCAGGAATCGGACCAGACCCTTGGCCACCCAGGAGCTGAGGAGGAGTCCCGCCACTCCGCCTGCGGCGGCGAGAATGAGACTTTCGGTAAACAGTTGCCGGACGAGCTGGCCGCGGCTGGCGCCGAGCGCTCCGCGGATGGCGACTTCTCGTTGACGCGAAGCCGCGCGCGCCAGCAGAAGATTCGACGACATTGGTGCAGGCGATGAGCAGCACGAATCCGACCAGCCACTGTAAAACAATCAGGGGACGCTCGAACCCGGACCGAAGACGCGACTGACCGCGCGCGGCGGGGATCAGCGTGGGGCTCTGCCGCAGAAAACGGTCCTTCAATTCGGGAAACTTCCCGAAGAACGCGGCTTTGAGTTCCTCTTCCTGGCGCTGGCGATAGAGCACCTGGATCGCCGCCTGCGCCTGCTGGATGGTGACGCCGGGCTTGAGACGCCCGAACAGATAGAACCACGCGAACCTCTCGTCATCGAGCCCATCCCAGGTCGGCGTGATGGTGGGTTTCATCATCACCGGCGCCCAGACGTGGATGGGCAATCCGACGTCGGTGCCGTCGAAGCCGGGCGCGGCAACGCCGATCACGGTGAACGGGGAGCCGTTGAGGCGGATGGTGGAGCCGACGATGTCGCGTTTCCCTCCGAAACGGTTTTGCCAGAAGTTGTACTGGAGAACCGCGACCGGATGGCTGTTCTTGTTCCTGTCGTCCTCCGCCGTCAGCAGGCGTCCCAGATACGGCTGCACGCCCAGAACGTGGAAGAAGTTTCCGGCCACGAGCCCGATCCTGATCATCTCGCTGCGGTCCTCGCCGACCAGGCTGGCCTGATCGACGTACTGTCCGGTGAGTCCGGCCAGAACGGTGTTCCGATCGTCGAAGCGCGAGGTAGAGGGGATGGGAGAAGGTGTGCTGGCCATCGCCGCTCTGTGAGCCCATGCGGCCGCCCTCCATCCGAAGCTGCACAAGCTCGCGGGGATTGTGGACCGGCAGCAGCCGCAGCAGGATCTGATCGACCAGCGTAAAGATCGCCGTGTTGGCGCCGATCCCCAGCGCCAGAGACAGAATGGCGGTGAGCGCGAAACCGGGATGCAGCCGGAGTTGCCGCAGGCCGTACTTCAGGTCCTGACGGAGAGAATCGACCGGGTTCAGGCTGTTCATCTTATAGGCCGCCTCGAACTTGTAAGGGGGGCCCGCCGGGGCTCATCCCGGGCCCGTAGCCAGAGGTTAGACGGGCGCTCCACTCATTGGTTAGCCTCGTTTTCGTTTGCCTGATCACATTGACTTCATGACCTGGAGTTCACCATCCGCCTGAACCGCGAGTGGGGCATCGAGTTTCGCCTGGAAAAGAACCGATAGGACCGCCGTCTGTTGGCGTCGCAGCGCTGCGGGAAACGGGTACGCGAGCGCTGCCGTATGCGCATCGTCGCGTGATCCGTCCATCGATCCGCCGCCGCTCCACCCAAGCCTTGATGAACATGCCCCTGACCCGCGTATGACCTTGCGTGTGCTCAGATAGAGGGGACAGGCGCTTCCACGTACTCACAAACAGTGGTCGGCATGGGGATCTGTTCGCCGTGCACGCGCATGCCTTCCAGGTGGAACTCGATGGCTTCTCGGATCAGATCTCTCACCTCGGCTTCCGTCGGGGCAGCTGCGACACAACCCGGCAGATCCGGCACATAGGCGCTGCAGCCGTTCTCGCCTTGTTCGATAATCATTGCATATCTCATAGATCGGCCTTCTTGAGTCCAGCCTGTTTCAAGATCGAGTTCAGTGTTTTCGGATGCACGTCGGCTCCGGGCTGTCCGGCGACAGTTACCGTCCCGGGCTTGGCCGGGTGCCGATACTGGCGATGGCTTCCTCGGGTCCGATCAATGCGCCACCCATCCGATTCTATCAAAAAAACCACGTCGCGGATCTTCACTGACTCAAGGGACCGCTGCCAGAATTATGGCACAGCGGCGCGAGAGGGAGTTTGTGACTGCACGGCGAGACGATGGGAACCGGACACCATGAACTGGATAAAGTTAGTTCCACTGAGTCGCGGACCTTGGTCCAGGGCAACTCCCGCCAATGCTTCTCGTATTTGGTCACCCGCGCCTTGGGCGTGCCTACCAGATAAAACATCTCCCGCGAGGGATGGCGCATCTCCTGGAGAATCGCTTCGGTCGGAATCCCGCGATCCATCACCAGACACGGCGCGCTTTCCCGTAGAGACTCTCGATCTTCCCCAGAAATCCACGCAAGGTGGTCTTGTCCGAGGTGTTGCCATCCATCACTTCGTACGCCAGTGGAAAGCAGAGTCTAGTCTCCCGAGATTCGATCTCGCGGCCTTGTGCGAGAGCCTGACACACGACCAACTCCCGGACAGGGTTGGCGCGGAACTGGTCGAGCTCGTCCGCGCCACCGTCGAGAGTCGCGACCCGTGTCTAACGTGACAGCGCCACGCCCAGCGCGGCCGTTTATTTCTTCGGAGGGCTGATCATGATGTGCGCGCCCGCCGTTCCTGGATACATCAGCCATGGCGCCGAGCCGGGCGTGATGGAAAGTCCCGTCGACTCCGGAGTCGCGTACGGCGTGTAGACCACCCACCGCAGGTAGGGGTCGCTCACTTCGGCCTTGGCGGCGTCGTAGCCGCTGCCGGTGAGTACGTACAGCATCCTCGGCTCGCGTGGCAGGGGAACCTTCCCCTCGTCCACCTCTTTCCAACGCAATTCGTGACGTTCTTTGCCTTTCGCCTGGGTGGCGAGCTCGCGCCCGCGGGCCATGAAGGGTTCGAGGTCCTTGTGGTAACAGGCGACGCTGAACGATTTTTCGCCGGGGTCGTCGGCGAGGCAGAGGAGATCGTTCGATCCCTTGCGAAGCGTCACCACTTTGCCCTCGACATTGTAGCCAAGCACCGTGGCTCCGCTACGCCGGTCTTTCGGCGCCGCCAGGACAGCGGACGCGATCTGGTCGGCTGGGGGCGCGACGTCCACCGCCAGGGTGGGTCCGCAGGCCAGCAATCCCATGAACAGTAGCACCAGGCTTGTCTTCATCTCATGTTCTCCGCGAAACCATCACCTGACCTCGCGCCGGTTTGGCCGGTCGAGTGCAGTCTTTACTATTACCACATCCCGCCCCCGCCGGCTGAGGGTCGACGCTGCTTGCTTGACACGGCTGAATCCGTCACGGTACCGTCAGATTTCCGGCCGAAAGGACGCCTCCGATGCGTACCCCCAAGTACCCCGCCCTGTACGTCTTGCTGCTGGCGGCGCTGCTGGCGCCCCTGCCGCTGCTCACCCGGCCCGCCACGCCTCAATCCGACGACAAAGACAAGCCCGCCGAGAAGAAAGCGCCCAGGCCGGCCGCCAAGAAGAAAGGCCTGCCGTTGAAGTCGGAGCGGACCATCGAGTTCACCACCGACGAGGGGACGTGGATCTCGCTCGACGTCTCCCCCGACGGCAAGACCCTGGTCTTCGAGCTGCTGGGCGATCTCTATACGCTGGCGATCGAGGGCGGCGAGGCCAAACTCATCTCGGGCGGCATGGCCTTCGACAGCCAGCCCAAGTTCTCCCCGGACGGCAAGCTCATCGCTTTCCTCAGCGACCGCGAGGGGTCCGACAACCTCTGGATCAGCAAGCCGGACGGCGCCGACCCCAAGCAGCTCAGCCGCGAACAGCGCGCCGGCTTCCTTTCGCCCTCCTGGTCGCCGGAGGGCGATTACGTGCTGGTCTCGCGGAACCAGGGCGGCTTCGGCGCTTACGAGCTGTGGATGTACCACGTCAAGGGCGGCAGCGGTCTGCAGGTGACCAAGTCGCAGCCGCTGCCCACGACGCCCCAGAACCAGCGCCACAACGCGGCCGGGGCGGTGGCCTCCCCCGACGGGCGATATTACTACTACGCGCGCCGCGTCGGGAGCCAGATCCCCTACAACGCGCAGCTCCCCATGTGGCAGCTCGCGCGGCGCGACCGGATCACCGGCGACGAGGACGTGCTCACGCAAGCCCAGGGCAGCGCCATGCGGCCGGTGCTGTCGCCGGACGGCAAGCAGGTCGTATACGGCACGCGTCAGGAGACCGAAACCGGCCTGCGCCTCCGCGACCTCTCGACCGGCGAGGAGCGCTGGCTGAAATACCCCGTCCAGCGCGACGACCAGGAGTCGGTCTACAGCCGCGACTTGCTGCCGGGCTACGCCTTCACCCCCGACGGCAAGGAGATCGTGGCCTCCTTCGGCGGCAAGATCTACCGGGTCAACATCGCTAACGGCGAGACCCGAGGCGTGCCGTTCACGGCCAAGGTGTCGCAGCAGGTCGGGCCGCTGCTGAACTTCCCCGCGCGGATCGATGAAGGACCGGTGCGGGCGCGGCTCATCCAGACGCCGGCACAATCCCCCGACGGCAAGCGGCTGGCGTTCTCGGCGCTGACGCATCTCTACACCATGGATATCCCCGGCGGCACGCCGGCTCGCGCGACTTCGGCCAACGCCCGCGAGTTCCAGCCGGCCTGGTCGGCCGACGGCCAGTGGCTGGCCTACGTCAACTGGGCCCAGGAGGGCGGCCACATCTGGAAGGTCCGCGCCGACGGCAAGAGCGCGCCGGCGCAGCTCAGCCGCGTGCCGGCGTTCTACCGCGATCCGGCCTGGACGCCCGACGGCTCCCAGATCGTGGCGCTGCGCGGAGCGCGCCAGCAACGGGTCGAAGGCCGCGCAGCCGGCCTGGACCTGATCTCCATCCCCGCCGATGGCGGCGACGCCCGGCTGATCCTGCCGGCGCGCGGCGCCGGGCAGCCGCACTTCGGCGCCGACAAGGACCGGCTCTACATTCATACTTCCCAGGGGCTCACCTCCCTGCGCTTCGACGGCACCGACCGCCGCACCCACTTGCGCATCGTCGGCCGCAGCCAGGGACCGGAGCCGGCGCCGGCTCAGAGCAGCCGCATCAGCCCCGACGGCCGCTTCGCCCTCGCCCTGGTCAACGGCCAGCTCTATGTCCTCGCTGTACCGCAGGTCGGTGGCGACGCCCCCACCGTCAACGTCAACTCCGCTTCGGCCCCGGTCAAGAAGCTGACCCAGGTCGGCGTCGACTCCTTTGCCTGGGCCGACGGCGGCGAGACCATCACCTGGGCGCTGGGCTCGACCTTCTCGCGGCTCAAGCTGGCCGAGGTCTCCTTTGATGCGCCGCAGCGGCCCGAGGCCGCCGGCGAGCCTGGCGGCGAGGGAGAGTCATCGGCCCCGGCCCCGGCGCCGGCCGCCAAGCCCGAGGATCTCGAGGTGACTCTCGAGCGGCCGCGGCACCGTCCCAAGGGAGAGGCGGTGCTGCGCGGATCGACCGTCATCACCATGCGCGGCGACGAGGTCATCGCCAACGCCGACATCGTGGTTTCCGACAACCGCATCACCGCCATCGGCAAGAGCGGCTCGTTTGCGACCCCGCCGGGGGCCAAGATCATCGACCTCCAGGGCGCGTTCGTCACGCCCGGGATCGTCGACGTCCACGCCCATTGGTTCGGCGTGCAGCGCGGCATCCTCGACATGCAGAACTGGACCTTCCTTGCCAACCTGGCCTACGGCGTCACCACCGGCCGCGACCCCCAGACCGGCACCAACGACATGTTCGCCTACCAGGACCTGGTCGAGGTCGGCGAGATGCTCGGCCCGCGGGCCTTCTCGACCGGCCCGGGCGTGTTTGCCGCCAACGATTTCCAGTCGGCCCAGGAGGCCAAGGACGTCGTCGCCAAGTACAAGAAGCACTACCGCACCAATACCCTCAAGAGCTACATGGTCGGCAACCGCCGCCAGCGCCAGTGGATGATCGAGGCCTGCCAAGAGCACCAGATCATGCCCACCACCGAGGGCGGCCTCGACCTCAAGCTCGACCTGACCCACGTCCTCGACGGCTTCAGCGGCAACGAGCACAGCCTGCCCATCGTGCCGCTGTACAAGGACGTCGCCGAGCTCGTCGCTCGCGCCGGCCTGTTCTACACCCCCACCCTGCTGGTGGCCTACGGCGGACCCTGGGCCGAGAACTACTTCTACGAGACCACCGAGGTCCACGACGACGCGAAGCTCCGCCGCTTCATCCCGCACTCCGAGCTCGACGCCAAGACCAAGCGCCGCCCCTGGTTCCGCAAGGAGGAGCACGTGTTCCCGAAGCTCGCCGCCTCGGCCGCCAAGATCGTCCGGGCCGGCGGCCGCGTCTGCATCGGCGGCCACGGGCAACTGCAGGGCATCCAGTGCCACTGGGAGATGTGGGCGCTGCAAAGCGGCGGGCTGACCAACCACGAGACCCTGCGGGCGGCCACCCTGCACGGGGCCGAGGCCATCGGCTATGCGGCGGACCTGGGGAGCCTCGAAGTCGGCAAGATGGCCGACCTCCTCGTCCTCCACAAGAATCCCCTGGACGATATCCGCAATACCAACACCATCAAGTTGGTCATGAAGGACGGCGAGCTGTTCGAGGGCGACACGCTGAACCAGATCTGGCCGCGCCAGAAGAAGCTCGAGCCGCTGTGGTGGTGGGAGAAACAGTAGGACCCTGTCATGAAACAACCATTCCAACCGCTCCTTGCAGTCGCGGCTCGGCACCCGATTCTGAGCCGCGACCAAAGGGAGCGGATCTCGCAAACTGGCACAGTTGCTAGGACCCGGAGCCCAAACCTCATGAGACCCACACTGTTGGTCGCACTCCTCGCAGTTTTCGGCATGGGCCTGGCCGCGGGGCCGAAGAAAGAGCTCCCCCTCAAGCCCGAGCGGACCATCGAGTTCACCACCGACGAGGGCTCCTGGATTTCACTCGACGTCTCGCCCGACGGCAAGACCATCGTCTTGGAGCTGCTGGGCGATCTCTACACGCTCCCCATCTTGGGCGGCGAGGCGCGGCGCATCTCGAGCGGCCTGCCCTTCGACAGCCAACCGCGCTTCTCGCCCGACGGCGCCCGCATCGTCTTCCTGAGCGATCGCGACGGCTCCGAGAACATCTGGACCGCCAGGCCCGACGGCAGCGATGCGCAGCAGGTCAG
>Ga0247727_10012950_pt1 | contig 14178 bp, 11 predicted proteins | sample WisWelCaveWW1625_FD_202498 | JGI IMG/M metagenome (GOLD analysis project Ga0247727, IMG submission 202498) | Biofilm microbial communities from Wishing Well Cave, Virginia, United States - WW16-25 | ecosystem: Environmental > Aquatic > Deep subsurface > Groundwater > Cave microbial mat | place... | reverse complement strand
TTGATGCGGACGGCAACACGCTTGATGCGAACACTTTAAAGGGCAATGCTCATGGCATCGAACTCCTTTCGGACTGTGATAACAATAAACTCACCGGCAATAAATGCAGCGACAACGTTACTCGAGGAATTGTTCTGGCCGGCACCGGTAATCAACTCAGTAGCAATAGCTGCAACGGCTGCGTTGATGGTATTCTCGTAAGCACGGCAAGCAACAATACGATTGGCGCGAACAATACCGCCAATAACAATAGCGCGAATGGCTTGCTCTTGGAATCGGATGCCGTTAATAATGTCGTGCAGAAGAATACCTTTCTCAATAACGGCTTGTTTGATATTCAGAACCTCGGCGCCGGCAACACGTTCATCAAGAACAAAGCCGTCAATACGTCCGGTGTTTAGCATGGTGGGCGAAGTCGAACTTGCGCTTGGTAGGCAAAGCCGGACTTTCACAGCGAGGTCTTACTTTAATTGAGAGAGTCATTTCCGTGAAAGTCCGACTTTACTTGTGAGCGCGCAAGGCCGATTTACTTGATGATGGCGTCGCTTTAGGAAGGAGCGGCAAGACTTTCGAAGAGGTCAGCTTATTAAATCGCAGGAGAGGACTCGCAAAACATTTCGTTACGGAGGTGAAACATGAAAAGATTATCAACTAGGTTTATGTTTTTAGCCATCGTTTTCAGTCCTGTGCTGATGGCCGTCAGGTTTGTAGGAAGCGATGGCGATGACAAGCAACACGCCGGTGACACGATCTACGTTCGGGAGATACGCGTCACCGGAGAGAGCGACCAACTTTTCGGGTCATCCTTGGAAGTTGAAGTCCACATGTACTGGCAGTTCAAACCCGATAGTGTGATGTTCCTCGGCTGCTCTGGGGAACGAAGCGGATTGAGGAATGTCGATGCGTCCAGCGTCCATTACGTTGACCTGGCTGGATGGTTCCAGAAACCTCCTGGCGGTGTCGATACGCTTACTTTGGCCGACATCCAAAACAAAAACATCTATCTAATTACCTCTGAAGATGATGCCAACCCTTGCCCGGCCCAGTATGGCGGCGTCTTTCCTTTTTCTGATGATCTGATTGGACAAAGCGAAATCTTTTCGGGCAGCCAACTTTCGACTCTAAAACTTTTGAAATTCGGCAGAGTCAACCATCTTCTCATCGGCGCCGGCGATTACACTTTGCAGTATAAATTCACGAACCAGAGCCAGGTGATTGGAACTCGCGCTGATGCTTCCAATGGCGGCTGTTGGGGAGATTTTGACGGCGACGGTGATCCGGATCTGTTTATTCCCAACGGCCGAGATTTTGGAGCAACCAATGACAAAAATCAACTCTTTCTCAATCGCGGCGACGGCACTTTTCAAGAGGTGAAAACCGGAGCGGTGGTTGAAGACGACGGCAATTCGACCGGTTGCACCTGCGCCGATTATGATAACGACGGCGATGTTGATCTGTTCGTCACCAACGCAGGCCCGAACTTTCTTTATGCCAACAACGGCAACGCGACTTTCACCAAAATTACCACGGGGCCGGTGGTTACGGATAACCTGAATTCGTCCGGCGCGGCGTGGGGTGATCACGACAACGACGGCGACCTCGACCTGTTCGTCGCGAACGGTGACAACCAAAAGAACTCGTTTTATATCAATCTCGGCGGCGGCCGTTTCACCAGGGCCGATTCGTCCAATATCATCGTCAGCGAAGCAAGCAGCTCGACCGGCTGCAATTGGGTCGACTATGACGGCGACGGCGACATCGATTTGTTTGTCACCAACACGAATAATCAGCGAAATTTTCTTTACCGCAACCCGGGCGATGGCAGATTCGAAAAAATCACCTCCGGCGTACTTGTTACCGACAATTATTCCTCTCAGGGTGCAAGTTGGGCGGACTACGATAACGACGGCGATCTGGATGTGTTCGTCGTTAACAGCAACAAACAGGACAACACATTTTACACCAACGACGGTAATGGCACATTTTCGAGAACGCTTTTTCCTCCTTCCACATCTTTCGCCTCGGATAGTGTCGCGATCGGCAGTAGCTGGGGTGACTTCGACAATGACGGTGATCCGGACTTGCTAGTTGCATCAGGTAGAGGTTCCTTTTATATCAATGAGGCTCCTCACGGTGAATCCTTATATTCTACCGTCGGCTATAATATTGCAGTAAACTCGCCGTTTACTCGAAGCTGTAGTTGGGTGGACTATGATAGCGACGGCCACCTCGATCTTTTTATGGCGCAATTTGGATTCCGAAACATATTGCAACACAACGACGGCGGCAACAACAACTGGCTGAAAGTTCGCTGTCGCGGCATCGCCTCGAATCGCTCGGGCATCGGCGCAAAAGTCCGCGCTAAAGCGATGATTAACGGCAAACCGGTGTGGCAGTTGCTCGAAATTTCCAGCCCAACCGGACATTCGGCGCAAAACGGTTTGGAAGCGCATTTTGGTTTGGCGCAAGCCGCGGTCGTGGATTCGTTGGTTATTCATTGGCCCGCCGGCAGCGTGAGCGTGTTGACCAATGTCACGGCGAATAAAGTGCTCGATATTGCCGAAACAATTGGCACGCGGGTAGCTGAAAACACCGTGACCGCGCCAACAACGTTCGCGCTGGCGCAGAACTATCCCAATCCCTTCAATCCTTCGACGGCGATCAAATATGAATTGTCGAAACAAGTCGAAGTGAAGCTGATGATTTACGACATAATGGGCCGGCAGGTACGCACGCTGGTGAATCAATCGCAGCAAGCCGGGCGTTATGAAATTACATGGGATGGCCGCAATGAGCTGGGCGAAGCGATTGCGAGCGGATTGTATATCTATCAACTTCGCGCCGGAAATTTTGTACAGGCGCGTAGCATGGCGCTGGTGCAATAAACCTTGCGGGCAGAGGTTGCAGTGCATGCTGGCGAGAAAAATCCGCGCAAAGGCAAAATGCTCGGGGACAAAATCTGGAAATGATTTTGTCCCTGATCATTTTGCCTTTTATTTTCTAATGAATAATTCATTTGTTTTTTCAAAAGCAACGATTATATTGATCAGAGAACCTCTATTATTTTACAAACATAACATGTCCAGCTATCACACCCTCTTTGAGATCGGCAAAGCTCTCGTCGCCGAGACCGAGATCGGCAAGCTCCTGCCGCTGGCGATGGACAAGGTCATCGAGCAGGCCCGCGCCCAGCGCGGCATGATCATGGTTTATGGCGAGGACAACGAAATTCTTTTTGAAGCCGCCCGCCATTTGGACAAAAAAGATATCGAGCATCCCGACTTCGAGATCAGCCGGACGATCATTCAAAAAGTGCGGGAAAGCGGGCAGCCGGTGGTCATAAAAAATGCGCTTGACGATCCACAGTTTCATCAGAGCGAAAGCGTAGCGCGGCTGCGCTTGCTATCGGTGGCGTGCGCGCCGCTTGCCGTAAACAACGAAATTTTTGGCGTCATTTATATTGACAACCGCGACCTCACTGCGGTTTTTGACGAAGAAACCGGCAAGCTGCTCAACGAATTCAGCGATCTGATTGCGGTTGCCGTCAAAAATGCGCTGGATCGCAAAAGCTTGCTGGACACGAAACGCCAGTTGCTCGCGGAGCGCGACGCGAGCCGCGGCTACGGTGAAATCATCGGCCGGAGCCCGGCGATGCAGGAGGTTTTTAAGCTCATTAAAAAAGCCGCGGCGCTGGAAATTACGGTGTTGATTACCGGCGAAACCGGCACAGGCAAAGAGCTGGTTGCGCGCGAATTGCACCGTCGCAGCTTGCGGCGCGATCACGAGATGATTGCGCTGAATTGCGCGGCGCAGCCGGAGAATTTGCTGGAAGACGAATTATTCGGCCACGAGAAAGGCGCGTTCACCGGCGCCGATCGGCGCAAGCCCGGCTGGGTCGAAGTCGCCCATCACGGCACGCTGTTTTTAGACGAGATCGGCGAAATGAGCCTCGCGATGCAGGCGAAGTTATTGCGCTTCCTGCAATCCGGCGAATACAGCCCGCTCGGCAGCCGCGAAGTGAAACATGCCAGCGTGCGTCTGATTGCGGCGACGAATCGCAATCTCCAAGAGATGATGGCGCAAAAAACTTTTCGCGAGGATCTTTATTATCGGCTGAATGAGTTTGAAATTAAATTGCCGCCGCTGCGCGAGCGCGGCGACGACATTTTGCTCGTCGCCGATTATTTTCTCGCGCGCTTTGCTGGACAGTTCAACAAAAATGTCACGGCATTCAGTGCGGAGACCCGCGCGCTATTGTTGCAACATGCGTGGCCCGGCAATGTGCGCGAGCTGGAAAATCGCCTCAAGCGCGCCATCGTGCTGGCCGAAGATCAGCTCGTTTATCCGGATGATTTCGATCTCGGCACGCCGAGTGTCGCCGCCGTTCCCTCACCCGCGCCGGCGGATTCCAGTTTCAATCAGGAAAAGCAGAACGTGATCGCCGCCTTCGAAAAAGAATTTTTGAGCGCGCGCCTGCGCGAGACCAAAGGCAACATTTCCGCAGCGGCGCGGCGCTCCGGCATGCACAAGAAAAATTTTATTCAAAAAATGCAGCAGTATGAAATGAAACGGGAAGAGTTTATTTAAGAGGATGCCATGAAACGATTGAGCCGTTTTTCATTGCTGGCGATCAGCTTATGCTTCGCCGGCAAAACTGATCCGGCCTTTTCACAAACGGCATTTTGGGAGCCAAGCGGCGGACCTTTTGGCGGCTCATTCTATGCTCTCGTCACCAACAACCGCGGCGAGATTTTTATTCAAGAAGGGGGCGCGATTTTCCGCTCCATTGACCATGGCGCCACCTGGACTGCGGTCAACCAAAATTTCTCAAGCATCAGCGCGTTTGCCATTCATCATAATGGCGAGTTTTGGATTGGATTGCACGATGGCGGGTTGTTTCGCTATCGGGACAGCGGCGGAAACTGGACGGAAGTCTATACGGCTCTGCAGCAAATGCGAATTATGGGAATTTTTATTAATCCGCGCGGGCCGATCTTTGTGAACACTTTGGATCACGGCGTCTTACGCTCCACCGACGACGGCCAAACCTGGACGCCGATTATGGCCGGAATGTCAAGCCCGGCGGTACTCGCCATTGCCCCGAATGGGCGCTTGTTTGGACGAACGAATGACGGCCTGATATTCTCAATCGACAACGGCGACACCTGGCGCATGAGCAGCTTGACCGTGTTCGGGCTGTCTGCGCTGGCCTTCAATTCCGCCGGACACATTTTTGCCGGCGCCTTCAATGTGATTTATCGTTCCACCAACGACGGCGAAACCTGGTCGCGAGTCGATTCGACGTTTGGCCGGTCTTACCGCGATTTTGCCTTCGCTGCGAGCGGCGAAATTTATGTGAGCTCGAATCACGGCGTTTTCCGCTCGATGGATAACGGCACAACCTGGAAACCAACCGGATTGAGCAACGTCGAAGTGGGAAAGCTTGGCATCAATACGCCAGGTCATCTCTTTGCAAGCCTTGCGGGCAGCGGTATTTTGCGCTCAAAAGATAAAGGTGAAAACTGGATTGCAAACGGCCTCGGCACATTCGATATGCTTGCACTCATGAATAATAGGAACGGACAGCTTCTTGGGGGCGCGCGCGGCGGCAGTGTTTTTCGTTTCGCGCCGCAGCGGAGCGATGCGCCAATCTGGTTGCCGCAATTTACACCTTCGGAAGGTGTGAGCGGGAGCGTTCTCACACTTGCCCAAAACCCGCGCGGCGAAATTTTTGCCGGCGCCACGCGTTCGTTTGGTTATCGTGGCGGCGTGTATCGTTCCGCCGACAATGGCCGGCGTTGGCAAGCGCTCGCCAACGGCATGCCGTCAACCTCGGTGCGCGCGCTCGTCTTCAATGCCAACGGCGATCTCCTCGCGGGAACGCTCAACGGCGGCGTTTATATCTCCGCCGATAACGGCGACCATTGGCAACAAAGCAATACCGGTTTGCTCACCATGAATATGCGGGCGCTGGCCGTCAATGCGCGCGGAGATATTTTTGCGGGCACACAAAACGCGGGACTTTTTCGTTCCGTTGATCATGGCGCAAGCTGGTCGCCGGTCAACAACGGTTTGGCTGACACGACGGTTTACACGGTGGCGATAAATTCGCGCGGCCGGCTCTTTGCCGGAACGCCGCACGGCGTGTTTCGCTCCGCCGACAATGGCGGCTCGTGGCAGGCCGTCAGCGCCGGTCAGATCGATCATTTGGTTTATTGTTTTACCATTACACCCAATCACCATATTTTTGCCGGAACCGTTACCGGCGTCTATCGCTCCGTCGATCATGGCGATCACTGGGAAGCCGTCAGCGCCGGTTTGCCTGAAAACTGCGCCGTGCAATCGCTGGTGCTCGATGCGAACGGCCATCTTTTTGCCGCTACGCCGTTTGGCGTGTTTCGGAGTGTGCGGGTCATCACGCATGTTGATGAAACTTCCGCCGCGACGCCGCAACGTTTTTATCTCGCCCCGAATTATCCGAATCCGTTTTCCGCGAACGGAACCTTCGGTAATCCATCCACCACGATAGAATTCTCCTTGCCGCGTGCGGGCAAGGTGACGCTCAAAATTTTCAATCTTGCCGGCGCCGAGGTGGCGACGTTGATCGCGCGCGAAATGCCGGCGGGCGCGCATCGCGTCCAGTGGGAGGCGAACGCTTTTGCCAATGGCCTCTATTTTTATACCCTCACCGCCGGAGAATTTACGCAGACGCAAAAGGCTGTGCTCCTAAAATAGAATTAAACAAATCGCGGTCTTCGACAACTACGCGGTTTGAAAGAGACCGCGGTGCAGACGCAGCAAGCGGAGAAAGAAGTCAAACAATCTTCCGCGGAAGTTCTGCGTTCCAATCGCGAAGTTCGCCGTGAGCGTCGCGATGGCGATGGTGATAAATCGGAGCTGCGTGACGATCGCCGCGACCGACGTGATGACCGCGCCGATCGCCGCGACGATATTCGCGATCAAAAGAAAGCCGAGGAAATTCTCCAGCGCAAGCGTGAAATCGCCATCGAGCTGGTGGCGCTGCAAAAACGCATGGACGCTGCCGGCAAACTCGGCGACAAAGTTTTGCAAAGCCAGCAAAGCAAGCTGCTCGACGAATACCTGTAAAAACGGCGACGGGCCGGACGTGGTTTATGCGGGTGGGCGGCTGTATATCAACAACTACAACGGCAATAACGTTCACGTGTACAACGCCGTGCCGACCGCTTCGAACCAGCCGCCCGATTTTGCGCTCGGCAGTCCGGCGGTGAACGTGAACACGCTGGAGGCGATCAATTACATTCAAAATCCAACGGTCGCAACGGACGGCAAGGTGTTGATCGCGACTTCGGATTTCGATGCGGCGCTATGGATTTGGAAAACCCTGCCGCGCTGAAGCGCCGTCGTATGTGTTGTCGAATAAAATCGGCAGCGTGCAATTTCAGAATCTGCGTGGCGTGGCGCTGGATGAAAAGTTTTTTTATCTCGCCGATGAGAAGGGAACGCTTTCGATTTGGCAGGGCCTGCCAACGACGGGCAACGAAGAGCCGTTTGCCACCATCACGGCGCCGGCAATTCCGCTGAATACTTTGCACAGTGACGGCACTTATCTCTCGAAAAAGCGCTTGCAGATGTCAGGTTTTTGCCGTAGATTTTGGGAACCAATGGCTTGTTAAGGATTACCCCGAATTTTATTCTGAATTTGAGTGCGTTAGTAATTAGCGCAGTTCCAGGAAAAAGTCAATGTGCAAGGACGGCTCCAACCCCCAATCCCTTCAACGTTCCGGCCAGGCCGTTCGCGGCGTTTTCAAATGGGCGGGACTCTCGTTGTGCCTGCTCGCGGGCGAAACCTTCGGCATTCAGGAAACGCTGGATGCAACGGCGTTTTATAATCGCGGCAAAGCGTATTATCAAAAAGGCGATTATGAAAATGCCGTCACTGATTTCACGCTCGCCATCAAGATCAAGCCGGATTACGTCACCGCTTACCTCAATCGCGGCAATGCGTACGGCGGGCAGGGTGATTATAACCGCGCGATTGCCGACTACTCGCAAGCGCTCCAATTTCAACCCGACAACCTCACGGCTTACAATAACCGCGGCAATGCGTATTTGCTCAAGAATGATATCGGCCGCGCCATTGCCGATTTCGATCAGGCAATCTTGCGCCAACCGAATCTGGCCGAGGCGTATTGCAATCGCGGCATTGCCTTCACGTATCGCGGCGATTATGACCGCGCGCTCGCCGATTTCAATCAAGCGCTCAAAATCAATTCGCGCGACGCGGAAGTTTATAACCGGCGCGGGAAAGTTTATACGCTGCAAAACCGGCATGACGAAGCGCTCGATGATTTCAATCGCGCGCTGCAACTGCAACCCGATCTGGCGGAGGCTCATTCCAATAGCGGCATCGTCCATATTAAAAAAAAGGCGTTCGATCTCGCCGTTGCCAACTTCACTCGCGCGTTGAAGCTCAAGCCCGAGCTGGCCGAGGCCTACGCCAATCGCGGCGCGGCTTACGCCAAACAGGAAAATTTCCAGCGCGCCATTCTTGATTATGATCGCGCCATTCAATTGAAACGCGAAAAAATTCTCGCGCGGCAGAAACGCAACAACGATTTAGCCCCGACCATCAAACTCAAACCGGAAGATGCCGAGCTGTATTACAACCGCGGGCGCGCTTATCACGCGCTGGGCAAATTCGATCTCGCCGTTGCCGATTACACGCAAGCCCTCAACATCAAGCCGGGTTACGTGTTCGCCTATTACATCCGCGCGACCGCGTACCGCGCCAAAGGCGACCGCGCCAAAGCGATTTTCGATTTTACCAAAGTCCTGGAAATGACGAACGAGCCGATTTTGCGGGAAAGAGCGCGCGGGCATCTGGAGGAACTGGGGGTGAATTAAAAAGCAAAAGGCAAAAAGCAAAGAGCAAAAAGAAATTTTGCAACGCCTCACCAATATACAAAACGCGACGGGAATTTGTACGCTTCAAAAAAGTACGCTTCAAAAAAGAGCTTGCGAATTGCGTATTATTATTTTAAATTTTTGCCATGAAAACAATTTCCGAAAATTTGCTGCAGCAGATTACGCAGCGTCTCGTGGCCGAGCTTAAACCGGAAAAAGTTATCCTTTTGGGGTCGCATGCCTGGGGCAACCCAACGACGACAGCGATCTTGATCTGTTGGTCATCGTAACGGAAAGCAACGAGCCGCCGGCCAAACGCGCCACTCGCGCCCATCGCCGTTTAATTGGAATGGGAGTACCAAAGGATATTTGGGTTTACACGCGTGCAGAAGTGAACCGTCACCGCCGTGTGCACGCTTCGTTAATTAGTGAAATTCTGGAGCGAGGGAGAGTGTTATTATGAGACAAAATTTTCGACCTTTTCGTGCTTTCGGTATTGCCGGTGGAAGTTCATCCGTAGCCATCTTTCGTCGCCTCTAATTTCGCCGTTGCTCTGGGGAAAAATGCAATTCGGGTCTTTCTCCCACCGAAGAGTTTAAAAAACTTCTGTGGGATTTTTATTTTCAACGTAGTCTGTGGGCGAAACGGGGTCAAACCATTTTCGTTTTACATAATTGATTTGAACAGATTTTCATTTGGGAATGTCTTACCTCTTGTTATATAAATAAATTGCAACTAACTCAAAACTTCTGATTTTTTCCCGGAGGAACGTGGAATGACTTGGCTTAAACCGTTTGCCCGTTATTGGAGTATTTTGTTTCTCGCCTTTGCCGCGCAGGCGCAGGATATCAAATACCTTGAATACGACGCCGACCTGATTTCCGGACAGGTTTACCAAGCGCGGCGCGGCCGGCTCATGGAAAAAATCGGCAACGAGGCCATCGCGATTGTTTACGCCAATCCCGTGCGCAATCGTAACGCCGATCTGGAATATCCTTATGCGCAAAGCAGCGACTTCTTTTATCTCACCGGTTTTCGCGAGCCGAACGCCATTCTCGTGTTGATTCCGAAAGGCACGGTGGTGCGCAACCCGAGCGACAGCACGAAAACGCTGACCGTGCGCGAAATTTTGTTCGTGCAGGCGCGCAACGCGATATCAGAGAAATGGGAGGGCCGGCGTTACGGGCCGGAAGGCGCGATGAAACTGCGCGGCCTCGAACATGCCGTCACCAACGATAAATTCAAAACGATGCTGCCCGCGATGTTTTGGGGCGGCGGCGGCAAATTTTTATACGTGCCGCCGTTCCGCGCCGATCTCGCCGGTGAAATTGCCGAATTGCTCCAGCCGTTGAAATCTTCCATCGACCAAATGCAGCAATGGCACGCGCCAATCGAGACGCGCGACCCCACGCCGCTGGTGCGCAAAATGCGCGTCATCAAATCGCCCGAAGAAATCGCGATGTTGGCGAAAGCCACCGAGATCAGCGCCGCGGCGCATCGCCAGGCGATGATGTCGGTGGAGCCGGGCATGGGCGAGTATGAATTGGAAGCGATTTACGAATACGTTTTTCGCAAGCTCGGTGCGGAGCAGAACGGTTATCCGTGCATCGTGGCTTCCGGCGAAAACTCCGTGATCCTGCACTACAACACCAATCGCCGCAAGATCAAAGACGGGGACGTTGTGCTCGCGGATTGCGCTGCGGAGTATCGCGGCTATTCGAGCGACGTCACCCGCACGTATCCGGCGAACGGAAAATTCACCAAAGCGCAGCGCGAGATTTATCAGCTCGTGCTCGACGCGCAGAAAGCGGCGATTGCCGCGATGAAGCCGGGCGTCACCTGGCAGGAGCTTTCTAAAATTTCCAGCGGCACGATCATGGAAGGTTTGTTCAAGCTCGGCCTCATCAAAGAAAAAACCCCGCAAGAATTGTCGCGCTTTTCTTATCACGGTCTTGGCCATCCGGTGGGACTCAACGTTCACGACGTCGGGCAGCCCACGATGGAAGCCGGCATGATTTATACCGTTGAGCCGGGCATTTACATTGCCGAAGGCAGCGCCGGCGTTGATCCGGCTTATTACAACATCGGCGTGCGTATCGAAGACGTCATCTTGGTGACGGCGGACGGCAACAAAAATCTCTCGATCAGCGCCCCACGCGAAATCGCCGAGATCGAAACGCTGATGAAACAAAAGGGCGTCGGCAATCTGGCGATTCAATAAGGCTGCGGCGACGATTTGAAAACACAGACGCTGATCATTGCGCTGGGGCTTTTTATTTTCTCCATTTCGCGCTCGACGCCCAACGGCAAATACCGCGGCGCGGAGTTGATTACCGTGGCGCAGATGAAAGATTATCTCACCTTCATTGCCGCGGATGAATTGGAAGGCCGTGACACGCCGTCGCGCGGGCTTAATGTCGCGGCGAAATTTCTCGCGACGAATTTATCGCGCTGGGGCGTGAAACCCGCGGGCGAGGATGGCACTTACTTTCAACGCTTCGCGCTGTTGAAAACCACGGTGGATTCGGCGCAGACCTTTGTTGAAATCAACGGCCAGCGTTTCAAATACGGCAGTGATTTTATTGCGAGCACTTTTTCCGGATCGGGAACGGCGAGCGGGCCGCTCGTTTATGTGGGGCCGGGCTTAATTGTCAAAGCAAAAAATCTCAATGCATTTGCCGGCCTCGACGTGAAAGATAAAATCGTCGTGTGGACGAGCGATTTTCCCAAAGGCGTGACGTTCGCGGATTTGACCGGCAAGCAGGGTGAAGACTGGCAAAATGCCGCGGGATATGCCGCGCGCAACGGCGCGAAAGGTGGCATCGTTATTCCGCCGTATGCGTCATTGATCAGCTGGGAGCCGACGAAGAAATTTCAAACGATCAACGGCGCGCTGGCCGTGGAGAAATTTAAAACCGAAGACGGGCCGAAAATCCCCATCATTGTGGCTTCGCCGCGATTGGCGGGCGCGTTATTGCAGGGCGAAAAAAATAATGCCGTCAAAGTTTTTAACAGCGCGGTGATCGGCGAACCGCTCGCCGCGTTTGAATTTAAACCGGAAAAGAAAGTGGCGCTCGCCGTGAGCGCGAAGAAAGAACAGGTTTATACGCAAAACGTCGTCGGCCTGGTGGAAGGCAGCGACACCGGTTTGAAGCGCGAGTATGTGGCGATTGGCGCACATTATGATCATGTCGGCGTTGGCAATCCGATCAACGGCGATGCGATTTACAACGGCGCCGATGATGACGGCTCCGGCACGGTGAGCGTGCTGGCAATGGCCGAAGCGTTTGCGAAAGGGCCGCGTCCGAAACGCTCGCTGCTTCTGGTTTGGCACGCGGCGGAAGAAAAAGGTTTGTGGGGCTCGAAATATTTCACGCAGTATCCGACGGTGCCGATTGACAAAATCGTCGCGCAATTAAACATTGATATGATCGGTCGCGCGCAAAAGCCGGAAGAGTCCAACCCCGCTAACAAGGGCTTGGCCAAGCCGAACGAAGTTTTTGTAGTCGGCTCGAAGATGATGAGCACTGAATTGGGCCAGTTGAGTGAGTCGGTTAACAAGTCTTATTATAATCTGTCGTTAAATTATAAATATGATGATCCCAATGATCCCGAGAAAATTTTTTTCCGCAGCGACCATTTCAATTATGCGCTAAAAGGCATTCCCATCATTTTTTACACCGATGGCGAACACGAAGATTATCACCGCGTCACGGATCACGTGGAGAAGATCGATTTCGAGAATATGCTCAAAATCACGCGCACGATTTATGCGATGGCGTGGGAACTCGGCAACGGCAAGCGTCCGGTGGTGGATAAAAAATTGCCGGCGGAATTGATGAGTGGATTGTTTTGAAAATATGAAATGTGAAGTCGGACTTGGTCGCGAAGATTTTTGAAATTTAGAAAATCTTTCTGACCAAGTCCGACTTCGCCTATTCTTCTATGAAGACATTGCTTATTTTTTTCCTTCTTATTGGAAGTGTTCCGCAAACAACGCCCAATCCAAGCCGCCCAACCGCAGACGAGCGAGCGCAGCAAGTTTTGAATGAGGCGATGCCGTATGAAGGAAAAATGCATCGCGTCATCTCCTTCAATCCGCCGGATGAAAAAGTCACGCTGTCGCTGTTTTTTGACGCGAAAACGCATCTGCTCTCGAAGTGCGAGTACGTGATGGATTTTCCGGCATTGGGCGACGTGAAGATCGAATATGCATATTCCTCATATCGGCAAGATCGGAATTGGGGCTGGATTCCTTCCGGCCAAACGATTAAAGTCGCGGGAAAAATTTTACGCGAGATCGCCATCGTTGAAGCCGCGGTGAATGCGCCGCAAGCGGAGAACATTTTTCAATTGCCGACGTTCCAGCCCGCGCCGGCGGAACGAATTTTTCAACGGCCTGCGAATCTTACGGATCATGATTTGGCTTCCGACAAAATTGTGGAAGCGGCGCAAGGCGTGTATGTCGCCGTGATCAGCTCGTTCACGGTGATGTTCATCGAATTTAAGGATTTCATTTTAGCGGTGGAAGCGCCGGCTGCAGCGCCATCGCTCGACGGCATTCCCGCGGACAATCAATCCGGCAGCACGGCGTTGTCGGAAACTTTTATTCAGAAGATCAAAGCAACGATTCCGCATAAGCCGATCAAGTATCTCGCGGTGACGCATTTTCACAGCGACCATGCCGGCGGCGCGCGGGCATTCATGGCGGAAAGCGCGCGCATTTTGACGACGAGCGGCAATAAGCATCTCTTCGCGCAAATGGCCGCAGCCAAATGCGCGGCGATTCCGGATCGCTGGTCGCAATCGCCGCGTCAAGCCAGCATTGAAACATTTGACCAAAGGCGCGTGATCACCGACGGCGAACGCATCGTGGAATTGATCGACGTCGGGCCGAATCCGCATTCGGAAGAGAACGTCGTGGTCTATCTGCCCAAAGAAAAAATTCTGTTTCAGGGCGACCTGTTTTATTTTGACGTGGGCGACACGTTTCCGCGCAAAGATCGCGCGACCATCATGCCCTTTTTTGCCAAGTGGATCAGGCAGCAGGCGCTGGCGCCCGAGCGAATTTATAGCGTGCATGGGAGAGGCTTTGCAACGATGCAGCACGTCGAGCAGATTTTTTAAATGAAAGTATGACATCTGTGTTTTTTCATTAAGAGATACCCTATGAAAAAATTCAATAGTTTTTCAAACTAAAAAGATCGTCACGCGCAAGCCGGACTTCATTTGACACTTTTCCATATCGGAGTCGCGCCTGAAATTTACCTGCCTCCAACTTGTGATTATGGC
>Ga0247727_10012949_pt1 | contig 14179 bp, 15 predicted proteins | sample WisWelCaveWW1625_FD_202498 | JGI IMG/M metagenome (GOLD analysis project Ga0247727, IMG submission 202498) | Biofilm microbial communities from Wishing Well Cave, Virginia, United States - WW16-25 | ecosystem: Environmental > Aquatic > Deep subsurface > Groundwater > Cave microbial mat | place... | reverse complement strand
CGGCGGCGACGTCGAGGAAGCGCGCGAAGCCGCCCAGGTTGCGCACCAGCGACTCGGCCTGGACCTCCTCGCGCAGATAGGTCTCGGCGTAGTCGCGCAGCAGCGCGCGCGCTTCGTCGTCGGGCGCGCTCACGACCGCCGGCAGCGCGCCGACCCTGAGCGCGCGCTCGAGGTCGAAGGCGTCACCGTGCTCCTCCACCACGAGCGGATGCATGCGCAGCGTGGCCGCCCGCCCCGCGAGCAGGTTCGCGCCCCCGCGGCGCAGCTTGCGCGCGCTCGATCCCGTCAGGAGGAACTGGAGCTTCGCCTTCTCGATCAGGCCATGGATCTCGTCGAGCAACGCCGGGACCTTCTGCACCTCGTCCACGAAGACCACCTTCACGCCGCGGCGCGCGCGCTCCTCCACCTCGCGCCGGAACAGGGCCGGCTCCTTGGAGTACTTGAGGAACTGGTCGTGCTGGAGCAGGTCAACGGTCCAGGCCCCATCCGGGAGGGACTGCGTGACGAACGTGCTCTTGCCCGTCTGACGCGGCCCCAGGATGAGCGCGGAACGGCGCGGCGGCCGGTGCAGGACCCGGAGGAACATCGCTGCCGAAATGTACGGCTTTTCGGCAACAAGGGCCAGCAGAGGGCCCGGGAAGGGCAGTATACGCTCAGCCCTGGGACTGCCAGGCTCCGGCCTGGCCCTCGTTTCTGGCTTCTTCCGCCGCCTGAAAGAAGAAGAGGATGACGGCTGGAGCCGGCGTTCCCGGCTAAGCAAGCCTTCAGCGCGCGCTCAGCCGCCCGTACAGCTCGACGTAGCTCTTCCCCTGGCGCTCCCACGAGAAGTCCATCGCCATGCCGTTCTGCTGGAGCGCACGCCAGGCGTCGGGGTCGCGGTAGCACTCGAGGGCGGAGCGAATGGCGTCGTCGAGCGCGCTGGCCGAGAACTCCTCGAAGAGGAAGCCGGTGCCGCGTTTCGTCGCGCGATCGAAGGGCTCGACCGTGTCCGCCAACCCACCCGTCTTGCGCACGATCGGGACCGTGCCGTAGCGCAAGGAATACATCTGGTTGAGGCCGCAGGGCTCGTAGAGCGACGGCATCAGGAAGAAGTCCGCGCCCGCCTCGATCCAGTGCGAGAGCTCGTCGTCGTAGCCGGCCCAGAAGGAGACCTTGCCCGGGTTGGCGCCTTGCAGCCAGTGGAAGTACTGCTCGTAGCGCTCCTCGCCGCTGCCGAGGATGCACAGGCGCACGTCGCTCTTCAGGAGCGCGGGCAGGACCTCGGGCAGGAGCTCGAAGCCCTTCTGCGCGGTCAGGCGCGAGACGATGCCGAAGACGGGCGCGCCCTGGTTCGAATCGGCACGGGAGGATGTGAGCTTCATGCGCGCGAGGAGCTGCTCGCGACACACGCGTTTTCCGTCGAGATCGCGGGCCGAGTAGCGCTGCGGGATCTTGACGTCGCGGCTCGGGTCCCACTCGGAGTAATCGACGCCGTTGACGATGCCGACGACCGCGTCGGCGCGCGCGCGCAGGAGCTCGGCCAGGCCCATGCCGAAGTCCTGGGTCTGGATCTCGCGCGCGTAGGTCTCGCTGACGGTGGTGAGCGCGTCGGCGTAGATCACGCCGGTCTTCAGGTAGTTGAGCTTGCCGGCCGCGAGGTCGCCCTGGTGCAGGAGGTGCGCGTGCGCACCGAGGCCGAGCTCGTGCAGCGTCTCGGCCGGGAAGACGCCCTGGTAACCGATGTTGTGGATCGTGAGCACCGTCTTCGTGCGCTCGAACAGCTTGTCCCAGGCGTAGGCGGCCTTCAGGTAGAGCGGCGCGAGCGCGGTGTGCCAGTCGTTGCAGTGGATCACGTCGGGCGACCACTGCAGCCACTGGCAGACCTCCATGGCCGCACGCGCGAAGAGGCCGAAGCGCACGTGCTCGTCGCGGTCCCAGGTGTAGAGGCCGTCGCGCGCGTAGAGCTCGGGGCAATTCAGGAAGAGCACGTCGGCCGCGCTGTTCGGCAGCCGCGTCTGGACCACCGAGTAGGAGTAGTCGCGGGCGCCGAAGCCGAGGCGCATACCGGTGAGCTCCTGGTGCGGCCGAAAACTCCACCGGCCGCGCTGCACGCTCCCGTAGAACGGCATCACCAGCATCAACTCGTGCCCCTGGCTCGCGAGATGGCGCGTGAGCGCGGCGGCGACGTCGGCGAGCCCGCCGGTCTTCGCGAAGGGCGCGACCTCGGCGGCGAGGATCAGGATCCGGAGCGGCCTCACGGGCGCGTGACAGTAGCGAGCGCGCTCGCGGCGGGCTAGAACCTCCGGCCCTCCGATGAGCGGGGCGAACATGAAGCCCGTGGTCCTGCGCCGCCGCGGCGTGCAGCACGGGCGCCTCGTTCCGGCACCGCGCTCGGCCGCGGCCGAGCGCGTCCGGCGCGAGCTCTGGTCCGCCGATCGTCCGCTCTTCCTGCCCGGGATCCTGGCCGCACATCTCTCCGCCTTCCGGGCCGAGCTCCACCGGACGCTGCATCTCTTCGACGGCCTGCGGGCCGGCCGGCTCGCGTTCGAGCAGGAGGTCCGCCGGCGGCTCCGCGGCGCGCGTGAGTTCTTCCCCTCGGGCTCGGTGGTCGACGCCGGCGATGCGCGCGAGATCGAGAAGGTCTACGTCGACGGCATGCGCGGCAGGCGCTTCGCCGCGCGCGGCCTGTACGCCAAGCTCTCCTGGATCGCGCACGACGGGCGCGACGCCTCGCTGCGCATCCGCTTCTCGTTCGGCTCCGAGGACCTCCTGGACTGGCGCAGGGAGACACGCCGCGCGCCGTGGGCCGACTGCTATGCGGAGGCGCTCTTCCCCGAGTGTGCGGTGCTGACGGGGAGCGCGGCCCTTCGAGGCGCGATCGAGCGGCTCCTCGGCCGCCGCGCGCGATTCTCGGAACGCATCGTCTACAACAACGCCCCCGGAGGCGGCGCGGTGTTCCACCACGACTGCGAGCCGAACCAGCACGGCGTCGTCTTCGGCCAGCTCGCGGGCGAGACCGCCTGGCTCGCGCTGCCGAAGCGCGAGCTCGCGCGCTGCATGGCCGAGTTCGCCGGTTCGCCGGCTCTCCGCCGCCTGGTCGGGACGCCGCGGCGCGCCCTGCGCGCCCTCGAGCGCGAGGGTGACGCGCGTATCGCGCGGCTGCTGAACGAGACGCCCGCCTTCACGCGCCTGCTCGCCGCGCACGGCGCGCTCTTCCACCTGCGGCCGGGCGACGCGCTCCTGCTCCCCAACCACGGCTGGAACGACACCTGCTGGCACTCGGTCTTCGCGCTCGGGAAGCGCCCGAGCCTGGCGCACTCGTACGGCATCTTCGCCGCGCGCCGTGCGGCCCGCGAGCGCGCCGCGCGCGAGCCGCGAGCGCGCCGCAGGGTAGAATCCCGCGCCCGATGAACGTCGTCTTCGTGGCGCCCTACGCGATGGAAACCACGCTGCGCTTCGCGCGCAGGGCGGCCGAGCTCCCGCTCGTGCGCCTCGGCGTGATCTCGCAGGAGCCGGGCGAGGTGCTGATGCGCGAGCTGGGCGGCAAGATGCAGGCCTTCGAGCGCGTGCGCGACGCGCTGGATCCGGACGAGCTGCAGCGCGCGGCGCGTGCGATCGCGAGCCACTTCGGCGGCAAGATCGAGCGCCTGCTGGGCGTGCTCGAGCAGCTCCAGGAGCCGCTGGCGCTCGTGCGCGAGCGCCTCTCGATCCGCGGCATGGACCTCTCCGAGGCGCGCAACTTCCGCGACAAGGCGCGCATGAAGGACGCGCTGCGCGCGCGCGGGATCCCCTGTGCCCGCCACCGCCTGTGCCGCACGAACGAGGAGGCCTTCGGCTTCGCGCGCGAGGTGCTGCCGCTGGTCGCGAAACCCCCGGCCGGGGCCGGAGCGCGCAACACGCAGCGCATCGACTCGTCCGAGCAGCTCGCCGCCTGGCTGCAGGCGTTCCCACCCACGCCGGAGCAGCCGCTCCTGCTCGAGGAGTTCGTGCAGGGCAAGGAGCACTCCTTCGACTCGGTGATGCTGCACGGAAAGCTCGTGTGGAGCTCGATCTCGGAGTACACGCCCGGCCCGCTGGAGGTGATGGAGAATCCCTGGATCCAGTGGTGCGTCGTGCTGCCGCGTCACGTCGACGGTGACGGATACGAGGCGATCCGCCGCGAAGGTGCGCGCGCGCTCGCAGCGCTGGGCATGTTCACCGGCCTCTCGCACATGGAGTGGTTCCGTCGCGACGACGGCTCGATCGTGATCTCCGAGGTCGGGGCGCGCCCGCCGGGCGCCCAGTTCACGACGCTGCTCTCCTTCGCGCACGACCTCGACTTCTACCGCGCCTGGAGCGAGCTGATGGTCAACGAGACCTTCGCGCCGCCGGCGCGCAACTGGTCCGTGGGCGCGGTCTTCCTGCGCGGTCAGGGCGGCAGCCGCGTGAACCACGTGCACGGCGTCGAGGAGGTGCGGCGCGAGCTGGGCGAGCTGGTTGTGCAGGCGCGCATCCCGCGCCCGGGGCAGCCGAAGGCGGAGAGCTACGAGGGCGAGGGCTACGTGATCGTGCGCCACGCCGAGACGGAGGTCGTGAAGGGCGCGCTGAAACGCGTGCTGGAGCTGATCCGGGTGGAGATGGCGTAGACGAACGCACCGCGGAGACCGGAGGACGCGGAGGAGCACGGAGAAGAAGAGAAGGACAGGAAGGAAGAAGGACGAACGATGGCCCCCACCGTGCTGTTCCTGTCGCCCGGCTATCCGGCCGAGATGCCGCTCTTCGTGCGCGGCGTCGCGCAGGTCGGGGCGCGCGTGTTCGGGATCGGGGACCAGCCGCCGTCGGCGCTTCCTCCGGAAGCGCGGACGGCGCTCTCCGACTACCTGAAGGTCGCCAACCTGTGGGACGAGCAAGCCGTCGTGAAGTCCGTGCTCGGCTGGCTGCGCGGACGGACGGTCGAGCGCGTCGAGTGCCTGTGGGAGCCGGGCGTGGTGCTGGCCGCGCGCCTGCGCGAGGCGCTGGGCGCGCCGGGCATGCGCGTCGAGACGGCCGTGCGCTTCCGCGACAAGGAGCTGATGAAGGCGGCCCTCGACCAGGCCGGCGTGCGCGTGCCGCGGCACGCGCGCGCGCGCAACGTGGGCGAGGCACGCGCGGCGATGGAGCACATCGGGTTCCCGTTGATCGTCAAGCCGATCGCGGGGGCGGGCTCGGCCGACACGTACACGGCGCACGATGCGCGCGAGTTCGAGCGCACGCTCGAGCTCACGCGCCACGTGCCCGAGGTCTCGGTCGAGGAGTACATCGAGGGCCAGGAGCTCACCTTCGACACGATCTGCGCCCACGGCGACGTCCTGTTCCACAACGTGTGCCTGTACCGCCCCAAACCCCTGGTCGCGCGCCAGAACGAGTGGGTCAGCTCGCAGTCGGTGGTCTTGCGCGACACCGACGTGCCCGACGTCCAGAAGGGCCGCGCGCTCGGGCGCGAGGTCCTGCGCGCGCTCGGCTTCGAGAGCGGCTACACGCACATGGAATGGTTCCTGACCCCGCAGGGCGAGGCCGTCTTCGGCGAGATCGGCGCGCGTCCGCCGGGTGCGCGCCTGGTGCACGGCATGAACTATTCCTGCGACGCCGACTTCTTCGCCGGCTGGGCCGAGGCCGTGTGCTACGGGCGACTCTCGCAGCCCACCACGAAGAAGTACAACGCCGCCTGCGTCTTCAAGCGCGCCGTCGGAGCGGGCCGGATCCAGCGCTACGAGGGGCTCGAGGCGCTGCTCGCGCGCTACGGAGAACACATCCCGCTCGTGGATCTCAACCCGATCGGTTCTCCGCGCCGCGACTGGCAGAACAGCGTCGTCGGCGACGGCTGGCTGGTCGCGCGGCACCCGAACCTCGAGTTCACACTCGAGATGGCGGATCGCATCGGGACGGACCTGCGCATCGTGGCGGGCTGAAGCCGAAGGCACCGGTTGCGCGAGGCGATGCGAGCCGGGGTCAGGCTATCGCTCCGGGCGCATCCGACCTACCCTGGTGGGCGGAGGATTTCATGCAGAGCCTTCGCCTCCGCCTCTTCATGTGCGGGCCCCTGCTGCTGGCGTCGGCATCGAGTGGAGCGGCGCAGCGCGAGGCGATGCAGACGCGCCCGAAGCTCGACTTCACGCCCTTCACGGGAGAGAGGTCGCCGAGACGAACCGAGCTGATCCCCGTTCTGGACGGCGAGCAGGTGCTCGTCACCACCACGCTGAGGCTCTTCGCCTTCGACGCACTCACTGCCGAGCTGCGCTGGAGCGTCGGTCCTCCGCAGGGCTGGGCCGAGCTGGAGCCGGCCGCGCGCGACGAGCTGTTCGATGGCCTCGACATGCGGCGACTCTGGATCGCGCCGGCCACGGGCGAGCGCGTGGCAGTCGCCGCGCTCCAGATCCCGCAGTCGCGGTCACCCCGGGAAGAATGGCAGGGAATCCACATCTCCACGCCGCTACCGGAGCGACGTCTCTTCGCCTGCGAGCTCGCCTCGGGCCAGGAGCTCTGGAATCACGCGCCTCCGGCTGACTGGGACGGCGCGGGCGGACCCTTCGCGCAGAGCATGAGCCTCTGCGCGTCTCCCACGATCATCGGGAGCTGCGTGCTCGTGCCGTGCATATCCGACGCGTCGAGCGTCGACTACCACGTGGCCAGCTACGAGCTCACGAGGGGCGCGCTCTTGTGGAGCACCTTCGTCGTCCGCGGACAGATCGAGCGCAATTCGTTCGGCAAGGCCCCCTTCGAGTTCACCGGCGCGCCTCTGGTCGGCGTGCCTGGGCGTGGCCGCGTGCTGGTCCAGACCGGGCTCGGGCTGATCGCCGCGCTGGATCTCGCGACGGGCGAGGTCCTGTGGCGCACGGAGTACGAGCCCATCGAGCTCCCCAACGTGCGCAGCTACACGCCGCCGAGGCGAGAGGTCGTGTGGCGTACGACCCCTCCCATCGTGGTGGGCGATGTGGTCCTCGCGACACCGCCGGACTCGCGGGAGCTCCTGGCCCTCGATCTCGAGGATGGCCATGTGCTCTGGAGCGTCTCGGTGTCGGTGCTGAACGCTCTGCACACGCGAACCAACGAGCTGGCCTTCGATCACCTGATCGGAGTCGACGGGGAGATGCTCTACCTCGGAGGTGCCAAGGTTTCGGCTCTGGTCAAGCGGCGTGGTCTGAGGTCCGCCGAGACGCTCGAGCCGCTCTGGACCGAGCGCGTGAGTCGCCCGGAGACGTCTGGACGCGCGTGTCTGGCTGGCGACGCGCTCCTCCTTCCCGGACCGGTCGAGTGGCTCACGCTCGATCGCGAGACCGGGAAGGAGCGCAACTCCCGCGAGGTGAGCGGGACGCACGGGTTGCTGGTCACGGACGAGGCACTGTACGTGCTCACGGAAGATGGACTGAAGCGGATCGATCGCTGAGGGAGCGCGAGATCGGGCGAGCCGGGTGCCGTAAAGTGGGCCAGGACAGGCACCCCGATCGACCTGGCGCCTCGGTGCGGAACTCCTTCCTCCCGGCCACCTCCAACGGAACACTACCGGATCTTGCTCCACTCCCCCGCGATCGCCGTGCTCGGCCCGCAGCGCCATCGGCCCACGGTGAACGAGGCGCTCGCCGCGCTCGACCTCGAGCAGAGCGCGCAGATCGCCACGGTCACGGCCGGCTGGGAGGAACGCGAGGACGAGGACGCTGAGCTGCACGAGCACCTGTGGAGTCGCAGCGTCAACCTGAAGCTCTACGCCCGTTCCGACGCGGCCCTGCGCGAGGATCCCGAGCTACGCATGGGCGTGCGCTGGCGCACAGAACGGCTGCGCGAGGCGCAGGAGCTCTACCGCATCCGGGTGGCGCACGCGCTCGAGGCCGCGCGCGAGCTCTTCCGGCGCGAGCCGCGGGCGAACGCGGCCGATCTCCTGGCGGCCGAGCGCGCGGGCGCGATCGAGACGCTGCGCGCGCTCGATGCCGAGCACGAACGGCTCACGGACACCGTGCGCGAGGAGTTCATCGCGCGCTGGCGGCCGCTCGAGCGGCCGGCGGTCGTGCGCCAGCGCGCGGAGGTCGAGGGTCTGCTCGCGGACGTCCCGGTCGTGTGCGTGGCCGGCGGGCACGTGGCGGTGCTGCTCAACGTGCTGCGCCTGTTCGACTTCCCGCGCTTGATCGGCGCGCGCGCGCTGGTCGTCTGGTCGGCCGGCGCGATGGCGCTCTCGGAGCGCGTGGTCTTGTTCCACGACAGCCCGCCGCAGGGCCAGGGCTCGGCCGAGGTGCTCGAGACCGGGCTCGGGATCGTGCGCGGGATCCTGCCGCTGCCGCACGCGAGCCAGCGGCTGAGGCTCGCGGAGCCGCAGCGCGTGGCCATGTTCGCGCTGCGCTTCCGGCCGCTCGTGTGCATCCCGCTCGACGGCGATTCCCCGGATGGCGCGCGCGTCGTCTGGGACGGGCGCGGATGGCGCGGCCTCGCCGGAACGCAGAAGCTGACCGAGGAAGGCGTGCTGGTGGAGGTCGGCCAGTGACGCTCGCGATCCAGGAGCTGCGCCGACGGCGGCTGGTCTCGAGCGACGAGCTAGAGGGCTTCCTGCGAGCGCACTCCTTCCCGCTGGTCGAGGGCCACACGGTCACCTTCGTGTGGCGCGGCGACGCCGAGCGCGTGGCACTCCGGCACTGGATCTACGGCCTGCCGTCGTCGCAGGCTCTGCGGCGTCTCGACGGTTCGGACCTGTGGTTCCTGTCGTTCGACCTGCCGCTGGGCTCGCGCATCGAGTACAAGTTCGAGCTCCACCGCGCGGGGCACCTCGAGCTCGTCACCGACCCGCTCAACCCGCACGTCGCGACCGACCCGATGGGGACGAACTCGGTCGTGCACGCGCCGGGCTACGAGGTCCCGGACTACACCTTCTTCGACCCGCACGCGCGGCCGGGCAGCCTCGAGGCGGTCGTGATCGCGAGCAGGGCCTTCGGCGAGCCGCGCCCGATCCAGGTCTACCTGCCCGCGCGCTTCCGGCCGACGCGGCGCTATCCGCTGCTGGTCGTGCACGACGGCTCGGACTTCCTGCGCTTCGCGGGGCTGAAGACCGTGCTCGACAACCTCATCCACCGCCTCGAGATCCCGCCGCTCGTGGCCGCGCTCACCGACTCGCCGCGCCGCCTGGTCGAGTACGCCGACGATCCGCGCCACGCGCGCTTCCTGGCGGCCGAGCTCGTACCGCTGATGGAGGAGCGCTACCCGCTGGCGCGCACGCGCGACGCGCGCTGCCTGCTGGGGGCTTCGTTCGGCGCCGTGGCGAGCCTCGCCGCCGCCTGGCGCCACCCGGGCGTGTTCGGAAACCTGGCGCTGCTCTCGGGTTCCTTCGCCTTCACCGACATCGGCGCCCACGACCGCGGCCCGGTCTTCGATCCGGTGGTCGAGTTCGTCAACTCCTTCCGCGCGAACCCCGGGCGCCCGTCCGAACGCATCTACCTCGCCTGCGGCATCTACGAGTCGCTGATCTACTACAACCGCTCGCTCTACCCGCTCCTGCAAGCCACCGGCATGAACGTGCGCTTCAGCGAGGTGCGCGACGGCCACAACTGGGAGAACTGGCGCGATCGACTGCGCGAGGGACTGTCGTGGCTCTTCCCGGGGCCGTTGTGGATGGTGTACGAGTGAGCGCGGCGCCACTACGAACGCATCCTGCGGTCGTGGCTCGCTCGAAACGTCGAGTTCGTCGTGGTCGGAGGAGCACCTGCGCCGTCCTGCAAGGGGCGTCTTGTGCTTCCGGCGACATCGGGTCTAATTTGCAGGCGCCTGCTCGCAGAGGGCGCAGAGGCCGCCTGGACCATGACGGAATCCGAAGTCCACCCCGGCGACATCCAGGCCTCCTCCGCACCCGTCGGCCGGCCGTCGGTACGCCTGATCGAGCTGGACGGTCAGGTGTTGATCTACGACGACGAGCTCCGGCACTGGCTCGTGCTGAACCAAACGGCCTCGGCCCTGTGGCAGTGTCTCGACGGGTCGGCAACGGTGGCGGAGATCGCCGACGACTTGAGCGCGGTCTTCGGCGCGCAGCCAGAGAAGGCCCAAGAACAAGTCCTCCACATGGTCAGGCTCCTCGGGCACCAAGGCATGCTCGAGGGAGTCGTCCCCTTCAAGCCCATCGAGCCAGAGTCCGCGGTCCAGGCGCGGCTCGACGCGCCCGCGGAGACGGAGGAGTTGTTCCCGCAGGTTCCGCCCACCACATGACTGCAGAAGCTGGACCGCCTCGGGTGGGCGGCGACGAGCGCGTACCACATCGGCCCCGTTCATCTGGGAGTGCGCTGCGACACTGACGAGCTGGACGCCGCCCTGCGGCGGGCGCTGGCGGCCTACTTCGTCGAGGGAATGCCGGCTCCGCCCAACTACTCCCTGCAACTGTCCAGGGGCGAGGGAAACGCGAGCCAGAGGCTGAGGACCCTCCATCGAGCGCACATGATGGTCATCCGGACTCGCTGGCGCTCGCGGGCGCTGCGCGGGCTGCTGAGCTATATGGACGAGTTCCTCCCGCGTCCCCCCGGGCTGCAAGAAGTGCAGGCGCTCGCCCTGGTCAAGGACGGAAGGGCCTACCTCGTCCCCCAGCCGATCGAGGTCTGGCTGGAGCTCCTGAGCTCTCCCTTGCACCGGGCAGGTTTCCAGTTCGTCGACCTCCAGAGCGTGCGAGTCGATCTCGAGGCTCGCGAGCTCGTCGTTCCCGAGTGGCTGCTGGAAGTCGACGCGGGAGCCTTGCAGGACCTCCAGCGTTCCGAGGGCGGAGCGCGCGAGCCCGGGGCCGTTTCGCCCGGGCGCTACCCGATCGAGGCCTGGGCCTTCTTCCAGACGGATGGACAACCGGCACCCTCCGCGGAGTCCACGCTGCTGCAGCTCTTCCAGAGCATGGCCAACCCCTTCGATCTCGGGGTTCCGGCGACGCTCCGAACGCTCGAATCCTTCGCGGCCGGGGTGCGCGTGGGCAACTTGGGATCGCCGCCCTACCACGACAGCCTCGCTGCCAGGATCACGGCGCTAGCGGTGCGCTGATCGGGGGCGACTTCAACGGCGATGACGTAGTGGATCTGGCGACGGCAGGTTCGCAGCCCGACAGGGTGAGCCGCCCCGACGCCCGTCTGAACCACTGCCAATCGGGCGTCACCGGCGCTGTCAAATCTCGCAGTGGCCCACGCAATCCGTGGTGCAGACCCACCCGTCGCAAGAGCAATAACAGCTACTGGGCGTGCAGGTCGCGAAATTGCAGAACCCCGGGAAGCATTGCGCGCTCGAGGTGCAGTGCCCATTCGACGGATTCTCGCCGGCGCATACGAGGCCTATGAGGGGAACGCATCTGCCAATGCGCGTTTCGCAACAGGAGCCCGCGGGGCAATCACCGTCGCTGTTGCAGAGGCGCCTGGGTGGGCGCGGCGGACCGCCGACACGCGGCTTGGCTTGCGCGGACGAAGCCGCCGTGATCATCGGCACGGTCCAGACCAGCGCGCCCCCCGCGGCGAGCTTCTTGAGAAAACCGCGCCTGGACTCCCTGCGCGCCGCTCGTGATTCAGGTTCCATCCTGTCCGCCCTTGGCCCCGATGGGGTGGTTGGCTCTCTCTGGGAGGCCTGGTGGGGACTCCCCCTGACCCCGAGAGTCTACGGCCGGGCTGGACTCCCCGCCAGGACCCTCCGGCCCTTCAGGCCGTGCCGGAGGCCGGGGCGGACGAGCGCTCGAGGCGCCCTACCCTCGCAAGGGCTCGACCTCACGGCGCACCCGAGCGATGGGCACGGCCCGCACGCGCTCCTCCAGCTCGAAGGAGTGCTCGCCGCGGTGGACCACCACGATCTCGTCCAGGCGCAGGGTCGAGCCGCAAGAGGTGGCGCATCCCCGCGAGCGTGGGGTTGGGATGCCTCAGTACCACGAGGCCTGCGTATTCATGCGGCGGATAGTCGAGGATCTGAGCGAAGCCGAGGTCCAGGGTGACGAGGCATCTCTGCTCTCCTCGACAGCGCTCGGCGATCTCCTGGTCACCGACGCCTTCCAGAGACTGTTCGGCAGCCGTCGAGACATCGTGCCCGGCCTCGACGAGAGGCTCGCGCCAGCGGGGATCCGCGTTCTCGTCCAGCTTGAAGCGCAGCTTCAAGACGCGATGTCGATCGGCAGCACGCGCTCGCGCGTCATCTCGGCCGCGTAGACCAGGCAGGCTCGTACGTCGTCGGCCTGCAAGGACGGATAGGCAGCCAGGATGTCCTCGAGCGAATCGCCGTTGGCGAGGAATTGGACGACCAGGGAGACCGGGATCCGGGTTCCCTTCACGCAGGGCTGGCCATGGCAGATCCGCGGGTCGATCTGGATGCGCTTCAGGAGGTCCTTCATGCTTCGCTTTCCCGGGTGGAGTGTACACGACGAATGTTGTCGGTGAGCGTTGTCAAGGGCGCGCTGCCTGATGGGCGCCTCGTTCGGCGCCGTGGCGAGCCTCGCCGCGGCATGGCGCCACCCGGGCGTGTTCGGAAACCTGGCGCTGCTCTCGGGCTCGTTCGCCTTCACCGACATCGGCGCGCACGACCGCGGCCCGGTCTTCGATCCGGTGGTCGAGTTCGTCAACTCCTTCCGCGCCCAGCCCGGCCGGCCGTCCGAGCGCATCTACCTCGCCTGCGGCATCTACGAGTCGCTGATCTACTACAACCGCTCGCTCTACCCGCTCCTGCAAGCCACCGGCATGAACGTGCGCTTCACCGAGGTGCGCGACGGCCACAACTGGGAGAACTGGCGCGACCGCTTGCGCGAGGGACTGTCGTGGCTCTTCCCGGGGCCGCTGTGGATGGTGTACGAGTAGGATCGAGCCCGTGAGCGCGACGCCGCCGCCCGGATACCGGACGCAGTCCGAGGACACGAGCTACGAGGTCGAGCAGATGCTCTTCGAGCGCTGGCGCTCGATGGATCCGGCCGAGAAGGCGGCGCTGGTCGGCGCGGCGAGCGTGGCGCTCCAGGACCTCACCATGGCCGGACTGGAGCAGCGCCTGCCGGCGGCGAGCCGGCGCGAGCTGGAGCTGCGCGCGCTAGCCCTCATGTACGGCAAGGAGATCGTGCGCGACCTGCTCGGCATCGAGGTGCCCGACGAGAGCGTGCGCTTCGCGTGAGCGCGAATCCGCTCGAGGTGGTACTGCTCGCGACGCGCTCGATGGAGCGTCTCGGCATCGCCTACGTGATCGTGGGCTCGACCGCGAGCACGCTCCACGGCGAGCCACGCGCCACGCTCGACGTCGACCTCACCGTGCGGATGCGGGCGAGCGACGTGGGTCCCCTGTGCGACGCGCTCGAGAAGGAGTTCCACGTCGATCGCAGGGCGTTCATGGAGGGCGTGCGCACCGGATTCCCTTGCAACGCAATCCATCGCGCTCACCACGTCAAGCTGGACATCTACATCCGGCGCAACGAGGGCATCTTCGCCGAAGAGCTCCGGCGGGCGCGGCGAATGCGGCTCACGCCCGACCCGGGCTCGGAAGCAACCGTCCAGAGCGCAGAGGACACCGTGCTCCAGAAGCTCGTCTGGTACCGCAAGGGCGGCGAGGTGTCCGACCGGCAATGGCGCGACGTGCTGGGTGTCGTGAAGGCGCAGGGAGCGCGTCTCGAGCGGAAGTACCTCGCCGAATGGGGGCGTGAGCTCGGCGTGCTCGATCTGCTCCGGCGTACGCTCGCCGAAGCCGGGCAGGCTCCGCTCGAGGTTGACGGTGGATGAAACGCCGCCCGGGCGCGAGCGGTAGAATCGGGGTCCCCCGGAGGTTCACCATGAAACTCGGCTCCCGCCTGTCCTTTCTCCTTCTCCTGTTCCTGATCCCGCTCGCCGCCTGTGGCGACGGCTCGAAGACCGCCGACGTCGTTCAGGCCGCCACCAGGGGCGCGGCCGAGGTCGGCCAGGAGCTGGGCCAGATGGCGGCCCGGCTGGCCGAGATGGCGCCGGAGGAGGCCAAGACGAAGCTGCGGGAGCTCGTGGACGCGGCCGCACGCGAGCTGAAGGAGATCCGGGACTCCGAGACGGCCCAGAAGATCGCGGCCGAGCTCCAGCGCCTGCTCGATCAGCTCGTCGCGCTCGCGCGCAAGCTGGGGGAAAAGCTGGACCTCGCGGCCCTGCAGCAGTCGGCCGCGGAGATGGCCGAGCGCTTCAAGAACGACCCGCGCGTCGTGAATGCGATCGAGGGTCTGAAGCAGAAGCTGGACTCGCTCACGCACTGAACCGTTCGCCCCCCCGGG
>Ga0247727_10012948_pt1 | contig 14179 bp, 8 predicted proteins | sample WisWelCaveWW1625_FD_202498 | JGI IMG/M metagenome (GOLD analysis project Ga0247727, IMG submission 202498) | Biofilm microbial communities from Wishing Well Cave, Virginia, United States - WW16-25 | ecosystem: Environmental > Aquatic > Deep subsurface > Groundwater > Cave microbial mat | place... | reverse complement strand
CCGATCGCCCGCACCGTGCCGATCGCGAGGGCGAGGGACTCCGCGTCGGAGGGCACGGCGGCCCCGCCGATGATCTCAGCGTTGAGCTGGTAGAACTCCCGATAGCGACCCTTCTGGGGCTCCTCGTACCGGAACGCAGGGCCCGTTGTGTACACCTTGATCGGCTTCGGGAGGCTCCGAAGCTCGTTCACGTAGAAGCGCAGGATCGACGCCGTGAACTCTGGCCGCAATGCAATCTTTCGCCCGCCGCGGTCCGCGAACGCGTACAGCTCGCCGACGATCCCCGGCCCGGACTTCGCTTCGAACAGCTCGAGGGACTCGAACATCGGCGTCGAGACCTCGCGGAAGCCGAAGTACGTCGCCACGCCGACGAACGCGGACTCGACCTGGCGGCGGCGTGCCATGTCGTCGGGCCCCCAGTCGTTCGTGCCGCGTGGCCGCTCGAACATCCCGATGGGCCGAACCTGGGGCACGGCCATAAACGTTTGTGGGGCCACTCGTGGCCGGAGGGACGTCCGCGTTGTTATCGCAGTACTGAGATACGGACGCGGCTTCGCGCCGACTCGCCATGGCCCACCCCTGCGAAACCCTGATAGGCCCCATGCCCGTGGCGGCCGCGTGGCCTCCCGGCGACGCGACTACGCCCTCATCCTGCTCGCGAGCGTCTTCTGGGGCACGTCGTTCCCCGGGAGCAAGCTCGTCGTCGGCGAGGCTGACCCGCTGTTCCTTGCGACTGCGCGAGTCGCCATCGGAGCCCTCCTAGGCTTCGCCGTCCTCGCAGGGATGCGCCGCTTCGATCTCGGGGTCTTCCGCAACCCATACGTCTGGGTCCTCGGGGCTCTCAACGCGATCGGATTCGACCTGCAGAACGTCGGGATCAACCTCACGACGGCGTCGAAGACGGCCCTCCTCGTGAACGTCAACGTGGTGTTCATCGCGGTCCTGATGGCCCTCGTGTTCCGGGAGCGGGTGACCGTCCACAAGATCCTCGGGATCGTAGTCGGCGTGGTCGGCGTCGTCGTCCTCGCGACCCAGTTCAATCCTCAGTTCCTCGAGGGCGGGGAGTTCCGGGGGGACCTCCTCGTCTTCCTCGCCGGGGTCGTGTGGTCCTTCTACGTGATCGGCGCGAAGGAGATGGTCGACCGTGGCGGGGACTACATCGCCCTCGTCGCGGGCATCCTCGCGGCGACAGCTCTCTTCACGGCGGTCCCGCTCGTTTTCGTCGGTTTCCCCATCCCTACGTCGGCCGTGGCGTGGGTCGGCATCGCGTACCTAGGGCTCGTTCCGACGTTCGTCCCGCTCCTCCTGTATGTGATGAGCATGCGCACGATCTCCCCGACGATCTCCGCCCTCCTGATACTGCTCGAGGTCGTCGTTGCGGCGATCCTGTCGTTCGTCTTCCTGCAGGATACGATCAGCGTCTACACGCTCGTGGGCGGCGCGCTGATTCTTGGCGGGGCGTACGTCGTGACGCTCGGCGAGAAGGAGATGCCGGAGCCCGCCGCCGGGGGCCTCGCGCCCGTGCCGCGCGATACGCACGCGCCCGGCCCGGATGGCTTCACTCGACGGTGACGGGGTCTCAAGAGTCGACTCCGCCGCACTCCTAGTAGGCTTCGACGGTCAGTCCTGGTACGCGGGAGAAGGCACGATCCCTTGTTAGCAGTCTCTGGCCGTGTCGCTTCGAAATCGCAGCCACGAGTAAATCGACACCGCCGATCGTTCCCCCTCTCGAGAGGAGATCGGCCCCAATACGGCCCGCCTCTTCGCACGCTTCCATGTCAGCGTCGAGGAGGACGAGTGACTCGAGTAGCTTTCGCGTTCGCTCAAGCTGCTGGCCGCCGAAGCGATGAGCGCCCACCAACAGCTCGGCCGCCACAGGCGCCGTCACGCATTTGGGTTCGCCGGATTCTTCAATCGCTTTCGCCTTCGCGACTGCGGTTGGCTCCCCTTTGCGCAGGTCGATCAGGAAGTTCGTGTCCAGGCTGACCACAGAGGTCACCTGTTGGGACGGCGAGTGAAACGCTTCAGGCGCGCCCGAGAGAGTTCGTCACTGGCCTCAAGGAAATCGAGGTACTCGCGCATCTTCGCTGCCGGGACGTCCTTCCAGTCTCCGGCGAACTCCAGAAGACTGCGGCTCGAACGAGCGAGCCGCCGAATCACATCGCTGAAGCTCTCACCCTCACGCTTCAAGGCGGCGAGGGCCGCATAGGCGTCCTCAGCCACCGTGATCGTCTTTACTGCCAAGGCTTAACGTACATCAACACACGGATATAAACATGTTTCTCTGACTGCGGAATGTGGATCGTCGAGCGGTCCCCGCGCCTCGGCCCGTCGTGCGCCCCGTCCACCTGGCGGCTTCACTCGACGGTGACGCTCTTCGCGAGGTTCCTCGGTTTGTCGATCGGGCAGCCACGCTTCTTCGCGACGTGGTACGCGAACAGCTGGAGCGCGACGGTCACGGCCACGGGGTTGAAGACGCCGGACATCGCTGGCACGTGCACGACGTCGTCCACGATCTTCGCCAGCTCGCGGTCCCCCTCTGAGGCGATCGCGAGGATGGGCGCGCCGCGCGCGTTCACCTCGCCAAGGTTCGATCGCATCTTCTCGTACGTGTGGTCGCGCACGGCGACCGCGACGACCGGCGTTGACGCGGTGAGCAAGGCAAGGGGCCCGTGCTTCAGCTCGCCCGCAGCATAGGCCTCCGCGTGACAGTACGAGATCTCCTTGATCTTCAACGCACCCTCCATCGCCACGGGGTAGTTCACGTGCCGCCCGATGTAGAACATGTCCTTCGCGTCCCCGTACTTCTCCGCGAGGGCCTCGAGGAATTTAGACTGGCCGAGGACCGCCTGCACGGCGCGCGGGAGGGACCGCAGCTCGTCCTTGAGCCGGTCCGCCTCCTCGTAGCCCAGCGTCCCGCGGTCCAGGCCGAGCCGGAGGGCGATCAGGTAGAGGGCGACGACCTGCGTGAGGAACGTCTTCGTCGCGGCCACGCCGATCTCGGGTCCGGCGCGTGTGTAGATCGTCTTGTCCGCTTCGCGCGTGAGGGTCGAGCCGACGACGTTGCAGATCGCGAGGGTCCGACAGCCCCGCCGCTTCGCCTCTCGCGCCGCCCCGAGTGTGTCCGCCGTCTCCCCGCTTTGGGAGAGCAGGATGACAAGGGGCCGCTCCGCGGGGGCGTGCGCGTACCGGTACTCCGACGCCAGCTCCGCGGACGTCGGCACGCGCGAGATCTCCTCGAGGACGTACTTGCCGATCATCGCGGCGTGGTACGACGTCCCGCAGGCGACGAGCTTGACGCTCGTGAAGCCCTCCGCGAAGAAGCCGTCCACGTCGAGGTTCGCGACCCGTCCGAGGAGGGTTTCGTGGATCGCCTTCGGCTGCTCGAAGATCTCCTTTAGCATGAAGTGCTCGAAGCCGCCCTTCTCCGCGTCCTCCAGGTTCCAGGCGATCCGCTCCGGCTCGCGGGTGATGGCCTTGCCCTCGAGGTCCTTCAGGAGGACGGACGAGGGCGTGAGGACGACCATCTCGCCGTCCATCATGTAGACGACCTGGTCCGTGTGCCGCAGGAGGGCGGGCACGTCAGACGCGAGGAAGTTCTCGTCGGGCCCGATGCCCACGACCAGCGGGCTCTCGTTCCTCGCTCCGACGACGAGGCCCGGCTCGTCCGCGCAGACGGCGGCGATCGCGTAGGAGCCGTGGACCTCGCGGAGCGCTTCGCGCACGGCAGCCTCGAGGTCCCCACGGTAGTGGTCCTCGATCAGGTGGACGAGGCTTTCCGTGTCCGTCTGCGAGCGGAACGTGTGCCCCTTCGCCTCGAGCGTTTCGTGGAGGGCCTGGAAGTTCTCGATGATCCCGTTGTGCGCGAGCGCGATGCGGCCGGAGCAGTCGACGTGCGGGTGGGCGTTCACCTGGGACGGCGGCCCGTGCGTCGCCCACCGCGTGTGCGCGAGACCCGTCGTTCCCTCAAGTGCCGGAAGGCGGGCCTCGAGGTCCGTGATGAACCCCTTGTCCTTGTGGACCTGGAGCGCGCTTCCCACGATTGCCACACCCGCGCTGTCGTATCCACGGTACTCGAGCCGCTTCAGGCTGTCGAGGAGGATCGGCAACGCCTTCCGTTGGCCCGTGTAGCCGACGATCCCGCACATCTCACAGCACCACGGCGTGCGCGGGGATCGTTCCCCGGAGGCGTGCGCCGTCCGCGACGCGCGCCCGCGTCCCGACGACGGTCCCGCACGCGAGGCTTGCCCCGTTCCCGATCTCGACGTCCTCGCCGATGAGTGCGCCGATCTGCGGGACCGCGTGCCACTCCCCCTCGATCTGGACGTCCCCCGCGCCGGACGCGGCCAGGAGGCCCGCACGGGCCGTCGCGCCACTGCCGACGACGCTGTCCTGGACGACGCTCCCCGGCCCCAGACTGACGTCGTCCATGAGGATCGAGTTCGCGACGGTCGTCAGCGCGCCGATCCGCACGTTCTTGCCGAGGCTCGTCGACGGCAGGATGACGGCGTGGGGTCCGATCTCGCACCCCGGGCCGAGGGCAAGGGGGCCCTGGAAGTACGCGCCGGAGCGGATCGTGCACCCCTCGCCGATCGACACACGGCCTCGGATCGTGACGCTCGGCTCGATCGTCCCGCTCCGCACGTCGGGCACGGACTGGAGCGCCGCCGCGTTGAGCCGCAGAAGGTCCCACGGGTACAGGGCGTCGACCCACATCCCCTCCGTGCGCGCGGCCGCGACGTCGGCCGACCCCGCGAGCGCGCTGACGGCCCCGGGCAGGTCGTGCTTCCCGTCCGCCGCGAGCCGCTCAATCTCCGGGAAGATCGACGCGTCGAGCGCGTACGCGCCCGCGTTGATCAGGTTCGAGATGACCTCGGTCGGCTTCTCCGTGATCCCGACGAGGCGTTTGCCCTTGACGCTCGCGACGCCGTACGCGCGGGGTCGGTCGCTCTGCGTGATCATGACCGCCGGGCCGTCGGCATGGGCGAGGAGGTCCTCGACGAAGTGCGCGTCGATCATGTTGCTGCCGTTCAGCACGAGGAACCGCCCGTCGACGTGGGTCCGCGCCCCGAGGAGCGCGTGGGCCGTCCCCAGCTGCTTCGACTGCGTGACGTACGAGATTCGCGCCCCGTACGCCTTCCCGTCCTGGAAGTGCGACAAGATCCGCTCGCGGTGGTATCCAACGACGAGGACGAGGTCTTGGACGCCGTTCTCCACGAGCGCCTTGACGACGTATTCGAGGATCGGGCGGTTCCCGACGGGGATCATGACCTTCGGCTCGGAGGCCGTGAAGGGCCCCATCCGGGCGCCCTCCCCCGCGGAAAGGATGACGGCCTTCATGGGGTTCCCCCTCGGAGGATTCGACCGGGTGTAGGCGACCGCGGCGCGGCGGGTATATCCGTTGCGCGGTGGTTATCAGACTCAAGAATCCGGCGGCGGGTAGTGCGAGGATCCCCCCTCGTGGAACGGAACATACCCGCCCGGGACGGTGAGGGATGCTATAAACACTTCTATAACAATCCTGATAGAATTATAAGAAGGATTATAATGGTCGAGAGGGTGCCCCGTTCGTGGTCCGAAGGCTCCTCGTCGAAGAGACGCCCGAGGGGTACGTCGCCCGCGATGCGGAGGTGCTCGACAAGCCGACGCGGCTCGCCGCCGTGGCCTCGCCCCTCGCGTGGCGCATCCTGACGGAGCTCGCGAAGACCCCGGACTACCCGAGCGCTCTCGCCGCGCGCCTCCGGGTCCACGAGCAGAAGGTGTACTACCACGTCCGACGCCTCGAGGCTGCCGGCTTCCTTCGCGTCGTCCGCACGGAAGCGAAGCACGGCGCCGCCGCACGAATCCTCGCGCCTACCGCGGATGCCTTCGCGGTCGTCGTCAAGGCGCGAGGCACGCCGGTCCCCGTCCCCGCGCTCCCGCGCGCGGGCGCACTCGCACCCTTCCTCGCGGAGTTCTCACGCGACGGCACGTTCCACGGCTCGATCGTCGTCGGGTCGCCGTACCAGCATGGCCCCTTCTTGACGACGTCGCGCGACTCCCCGTACGCGATCCAGCTCGGGTTCTTCCTCGGTCGGCTCTTCGCCGCACCGCGTGGATTCGTCGTGAAGCTCGACACGGAGGTCAAGGCCGCGGGCGCGGACAAGGAGCACATGATCCTCGTCGGCGGCCCCGTCGTGAACATCGTCACCCTGGACCTCAACCCCCACCTCGCCGTGAACTTCGACTGGCGGCAGGTGTGGCGGATGGAGTCCTCCAGGACGAAACGGTCCTACGGGGACGAGCACGTCGGCTTGGTCGCGAAGGTGCGCAACCCGTGGAATCCGGAGAAGACGCTCGTCGTCTTGAGCGGCATCCACACCCTCGGGACGAGCGCCGCGATCCTCGGCCTCACGGACTTCGCGGACGAGGTCCTCGAGGGCTACGAGCCCGGGGAGGACTTCTACCGCGTCGTCTCGGGGCTGGATCGGGACGGGGACGGCCGGCTCGATCGCATCGCAGTCCTCGAGTGATCAGCCGAGCGCGAGGCTCTCGTACGGGATCTTGTCCTCGAGGCGCGCGTTCGCGGTCTCGATCGCCTGGACGGCCTCCGCGGCCCGCTCCTCCGGTGTGAGGAGGAGCACGTCGACCCCTCGCTCCGCGGCCTCGGTGACCGCATCCGGGATGCCGAACTCGATTCTCGGCCGGAGGTCGAGCTTCCGTGCGGCCGCGCGGCCAGTGGAGTCTTGGGCGGCGACCGCGAAGCCGCGGCATTTGCGGAGGAGCTTTCGCGCGGAGGCCGCATGGATTCGCCGGGAGCCACCTTCCCGCGTTGCGGGAACGCGGGCAATGACGATGCGGCCGGGCTTGAGGGCCACGATCCCGCTCAGGTCCCGCACCGCGATGTCGTCCCCCTTCGATGCGTCCTGAAGCGCGATCCCCGTCGACGGAGATTCGCGGCCTGCGTAAGCCACGAGGAGGCCATCCTCCATGAACAGCCCGACGGCGTCCCCGCGTCGAATCGCATTGCCGGCTTGGGCCGCGGTTGTCTCGACGAAGGCCATCGCGCGGCCCGCCCGGTCCACGAAGCTCTTCAGCTCAAGGAACCGGTCCTGCAGAAACGCGACGCCCTTCTTCGTCGCGCGGTACTCGCCGTCGACCACCGTGAGCAACCCCAAGCGCTGCAAGTCGTGGGCGTAGTCGGACGCGCCCTGAATCGTCATGCCGAGGGCCTCCGCGATCGTCCGCAGGCGGCCGTGCCGGTTCGCGGTGATTTCGTACACGAAGAGCAGCCGCGTGCTCTCGCGGAGGTCGCGCAGGATCCGCATGGAGGGAGACATTGCATGCCACCGGAAAAGCCCCAGCCAACATTCTTATATACTCAAGTCCATCGGAATTCTATCAAGCGAGGTTGAGGAGGAGACTCAAGTGCGCTTCACCACTCGGGTCGGCGCGGCCGTCGTCGCCGTTACGGTGGCTCTCGTCGTCACGGCCGCCTTCCCGATCGCCTCGCAGTCGACCGAGGGGTCCTCCGTGCGGATCCTCTTCGACCTGGGCGACGGCACGTACCTCTGGTCCGTCATGTCGGTGCCCGATTTCACCGCGCCGAACGCGTCGTGGGCCGCGACCCTCGAGGGGGCCGCGCAGCATGGCCTGCCCATCGAGTGGGGATGGTTCGACTGCTGCGGCGTCGCCGTCTTCGACGTCGGGAATCGGGACCCGCCCGCGGGCTTCGTCGGTCTGTACCTCTGGAACGCGACGGTCGGCGCCTGGGAGTTCGCGCCCACGGGGATCTCAGGACTCGTCCTGCGACCGGGCGATTCAATCGCCTGGTACAATGCGGCGTTCGATGGCGTGACCTTCGAGGGGCGGTTCCCAGTTCCGTCGCCGGACGATCCGAGTCCCGCCGTGGCCTTCCGCGGGAACGCGGCGAACCGCGCGGCCTCCCTGTCCGAGGCCCCGAATGGGAACCAGGTCCTGTGGGACCGCAACCTCGGCGTGCCGGAGATCGGCTCGACGCCCGCCGTGGCCTTCGGCCGGATCTACGTGACAACCTTGGATGGTCTGTTCGCCCTCGACGCGGATTCGGGGCAGGTCCTCTGGACGAACCCCGACGTCCGCGGTTTCTCCTCGCCGGCCGTCTTCGACGGGAGCGTGGTCGTCGGGAGTTCGGACGGCCGCGTGTACCGAGTCGCGGCCTCGGATGGGACGGAGCGGTGGAACTCGACGCTTTTGTCCGAGACGACCTTCAGCGGGATTACGTCCTCCCCGAAGGTCTGGTTCGACTGGGCCTTCGTCGGGACCTTCAACGAGTCCGGCGGGCCGGGCGAGGTTGTCGGCCTCTGGGCAAGCAACGGGACTGTCGCGTGGCGGCATGCGACCCAATCCGTCCACTTCTCCTCCCCCGCGATCGTCGACGGGACTCTGTACATCGGGATCACGGGCCGATACAACCGGGCGACTCAGATCACGTTCGACCCGCCGTACGGGGTGCTCGCCTTGGACGCGCGCACAGGCACGGAGACCTGGTTCTTCCCGACGGGCGGGCCCGTGGCCGCCTCGCCCGTCGTGGATGGCCCGCGCGTCCTCGCGCCCGCGAAGGACGGCGTCGTGTACGCGATCGACCGCGCGACCGGCGAGGAGGTCTGGCGGATGGGCGTGGGCGCCGGCGTCTCGTCGCCCGCCGTCGCAGACGGCCGACTCTTCGTCGGCGGAGGCGCCTTCGACGCGCCGGGGCGCGTGGTCGCCATGAACTCGACAACGGGCGACGTCGAGTGGTCCTTCGAGCCGAACGGGCCCGTGCAGGCCTCGGTCACGTACGGGGACGGGAAGGTCTTCTTCTCGACGAACACGGCGATCGGGACAATCTACGCGCTGAACGCGACGACGGGCCGCATCGTCTGGTCCCTCGTCCCTAGCCCGGCGCAGTACATCCTCGGATCCCCCGTGCTGGCGAACGGCATCCTGTACGCGCCGAGCGACAATGGGCACCTCTACGCAATTCCCGTGTCGACGCTCCCCCTCGCGGACCTCGAGACCTTGACTCCGTCGGAAATCCGCGCGGGGGAAGTGTTCGAGATCGGATTCACCCTGAGGGCCCTGAACGGGACGTTGACGGAGCCCCGTGTCGTCGTTCGGGTCCCGATGGAGTTCGACATCCTCGACTCGACTCCGGGTCCAACGTCGCGCGATGGCCAGACAGTCATCTGGGAGTTCAGGAGGATCCCCTTCGGCGAGAGCCGGTCCGTCACGCTTCGCGCCCTTGCACTCGCGAACGAGTCCATTCACACGGATCATTTCTTTTCCGTCGCGTTCGCCGCGGACGACGGGACGCCCTATGGCCCCTTCGAGAGCCACGCGACGATTACGATTATCTCCGAGACGGAAGGAGGGCCGGTGGGCTTCGCGGGTCCGTGGATCTGGGTCGTCGCTGCGGTCCTGGCGATCGCGATCGCGGTCAGCGCGCTTGTCCTGTCGAGGAGGCGCCGCGGTGCGTAGGCTCACGGAACGGCAGCAGGCGATTGTCTTCGGCGTGGCCCTCACGATCTCCCTCGCCGGGCTCTACGGGATGATTCAGGCGATCCAGCCCCCGCCCGTCACGTCGAAGGGCGTGCTTCGCGCGAGCCTCGTCGTCGAGGGTGACGGCTGGACTATGGGGTATTTGGACGTGGAGACGCGGAACAACACTGCCTTTGGGATTCTCTTGGAGGCCGGAGACCGCAAAGGCTTCTCCGTGGAATGGGTTGACTTCGCGATCCCACCGGGCGCCTTCGTGACAGCGATCAACGGGACCGTGAACGGTCAGGGCGGGAAGTGGTGGCAATACTGGGTTAACGACGTGTACGGCGACGTCGCGTCGAACCGCAAAGAGCTATTCGACGGCGACCTCGTCCAGTGGCGGTTCGTCGTTTCCTTGGAGGGATCCGCGTGACCCGGGACCGGATCCGCGGGGCTATCCACCGCGGTCTCGGGGGCCGCCGGACGATCTCCCTGGGCCTCCTCCTCATCTCCCTCGGGGTCGTCGGGAAGCTCGTCCTCCTTCGTTACGCGAACATCGAGACGGTCTTCGTCGCGAGCCTCCTTGCGGGATCCGTCCTCGGCCGGTGGTGGACCGTGATCGTGCCCCTCTCGATCCTCGCGATCCTCCAGCCGCTCGCGTGGGGCGCGCTGTACCCCGGCTACGACCTGGAGGCGATGCTCGGGATCACGTTCTTCGTCGTGAGCGGGTTCGTGTTCATCGGCCTCGCCGGCCGCTCCGTGCGGCGGCGCGTCCTGCTCCGCGTGAAGTCCGTGGCGCTGCTCACGACGATCAGCGTGCCCCTAACCATTGCCTACGATGTGTGGACGGACGTCGGCGACTGGTACTTCCTGTTCCGGCCCGCGGGGATCGACTTCGCGACGGTCCTGTGGTGGCAGGTCCCGTTCACGGTGGTCCACGTCCTGAGCTCGCTGATCTTCGTGCCCCTTTTCGGATCGGGCTTCCTCATGCTCGCGTACGCGCCGACAACGGCGGGCAACCCCAAAGCCTCCCCCGCGGAGCCCACGGACTCCCGATGACTACAGCAGGGCCTCGAGGTCCGTCTTCATCCGGCGGAGGTCCGCCCGCTGCTTCTCGAGATCCTTCTCCTTCGCCTCGAGCACGCGCGACCGCTCGTCGAGCTTGTCGCCCATCGCCTTGAGGTTCGTCTCGAGGTCCACGACCCGACGTTCCCCCTGGTCCAGGACCTTCGACCGGCGCTTGAGGTCCGCTGCGAGAGCGGCGCCCTTCGCCGACTCCTCCTCGAGCTTCGCCCGTTCCGCCTCGAGGGCCTGCGCCACGAACGCGTCGACGGACTTCTCCTTGCCCGCGACCCGCTCCCGCTCGGCCTCGAGGTCCTTGAACATAGACTTGATTTCCTCCCGCTCCCGACGCGCGGATGCGGTGTCCTCCTTCGCCCGCGCCTCCCGCTGCGCGAACGCCTTCGCGCGGACCTGATGCTCCGCACCCGCGGCCTCGAGCCGCCGCTCGCGACGCTCCACCTCCTCGCGCAGCCGGCCGAGTTTCTCGACCTCTGCACGTTGCTCGTCGAGGAGGGCCTTCTCGTCTGCGAGCCGGTCCGCGATCTCCCGCTCCTTCGCCTCCGCGCTCTTTTCGGCGTACTTCAGGAGGCTCATCGCCTTCGTCTTGAGGTCCTCGGCCTCCCTCTCGCGCACGACGAAGGTCTTCGCCTCCGCGTCCAGGGCTGTCCCCCGCCGCGCGATTTCGGCTTTCGAGCGCTCGACGACGCGTTGCTCCTCCGCGACGTGGCGCGCGTCCCCGGCCGCCTTCGCGGACGCCTCCTTCAGGGCGCGTTCGCGCGCCTCGAGGTCGGAAGTCAGCTTCGTGAGGGACTGCCCCTTCCGCTCGACCTCCGCGGACCGCTTCTCGAGGGTCGCTGACAGGACGTCGAGGCCCCTAGACCGCTCCTGGACCTCCAACCGCTGGGCCTCGACTGCGGAGGACGCCTTCGCGAGGTCCTCGAGCCTCTCCTTGACGTCGGCTTCGCGTCCCGCGACATCCGCCGCGCGCGCGCGGACCGCCTCGTCCTTCAGCGCGAGATCGGCGTCCTTCGCCTTTGCGGCCTCCAGATGTTCGTCGAGGCGGCGGGATTCCGCGCGGATCCGCTTCTCCGCGGCCGCGAGCGTCGCCCGCTTCCGTGCTAGATCTCGCTGTGCCGCCGCGATCGTCCGGCCCTCGTGCCTCTGTTCGTCGCGCGAACCGTCGAGCGCCTTCCGTTCGGCCGAGAGGGCGGACAGGTCCTTACGCAGCGCCTTCTCCCGCTCCGCGGCCTCGCGCCCTCGCTGGGCAAGACGGGTTTCCAGGTCCTCGAGGGACGCCTCCTTCGTGGAAAGGGACTTGAACGCCGTCGTCAGGCCGGTCTCCCGCTTCTCGAGGTCCGCCTCCTGGCGGCGGAGGGACTCATCCTTCGCCTTGAGGCCCGCCTCTTGGAGGCCGAGCTGCTTTTGCTGCCGTTCCGTGAGCGCGTTGAGCCGGCGCGCCTGCTCGAGCTCCTCGCGTACCTGCGCCTCGCGCTTCCGGCGCTCCGCCTCCGCGTGCGTCTGCCGCGCCTCGAACTCTTTTGTCGCGGCGGCGAGGGCACGCTCCCGCTTCGTGACGTCGGTCTCGGCGAGCGCGTAGTTCTTGTCCCGCTCCGAGAGAGCCGTTTCCTTCGAGCCGAGCTCCTTGAGCCGATCATCGACGGCCTGGGTCTTCCCCGCGAGCTCCGCGCGCATCGTGTCGAGCGCCTTCCGTCCCGACTCGACCTCTCTCCGGCTCCGCGCAAGCTCCGCAAGCCCGTCCTTCAGCTCCTCGCGGCCCTTCGCGACGGCGCCCTCCCGTCGCTCGAGGCCCGCCTCCGAGGTCGCGAGCTCGTCCTCGCGCCGTTCGATCGTCGCGACGCGCGACGCGAACTTCGCGAGGTCCACCTTGTGGGCCTCCTGGGCTCCGCGCATCTCCTTGTCGCGTGAGTCGAGGTCCCGTGCCCGGTTCACGAGCTGGTCCCGCGCCTTCGCGACGTCCGCCTCGTCCCGCACGAGGAGTACGCGGTCATTCTTGAGATGCCGAAGCGCCTCTCCGAGCGCCTCGGAGGCATCGCGGTGCTCCGCCTCTCGCCGCGCGACGGCGCCCTCGCGCAGCTTGAGGATCCGCTCCGTCTTCTTCGCCGCGTCGACCTGGGCGACGACCTGGGCGCGCGCGCCCTCGAGGGCCTTCTCTCCTTGGGCGACGCGTTGTTCGCGAGCCAGCAGGGTCGACTCGCGCTCGTCGATTTCCGCCGCGCTGAACTTCACACCCTTCTGAAGCCGCTCGATCTCCGCCTGGCGGCCGACGAGGTCCTCGCGCGTCTTCGCGAGGGTCGTCTTCTCCTCCGTGAGCTTGATCCGCATCCTCTCGAGATCCTTCCCCTGCGCCTCGAGGTCCCCCTCGCGTGCCTTAACCCGCGACTCGCGCTCGCCGATCGCGTCCTCCCGGGCGCGCAGGGACGCCTGTCCGACCGCGATCTGGTGCCCGCCGTCCTTCAGCGAGCTCTCGCGTTTCGTGAATTCCGCCTCGAGCGCCTCGAGTCGCTGCCGTCCCTCCACGAGGCCACGGGTCTGCGCCTCGAGGGCCTTCGCCCGCGTGTCGAGGTCCTCCCGCATCCGCGCGAGGGCCTCTTGGCGCGACGTGAGCTCCGCGTCGCGGCGGCCCACGCGCGCCTCCGTGCCCTTCGTCTTCTCCTGGAGCCGGCGTTCCTCCCGCTCGATCTCGCGTTCCCGCTCCCGGAGCGCCTTGACCGCGATTTCGTGCTCCGCATCGCCCCTCTCGACCTCCGCGCCCTTCCGGGAGAGTTCCTCGTCGCGACGCTGCGCCGCCTTCGCGCGCGACTCGAGATCCACGAGGCCGGCCCGTAGGGCCTTCTCTCGCTCCTCGAGCGCCGCGCGTGCCTTGTCGAGCGCCGACTGCCGCGCATGAAGCTCGCCGGCGCGGACGGATCCCGCCCGGGCCTCGTCGAGCTCCGCCTGGAGCAGCTCGAGCCGATGCCGTTCCGCGTCGAGGTCGCTCTTCGCGCGCGTGAGCTCCGCGCCGAGCTCGAGTTCCCGCCGGCGCAGGGCCTCCGATGCGGTCCGCAGCGACTCCTTCGCGACTTCCAGCTCTCGATGGTTCCTCGTGAGGTCTCGTTCGCTCGCTTCGAGGGCTTTCCGCGCCTCCTCGAGCTCCGCGGTCCACGCGTCCTCCTTCTCCTTCGCGTCCCGCGCCTGCTTCTCCTGAATCTCCTTGAGCTTCCGTTCCGCCTTCTCGAGGGCCCGCTCTCGCTCCTTCGTGTCGCGGAGCGCCTTCTCCGCCTCGAGCGACCGCTCCGCCGCGGCCCGCGCGGCCTTCTGGGCCTCCGCGTCCTTCGCGGCGAGGGACTTCTCCCGCGATGCGAGGTCCGCCTCGCGGTCCGTCAACTCCTTCCGGGCGGCCTCGAGTTTCACGGACAGGGACTTGAGGTCGACCTCTTTCGCGCTGAGCTCGCCCGCCCGGCCGGCGCGCTTCCGGAGTTCCTCGAGCTCGCCCTCGAGCCGCGCGACCTTCTCCCGCTCGGCTTCGAACCCGCTGCGTCCCTTCACGATCTCCGAAGTCAGCGCGATCTCCTGGTCCGTGGCTTCCTTCTTCGCCGCCTCGATTGCGGACAGCGCGGATGCAAGGTCCTTCCGCCCCCGC
>Ga0247727_10012947_pt1 | contig 14179 bp, 17 predicted proteins | sample WisWelCaveWW1625_FD_202498 | JGI IMG/M metagenome (GOLD analysis project Ga0247727, IMG submission 202498) | Biofilm microbial communities from Wishing Well Cave, Virginia, United States - WW16-25 | ecosystem: Environmental > Aquatic > Deep subsurface > Groundwater > Cave microbial mat | place... | reverse complement strand
TGTTCGAGAAGTACTTTTGAAAACTGGTAGTCTCGATACGGGCTTCGCCCTACTCGACCACCGAGGTTGAATAATTATGACCGACTTTGACAACGACCTTCAATCTATTCAAGAAGCCAGAACGTTGGCTACCCAAGCGCGCGACGCGCAACGAAAATTTATGCGCGCCACCCAAGCCGAAGTGGACCGCATCTGCGCGGCGATGGCTCAAGCCGCGGCGGACGCGTCGGTGACGCTCGGCAAAATGGCAAGCGAAGAGACAGGCTATGGCGTACCTGAACACAAGACTCTCAAGAATTTATTGTCATCACAATTGTTATGGGAAGCCATCAAGGACATTCCAACCGTCGGCGTGATTCGCAGTGACCCACAAAAGCACACGTATGATATCGCCTGGCCCATGGGTGTCGTCGCGGCATTGACGCCCAGCACAAACCCAACCTCTACAACGATGTACAAGATTCTAATTTCGGTAAAGGCTCGCAATGGAATCGTCGTCGCGCCGCATCCCTTCGCGGCAAAGTGCTGTGTGGAGACAGCGCGCATCATGGCGGAAGCGGGCGAAAGGGTGGGTATGCCCAAAGGACTGGTCAATTGCATGAGCAGGATTACACTGCCTGGCACGCAGGAATTGATGAAGCATAGATACGTCGCGGTCATCCTTGCGACGGGCGGCTCGGATATGGTGCGCGCCGCGCATTCGGTTGGCAAGCCCGCGTATGGAGTCGGTCCTGGCAATGTCCCCGCGTACGTTGACCGTTCGGCGGATGTGGAACGCGCCGCGAAATATATCGTTGCGTCGAAAGCCTTTGACCATTCCGTGATTTGCGCCACCGAGCAAGCCGTCGTTGCAGACAAACCTATCGCCGCGCAACTTGAAGAGTTGATGAAAGCCGAGGGCGCATATTTCGTTGATGACAAAATAAAACAAATCCTTGCAAAGAATTTATTCGTGGGTCATTTGCCGAATCCAAAAGGCGTTGGAAAGAGTCCGCAACAGTTGGCGCAGATGTATGGATTCAGTGTCCCTGATTGGGCGCGGATTCTTGTCGTTCGACTCAACGGAGTCGGACGCGATGAGCCTCTCTCTGGCGAAAAGTTGACCACCGTCCTCGGCTGGTACGAAGCCGACGGTTGGGAGGCAGGCTGTGAGTGTTGCATCGAACTCATCAACTACGGCGGACGCGGTCACTCGCTGGTTATCCACGCGCAGGATGAAAACGTCATTATGCAATTTGGTCTGGAGAAACCTGTCTTCCGCATCGTTGTCAACACTTTGGGCACGCTCGGGACGACAGGCTATACAACAGGTGTGATGCCTGCGATGACGCTCGGCTCAGGCGGCGTCGGCGGCGCGATCACTGGCGATAATATTACCGTGCATCACCTGTATAATATCAAAAAACTGGCGTATGAAATTCGGACTGCGCCCGACGCCGCGTTCTCGCCTGGTTCGACGGATACACAAGCCGCACGGAGCGCATTCAGCAGTGGAGCGCCTCACGCGTCGTCCGCGCCTGATTCTGTTTCGAGCGGCGTTGACTCGCAAGTGGAAGAGATCGTGAGGAAGGTGTTGCTGGAGTTGAAGAAATAACAACCATGTCGTTGCGAGGGCGATGCACTTCGCCCGAAGCAATCTCCTACAAGATGAGGAGATTGCTTCGTCGGGAAGAACACCCTCCTCGCAATGACATATGAAATTAGAACTCAGACCTCAGGGATTGAAATTTTTCAACCTTGATGTCCGATGTCTAATCGGAGGTAACGCAAGATAACATCTTGCGTTACGAAAAACTACTCTTATTTCAAAGGAGAAGTAAGCCATGCCCGTAGATGTTGCAATGATTGCCTTAGGAATGGTCGAGACCAAGGGACTCATCGGCGCGATTGAAGCCGCTGACGCCATGGTCAAAGCCGCAAACGTGACGCTCATCGGCAGTGAGTATGTCGGCGGCGGATACGTGACCGTGATGGTGCGCGGCGACGTGGGCGCGGTGAAAGCCGCGACGGATGCAGGCGCGGCGGCGGCAAAACGCGTCGGTGAACTCGCGTCGGTGCACGTCATCCCAAGACCGCACACCGATGTGGAGATGATCCTGCCGCAGAACACGAGAGGCTCTTTCGGCGGACGCGCTGGTAAAGAAAGCAAGTAGACAGGTACACAAGTAGACAAGAAGACAAGTAAACACAAAAACGTGTTTACCTGTTTGCGTATTTACGTGTCTACGTACGCCTCATGCCGCGTCAATTATTCACTGCGGAAGATATTCGCCGTCTCGCGCGGGAACGCGCCGAGACTCTTTTGCTTGCGCCGAACGATATTGTCACGCACGAGGCAATGGATGTCGCGGTCGCTTTAGGGTTGAAACTGATTCGGGAAACAGAATCAGGCTCAGGCTTAGTGCGAAGCGGCCCCTTCGACTCGGCTCAGGACAAGTCGTCCATCATCCAAAATTTGCCGCCATTGAAAGTCGTCAAGATGGCAAACGTCCAAGTCGAGCCTTTCCTTGAAGGCAAGACCACGCCAGGCACGAACGTCTGGCTCAAGGATGTGGTCGTCACGCAAGACCGTTCGCCGATGGGCGCGGGATACATGTCGCTCGATCAAGGCGAGATGCAGTGGACGCTGACGTACGACGAGATCGATATTGTGCTTGAAGGCGAATTGGTGATCACACGCGGCGGCGAGCAAGTGCGCGGCAAGACTGGCGATGTGATTTATATCCCGAAGGGTTCGAGCATCACCTTTGGCACGCCGAACTGGACGCGTTTTGTGTACGTAGTGTTCCCTGTGAATTGGAACGAGAAGTGAGAGTTCGTCATTGCGAGGGCGATAGCCCGAAGCAATCTCTTAATGTGCGTGGGGATTGCTTCGCAACGAACGCTCGCAATGACGTGAAAATATGAATCCGAATCTTTCTGACTTGCTGACTCAAACTGACCGCATCATGTCTGGAGCCAACGGCTGGCACGCGGACCCAAACCTGATACTGCCCTCGGGCATTTATCAAGGCAAAGTTCATGTCGGCGTTGATTTGGGAACGGCGTATACCGTGCTGGTTGTGTTGGATGAAAACTATCAGCCGATTGCTGGTGAGTATCAATTCGCGGAAGTTGTGCGCGATGGACTCGTGGTGGATTTCATCGGCGCAGTGGATTTGTTGCGCGAGATGAAGTCGAAGGTCGAGAAGAAACTTGGATTCACGCTGACAACTGCCGCGACCGCGTATCCGCCAGGTGTGCCGCAAGTGGAAAGACGCGCGACTGCCAACGTGTTGCACGGCGCGGAGTTGGATTGCACTAATCTGATTGACGAGCCGACTGCCGCGAACAATGTCTTGAAAATCCGCGACGGTGCGATTGTGGATGTCGGCGGAGGCACGACGGGCATCGCCATCTTCAAGGATGGGGAAGTGGTGTACACTGCTGATGAAGCGACAGGCGGAACACACTTCTCGCTGGTCATCGCTGGTTCAACAGGATTAACTTTCGAGGAAGCGGAAGCGTTGAAGAAGAATCCAAAAGAGCAGACTCGCTTGTTTCCCGTCATCCGCCCTGTGATGGAAAAAGTCGCGACGATTGTGAATCGGCACGTTGAAGGTCATCAGGTTGATAAACTGTATTTGGTTGGCGGAACGTGTTCGTATCCTGGCATGGATAAGGTCATCGAAGAGATGACGGGCATTGAAACTGTTTTGCCGGGCAATCCACTATTCGTTACGCCGCTCGGGATTGCGATGCAGAATTAAATATATTGTGTAGCGGACGTTCTCTAACGTCCGCTGTGCCCTAGTGAGCACACACTACGCAAGGAATATTGGAGAAATAATGGCTGATCAATTTTCATTACGCGTTTACTCTTATCTCGACCGAATGCAGCCGCAATATGCGGCGTTCGTCGGGACGATCACACAAGGCGATCTTCCTACGGAGGGCATGGCTTCTTTGTATGTGGAAGTCGCACCGGGCAATGAAGTCTTCCGCCTTGTGGACATCGCTGTTAAATCAACAGAAGCCAAACCGGGTGCACAGTTGGTGGAACGCGAGTTTGGCATGTTTGAAGTCCATTCAAGATCACAGTCCGAAGTGTTGGAGGCGGGGCGCATCGTATTGGACAGGCTTGGCTTGAAACCAGAGGAACGGATTAAGCCTTTCATCGCGTCCGTGCAGATCATTACCAACATTGATCCGTACCAGGCGCAGTTGTTGAACCGCTTCCGACGCGGCTCGATGCTTGTCCCCGGCGAAACGATGCTCGTGCTGGAATGCGCTCCTGCCGCGTACATCAACTACGCGTGCAACGAAGCCGAGAAGGGCGCCACGATTAAGATATTACATGTCTCGTCCGTTGGACGCTTTGGCCGCATGTGGCTATCCGGTTCAGAGGCGGAGATCGTGTCCGCGCGCAACGCGGCTGTGAAGGCGCTGGAAGACCTGGATGGAAGACCGGAGAAGTAATTAATTGGTAAGTGGTAATTTTGGTGGTCGAGACGCGGGCAGTCGAGACCACATATCAAGCGAAGATCGAGAAGTAGAGATTAGAGACTGGAGATTGGTGTATGGCAAAAGTTTTTTACACCGAACACGACATAGACGATATGCGCGCGCGTGGGGTCACTTCACTGGACATCACGGAAAATGTGGTGATGACTGATTTGGCTTTGGAACGCGCGATGAAGTACGGGATGAAGATCAAGCGGTCAGAGCATTCTGCGCCGAAAGCAACCTTGAGTCGTTCTGTCAATCTCGTCGCGGCGTACCCGCGTGCTGAATCTTCAGCAGATGCAGATTTGAAGCACAAGATCAAATCTGCTGTGCTGGCAAAACTGGATGGTCAGGTGGATGCGGCATTGCTCGATGCAGTTATTACACGCGTGGTATCTTCGATAAAATAACCACCGAACTTAATTTATGGAAAATAAAATACCCGCTAGAAAGCGGGTATTCGTTTAATCAAGAATATTCAAGTCCTATAGGTTTGTCAGATTCAATTCTATTTTGTTCAGCAACTCGATCATTTCCTCGCGGATGTGGGCATTGAGATAATGTGTTTCCAGCACGGAGAGGGGGAGGAAGCGTGCACCTGCAACGACATGGATACAATTCGATGATCCACACAGGCAGATGAACGGCGCATCCATCTCCCATTCGGTGGATGGGTAGAAGAAGGAGAGTTCCTCTCCTTTCGCAATGTCACGCCGTGCAACCATTTTCATATTCAATGTATCCAGAATGACGTTTGGATCGCAGGAATGATTTAATGCAGCCAGCTTGCCGACGTCAGTGTGCTCTGTGCGACCAATTTGAACGGTGAATCGATTCGGCTTATTGACAACCTTTTCTTTTGGGATTTCGCAAATTACATCCCCTTTGCTGTATACCTGTTTCGTAACCAAACTTCTAAATTTATTTTCAGTCTTGATTGTAAGAGTTTCCATTGAAACCATTTTTTGTTTTCCTTTCAAAATCATTATGTAGGGAATAATGATTGTTGCCGTAACTATACATCACTGTTCAAATGAAATCAAGGCAAAGCAGTACTACTTCTTAGAATTTAAGGATGAGCGTTTTTCTTCATTTGCAAACAAATCTTTGCGCATATTACCTGCCCAAACGACTAGTACCTTTACTAGCCGACTTCCCGATGTGTTGGATTTTTATATAAAGTACACTGGTAGCACTTGGTTCAATCAACTCAATATGTTATAAGGAGAAACTATGACAAACCCATTAACTGATTTTTCAAAAGGCTTGACTTCTGCTGTCGAAAAAGGCGGAGCAAGTACCATCCTTGTAGATGCACGCAAGCGGTATCCCGCAAGCGGAATTGCATATGCAAACGATCTGGTGTTGACTGCTGATCATGTTGTAACGCGCGATGAGGATATCAAAGTCCTTCTGCCAGATGGAAAAAGCCTCAACGCAACTGTTGCGGGTCGCGACCCCGGCTCTGACCTTGCACTCTTGCGTCTTGCAGAAAAGCCATTGACCCCTGCAAAAACATCTGATGACGTGAAAGTAGGTCAACTCGTGCTTGCCTTGGGGCGGCCCAATAGCGCAGGTATGCAAGCTTCGTGGGGAATCGTCACTGCCATTGCAGGACCTACCCGCACGCACCGCGGCGGCTTGCTCGATGAATATATCCAAACTGAAACCACCCCATACCCAGGCTTCTCTGGCGGACCTCTCGTCAACACTGAAGGCGAAGTGCTTGGTCTCAATACATCAGGTCTGACACGCGGTTCATCGCTGACTATTCCAGTCAAAGTTGCCTGGCGTATTGCGGATGAACTTGCGAAGCATGGCTCAGTCAAACGCGGTTATCTCGGCGTTCGCACACAGCCCGTTGAAATCCCTGAAGCCGCGCGCAAGGCTCTCAAGCGCGAGCAGGCAAGTGGCTTGCTTGTGATGTGGCTTGAAGAAAATGGACCTGCACAAAAAGGCGGATTATTCGTCGGCGATACGCTTGTTGCAATTGGCGGTCAACCTATCAGCGACCCCGATGATCTCTTCGCGGCGCTCAACAGCGATACCGTTGGCAAACCTGTCGCTGTGGAAGTGCTACGCGGCGGCAAGGCTGAATCGGTGAGTGTAACGGTTGGTGAACGCAAGTGATTCGAGTCCTGTTGAATGTTTCGTCACCAGCATTACGCGCGGGATTGCGTGCGCTCCTTTCATCGGATAAAACGATCAAAGTAGTGAACGATTCATTGGATGAACAAAGCGAGGCGGACGTGATGATCACGTCCGCCTCGCCCGCTTCTCTCTTTCATAACGAAACTGATTCGCCCTCATCAGCCGCGATTCTGCTCCTGAGCGATGACCAGCTCAACGTCCGCGAAATGAGGCGTTTGACTCACGTGTGGGGAATCCTGCCAACGGAAGCGTCCGCTGAAGAGTTGACCGCCGCCATCCACGCGTTGTCGCAGGGACTCATCGTCGGCACAGCCACATTGTTATTCGAATCGGAGGGTGAACCTTTGTCGCATGGTCCACTCACGGATCGAGAATCTGAAGTTTTGGGATTGTTATCGAAGGGATTGGCAAACAAACAGATCGCGTTTGAATTGGGGATCAGCGAACACACTGTCAAATTTCACGTCTCATCTATTTACACAAAATTGAACGTGACCAACCGCACCGAAGCTGTGCGCGCAGGTCTGCGCGGCGGCTGGATCGCATTGTAGCTTACATTACACAGGTTCAAAAATCTCGATTGGATTGCCAGAGGGGTCTTCCGCTACAGTTTGTTTTCCACCCGGTCCAACAATAATGTCGTTGCGAAATAAAATACCCGCACTTTTCATGGAAGCGACAAGCGACTCAATGTTTTCAACCTCAATCACGAAACGATTCCACCCTCCTGCCTCAGGCTTACGCCCATCAGGCATGGGTCTTGCTGCTGAAGTTTGAGGTCCGCTCAGCCATACATTCAAGTCGCCTCTGGAAACGATTGCAAAAGCGGGTCCCATTTTCTCGGTAAGTTCAAATCCAAGATGCTTTGTATAAAAATCGATTGAGGGTTCCACTTCACGTACCAAATATCGGATGGTTGCCATTTTTCTCCTAAAACATCATCAACTGACTCTCAGCGCGTCTGCCATCCAGCAAAACAAATGGAGCCGCGCGTGCAACAACAATACCCATTTTGCGGAGGGCAGTCAAGTCTCGAAGTTTTCCTGTTTGGCGCGCTTGAAGAATGGCATCCGCGTTTTTGGGACCAATCCCGGGGATGCGGAGTAACTCGCGTCTCTCGGCTTTGTTGATCTCGAGCGGCTTCTCCTTCAAGTTTTGTTGCGCCCAGGCTAATTTGGGATCAGTAGGGAGGGGGAGATTGCCATCTTGTAAAAACGGCATTTCTTCCAAATCAAATCCATAATCTCGCAGCAGGAAAGATGCCTGATACAAACGATGCTCACGCAGTGGATCCACCGCGGCTTTGTTTTCAAGAGGCGTATCACGAATGGGATGAAACGCAGAGAAGTACGCGCGTTTGAGCTGAACATTCTTCATCAGCCAGTTTGTTGTCGTCAACAATTCCAAATCGCTCTCATCGGAACCGCCTGCCACAAATTGTGTGACTGAAGATGGATACTTTCCATTCCAGAATTTGTACGCGGGCTGAGATTGACGAATCTCCTGAACCCATTTTAAAGGGCGAAGCAATTCTTCGATGAAGATTTTATGTGGTGCAAGTTTTGCCAATCGTTCCGTGTTTGGCGCTTCCAAATTGACCGAGACTCGGTTGGCGAGTTGCATGGCGCGATAGACCTGTCCCTTCTCCGCGCCAGGCATGATCTTGAGATGCATGTATCCGCGAAAGCCGAGTCGCTTGCGGAGGATTTCAGCCGTATCGAGAATTTTATTTTGAGTGTTTGCCCCACCTGCCGCAATGCCCGAACTGAGAAAAATTCCCTCTGCCATCTTGGCTTGATTCAACTTCATGAATAACTCGGCAAATTCCTGCGGCTTGAACGTGGCACGGCGGAAGTCACGTCCTGCACGGAAGGGGCAGTAAAAACAATCCCGTTCGCACGCGGACGAGAGTAGTGTCTTTAATAAGTGAATCTGTTTGCCATTGGGGAGTTGTGCAGGGTGGACGAACGCGGCTCGTTTTTCTTTTGGTGTAAAGCACCCTGGCTTGCTGGTGGTCGAGTAGCCTGAGGCGGTAGCCGAAGGCGTATCGAGACCACGCGCTTCTTCCGCGTGTTCCAATTCCATTTGGCTCGAAAGTTCAATTAGGGTGTCCAGCGCATTCACACCTGAATTATAGAACATATATTCTATATGTCAAGCCAGACATTAACCAGCCTTTGCTTTATAATCGCATCATGCTGAATAAGATAAAGAAGCTCGGCATGATCGCACGCTGGCGTCCCTTGCATCTGGGGCATCAAGCAATTTTGCGTGCGCTCTGCCTCAGCGGGGGAGATGTGCTGATTGGCATCGGCAGTTCCAATCGTTACAATGCTCGCAATCCCTTCAAACTGGAAGAAACACACGATATGATTAAACTGGTTCTTTCAGGATTTAATAACTATAAAATTGTCCCCGTCCCAGATTTGGACGATGGTCCGTGCTGGCGCGTGATGGTGAAGGAAATGTTCGGCGCGCTGGATGTATTCGTGACGGAGAACCCATACGTGACGAGTCTCCTCAAAGAGGATTACCGCATCATGCTGCCCCTCGAGCTGATTCCGTCCGAAGAGCGCGTGCCAGTTGACGGGTCCCGCGTGAGGCGTGCGATGGCGCAGGGAGCGGATTGGGAGTTGCTTGTCCCACCTGTTGTTGCGGAGTATATTAAGTCGAATCAATTGGATGTCCGCTTTCGTGAGGAGTTCGGCTTGGAGACTCTTGCAATGGCAACGGTGGTTGAGTAGTCCCGCGTACTCTTCGCGGGACGAATCGAAACCACCACGTTTCATGAAATATTTTGTTTACTTGTCACGGCTGGTTTCGATTCGGACTTCGTCCTACTTAACCAGCGATACTAAAAAATTGGAGGCAGTATGTATTCATGGAATGACGATACTTCAGACTGGTATGGCAAGGGAGATTATTCGTACGGGAGTTCGGGCGCGACCGCGCGCTCGGCGGCGGCATCACGCGCGGCGGCATCGGGACCGCGTACCTATGAAAAGAAAAGTGGACCTAATGAAAAGATCATTGACCCGCATCAAAAGGTTTCAACAAACTCGACCAACCCTGTGATCGTCGCAATTGATGTAACCGGCTCGATGGCATCCTGGCCCTTTGAAATTTTCGACCGCCTGCCGCTGATGTTCAACACGCTCTCGCAATACCGCCCCGATGTGGCAATCTCGTTTGCGGCAATCGGCGATGCCAAAGTAGACCGCTGGCCCCTGCAAGTGACGCCGTTCGCGAGTGGCTTTGATCTCGAACAATTGCTTGGTTCGTTGTATGGCGAAGGCGGCGGAGGGGATGCGCCAGAATCGTATGGTCTTTTCGCACGTTGGGTGAACTCACACGTGGAAATTCCCAACGCGGAAGAGACTCCGTTCCTCATTGTCTTTGGTGACTTCAACATGCACGCCACGATGGACAGCAAGCAGGTGAGTCATTATCTCGGCGACAGTGTGTGGGGCAATCTCGATTCGGTGGAAGAGTGGCAAACGGTCACTCAAAAATGGAATACCTGGTTCCTCCGCAGACCCGGCGGCAAACGCGGCGACCCCGTAGACGATCAGTGGGGCAAAGCCATTGGTGAGCAGAAAATCTTCCACATCGAAGACGAGCAACGCGCCGTAGATTACGCCATGGGATTGATTGCCCGCTCGTGGGGGTACTTTGATAACTTCCAGGACAACATGCGCGCCCGGCAGGATGAATCAAAAGTGAAGCAGGTGAGCAAACCGATTGAAATGATCTGCCCGCGTTGCGGCGCGCCCATCCCGGTGGATGCGGATGGCATGTTCAAGTGTAAATTCTGCGGGACGACGTTGAAGTTGTAAACTACGTTGGTTGAGTAGGGCGCATGCTCTTTCCGCCCGTATCGAAACCAACGAGTATTCAAAAGTAGTTTTGTAACAAGACTTGCTTTACGCACTGGTGGTTTCGATACGCCCTCGGCATTCGCCTCGGGCTACTCAACCACCGATATATTATGAAATTCTCCGTCATCGTCACTACGCCTCCCTACGCGGATTTTCTCGCCGAAGTTGCGGCACATCCCATTGTGAGCGGGTTTCGTCTCAACACGGTCATGCCTTTGCGAGAGACGCATCGCGAAGTGTTGCAACGACTCAACAAATTCAATCAACCGGTTTGGGTGGATTTGAAAGGACGTCAGTTGCGTGTGGTGGGCGCGGCGATTCCCCCTTATACCGAAGTGAAGTTAAGTCATCGCATACGCGTCGAAACTCCCGTTGACGCGTATTTTTCGGACGGCAAAGAACGCGTCCGTGTGGCGGCTGTGGATGGCGACAGGCTGATTCTTGCCGATGGACCGCGGCGATTGATCGGACCTGGCGAGTCTGTCAACATTATCCATCCATCGCTTCACGTTGAAGGAACGTTAACCGAGACAGACAAAACCTATCTCGCCGCGATGAGAGAATTAGGCATGACGAAAGCAATGCTTTCGTATGTAGAATCTGTGGATGATGTTGATGAAGTAAAAAGCCTCCTGCCCAATGCGGAAGTATTACTCAAGATCGAAACCCAACGTGGACTTGACTTCGCAAAGAAAAGCGGCTCCAAGAACGGTCATCTTATGGCGGCGCGGGGCGATTTGTATGTCGAAGTGCTTCGTCCGCACAAGATCGTAGGTGCGGTAAAGACAATCATCCAAGCGGATAAAGATGCTGTCGTCGCGAGTCGCATTTTGGATTCGTTGGCGCACCATCCCGTGCCTATCAGCGCGGACATCGGTGACGTGGCATTTTTGCTCGAGATCGGATATCGAACTTTTATGCTAGGCGATCAAATCTGCTTGCGAAGGGATTCGGTGATGGAGGCGTTGAATTTGTTGGAAGAGATGGGAAGCGACTCGTCATTGCGAGCTCGATAGGGCGAAGCAATCCCCATCACGATTTGGAGATTGCTTCGTCGGGCTAGGTCTCGATACGTGGCGCGAACATCACGCGCCACTACTCGACCACCAGCCCTCCTCGCAATGACGGAAAAAACTTTATGAAACTCGCAATTGCACAAATCAACACAACAGTCGGTGACCTTGAGGGGAATGTGCGTCGCATATTGGATGCCGCGAAATCGGTTGCCGACCAAAATCCCGACCTCATCATCTTCCCAGAATTGACCGTGTGCGGATACCCTCCGCGCGATATTTTGTATGACTCGTCATTTGTCGAAGCAGTTCAACTCGCAACAAAAGATTTGGCGCGCCAATCGAAAACGTTGCCTCCGCTGTTGGTTGGGTCGTTTGCACCTGCGCCACAGAAGATGTATGAGCATCCGTCGTTGAACAACATCGCGTATTTGATGCAGGGCGGGGAGATGAAAATCGCACAGATCAAGCAATTGCTTCCCATCTATGACGTGTTCTACGAGCCGCGCTGGTTTCTGCCCGGGACGAAGACTCTCCCACCGATTGAAATCGCGGGGACGAAAGTTGGTGTCATTATCTGTGAGGATATGTGGGATGAAGAGTATCCTGTTCATCCGGGAGCGGACTTGAAGGGGATGGGCGCGGAGATGTTGATCTGCCCGTCTGCTTCGCCGTATCGGCGCGGGGCAGGGGAGGGGAGGTTGTATCACGCGCGCAGGCAGGGACTTCCTCTGGTGTTTGTCAATCTCGTCGGGGCGAATGACGAGTTGATTTTCGATGGAGGGAGTTTTGTGGTTGACGGGGAGAGGTTGAGAATGTTTGAGGAGGAAGTGAAAGTCATTGACTTTGCCATAGAGAAAAAAGATGATTTGAGAATTGAAGAGCAAGGCGAGGAGGAAGTCTTTAAGGCTTTGGTGTTGGGACTTCGTGACTTCGCAAACAAAAATGGGTTGAAAGAAGCCTTCATCGGTTTATCGGGTGGAATTGATTCATCGGTTGTTGCTGTTATTGCCGCGGAGGCGTTGGAACGCGAGCGCGTGACGGGAATCACCATCCCTTCGCGGTTCACAAATCCTCGTTCGACCGAGTCCGCGCGGGAGTTGGCGGAGCGGCTTGGGATTGGATTCGAAGTCGTCGAGTTGGAGAAAATGCACATTGCGGCAGAGCAAGTTCTGGGCGCGGAAAGAAGCGGCGGCGGAACGGGCGGCGAGAACATCCAGGCGCGGTTGCGGATGATCATCCTGATGAGTTACGTCAACCAGCGCGGCGGATTCCTGATCAACACAAGCAACAAAACCGAGTTGACACTGGGCTACGGCACGCTGTACGGCGATCTTGCAGGGACGATTAGCCCGCTCGGCGATCTGACCAAGCCCGAAGTGTATGCGCTTGCGAAATGGATCAACGTGGAGCGGGATGGTATCCCGCTTTTCATCATGGAAAGAAAACCAAGCGCGGAGTTGCGCGCCGAGCAGGTGGACCCGTTCGATTACTCAACGGTTTCGCCCGAAGTGGAATCGCTGCTGCAAAAGAATCAATCGAACGCCGCCATGCGGACAAGCGAACACAAACGCTGGCAGGCAGGCGTGATTTTGAAGGTGAGCGGGAAGTCGTTTGGGAGGGGGAGAATGATTCCAATTACCAGAAAGTAATTGGCACAAGTGGTGGTTGAGACGCAAGCAGTCGAAACCACAGAATCAAATCAGAGAATTGGAGATTCGAAACTGGAGACTTTACAATTAACTCTTTAAAGCCTTCTCTACCAACTCCCTCATCTCCTCCGTCAACGCGGACAAATCCACCCCCGTATCCCCAAGCATGATCCTCTGCAAAAGCCCAAGTCCCCGCGCGAGGCGGCTTTCTTCTTGAATCGGTCCCAACCTTTTTTCAAAGCAGGGGAGTGGGTTCACATAGTCAAAATTCTGCCGCTTGACAATCATCTTATCATTCAATATAATTAGTATTATACGCTATGATATTTGGAGAGAGAAATTTCTATGCAAACACAAATAAACCACTTTCTTGATACTCTTGACCTTTCAAAAAATACGATAGACGCATATCGTTATGGGCTTCAACGTTTCGTGTCAATCGTTGGCGAAGACGCCCCACTTAATGCGGAGACTTTCGAGACATTTCTCTCGGCAATCAAGGATTTCTCACCGTCCACAAAGCAGATCTGGCGTTCGGCTGTCCTAGGGCTTTACACATTTTGCAAATCTGGCGATCTGGCGGAAATCAGAGGAATAATCAAGCATTACACCCGCAAGCAGGGAAAACGCATGGTTAACTTCAACCGTGAAGCCATCGAGCAAGTCATTGAGTATTGTAGTCATCTCACTGGCGATTTGTCTGCCCTGCGAGACCGCGCCTTTGTGTTGACGCTTGCCGACACAGGCTTGCGAATCTCTGAGGCGTGCGCTCTAAAACGCGGCGATATTGACTGGATGGAAGCTCGCGCGATTATCATCGGCAAAGGCGATAAACAATCTGTCATTCGTTTCTCCGACCGCTCCATACAGGCAATGCGGGAATATCACATTGCTTGCGCGTCGATTGAACCAAATACCCGCATTCCGCTTGGATCGCAACCTGTGTTTGCTCGTCATGATATAAGGGCAAGCAAGAAAATAAAGCCCATCAGCACAAGCG
>Ga0247727_10012946_pt1 | contig 14179 bp, 11 predicted proteins | sample WisWelCaveWW1625_FD_202498 | JGI IMG/M metagenome (GOLD analysis project Ga0247727, IMG submission 202498) | Biofilm microbial communities from Wishing Well Cave, Virginia, United States - WW16-25 | ecosystem: Environmental > Aquatic > Deep subsurface > Groundwater > Cave microbial mat | place... | reverse complement strand
ATGCGACGGTGGTCAACTTCCAATCCGGCGGCGGCTTCATCACGCTCTTCCCCAGCGACGCGACGCTCCCTAACGCCTCGAACCTGAACTTCACGGCCAGCCACATCGTGCCGAACTCGTTTGTGGTGGGATTGAGCGCCAGCGGCTCTTTCAACATCTTCACCAGCGCCGCGACCAACTTCATCATTGATCTGTCGGGGTACTTCGCGCCTTGAGGCTGCGATGACTGATAGACCTGTGCAGTCTTAGTGGCGCGCTTGCCCTTTTTGTTCGACCAGTATTTTGCCAACAATTTGATTCTCAAAATCAACCCACTGCCCACTGCCGGACGGCGTGCACTTTCAGTGATGAGGTGCTATATTTTGGCCGCAATTGAATTGACCAATTGCGATCTCAATCTCTCTCACGCATCCGAATTTGAATGAATTCCAATCGCGCCACCCCAAAGAACAAATTGCTCGTGATGGTGAATATTGACGTGGAGAGGGATAGAATACGCGCGGCGAAACGCAATTGAACCTGAGTTGCCCCTGAGGCTGCGAGGTTCGCAGCCGATAAAAAACAAAACGGAGTTTGATACCACAATGTCTGCAACGACACTCGAAGAAGCAATCAAGGACTTACCTCTCGAAGAGCTTGAAGCCGTCACCATTCGCTTCGCCGGCGATTCGGGCGACGGCATGCAGGTGACCGGCGGCCAATTCACCTCGACCTCTGCGATCATCGGCAACGACATCTCGACTCTGCCCGACTTCCCGGCGGAGATTCGCGCTCCGGCGGGCAGCCTGCCCGGCGTATCGGGCTACCAGTTGAACTTCAGCAGCCGCGACATCCGCACGCCGGGCGATGAGCCACAGGTGCTGGTGGCGATGAATCCGGCGGCGCTCAAGGTCAACCTCAAAGACCTGGAACCCGGCGGCATGCTGGTCGTCAACACCGACGAATTCAACGACGGCAACCTGAAGAAGGCCGGTTACAGCGCCAACCCGCTCGATGACGGCTCGCTCTCGGGCTATCGCGTTTTCAAAGTGCCGATCACGTCGTTGACGCTCAAATCGCTCGAAAATTCGAGCATGCCCTTCAAGCAGCAGGAACGCTGCAAGAATTTTTACGCGCTCGGTTTGATGTATTGGCTCTACGACCGCCCGATGGAGATGACGCTGAAATGGATCGAGGAGAAGTTCGGCGCGAAGCCGGAGGTGGCCGAGGCGAACACGATGGCGCTCCGAGCCGGTTACAACTACGCCGACACGATGGAGATCTTCACGACGCACTATCGCGTCGGTCGGGCGCAGATCAAACCCGGCAAATACCGCAACATCACCGGCAACGAGGCGACGGCGATTGGCTTCATCACGGCGTCGCAACTGGCCGGTCGCCCGCTCTTCTACGGCAGCTACCCGATCACTCCGGCTTCGGACGTGCTGCACGAGCTGTCGAAGCACAAGAATTTCGGGGTCAAGACTTTTCAGGCCGAAGACGAGATCGCCGCCATCGGCGCGGCCATCGGCGCATCGTTCGCCGGCCACATCGGCTTGACCGGCACGAGCGGCCCGGGCGTCGCGCTGAAATCCGAAGCCATCGGTCTGGCGGTGATGACCGAATTGCCGCTGGTGATCATTGACGTTCAGCGCGGCGGCCCATCAACCGGTTTGCCGACCAAGACCGAGCAGGCCGATCTGTTGCAGGCGATGTTCGGGCGCAACAGCGAATCCCCGGTCGGCATCGTCGCTCCGGCCACGCCCGCCGATTGTTTCAGAATGGCGATTGAGGCCGTGCGATTGGCGACGAAATATATGGCCCCGGTCTTCTTCCTGTCGGACGGTTATCTGGGCAACGGTTCCGAGCCGTGGGAGATTCCGTCAATCGAAAGTCTGCCTGAGATGAAAATCGTCTTCCGCACCGAAGTCGAAGGTTTCTTCCCGTACCAGCGCAACGAGAAGACGCTGGCGCGTCCGTGGGCGGTTCCGGGCACGCCGGGACTCGAACATCGCATCGGCGGCTTGGAAAAACAAAACGTCACGGGCAACGTCAATTACGAACCGGACAACCACGAATTCATGGTTCGGTTGCGCGCGGAGAAGATTCAGCGGATGCAGCAGGACATCCTGCCGCTCGAAGTCTTCGGTGAGCCTGAAGGCAAAGTGCTGGTGCTCGGTTGGGGATCAACTTACGGCGCGATCACGACGGCTGTCGAGCAACTGCAGGAGAGAGGCCACTCGGTTTCGAGCGCGCACTTGCGTTACCTGAATCCGTTCCCGTCGAATCTGGGCGAGGTGCTGAAGCGGTTCGAGACCGTGATCGTGCCGGAGCTGAATCTGGGGCAGCTTTGCCTGCTCATCCGCGCGAAGTTCCTGATTGACGCGGTCAGCTTCTCGAAGGTCAAAGGCAAACCCTTTAAAGTTTCGGAGTTGGTCAGCAAGATCAAGGAGTATCTATAGGCTATGAATAAAAATGACTGGGACATTCGCCGTGAGCCGCGCAAATGGACGAGGGAAGAGTTTGATCGTCGCCTTTATCAAGCACCGGAGAAGATAGAATTCGCTGGCGGCATATTCAATAACGATGAAGAGCGAATGACCGTGCTGGCAATGCTTTTAGAAAATCTTGGCATTGACCGCGCGGTGCGACTTGGAAACCCTGCCGATTGGAAAGCGGCGGTAGACGATTTGCTTCAATCAACCCAAGGTAAAAAACAATGAGCGAAAACGGACATTCAACCAACGGAGCAGTCAAACTCACACGCAAGGATTTCCAGACCGATCAGGAAGTCCGCTGGTGCCCGGGCTGCGGCGACTATTCGATCCTGGCCCAAGTCCAGAAAGTGATGCCGGAGCTTGGCCTGCCGAAGGAGAAGATCGTGTTCATTTCGGGCATCGGCTGTTCGAGCCGGTTTCCGTACTACATGAACACCTACGGCTTCCACACGATTCACGGGCGCGCGCCCGCTTTCGCGACCGGCGTCAAGACGGCCAATCCCGACCTGCAGGTCTGGGTGATCACGGGCGATGGCGACGCGCTCTCGATCGGCGGGAACCATTTCATTCACGCGCTGCGCCGCAACGTTGACCTGAAGATCATTCTCTTCAATAACCGCATCTACGGTTTGACGAAGGGTCAGTACTCGCCGACTTCGGAGTTGGGCAAGCGAAACAAGTCCGCCCCGATGGGCACGATTGATTATCCGATCAACCCGCTCAGCCTGGCGTTTGCGGCTGAGGCCACCTTCGTCGGACGTTCGATGGACGTTGATCCGAAGCATCTGGCGATGATGATCGAGCGGTTGGCTCATCACAAAGGATCGGGCTTCCTGGAGGTCTATCAGAACTGCAACATCTTCAACGACGCCGCGTTCAAGTCGTTCAATGAGCGCGAGGTGAAGGAAGACCGGATGATTCAGCTCGAACACGGAAAACCATTGCTCTTCGGTAAGCACAAAGACCGTGGGATTCGTCTGAACGGAGTGACGCCGGAGATTGTCTCTATCTCAGAAAATGGTGGAGAGGACGGCGTAACGATTGACGAGATACTGGTTCATAACGAAAATGCTCCCGAACCGAATCTCCCCTACATTCTTGGAAGAATGCAGTTTCCCGAATATCCCGTGCCGATGGGCGTCTTTCGCGCCATCGAGAAGCCGACCTATGAGCAGATGCTCGCCGGTCAAATCTCGACCGCGATTGAAACGAAGGGCGCAGGGAATTTGGAGAAGCTGCTCAACAGCGGCGAGACCTGGGTCATTGGCCCTGATGGCGAATAACGGCCATCAGCTTCAAGCTATCCGGTTGAGCTGAATGATTCGAACGGAGGCGGCTATGCTTTGTCCCTACTGCGGTCATCACAATATTGATGGGATGGATAATTGTGAGGAATGCTTGCACGATTTGAGCTTCTTCGACGTGCCGTCGCCCACCGGCGGATTGCAGATGCATTTGATGGAAGACAAGGTCAGTCACATTCCATATGACCGTCTGGTGCTCGTCAGTCCGAATGATTCGGTCGCTCACGCCGTCTCGCGGATCAAAGCCATCGGCATCGGGCAGGCAGTGGTGGTCGAAGATGACTCTCTGGTCGGCATCCTGACCGAGCGCGATCTGCTCAACAAAGTCGCGGGGCGCGAATTAGACCTGGAGAAACTTCCGGTGAGTAAAGTGATGACGGTACATCCCGACGCAATCGGAGAGAGAGACGCCATCCGCGTGATCGTCAACAAAATGGCGGTAGGCGGATATCGCCACGTGCCGGTTGTCAGAGACGGCCACCCCATCGGCATCATCTCCGCCAAAGCGGTCGCCAACTACATTCTCAAGCACAGCGGGTTGGATTTTTAACCGCACTGCAAGGTGGCACAAGCTGCCATCTTGTGCCGCGTTTTCCAGGAGGATTTCATCATGTCAATCGCCGACAAATTGAGCGAAGTTAAAATCCGCCGTCTCCCGTTACGCCCAGCCGCGCTGGTCGAGCGCAATGCGAGCATCCGCGAAACGGTCGCAGCGATGAAAGCGAAGCGGCTGGGCTGCGCGCTGGTTTGCGAACAAGGCAGGCTGGTTGGGCTCTTCACCGAGCGCGACCTGCTCAACAAGGTCATCGGCGAGCCGGTCGGCTATGAGGCTGCCATCGAGCAGGTGATGACGCCTAACCCGGCGAAGCTGAGCCTGGATGATTCCGTGATCACCGCGATGCGGGTGATGAAAGAGGGTGATTATCGCAACATCCCGCTCGTGGACAATCAGGGGACGGCGGCGGGCGTGGTCACCGTCCGCGACCTGGTCACATACTTCGCCGAACATTTCCCGAAAGAGGCGCTCAACCTCCCGCCCGATCACGACCAGACGATGCGGCACGCGGAGGGAGCGTAACGAGCAACAACATTCTCAATTGCACTTATGTCCATACTTTCCGAAATCGTCAACGCAGCAAAAGAAGTCATCGAGGTCGCCCGCACCACCGCGCAGGGAATGAGCGTCACGTTCAGTCACATTCCAACCAAGAAGGAGACGGTTCAGTATCCTGACGAGCCGGTGCAGATGTACCGCCGTTTCCGAGGCGAGCATTTCCTGGACGTGAACGAAGACGGCAAAGAGAAATGCGTCTCGTGTTTCCTGTGCGCGGCGGCCTGTCCGGCTGACGCGATCTACATCGAAGGCGCCGAAGACCCGCGGCCTTACGAAGAGCGCAACTCGATGGATCATCGTTACGCGAAGATTTATCAGATTGATTACGGCCGCTGCATTCTGTGTGGCTTTTGCGTGGACGCCTGCCCGACCGACGCCATCATTCACGGCCACAATTTCGAGTGGGCCGTTTACACGCCGGGCGAGATGGTCAAGGACAAGGAGTATCTGCTGGCCAACAAGTGGCGCGAGCCGGATGTCGAGCCGAACGAGAAACAGAAGCACCTGGCCGCGAAGCAGAAGCTCGGCAAATTCAACATCGTGCTCAAATAGGCTGGCTCAATTCCATTGCGGCAACAGCAAGACAGGATTCACAAGCTGAACCGATGATCGCGATTCGGTTCAGCCTGTGAATCCTGTCTTTTCGTTTGCGCTTTCGAGCCTCAGTTATTCGACCGCTTTTTCGGCTTTGGCTTCGCCGGCTTCTTCGATGTGGGAGGCGGAGGAGGCGGGGGAGGCGCGTTGGTCCTCCCATCAATCGAAACTGGCGGTGGATTGATGGGCATCCCCGGAGAGTTCACCCCCGCGGGTGACACCTGAGCGGGATTCAACCCTTGATTGGGAGTTACCGACTGATTGGGAAACGCCATTTGGTTGGGGGTGAAACTGTTGAACTTGTCTCTGATCGCCTTCGCCCTCGCCTCGAGGGCGAAGGCTTCGTTCCGGCGACCCATCTTTCGCAAAAGCCTGGCGTAATCTTCCAACGCCGGCAGCGCGCGCGAGGGATTGTTTTGTCCGAACTCTCTCTCGATAATCGCCAGCGCTCGTTTGATGAGCGGCTCAGCTTCGGCGTAGCGGCCCTGCTCTTCGTAGAGCGAAGATAGTCGCTGCAGATCGCCTGAGGTGTCGAGATGATCTTTGCCTGAGACCTTCTCTCTGATCGCCAACGCGCGCTTGAAGAGCGCCTCGGCTTCCGCCAACTGCCCGTATCGCTGGTAGAGCGATCCCAAACTGCCGGCGACGCTCGCCACCTCCGTGTGCTCCGGCCCGAACTGTTGCTCTTTGAGCGCGAGCAACTGTTTTGATTCGGCGATGGCTTTATCGCGCAACTGTTGATCGTATCTTGCGCGGATTGCGCGGGCGCGTGTCCGCTTCTCTTCGGCTTCGGCTTTCCGCTCCATCTTCGTCAGCAACTCGGCGTAACGCTCCAGGCAGGTCGCCACTTCCGGATCGTCCGGTCCGAAACCGCGTTCGGTGATCTCCGCCGCTTGTTTAAAGATTCGCTCGGCTTCGGCGTATTTGCCCTGATCTTGATAAACCAGAGCCAGATTGGCGGTAGCGATCGCTGTTGCGGGATGATGCGGGCCGAGGCGTGGGTCTGCTCCTTTAGCCGCTACAGCCCTCGTGCCATATCTCTCCGCCTCGCGTGAATCGCCTGCCGCCTGCAGGGAGACGGCGATGCTGTTGAGAATGATTCCATCGTCCTGGCGCAAGGCCAGAGCTTTTTTGAACGCCTCGGCCGCGTCGCGGTACTGACCTTTCAGGTACAACGCCTGGCCGAGAAAGTTGGCGGTGTTGGCGACCTTGTTCTGTGCCTCTTGCAACTCCTTGATGCTCTGATCGAGAGCCTCGGAGAGAAGGTCTGCGGCCTTCGGATAGTTCTTCTGGTACAACTCGGCCAACCCTTTCTGGTAAGGGTCGGTGACCTTCTTGCTCCATTCGCGGATCGCCCGGTCAACCTCTTCGGGCGTCAATCCGAACTCTCTGGCCTGCTGTTCCAATACCAGGCGGCGCTCTTCATCGGAGAGTTGCTTGTCGAGTTTCGAGCCGACCTCTTTAACAACTCTAGACGCCATCGCCTCGACAGCCTTGGCGCTCGCCAGCATCTGCTTGTCGCCCTTTCTGGCGACGACCACCGTGACGAAGTTCTGCGGGTTGTTGTCGAAGGGCGGAACGACGACGCGCCCGTCCCACGGGCTGATGAGCGCCCAGTCGCCAGCCAGGATCTGCAACACCACCGAACTGCCAGGCCGCGCGCCGAAGGGCAGCTTGAGCCGCGCCGCCCCGTTGCGGTCGCTCCATCCGGGAGGCGCGTCGCCTTTGCATTTGAGCGTGACGTTGGAGATCGCTTCGTCGGTAGTGTTGGTGACGCTCAAGACCAGAATGCCCTCTTCGGCCAGCAGCAGTGTTGAGCAAACAACGACCGCAAGCAACACGCAAACTGAGTTGATGAATGTACGCATACTCACTCCTTTTTGAGCTTGATGACCGCCGGGTAATCGCCCGCCGGATGCCATTGAGACTCCGATCTGTAACCTTTCGCTTCGGCGTGCAGCAGCACTTGCTGGTCAACCGCTTTGTGCGAAGGCAGCACGAAGTTGCCGTCTTCTTTCGTGACCACCGCTTCGTTGCCGTAACCGACTACGGTCACGCGCGCTCCGGCAATCGCCCGGCCTTTGTCATCCACCACCTGCCCGCGCAGGGTGGCCGAAGCGTCGTGAACCAGTTTCAGACTGACCGTCGGATTGCGTTCATCGCCGAGCGCGATTTCGACCTGGTCTTTGAGGTACGCGCTTTCTTTGGTCGCGGTGATGCGCAGCTTCTCGCCTTTCGGGACTGTGGCGGCGGGAATGTCCATCTCCCACCCGGCGTCCACCTTCTTCGGCTCGCCGCCGAACGATGAAGTCACTCTGGCATCCTGCACCGGAATGCCTTGCGGATCGTAGACCGTGATGCGGACGCGGTAGATCGCCTGCTCTTTGCTTGTAGCGACTTGCTGGTAGACGGCGGCGCCGATTGGCATGGCTACCAGCAGTGGGATCAGAATCCAGACCGCTGTGGGAACACTTCTGCCTTTCGATTTCAGCACAGCTACGGCGATAGTCAGCACAACCGCCGAAGCGAAGGCGCTCAGACTGAAGGGATTGGTGATTTGGGAGACGACGCTCCAGGGATTAGCAGGCTCTGCCAGGATAATCAGGCCGTTCATTGGTTTGCTCCTTCGTTGGAGAGGGGAACCTGTTGAGGATGCATTCTATAAAACGGCTCTCGCCGCAGCAACAGCGATTTTGCTCAACCGGTTTCCTCGCCGAGCACCGACCGGTTCGGATCAACCAGCAGCCACATCACCACGCCAAACACAAACACCGCAGCCATCACGTAAAAAGGCATCGTCCACGACCCGAAGTTTTTCACCGCATAGCCCACGACCACTGGCGCAATCGCCCCGCCGATATTGCCTACGGTGTTCATAGACCCGGTCACGACTCCCGCGTATCTTCTCCCGACATCCAAACACACAGACCAGGCCGCGCTGACCGTAGTCGTTTGAAAACAGAGCGCGAGCGCGAGCAGCGTAGCCGACGCGACCCGGTCTTCGATTCGCGCCACCGCGACGAGCGTGACGGCGCTCGCCGCATAACCGACCGCGCCCATTGCGCAACGCGCCAGCTTCAAGTTGCCTGTACGCCGCGCGATGCGATCCGTCATCCATCCGCCGAACCAGAAAGCAGGCAAACTGATCAGCCACGGCAACGCCGAGAACCACATCGTCGAGCCGGTCGAAAACCCGCGCGCCTCTTTCAGGTAAGTCGGCAGCCACGTGATGTAAAAATAAAGCCCGTAGCCGTAGGCGAAATACATCAGACAGATAAATGCGAGGTTGGCGCTCTTGAACAACGATGACCAGGGGATGGTATGAGAATGTTTCAAAGCCGCTTCGTCATCTTCGGAATGAATCAGCTTCAACTCGGCCTCGTTGACCGACGGATGGTCTTCGGGAAGGTCTCGGAACCAGCGATGCCACGCCACGCACCACAACGCGCCGATCAATCCGAATTCGACGAACGTCCAGCGCCAGCTCTGCCATTTGAGCAGATTGAAGACCAGCAGCGGCGACATCACCGAGCCGACAGCCAATCCGACGAACGAGACGCTCATCGCCCGCCCCTGCTCCCGCGACGGAAACCAACGCGAGACCGCGCGCGCAATGTTCGGAAAGGCCCCCGCTTCACCCGCTCCGAACAAAAATCGAATGACGACCAGCGACCAGAACCCAAAGGTCGCGCCGGTCAAAGCCGTGAACGCCGACCACCACAACACGATCCGAGTCAGCGCCAAGCGCGCGCCGAAGCGATCACCCAACCATCCGCTCGGAATTTCAAAGGCGGCGTAGGCGATGGCGAACGCGCTGAAGACCCAGCCTTTCTGATCCGGCGAGAGGTTGAATTCCGCCGCGATTGACGGCATCGCGGCGGAGATGCAGAGCCGGTCGAGATAGGTGATGACCGCGAGAGCGAAAATCAACTGGAGCAGTGTGCGGCGAGCTTGAGTGGGTTTATTCATCGAGTGAGGATTACCTCAAATCGAACGCCCCCGGCAAATGCTCCGGCTTGACCTGTTTCTCCGCCGCCCGCTCGCCGATCTCCGCCAGGTCGAACCGGTTTTCCGCCACGCTCATATCGCGCAGGCTCGCCAGCTTCGGCGCGAGCGCGGACAGTCCCAGCCCATTCAGCCCGCCTTCGTCCAGCCAGACGTTGTAGCGCAGATAAGTCATCAGCGGCTCAGGCGCGAGCACGTCATCGGCCAGATCGCCGATTTCGGAATCAATCTTCAGGTGCGTCTCGTTGTGGCGCGAGAAGTATTGGAGCAGCAGTTGATTCTGCCAACCGGCGTCTTCGATCAGCATGTCCGGGACGTTGATTGCCCAATCTTTCACCCAGTCGTCCATCACATCGTCCACGGTCTTTCGTATGATCGCCGTGCCGGTGCCGATTGAAAGGAGCAGCAGATCGTTTTCTCCCGTCTTCCAGTGGAACGGGAAGCCACGCAGCGTGGCGACCAGGAAGAGTTGCAGCGCGGGGTTGTTGGCCATGCTGACGCCGCCGTCTATGAACGCCGCGTATTGACCGCGCCCGATGTCAATCTTTTCGGGGACGAAAAAGGTCGGGGCCGCCGCGCTGGCGCGAACCGCCTGGCGCAGCAGAATGTCTTTGTTGTCGTCGTAGTATTTGCCTTTGGGATGATTGATCAGCGGCCAGGGGCTGCGGGTGTCGGCGCGTTTGGCGACCACGCACAGTCCGGTCCTGATTGATTCGTCGCCGAGCGTGCGGTCGCCGAACATCGCGGTCAGCTCTCCGACCATTCCGGCTTCGTCGTAACGCGCGTTCAACTGGCCGAGAAATTTCTTCTTGCCGAAGACTTTTCCGCCCAGTTCCAGGTAGAGCTTTTTGATCGAGGCCGCATCCATGCCAATGGCCAGCGCCGAAGCGATGACCGAGCCGGTGCTGGTGCCGCCGATCAGATCGAAGTAATCGGCCAGCACCAGATCGGGTTTGTGGTGGCGCTCGCGCAGAATCTGCTCGACGCGCTCCAGAAAGCCCAAAGTCAAAACGCCGCGTATGCCGCCGCCATCGAGCGCCAGAATGCGCTTGGGGCCAGGGGATTGTAATCTTTCAAGTAAACTCATCGGGGCTCCTTATTGCTTGGGACTGTGTCAGTAGGTGAGATCGTGAGGCTTGTCATTACCCGAATTTTTGCAGTTTCTCGATCTTTGATTTCAGTGGCTGCCTGTGCTCTTAGCCCCGTAGGGGCGGGATGTTTATAGATGAAGGCCGAATTATTTCCCCGAGCTCCGTAGCCCCGTAGGGGCGGGATGTTTATAGATCAAGGCCGAATTATTTCCCCAAGCTCCGTAGGAGCGACATCTGGCAGATGTCGCTCCTACGGAGCTTAGGGAATAACTGCGCGCCCGATCTATAAACATCCGGCTCCTACGGAGCCAAGAGGATCGCCACTTTTCAAAGAGTCTTTAGGCTTCGAGTCAGCCCAGAAAATTTGGGCAATGACAAACTTCACGGTCTCACCTACTGACACGCCGTCCGTTACCAGAGTTTGGTCGTGTCAATCCAATGCACACGACCGAGATACTGCTGCACCGCGTCGTACATATGCTTCGTGCCGCCGGGGCCGTCGCCCGATTTCCCATCCCACAAGCAGATGAAATGCACCCGCTCAGGCCCCCAGGCCTGCGCATTGTAGAGCATCCACAGGTTGGTACGCGAAAACGGATCGCCGCCTTGCGGCACGGGGCCAAGCTCCTCCGGCATAATCAACAAGCCGGTCTTCTCGTGTTCCTTCACCTTGTAAAACCGCTCGCGCCATTGGTCGCCCGCAAAGCTGACGCTCTCGCGCAGGAACGCCGGCACGTCGAATGGAATCCTTATCTCGACCTGCAAGCCGCGTTGCAGACAGGCTTCGGCGAAGATCAGGTCGCCGCCGCAGGCTCCGCTGCAGATCGCAATGTCTTCGGCTCCCGCGCCAAGCTCATCCAGTTTTTGCGCAATGGCTGCGGCGGCGACCGGTTCCTTATCGGCTGGGAAGCGTGGCTGCGGACGATCCGCGCGGTCAATCATATGCCCGCTGAAGAGAAACACGTTGCGCGGCGACCAGCGCGACACGGGCTTCAGATTCCTCATCGCGCGCTCGAAGACTTTCAATCCGGCGGCGATGTTTTCCGGCTTGAAACCCAGCGGCTCGAGCAACAACAACTGCTGCTGCGACGAATCGAGCGCGAACCAGTTGTCTTCGGCCACGGCGACTGCGGCCTTATAAGCCTTCTCGACGCTCGCCGGCGCGCCGACCACCAGCTCCAGGTCGGCCAGCGTGACCTTCGCCCAGTAAGTCTCTTTGGGCTGATCCTTGAGCTTGTCCAACTCGCACTTCACCGCCCAGCGGATGCCGCCCTCCATCGCGCGCAGTTCCTGCTCATCCCATTCCTCGCCGGTCAGATGCTGATGGAGGTAGGCGAGCGTCAACGCGTTGACGCCGACGTAGTAATTGCCCGGCTCCTTGCGAAACCCTTCTTCGTAAGCCGTGATCGCCTTGCGGAGCAATTCGGATTCGTAGGCCGCGTCTTCGCGCATCTGTTCAGGCGCAGCGCCTTCCTTGCGCCAGGCCGCCATCCAGGCGTCCTTCTCCAAACGCCCCAGAACGCCGCGCGTCTCTGCGTCGTCGGGATGATCTTTGACGATCTCTTCGATCAAGACTTCCGCTTCGGAATGCCGCCCAAGCCTGCCGAGCAGCATCGCTCGCTGCCGCAGGCTTTCGAGATCGGTCGGGCTGACTTCGAGCGCCTTCTCGTACTGCGCGAGCGCAAAGGCGAAATGCTTCAACTTGACCAACTCCTTCCCGGCGGTGCGATAAGCTTCGAGCTGCAGCACGCGCGCCGGCGCTTCGCCGGCCAGCACCATCACGTTGCCCACCCAGCCGGCCTTCTGCGCAGTCTTGATCCGCTGCAGCCACTGATCGTAAGCCTCCCAGAACCGGTTCATCCCGCCCAGCCGCAGCGTCTTCCAATCGGGCGGCGTCAAGAAAGGCAGCAGGCTGTAGACCGGACTGATCTTCCGCTCGCGCCACGAAGTGACCGTCGCAATCGCCATCTCGGCCAACGCCTGTTTGTCTTTCTCCAAATGTTCGGGATCGGGCACGCCGTCTTTGACATGATACCGCAGCGTGCGCTGGCCGTAGACGTCGAAAGGCAGCCGGTCGCGCTGGCACTGAATCTGCACCACTCCGCGTGGCCGCAGCGCGTGGCGGACGCCCAGCTCGTACCAGACGTTCGGATTGTCTATCGAGAGATCAGCCACCACCAGGTCGGCCAGCAGCAACTCCTGAAACATGTCTTCGTGGATGCTGCCCGCGCTCATCTCTTCGTCGGCGCGGAAGACCTCGAAGCCGGCGGTCTCTAAAGCTGGCTTGATGTAGTCGGCGTAGACGGCATTGAAGTTGACGCCCTCTTTTTCGCCGAAGGGCATTGCGATGAAGACGTGTTGGGGCATTGGTCATTCTCCTTTTTGAGGTTACAGCGTCTGGAAGAAAAGTTTGCAAACTGACGAAGCGATGGCGCCGATTGAGCCCAGCCGGAAAAGCTCATCCACTGTCTCCACCAACACTTTTAGCGACCGCCTCGATCAATGTGGCAGCCCCTTTACCTGCTGCTGCCAATACACCTTTCACAGCTTTCCCCATTCGCTGCCGCTCCTGGCTGGTGAACAGGCCGTCCATCTCTTGCGCCTGGAGCCAGGTTCTGAAATCTGTGTCCTTCCGCACATTGCGCCGAAGCTCGTCGGCCAGCCACCACAGGAAAGCGTACTGAGTGATGCTCCACTGTCCCTCATCGCGCTCAGCCACCAGTCCGCTTGTTTCCAGCATTTCCAATTCAGGGAGGTAGTCGCTCAGGTCCTCAATCAACTCGCTCACCAGAAATGTGCGCTCGGCCAACAAGCCTGGGATTTGAGCCAATGCCACAGCCGTTGCTGCTTTGCGCGTTTCGTTCGACCAAGAATTCCAGGTGTCGGCGAAGTGTTTCTTCGTCTCCCGATACAATTTCCGCCCCGCCTCTCTGTAGCGCGCCAGCCCTTCCAGACCTTCTTCATCTGCATCCCACAGCATTGCCGCTGCTGCTTGCGCCAGGTATGGATGCCGCGCGGAGACCTTCGTGACATAATGCCGATCCTTCCGGTTGAAACGATCCCCGGCTTGATCAAGCAACTCCGATGCAGCCTTCTCTGAGAATGGACCCAACGCGAGTTCAACGAAAACGTTGAAATAAGCGGAACCGTGCGGATTGATGGCCTGCGTCACCTGGTTCAACTGTTCCAGATCACGCCTGGCGGCGATCACCAGCACCAGCCCCTCTGAGCGCGAAGCCAGTGAGCGCAGCCCACCATAAAACTCGGCGCTGTTCAGCACCGGGTGCGAGAGGAAGTCGTCAAACTCGTCCAACAGCAGCGCCAGCCGCGAACCGATAGCGCCCAACTCATCGAACAGTTGCTCGAGCACAAAACTCCCAAACTTGTTCTCTTGCGCGAGGCTGTATTTTGCGGCCAAAGATTCTGAGTAATTTGGCCGGCCAGTTTGCAGATAATCCGCGAGCGGCGCTAAAGCCAGTTCCCAAAAACCGGCCTGAGTATGGACGCCATGCAACGTCTGCGCATCCAGGAAACTGAACAAGTCACGATCGAACCGCGCGCCGAAACTGGCTTGGCGAACCTTAGCATTCAACA
>Ga0247727_10012944_pt1 | contig 14180 bp, 11 predicted proteins | sample WisWelCaveWW1625_FD_202498 | JGI IMG/M metagenome (GOLD analysis project Ga0247727, IMG submission 202498) | Biofilm microbial communities from Wishing Well Cave, Virginia, United States - WW16-25 | ecosystem: Environmental > Aquatic > Deep subsurface > Groundwater > Cave microbial mat | place... | reverse complement strand
CTGGGCCAGTTGTTCCTGGATGAAAGGAAATACGCGGAAGCGCGCGAGGCGTTCAATCATTCGCTCGCGTCGCGCGCCGATTCGTTGCATCCCTTCTACTACCGCGCGCAGTGCTCCCTCGCGCTCGGAGACTTTATCGCCGCATTGGCGGACCTGGAATACGTGGTCCACGGCGACCCGCGGCTGGACTCCCACCGCGCCATGGCCCTGCTGGGGCACTGCTACGCAATCACCGGCAACGCCGCGCAGGCGGACGTATTTTTTGCCGAGGCCACGCGCATCGCTCCGTCGCTCGAGACGATGTACAACTACTCCTGCTTCCTGATGTCCCAGGACCGCCGCGACGCCGCCCGCGAGTGGGCGCAGAAGATGCTCGACAAAAAGCAGAGTCTGCCGCGCCATATGTACCGCATCGAACGCCCGTGGTTTCAAAAAGCCGAGGCGCTTTTGAAGAATCGAATGCCGGGTTGAGCCTGTAGCATCTGCTTGACTTTGTGCGCCTGCATCCCCAAAGTAGTCTCCATTCGTCCCCCGCTTCGTCTCGCAAGGAGGCTCAGCCGTGGACAGCTATCAACTTGCCTCCATCGTGTTTTTTGCCGGCCATATCGTGGTCACCATCAAAGCGTTCCAGGATGAAATGTGGAGCGGCATCATGTGCCTGATCCTGCCGTTCTACCTCCCCTACTATGCGCTCCGGCACATGAATTTTTCGGGCAAGGGATTGTTCCTACTCGTGTATTTCGGCTGCGCAGGGTATGGCGTCTGGGGCGAGTACCGGCCGCTGGCGCCCGACCCGTGCGCGCTGGTGACCAAAGCCGACGCCCAGGAATTTCTTGGCGAATCGGTCGGGGATCCCCTGACCCGGTCCATGAATACCTCGATTGGTTTTTTGAAGGCGTGCGTGTATGCCTCTGCACAGGACAGACGGAAGAACATGGGGATCGTGGTCAGCGGAGACTGTCCGCAACTGCCCGCGGCGGTCCGCGAAATGAGGGTCTCGACTGCGCTGGCCAGTGTGGCGGACGAGGCGTTCTATCGGGCAGGCGGCGTGTATGCCCGGAAGGGCAAGGTCTGTGTCGTGATCATGTCGGAAGGCAGGTCGGATTCCATGGGTGCGGTGGTTGCCTCGGAGCGGTTGGTGGCGAAGGTTTTTGTTCGGCTGACCGGAAAACGACGCTAGGCGGAAGCGCTGCGATGCCGCCCACTCGGATCGAGTGATGTGGTTTGCCCTTATTTCCGGACACAAAATTATCTCTGGCCCAAGCGCCGCGGGAGCAGGCGCACCAGGAGCAGGTGCGTGGGGAAGTAAATCAGGGCAATCAGCAGGCCGGAGACGAGGATCAGGTGCACGGGCGCCGGGCCCCACTGCTGGCCGAAGAGCGGCTCGCGGAAAGCGAAATTCAGATTTTTTTCCGGACTGCCCAGGCGCGAAGCAAAGGTAACAACCACTGCGAGCGCGGACTGCAACCGCCAGCCGCGCGCATCATATCCTGTGTGCAACAACGCCCATACCATCGCGGCGGGTAGCCCGATGTGGTACAGAGATAGAAGCCGCACCCAGAGCGGATACTGCGAGTCCCAGAAATACGCGGTGCCGCCGAAGATGTGCCAGCCGAACAGGCCGTAGCTGATCAAGTCCGCGGCCCACAGAATCCCCACCAACATCATCGAGACCGCCTGGCTGGATAGCAGCAGGGCATTGCCGGTCCACAGGCCCCAGACGGCAACGAAAACTGCGAGATCGCACAGCAGGAAAAAATTCTCGAAGCCCCAGGTATGCCAGTAGGCCGGGACCCACACCACAAGCCAGGCCAGGGCAAACCAGCGAAACTTTGGAAAGGCTGGCACGTATATTCCATGGGGCGGCTTCTGTTGCCCCCCGTAATCCGTTATATTCTCTGAGTCGCCCGATGAAAACGAAAAAGTTGATGACCCGTGCAGTCCTGATGGCCTCGGCCGTGACCGCGTTCGGGTTGGGGCTGGACGCGGGGCTGGTGTTGGCGCGGGGGCAGCGGTACGAGAGCTTCGTGACGCCCACGCCGCTGCCGGCCGGCTCGACGTTGATCGTGGGATTCCACGGCGGGCGCGACTCCTGGGACGACCAGCGGCGCAGCATCCGCAAGCTGGCGTTGAAGCTGCGCAGCTTGAACCTGGAAGGTGTGCACGCCGAGACCGTGGAGAACACGCGCCGGGAAGTGGCCCTGGAACTGGTGAAAAAGGCCCTGGACACCAACCGCGACGCGCGCCTGGATGCCGCCGAATGCGCGTCCGCGCGCATCGTTTTGTACGGGCAGAGCTTCGGCGGTGCTGCGGTGGTCAAGTTCGCGCGCGATCTCGAAGGGCTAGGCGTGCCGGTGCTGCTGACCGTGCAGATAGACAGCGTGGGCCGCGATGACGACGTGATTCCACCCAATGTCGCTGCCGCGGCCAACCTGTATCAAGACCAGGGCCGGGTCATCCGCGGCGAGCCGCAGATCCGCGCGGCGGACCCCTCGCGCACGCGCATCGTGGGGAATTTCAAGTACGACTACCGCGGCAAGAAGATTGATATCTCTGGAGTGCCCTGGTTCAAAAAAATTTTTCGCAACGACCACACGAGGATGGAACACGACCCTCAAGTCTGGTCCAGCGTCGAATCGCTGATCCTGGAGGCTCTCGGCCGCCCCGCTCTGGCCGGCGAAATTGACGGGCGGTGAAGTCAAGGGATACTCTTGCCGCCGGGATGACGCGGAGCATGTCTTAGCAAGATGTTCGAAGATCCCAACCCGCCTTCGCCGGCTGCCCGGTTCTGGATCAAGCTGTTGCGCGTCTCGGTGCTGGCTCTTCTGCTTCTTTTCACATCCTTGATTTACCGCGCTGCGACTGCTGAGGTGCGGCTGGATTTCCTCTATGTCATCGCCGGGCCGCTGGTCCTTGTATTCGCGGGACTGCTGGTGGCTCTGCGAAGCGATGCGCCGAGCGGCGGGGCCCTGGCCTTCGCCATCTCGTTCTGCGGCTCGTGCTCGCTTCTGTGCGCAGCCGCGCTGCTATTCGTGCTGGGCGCTGCCGCGAGAGAGTCGCCCCCGTGGGTGGACCTGTTCTGGGCGGGGACATTGCTCGCGTTCGGAACCGCTGCCACGGCAGCTTTTCGGCTGCTGCGATGGCGGAGAGAGCTTGGCTGGTCGTTGGGCCCGACCTGGCCGGGCGGCATCCTGGGCGCAGTGTGTTTCGTGCTGTGTCTGACGCTTCTTGTCAGTGTCCTAAGCCGTGAGCAGTGGCCCGCGGGACAGGCTCGCGCCGTAGAGTGTCTGCGGCAAATTCATTCCGCACAGCAGAGTTACGCGACTGGCCACAAGAGAAGCTTCAGCGCGACGCTGGCTGCGCTTGGACCGGCGGCGGCGAAAGCCGCGCCTTCGGAGGAGGCTGCGGATCTGGTGGATGAATACCTGGCCCGTGGAGCGAAATACGGATACAGGTTTGAGTACACTCCGGGCCCTCGCGATGCCGAAGGCCGCATCACTCAGTACGTCCTCACCGCCCGCCCGAATTCCTACCAGCGGGGATCGCTGCGGAGTTTCTACAGCGACCAGACGGGCGTGATCTGTTCCACAGCACAGGATCGCCCGGCAACGAAAGACGATCCGGCGTTGAATTAATTCGCACCGCTGATTCTGGAGCAGGCAGGGAGGAGTTCCAGCGTGAGAACAGTAGAAACCCGGGCCAAGTGGATGACCAGCATAGCCCTGCTGGCCATGGGTTGCGTCGCGGAGCAGAAACCCGCAGCGCGCCTGCCCGGCGTGGTGGTGGAAACGGAGGCCGGCACCCTGGAAATCGAGGTGAATGATCAGCGGGCGCCTGTGCCCGCGGCGAATTTTTTGAGATACCTGGATGGCGGGTTCTACGACGGCGGGCGGTTCCATCGCACGGTGAAGCCGGACAACCAGCCCGATAACCAGGTGAAAATCGAAGTCATCCAGGGGGGCATCAATTCCGCGCGCGAGAAAGCCGGTTTCCCGCCCATCCTGCTGGAACGCACCAGCGTCACCGGGCTGCGGCACGTTGACGGCGCAGTTTCCATGGCGCGACTGGGGCCAGACTCCGCGAGTTCTGATTTTTTCATCTGTATCGGAGACCAGCCGGAGCTGGATTTCGGCGGGAAACGCAACCTCGATGGACAAGGGTTTGCGGCATTCGGACGAGTGACCAGCGGGATGGACGTGGCGCGTAAAATCCAGCGGGCGCAGGCGGAAGGCCAGAAGCTGACGCCGCCGGCGAAAATCCTCCTCGCATCCCGGCGCCATTAGCGCCGCCGGGCGCGCTTCTGCGGAGCCTTCTTGGGCCGCGCCTTCTTCGCAGGCTTTGCCTCCGGCAGCTCGGTGAACTTCACCAGCCCTATTTTTTCCGCCGCGCGGAAGTATTCCATCAGGTCGGCGATGGGAATGGGCTCGAATTCCCCGGAGATGAAATCGCGCAGCGCCAGCACAGTGCGCTGCTTCGCCGGGTTTTGGCCCACCAGCGTGTTCAGCTCGCCGCCCATGTGGGTGGGGACCTTGTTCATTGCTGCCTGCACGGCAGCGCGTTCCTCGGGCGAGAGCCGCTGCATGGCCTGGGCAAGCGCCCCGCCGCCAAAGCCGCCGGTTTGCGGGCCGACTCGCTCGGGGATCAGGCGCGCGGCTTCGCGTTCGAGGTCGCCGGGCAGTGGATCCTCAGCGGCTACGCCGAGCTCGAGAGCGCGCATCTGGTAAAACGCACGCATCTCGGCCCGCAATGCCTCCGCGCGATTGGCAATCAACTTCTCGAAGGGCGCGAGCGCGGTCTGCGCCTCCTCCGGCTTTCCGAAGAGCACGCCGGAGCTGCGGATGACGGCTTTCTCGATTTCTGCCTGGTGGCTCACGGCGTTTGCGGCTTCGCGGAAGGCGCCCGGAATGGCCTCGCCGGCAGCGGCGTCCGCCAGATAGGCCAGACCCTTGCGCTGCGACTGCCCCATGCGCTCGGTGCCGCGGGCCAGCGATTCCGCGGAGACGCGCGCCGCCAACGGGTTGTCGGCTGCGGCCAAAACGGCCATCGCCGCGACGGCCACAACGGCCGCACGTTTGAACTGCGTGGGGTCGAGTTTGTCCGGCGTGTCGTGGGAGGAGTGGTAGTACATGTCCGGCCAGGTGTTGAAGATGACCGCGGGAATGCCCTGCGCCAGGTAGATGGCGTGGTCGCTGGCGCCGTAATATTTTTCGATGCTGATGTGAAATGGGTCCTGGCTGCCATTGGGAGAAACCACGGGAAGGGCAAAGGAGTAGCCGTTGTGACGGTAGCGGACCCGCTCGCGGTTGGTATTGGCGACAAATTCCATCACGCTGGCGCAGAGGTCGTTGAGGAAGGAAGGGAAACTGTCGGGGGTGCGGTGCAGCACCCAGGTGGCCCCGCTGAGTCGCAAGCCCAGGCCTTCCATATCGAAGTTGAGGTCGGCGATCAGGCGGTTCTTGATGTCCTCGTGCTTGCGTAGCCAGGCCAGGGTGCCGCTGATTTCCGGCACCCAGAGGAAGCGGATGTTGCGCTTCGGCGCAGGAAGCTTACCTTCCTGAATCAGGCGGAGGTAGGCGCGGCCGACTTCGAGCGTCAGAGCGCAGCCGGAGCTGTCGTCGTTGGCCCCCTGCTTCTGATAGCCCTCGTAGAGGTGCGCGGAGATCATCACTTCCTGTGTGGACGACCGGTCGCCCGGAATCATGGCGTGAACGACTTCCAGCTCGCCGGGAAACGTCTCCGCCTTGACCACAGAGCGTAGGCTCACGCGCTCGGCCCGCCCGAGGCGGGCGGCCAGCTCGCGGCCCACGCGCGGCGCTATGCTCCAGCCCATCCCCGCCTTCCTGCCTTCCGGCGCTGCGGAAAGACTTTGCGAAAGAATCTGGTCGGGAAAACTGTCCGGGCGGAGCGAGTTGTAGCTGAGCACGCCGGCGGCGCCGCGGTCGAAGACGGCCAGGCGCTGCATGGCGCCCAGGGCGCCGGAGCCCACAACGAATTTTCCGCGGACGTCACGTCCGGCATAGTCGTCGGCGCGCGCGCCGTTGCCCACGTCGACCAGCTCTCCCGAGATGTCACCGGAGTCGCTGTTGGAAGCGATAGAAATGGCAACTTCGTGGACGTCGTAGAGCTTGCGCTCCTGTGGTGCGGTCATCCACAGTTCGGCCTGGGATGCATGCCAGATGCGTCCCGGAGAAGGGAAGGACTCAATTTCTACGCCGCTGAATCCGTACTCCACGGCCAGCCGGGCCATTACCTCGCTTTCGCGGAAGCGACCTTCGAATTCTGCGCGGCTGCGCACGCGAGGATAGGGCACCAGCTCGAGGACGGTGTGCATGGCGCGCTCGCCGCTGGCTTCCTGGATGATGGCCCGCATCTGTGCGTGGCTGAGCAGCGTGCGGTCTTCGCGCTCCTGCGCGGCGCCCGGCGGGGCCACCAGCGCGGCGACCATCAGACAAACGATTGCCGGGGACACTCGTAGCATGGCTTCCTCCCCCGAAGAATTCCATTCCCCCTGTGAAGAGCGCGGAAAGAGTAGGCCGAACTACGGGAATTGACAAGTCGGCGTTGGAGGCGCGCGCCGCACAGAATCGAGTGTATAGTACGCGCACCGGACCCAGGGTTACCCCGTCGTTCATGACTGCGCAGAGGTGAAGCATGGCAAATGCCCGCCCATCCAACTGGGCCGCAGGGCGCGCGGGCCCGCGGACGCTGCTCCTGCTCCTGGCTTTGTTGCAAAGCGGCTGCGGTGCGATCCGTGTGCCAGCGGTGAACTACCGCCTGCCCGCGGGCGCGCACCTGCCGCTGGCATCGTCGGGGATTCAAGACCGACGGGCGGAATTCGCTGCCACGTTCTGCGGGGTGCTGCGGGAACTGGACCCCGGCGGCGCGAAGTGGGGGGATTGCGGCGACTGGGTGGAGGACGCGGCCGCACCCGCACCGACATTGCCTCCGCTGAATCCGAACTACCGAATCCTGCTGATTTCCGAGATCCTCAGCCAGTGCGCCGAACCCCATGTGCAGATGTATTCCGATGCGCAGAAGCGGCTGGATGCGGAGAGGATTTCCGTCCACTACGAATCGGTACCCGCGCTGGGCAGCAGTGAGTTCAACGCGGAGATCATCGCCCGCTATCTCGCGAGTCAGTATCCGCAGGACGCGCGCAAGTTTATTGTCGTGGGCTATAGCAAGGGCGCGCCGGACGTGCAGGTGATGCTGGCGAATTATCCCCTGGCACGCGACGCCGTGGCGGCGTTGATCACGGTGGCGGGAAGCGTGGGCGGCTCGCGCCTGCCAGACTCGCTTCCGAGCGAGACGCAGAGCTGGATCCGGCAATTGAAATTGAAGAACTGCCAGACGGGAGATGGGAAAGCGTTCGAGAGTCTGCGCCGCGAGGTGCGCCAGCAGTTCCTGGAGAAGAATCCACGCCCACTCAAGCCCACCTATTCGTTGGCCGCGGTTTCGAAAAAGGCCAGGACGTCGAGAATCCTGCTGCCCAGCTGGCGGCTGCTGCTGGCATACGCGCAGGAACAGGACAGTCAGATGATTCTCTACGAAGCCATCGCGCCCGGGGCCGCTTTTCTGGGAGTGGCGCGCGGGGACCACTGGGCCGTGGCCATGCCATTTGAAGTGTGGAACTTCCGGCCCGCGCAGCGGCTGGTGAACCACAACCACTACCCACGCGTGGCGCTGCTGGAAGCGGCCGTGCGGTTGGTGATGCAGGATCTGCCCCACATCCCGGGGCCCTGCATCCGAATCCCGTACTGCTCCTCGAGATGAAACGGCGTGCCGTGGACTGCGCCGTCACCTTCCGCAATCATCCGCTTGCGCGCTCGAACGTCCTCTCGCCACCGACGAGATGCCGCGTCGGCGCAGCGGTTGGCGATGATACGGAGCCGCGCAAGCTCAGCGGCGCGTGAATCAGCGTTGTGCGGAAGCAGGCCAATCACACTCCGGATGGCGGCCCGTGTGGCGCGGCTGATGCCGCCGTTCTGTACCTGGATATCGAAGAGCACGGCCCTGGCGCGGGCCGAGCGCACTCCATAGGCAGCACATTGATCTTCCGCGCGGCGAAAAATCTCCTGCGCAGCAAGCATCTGAATTTCCTGATACTCCGCGCAGCGGCCGAGCGTCTTGAGCTGACCGCGCCAGGGCTCGTGAAGGCGTCGCGCCGCGTCCTGGATGGAGCGCGCCCAGGCCATCTGCCCAGCCTGAGAATCGCGCAGAACCGCACGCAGCGCCGCAGCATTCGCTCCGAAGATCCGAGTCAGCACGGTCGAATGATTGCGATCCATTTTCTGCACCAAGGGCTGCAAGGTCTGCTGTCCCAGATTCCACTGCAAGGCGCCGAAACTGATGCCCTGGCCGTCAAAATCGCCAGCCAATGAGGTGAAACATTCCGGGAGTGGCTGATTTGTTTCCATCCTCGCGGTGAGTGCAAGGCACTGCTTCCAAAGCGGCTCGCTCCACAGCGAAGGTGGCGGGATGGACTGGCCTGGGAAGAACAGGCCCCATGCGGCGGCGTCCACGATACCGCTCGCGGCCAGGGAGTGCTGCTTCTGCCAGGAGCGCACAGCGCTTTCCGTTCCGCTGCCGAAATCCATGTCCACGGGGCCGCGATAATGGCCGAGCTCTGCCAGGCGCGCCTGCAACCGGGCAACTTCCGGGCCCTGCGCACCGCGTCTGTAGATGGGAACCATCGAGACCTCCCGATTTCTGCAGCCCGGAGTTCAGGCCGGGCTTGCCAAGAAGAAAAGCACGGCAGGACCAAGGCGGTCAGGAAGGAGGAGGAGGCGGCGGCGGCGGGAGTTTAGGATCACTGATTTTCTGGCTCATCTCGACAAAGAACAACTCGAAATCGGAAAAGGTGTGAAGCTGACGTGTGCGCCGCGCCAGCACGTTCGTGTGCAACTCGGCAGTCGAGGGCAGCCACAGGCGTATGTTCTTCGACTTGAATTGTACGGGTCGGTAGTCCACCGTCCAGTGGTCCACATCGAGCTGGATGGCTGGAACCGGTTCGAGGACATCGGTGACCATCCGCACCACGTGAAAGGTGTTGGCGGCGAGCCAGGCGCGGCCCTTCAATTTCAGTGGAAAGCGGCCCGCCGGTGTTTGCACCAGGCGCAGCCTTGCGGGCCGGTCATCGCGCTGCCGGAAATGGACCTGCCACATCGGCTGCCCGTCCACCTTCCCCAGACCTTCGCAGCTCATCTGGTAGTCGCCCTGATAAGCAGGATGAAACACCATAGCGATCGCCGCCAGTCCGCGCGTCATCACTTGGGAGGGAAGGTCTGCGGGGTTCTGCGCACCGTTACGCCACTCCTCAACCGAAAAATGATTTGACTTCGGCCGGCTGAACAGTGCGATGTAGTTGTAGCTCCTGGACAGCTTCGTCAGCTCGTTCCCGCCGGGATCAAATTCCGTGTGCTCGATGGTCTCCGTAGCCGAAATCCGCTCCAGGCTTTCGACCAGCGCAGCGGCGCGACGCCCAGCGCCGGAGAGCACGTCGGGCAGCGAACAGCGCTCCCCGGGCGTTACGGGAGGCACCGCGTCGTCTACGTCCGGCGGTGCCCAGCGGCGCGGCGGGAGTTCAGCGTTCAGCCGTTTGGCGGCCTCGTCCTCTACCACCAGCAACTGCTGTTCGGCGACCTCGGCGCGCATTGGTTTCGGACGCTGCATTCGCTCCAGATCCTGCCGCACCTGCTCGGTGAACCGGCTGAACGGGAAGCGATCCAGAAACAGGCGCATCTCGCGCATCGATCGCTCTTGTTCGCCCAGCGCCGCTAGGGACTGGATGAGGATCATATGGATCTCTGCCTTCTGCCACGCAGAGGCCGCACCGGCTAGCTCCGCTTGAACCCGCGCGCCGGCGTAACTCCCGGTCTTGTAGTACAGACTCGCCAGGGCCCAGTGGGCCGCCCAAGGGCCTGTGCGGTCCCTGAGTCCGAACTCCAGCGCCGCCTGCGCTCCCGCGTAGTCATTCTGGCTGTAGAGGATTACGCCGATGGCTGCGTGCGGCTCCTGAAAGAGAGAATCGGCAGCGGCGGATTTTCGCAGGAATTCGAGCGCCTTGCCATACTCGCTCCGGCGCATCAGCAGCACACCCCAGAGGTACAGGACCTGCGGATGGTTGGGCGCCAAATTGCGTGCGCGTTCCAAAAATTTCTGCGCCTGTTTCAAATCGTTCGCTGCGAGCGCCACGAGCGCCTTCTGGACCGCTTCCTTCGCTTTGGGCGCCAGCACCGGAGGGCCGAGGGGAAGCGCCGAGGCCGAGGTGGCCGGCGACTCCGGCTGGACGGTGATGTAGGCGTGAGCGGTGCTACCGGGGACAAACAGCTCCGCTTCGTCATACACGGTCTTGAATCCCGGTGCGGAGACTTCGATCTGGAAAATGCCGACTTCCAGCCCGCGAAACGTGACCTGCGAATTTTCCTGCGTGCCGCTGGTGTACTGCTGGCCGCTGCTCAGAGAGTTAATTTTCACCAGCGCCGAGCCGGGGATTGGTCCGCCGGTGGACAGGCGCACGCGCACGACCAGATTTGCTGTCCTCATGGCTTCGAGCGTCGAGGCATCCAGCCCGCGCGACCCACCGCTGGTAGAGGGAGGTGATTGCGCCGTGCCACGCGCCGTCATCAGAAGAAATGCGAGGAGGGCGTACAGGATGTAAAATCGCTTCATCGAGATGGGTCCTGCTGCGGCGTCCTCCAAGATTATACGCATTCCAAGGCAGGCGCGCCCCAGTATTCAGGGACGAGCTGCGGCGGCCCTATCGCCGGGCGCTCAATTCGCGCTTCATCCGGGCGATGAGCCGGCGGACTTCCTCGGCATTCGCGGCGGCGGGCGTCTTGGACAGATAAATTTCGAGCGCGGCAATGCCCTGGTCGTATTTACCGGTGCGTGCATACAGCTTGCCCAGGTAGAGATGCGCGGAAATTTCCTCGGAACCCGGAGTCTTGAGAACGCGCTGGAGGAGCGGCTCAGCCTCGGCGAACTGATCGAGCTCGACCAGGGCCACGCCCAGGTGGAGGCGCGCAGCCAGCAAGCCGGGATGCAGCCGCAGGGCCTCGCGCAGGGGGGTGACGGCGTCGCTGAATTTGTTCAGACGGTTCAGCGTAATGCCCAGGTTGAGCAGGGCGTGAGTGGACTTGGGATCCACTCCGAGGGCCTGGCGAAGGATTTGCTCGGCTTCGGCGTGCCGCTGCGTTTGCATCAGAAGAGCGCCCAGATCAATCTGTGGTGCGGCGAACCTGGGGTCTTTGTGGATGGCCTGGCGCAGCAGTTTTTCCGCGGCATCAAATTGCTGTTTCTCGATCTCCTTCAGCGCCGCCTCGTAGAGGGCGATCACACGGGCCTGGGGCTTGTAGGCCGAGGCAGCGGAAACGGTCGGCGGCGCGATGACCACCCGGAGCAGCAAAGGCCGCAGCGTCAGGCGCAGGGTGGGTTCGTAGGAGGGCATAAAACTGTGCACGGTCCTGTCGTAGGTCTCGCCGTCGCTATCGACTGTGATGGTGTAACTGATTAGCCCGCTCAGGTTCTTGATGATCATCCGGCCGGTGGAGTCGGTGAAACGGTAGTCGTTCAGGCGCCCATCGTCGCTGGTCAGATAGTAGCGAACGGGGTTAGAGGGATAGTCGCCGTTGGGCAGCAGGATCTGCCCGCGGACGTCGATCTGTGCAGAAGCGGCCGCAGCAAAGCACAAGATCAGTGCAAGGACTTTCCAGAGACGCGACATCACAGCCACCCCTTTGTAGCACTCATCCTACACCCTTAGACGTGGCAAGAGCGGTTTGGGGTTTCGAAATCACGGCAAGGCTAGGAATTACTTCGCCGCCGCGGTCTTGCCCTGCAACTCATCGGCAATCGCGCCCGCATCATACACTTTGCGCAGGGTCTCGACGATGGCCCGGCTGTGCACGGCGACGGTGCGGTTTTTCTCATCGTTGTAAACGAAGCGGCCGACCAGGCTTTCGATGTTGCCGTCGAAAACCAGGCCGACCAGCTCGGCATCGCGATTAATCACAGGGGAGCCAGAGTTGCCGCCGATGATGTCGCCGGTGCAGACAAAGTTCAGCGGCGTGGTCAGGTCCAGCTTGTCTTTACGGTCGAGGTAGCGCTGGGGGAGGTGGAAGGGCGGCTTCAGGCCGAAGCTGTAAGCGCGGTCGTAGAGCCCGTAAAATGTGGTGTGCACAGGGGCAATCGTGCCGTTCATCGGATAGCCCTTCACAGTGCCGTAAGTGAGCCGCAGCGTGAATGTGGCGTCGGGATAATTTGATTTGCCAAAGACGGCAAACCGGGCTTGGCCGATTTTTTCTCCCGCGGGAGTCTCGATGCCGGTGACATTTTCATCCAGCCATTTGCGCATCTCACGGCGCACAGGGTCAATGCGCCGGGCATATTGAATCAGCGGGTCAGTGGACGCGACCACAGCCGCTTCGCCGCCCTCGACCAGGGATTTGCGGAAGGCCACGTCGCCCACTTTCGTCGCGCTGATAACTTCGCGGGCCACCTCGGCGGGCTTTTTTCCAGCCAGAGCGGCACGGACGAACCCGTTGTCCGGTCCCAACTCCTCGAGCGCCTGTTCGAGCGCGTCGGCCAGCAAGGCTTCGTCCATCGCCGGATACACCGGAGCGGGCGAAAACATCCGGAAGCGCAACGACTCCAGCTCCGAGTCGTGGTAGCCGGGCAAGCGCTCGCCGTCCGGTTTCTTCGATTCGACAACGTAGCGGACAATCTGCTGGGCGCGGTTGGGAAGGGAGGGGCCAATGGCGGCCTGGAAAATGAGCGCACCGGTAATCGAGGAGGCCTTCTTTTCCGCCTGATCGATGGCATCCCACGCATCACCGTAGGATTGCTGCCACTCCGGCCGCGCCGCGACCTGGCGGCGCAGCACGGCCTCGTCCTGTTGTTTTTTCGCGAAAATGTTCTTGTCCCGCAGGCCTTCGTATTCGCCGCCGAGCGCCTTCAGAGAGTTTTCGTAGCCGAAGGTCAGCCCCGCGGCCTGGCGGGCTTCTTCGGGGCCGCGGGCGGCGTATGTGCGAAGGGCAGCCAGCCGGCGGCGAAGGGCGCGGAGCTGCGCGGGATACTGCACATCGCGCTGGCTCTCGAGCTGGGCCACCGTGCTCTCGCGGTCGGTCGAGCCGGGGTGCCCGGAGATGAAAATCAGCTCGCCCTCGGCGGCTCCCCGGGGGCTCCATTTCAAAAAGTGCTTGCTCTGGACTGGATTGCCGTTTTCATAGGCGCGAAAGAGCGCGAAGTCGAGGTCGTAGCGAGGAAAAGTGAAGTTGTCCGGGTCGCCGCCGAAAAACGCGATCTGCTGCTCCGGCGCAAACACCAAGCGCACGTCGGTGTACTTCTTGTAGCGGTAGAGCCAGTATTCGCCGCCATTGTAGAGGCTGACCACCTCGGCGTGCTGGTCTGCGCCCTGCTTGGCTTCCTTTTCGATGGTGGCGCCCTCAGCGCGACGGGCCTTGAGCGCGTTGGCGGCGTTCATCCCAGGCTTGACGCTGCCCATCACGCGCGCGGTGACGTTTTCCATGGCGACGAGCACGTTGAGCTCGAGGTCAGGGCATTTGGGCTCTTCCTCGGACTTGCGCGCGTGAAATCCGTTGGCCACGAAGTCGTTCTGCGGAGTAGAGAGCTTCTGCAATTGTCCCGCGCCGACATGGTGGTTGGTCAGGACGAGGCCGTTGGGGCTGACGAAGGAGCCCGAGCCGCCGTCGTTGAAGCGTACGCTCGAAAGCCGGACGTGTTCCAGCCACTCCGGCGTGGGCGTGAACCCATACTTTTCCTGCAGGCGCTTTAACGGCGGGTTGTCCAGCGTCCACATCCCCTCGTCGGCGCGCATGGGCGCCCCTGCAGCCAGCGACAGAACTAGCAGTACCGCAACCAAGAATCGAATCCCAGTCCGCATGATGTTCTCCTCCGAATTATTTCACGTAGTCTGCCAGCCAACCCGAAAATGTCTTGTACCACAGCTCGCTGTTCTGGGGTTTGAGAATCCAGTGACCCTCATCGGGGTAGAGCAGCAGCTTCGAGGGCACGCCCTGGCGCTGGAGCGCGGTGAACAGGTCCAGGCTCTGGGTGTAGGGCACGCGGAAGTCCTGCTCTCCGGCAATAACCAGCATGGGCGTCTTGTACCTGGCGAAATCGGCGGCGCGCAGGTGCGGCGACCAGCGGTCGTACATCGC
>Ga0247727_10012943_pt1 | contig 14181 bp, 16 predicted proteins | sample WisWelCaveWW1625_FD_202498 | JGI IMG/M metagenome (GOLD analysis project Ga0247727, IMG submission 202498) | Biofilm microbial communities from Wishing Well Cave, Virginia, United States - WW16-25 | ecosystem: Environmental > Aquatic > Deep subsurface > Groundwater > Cave microbial mat | place... | reverse complement strand
GCTATTCCTGGCTAACTTTAGCATGTCTTTTACCGCTTTTTCTAATCCGGCGAAAATTGCCTGCGAGATAATGGCGTGGCCGATATTGAGTTCTTCTATTCCCGGAATCTGCGCAATAGGTTTTATGTTGGTGTAATTTAGACCATGACCGGCGTTGACCGTCAGTCCCAAGGAGCGGGCGTAAATGACTGCTTGATGTAATTTATTTAATTCTTGTTTAATAGTCGATGGTTCTTTTGCGTTGGCATAATGTCCGGTGTGAAGTTCAATAGCTTCCGCCCTTGTTTCAAATGCTTTTGTGATTTGATTCTTATCTGGTGCGATGAATAAGCTCACCATTATTTTTTTGCCCTGAAGGGCGGTGACCGTTTTTTTGATACGGCTAAAATGTCTCACGACATTCAAGCCGCCCTCGGTGGTGATTTCCTGCCGGCGCTCGGGAACCAAGGTGGCGATATCCGGTTTCAACCTTAAGGCAATCCGGACAATCTCAGGGGCGATAGACATTTCCAGATTGAAACGAGACTCGACGACTTTTTTTAATCTCTGAATATCTTTATCGTTGATGTGACGGCGGTCTTCGCGCAGATGGGCCACAATGCTATCCCCCCCTGCCCGCTCGCAGATTTGGGCGGCAAAAATGGGGTCCGGATCAAACTCACGCCGGGCCTGCCTTAAGGTGGCGACATGATCAATGTTGATACCAAGTTTGGGCATGACGTTCATAGGCTTTGGTTTTGTTGAGCTCGCCATTGACGTAGATCCAGGTGATGACGGCCAGGACCAAAGCGATGATTTTAAGTCCAATATTATGAGTAAACCATTTTTTCATTATTTTTTTCTGCCCGGGAGGCCGGGCCTGCTTTTTTTTACTAAAAGGTCTTTTAAGATGCCTGAGAATTTTTCCCGGTTGGTTACCGGAATAAATTTGCCATCGGCGGCAATGGAAACATCTCCCGTTTCTTCCGAGACCATCATGGCAACGGCGTCAGTTTGCTCCGTGATCCCGATAGCCGCTCGGTGCCGGGTGCCGATGATTTTACTGAGGTTCGGATTGTCGGATAAAGGAAACAAACACGAGGCGGCGACAATGCGCTCGCTGCGGATGATGATTCCTCCATCGTGTATGGGTGACTGCGACGTAAAAATACTTTGAATAATTTCGGAGGTAACCTTGCTGTCAATGGGGATGCCGCTTTCGATATAGGTCTTAAGTCTAGTTTCCTTTTCGATGGCGAGCAACCCCCCTTCTTTCTTGGCCGAAAGTTTATAGACCGCGGAGGAAATTTCCTCAATGAGGGCCACCAGTTCCGATTCTTCCAGAGTCATGCTGAAAAGATGCTGCTGGCCTAAACGGGCCAGGCCTTGCCTCAGCTCCTGCTGAAAAATAATCAAAACCGCGATGATGGAGATGGCGAAGAGTTTTGTTAACAGCCAGTTGAGCGTGTCTAATTCCAGGACCTGGGATAAAAGAAAAACAGCCAGAATATAGCTGATACCTTTTAAGACCTGAAAGGCGCGTGTTCCTTCGAAAAAGGCGAGGATCCGGTAGAAGACAATCCACAAGATGAGAATTTCAACAAAGGCCTTGGTGTGTCCAATAATGAAATTAAGCATAGGGGTCATCATGAAAACACCTACGAGGTGTTATGGTCGTAAACGGCCTGTTCACCTTGTCAGACTGGATCAGATGAGTATTAGAAGTGGCGTGACCCATGTTCCACCTACGAGGTGTAAAGTTACACCTCGTAGGTGGATTAAAAGTGGTTTAAAATTTATTAAAAATTTTCAAAATATCGCATTTGACCTAGTCTGCGTAGGTGTGGATTCGAATATCCAAGAATAGCATCGGTTATTTTTATCGTCTCTTTTATTTCTTTAACGTCATGCACGCGGACGATATGCGCGCCGTTTAAAACCGCGGCAACGACACTGGCAGCCGTACCCATGAGGCGAGAAGCTACGTCCTTATTAAGAATTTTACCGATAAATGATTTTCGTGATGTCCCGATTAAGAGAGGTTTGTCCAAACTTTTAAAATTTTTTAATCGGTTGATGATCTCTAAATTCTGTCCGACGGTTTTTCCGAAACCAATACCGGGATCGAGTATGATTCTATCCGATTTGATTCCCATTTCCAAGCACTTTTCCATGGATTCCCGCAATTCTTCTATGATTTCGCCGATTAAATTTTTGTAGCGGATATTTTTTTGCATAGTCTGGGGGGTGCCTCGGATATGCATTAAGACAATCGCCGCTTTATATTCCTTGACGATTCTAAGAAGTCTGGTGTCGGGTTTTGTGCCCATGATATTGTTGATGATGCTCACCCCGCAATCGAGGGCGGCTCTGGCAACGGAAGGTTTATAGGTATCAACGGAGATTGGTATTTTAATTTTTTTAACCAAGATGCGAATCGCGGGGACAATCCGTTTGATCTCTTCTTTCTCTGATATCCGCGTTGAACCAGGCCGCGTTGATTCTCCGCCGACATCAAGGATATCGGCCCCATCGCGGATGAATTGCCGGGCCAGAACGGCCGCATTTTCGGTAGCGTAGCTTTTACCGGCCAGCAACCCGTCTTGACTGAACGAGTCGGGCGTCAAGTTGATGATCCCGACGATTTTTGTTTGCCTGCCTAAGGAGAGGCGGAAATCTCCTGCCTGAAGAGTGTACTGCGATCGCAGAGATGAATTAAGAGAGTTTTGAGGGTTCACCCTGTTCGATACCGAATAATTTTTTTGTTTCCTCAAGATCCAGAACTTCTTTTTCCATTAATTTTTTAGCGATGATTTCAAGCTTGCCGCGATTTTCCGTTAAAATCTTTTTGGCCCGGGTATATGCGGAATCAATAAAGGAGCGTATCTCGGCATCAATGGCCCGGGCGGTTTCCTCGCTGTAATCTTTCTGCTCCATGAAGTCCCGGCCCAGGAAAACTTGATGATGATGACGTCCCAGCGTTAAGGTCCCAAGCTTATCGCTCATGCCGAATTCACAGATCATCTTTCTGGTCATGTCGGTCGCCATTTGTAAATCGCTTTGGGCTCCGGTGGTCACCTCTCCAAGGCAGATCTCTTCCGCAGCCCTGCCACCTAAGGAAACAGTGATGCGGCCCAGAATTTCCTTTCGACTCCAATAATGCCGGTCTTCGATGGGAGGCGTTAAGGTGTAACCGCCGGCCATGCCTCGCGGAATAATGGAAACTTTAGAAAATGTGTCCACTTCTGGAATCAACATAGATAAAAGGGCGTGACCGGCTTCATGATAAGCCGTGATCTCTTTTTCTTTTTTTGAAATCGTCCGGCTCTTTTTTTCCGGGCCCATTGTGACACGTTCGACCGCGGCGAAGAATTCTTCCGGTCCAATAGCTTCTTTATTTCGGCGGGCCGCTAAAAGGGCGGCCTCATTACAGGCATTGGCCAAGTCCGCTCCTGAAAAATACACGGTTTGACGCGCGATCGCCTTGAGGTCGACATTGCTGGCGAGTTTCAAATTTTTCGTATGCACTTTAAGGATTTCTTCACGGCCGACGATATCCGGAAGCGAAACCACAATCTGCCGGTCAAATCGTCCCGGTCTTAACAAAGCGGGGTCTAAGGTATCCGGGCGGTTGGTAGCGGCAATCAAAATTAATCCAGCCTGCGTGTCAAAGCCGTCCATTTCCACTAAAAGGGCGTTGAGGGTTTGCTCGCGTTCATCATGTCCACCGCCAATACCCGAAAAACGCAGTCGTCCCACCGCGTCAATTTCGTCAATAAAAATGATAGCTCCTTTGCCGGTTTTGGCCGCCTTTCTTCCCTGCTCAAAAAGGTCGCGGACCCGGGATGCCCCGACACCGACAAACATCTCAACGAAATCCGAACCGCTCAATGAGAAAAAAGGAACCCCGGCTTCTCCGGCAACGGCCTTCGCCAAAAGGGTCTTTCCGGTCCCCGGCGGGCCGATGAGTAAAACGCCCTTGGGGATCTTCCCGCCCAAACGTTGGAATTTTTTTGGGTCCTTCAAGAATTCAATAACTTCCTGAAGTTCCTCCTTGGCCTCATCCACACCGGCGACATCATGGAACGTGATTTTCATGTCCTTGTTATTGCTCATGCGCGCCTTGGATTTTCCGAAAGACCAGATTTTGTTGCCCATCTGCGCCCCGCGGTAGGAGACAAACCAGAAAAAGAGAATCAGAATCAGGATCGGCCCCAGCGAAAAGAACAGATTGCTCCAAAATGTATTGGGGGGCTGAATGACAAAATCGCTGATATTCTCGCGGATGAGATCTAAGATGACTTTATCATCCGGCGGGATACTGACCTTGAATTTGGAGCCGTCTTTTAATGTCCCCATCAGTTCATTATCCACCATAATCAGAGATTCGATGGTCGGATTTTCTTTATTGTTTTTGAGCATCTCATAGAACTGGCTGTAAGTCTTGCTTCCCGACTGTTGGGTCATGGACATGGGGGTTTGGCTCATCAGAATAAGAAAAACAAAAATAATCATCATCCAGAGCAGGAAATTATTGTTTTGATTCATGTGATTTTTGGGGGGGAAACGGCCGGGCTGTTTCTTTAGATTCTGTTTTTTAGGGTCCATTTTTGAAATTATCCTCTCATGAGAATTTTAATTTTTCAGGTGGCTCAATTATATCCTATTCATTAATTTAATCAAGACATTCTTCCAGTGTGTCTTCAGCCATTTTTTATTTTGCACCGGCGGCACGGGTGAATGTCAGATATCGGTGATATTTGGAGACTAAAATTCCGCTGGGGAGATGAACGGTTGCCGCCGCTTTTTGGGTATGCAATAGCCTTTCAATTGCTTTCATGTGAACGAATGAGAGTTGACGCGTGTCGCCCTTAAATTTTTTCAAGGCCTGGCGCAGAACGATTCTTTTGATAGCCATATCCAGCTTTTGCAGAGAGTCGATATGAATACGGATGCGCTTGCTTTCCTTTGCGGGTGTCGCGGCAACCCTTCGCCAGGCGGCTTGGGCCTGTTTCTCGAGACAGGCGTAATCAGCGGTGATGCTTTCCGACAGATGCGCCAGTGTTTCTTTGATCTTGGGATTGTAAGCGCGCTCGAGGATCGGTAATAAATGCAGGCGGATCTTATTGCGGAAAAAATTAGATTTTGAATTGGTGGCGTCCTGGCAAAACTTAAGGCCGTGTTTCTTCAAAAAAGATACAATTTCTTTTCGTCTCACTTCGAGCAGGGGACGAATAAATGTCACGCCTTCGATTTTACGTTTGGGCAGGATGGCCCGTAATCCCAAAAGGCCAGTGCCGCGTAAGATCCTCATCAGAACTGTTTCGGCTAAATCATCCCTATTGTGCCCCAGGGCGACGCATTGGGCTTTTTCCCGTTTCGCCAAGCGGATAAAGAAACGCAGGCGTGCCTCGCGGGCGAGTTCTTCAATGGAACTTTTTTTCTTTTTTTTGCGCAGGCGGATCGAGGTTGAATAAAAAGGCAGATTGAGTTTGTCCGCTAAATTTTTGACAAACCGCTCATCTTGGCCCGAGGTCTTCCGGAGATTATGATTGACGTGGGCAATGGATAAACCAATTCCCAGATCGTAACGCAAGGCGGTTAAAATATGGATCAGCGCCGCCGAATCCGGCCCGCCGGAAACAGCGACAATGACCCGATCGCCATTTTTTAGAAGTTGATTTTGTTCGATGAAATTTTTTACAGTATTGGCGAGCTGCATGGAGAATCAGTAAATGACTTATAGTTTGTTAAACCATTTGACCCCGCAATACGTAAATGCGCAGAGGATAACCGCGAGCGCAAAAATAACAGCCAGGGTTTTTACAACCAGCAACATTATTCGCTTTGAAGTCCCCGCTTCTCGGTGCGCGATTCCTGGTAGGCTGCTCTTAAAATATCCGCGTATTTGGTGTTTGGGGGAATGATATTAAGAATGGCATAACCCTGGCGCAGGATTTCCTGATTGACAAAGGTTCCGTCCGGCAAATAAACGTAAGCCAGGGTAAAAAAATCGTCGTCTTTGTTTTGGACGTCAAATTCCAGCCGCACCTGCTTTCCCAACAAAAGTTCCCTGGTAAATTGATAGGCGCGGGTGGTCACCGGTACTTGCGGATCCACTTTACTTTCAGGGATATAGATTGGAGATGTGGACAGAGAATCTTTTCGATATTCAATATGCTTAAATTTTTCATCGGCCAAGGTGCGGCTGGAAACTTCGGGCGCTTTCAGGCCGATTAATTTTACCCTCTCCTTGTTTTTCAGAAGCAAAGAGTTGGCGCTTAAGACCCTTTCCACCAGAACATGATTGTAGTCGACCGGCGGTCTATACAATGGGTCTAAAAGATCATCGCCCCAAACCATTCCGCCGGCCAGCCAGAGTCCCATAGTGAAATAAATGAGACCGTATCGGAAAAAAGGAGAAATGTTTTGCATATTTTTTAGTTTTTCCCGCGGATTCTTTTAATTTTTTCGTCCAAATGGTATCGTCCCGGGCCGATGAACATTAGACTTAAGAAAAGGATGCCGGCTTCCATGGCGTGAGAAGCGCCATTCAGGCCGTCTCCTTTTGCTAGATGCGTGATCGAAGCGATGAGCATGGTAAAAAACATAAAGAAACACGCCGGGCGAAAAAATAGTCCGAGGATCAGGCAGAGGCCGCCGCCGAATTCCGAAAGAGCCGCTAAAAGGCCGAAGAATTCCGGGGCGAAGGTGATCCCGACATTCGCCATGGCCCCTCCCACCTTGGCCCAAAGTTCGGGACCGCCGAACAGTTTTCCATAGCCGTGAAACATGAACATGCCACCGATCCCAAGACGTAAAATCAGAAAGCCGAGATGACGGTACTTATCTAAAAATTCTAAACACATACGTCCCCTCCTGTTTTTCGTTTGTCTTCATTATAATGGCAAGGTGCGTGAATGGCAAATTGTCTTGTGAGTTTCACAGGGAGTTTCACGGCGCCCGCGAGGGGCGCGACCGTATCATATAACATAAGCCGCTTGACCGTGTGCCCGTTTCAATCCACGCGCCCGCGAGGGGCGCGACATCCGTCAGGATAATGTATTGCCGGGCCATCTTCAGTTTCAATCCACGCGCCCGCGAGGGGCGCGACATATAATCGTGACTGACGTCCCTCACTATTTATCCGTTTCAATCCACGCGCCCGCGAGGGGCGCGACCACGGACTCCGTGGCGGACTCCCTAATGGAATTCCGTTTCAATCCACGCGCCCGCGAGGGGCGCGACTCGCGGTACCATTTTAGTGCGGTCTGTCCTCGGACGTTTCAATCCACGCGCCCGCGAGGGGCGCGACTTACAAAGGTTAAGGAATAGAGTTAAGGAACTGGTTTCAATCCACGCGCCCGCGAGGGGCGCGACATTCCATCATCAGACTTATCTATACAATTTGTTCCTGTTTCAATCCACGCGCCCGCGAGGGGCGCGACGCCATTTGTGGCGGAGTAATATCTGTGACTCAATTAGTTTCAATCCACGCGCCCGCGAGGGGCGCGACCGACGCTGTGTAGTTAACCATTTGTGTATTATATGTTTCAATCCACGCGCCCGCGAGGGGCGCGACTTTACTTGCGTAAGTACACGCGGAAAGGATAAAGTTTCAATCCACGCGCCCGCGAGGGGCGCGACCGGCTGGAACGTTCACTATTCAGTATGCTTCATCTGGTTTCAATCCACGCGCCCGCGAGGGGCGCGACTGCCCCCGATTGTTCTACCGCTGATTGTGTCTGCTGTTTCAATCCACGCGCCCGCGAGGGGCGCGACGTAACCTGCCACCCAACTTCGGGGCCGGAATACAGTTTCAATCCACGCGCCCGCGAGGGGCGCGACATCTGAGTTTGGCGGCTGATGATCTCGTTTTCTGGTTTCAATCCACGCGCCCGCGAGGGGCGCGACACTGCGGGAGGTGTTAGTTAATGGCTACGATAAAAGTTTCAATCCACGCGCCCGCGAGGGGCGCGACCTCGGAAGCTATCAAAGCGCGAGACGCTTCTTTGTTTCAATCCACGCGCCCGCGAGGGGCGCGACCAAGAAGTCCAGGATATCAAGGACGGAAAGATAAAGTTTCAATCCACGCGCCCGCGAGGGGCGCGACTCACTACTTATAACTCATTTACTGCGAAATACTTTTTTAGTACTTTTTGCGATCCATCCAAAAAACTCATAACGACAAATGTTATTCAGTACAAAATATTCTGCAACCATCCTCCTTCCCATATCTTGCGTTATCTGCGAACCTTCTGTATTCCCAATGTCTTTTACAGGTTCGCACCACACTTTAAACAATTAAATGCCCTTCCTGCTCCAAAGATTTCTGAACGCCGACATGTTCCACCCGGCGTTTCCAATTCGATCCCAAAAAATAAAACCGCATGCTGTCCTTTTCCGGATCCATTTCGCGGATTAACCGGTCTTTAAGAACCATCCACTGCGCGGGATCGACGATACATTCGAAAACCGAAAACTGCACGCGCTGGCCCCAGTCCTTGCAGGCCCGTGCCACCCGTCTTAAACGTCTTGCTCCTCCATCGCCGCTGACGGCCACATCGTAGGAAACTAAAACAAACATTCGTTCTTCCCCTCCCCCTGCCCCTCCCTGCCTGCCGGCCGGTTAGGTCCCGCTATGAGGGACAGGCAGGCCGCTTTGGAGAGGGGAATTTATTCTCAACTTTTTATTTTATTTCCAAATAAACGCCGGATAACCGTCCAGATCACCCCGCAGATAGCGGGCAAACAATAACGCCTGAACATAAAACAAAAGTCCCACATTCATTTTTTCATTGAGAAACGGGTGCGTAATGTCATCCTGCTTCCTGCTCTGGTAAGCGACCAATACGGTTTTTCTGGTATCATCGTCCATCAAAACGCCGCCGGAATCGCTTTTCTTAAAACCATTTCCCTTTACCTGTCCCAAATTGATCAAAGAAAGCGCTAGGCGGTCGGCGAAGTAAGGACGAAATTCTTCCATCAAGTCCAATGCCAAGCCCGGACGCCCGGGGCGATCCCGGTGTAAAAACCCCACTGCCGAATCCAACCCAACCGTTTCCAGCGCCGAACGCACGTCATGCATCAATAGGGTGTAAAGAAACGACAGCAGGCAATTGACATTGTCCAAAGGCGGACGGCGGCTCCTCTCTTTAAAGAAAAAATTCTCTTTTTGGGCGACAATCAAATGATCGAACGCCTCAAAATAAGAATGGGCCGTGTCCCCTTCCAGGCCGCGCAGGGCGTCTAAATCCAAATCCATGTCCAGTCTTTTTAAAGACCCGGTAATCCGCTCGGAAGCTTTTCTGACGTCGTCCGTATTGATTTTTTCCTCATGATCCCGCAGTGCTCTTTGCAAAGCGGTGCGGCAGTTGGCGAATTTGGCGGTGAGGATGAACTTCGCGATTCGCCCGGAGACGGACGCGTCATCGGCGAGCCGGTACTGCTCCCGCCTTAATAAAACATTTCCGGAAATGTACCCCTGGACTTTCGCGAGAAAATAACCGTTCTCCGTCAGAAAGCTGACGGCGACATTGTTTTCCGCGCAAAAATTCATCAGAGGCGGACTCAGACTCACCTGGCCGAAACACACAATGCCGCCAATGGTGTGAATGGGAACGCTCATTTTCACTTCGTCCTCAACCTTGACAACCACGGTCTCGCCTTCTTTAAAAAGATAAGCGCCGTGCGTGGTCACGAATATGGTATTCAGAAGTTTTTTCATGTCTCTTTAAGCATGTCAGCAATATATTTCTCAACCCGAGGTCTCTTTTGAAGAGACCTCGGCAGACAGATATTCAACAGCGAACAGGTGTCGCATTTCTTTTCGTAAACCGGCGGCGGGGTTTTTCCGGCGGCAATCAATTGATGCAAACGGAGTGCAGTCGCCTCAGTCTCTTTTCTAAGACTTTCATCGAATAAGACTTCCGTCCGGCGGTGTTCTTTCCCGTAATAAATGGCTCCCTGTGGAACGTGGGCGTTTAACATTTCTTCCAGAGACAACGCCTGAGCGCACAGCTGAACGGCATCCCGATTGTCGGGCTTGGGTTTTCCCCGTTTATATTCCACCGGAAACGGCTGCCAGTTGCCCTCGGGTGTCCGGTGAAACTCGATCACATCGGCTTTCCCCGATACCCCCAGCCGCAAAGATCGGATGGGCATTCCGTATTCAACCCGAATATCCCGCCTGCGCTCGGCTGTTTCCGAATGCACTTTTTCATGCATGATTCTCCCCTGAGCGGTAAACAGATTTTCATCCCAGACCTGCTCGACGTGAATCAGCGCGCATTGGCGTTCGCAAAACGCTAAATGCTGAAGCGCGGAAATGGGTAAAAGGTTGTCTTCAGGGTAACTCATTATGCTCTATCAATATCTGTCTTAGTTGCTTCATCAATACGGGGACATCTTTTGCGACCACAAGAAAAACTTTTTCATCTTTAACATCACCGTAATTATGAGCTAACACATTGCGTAGCCCTATAATTTTCCTCCAAGTCACATCTGAGTAGCGTATTTTAAAATTCTCTGATATTTCTTTGGCAGCTTGGCCAATAATTTCAAGTAAGCGTTCGACTGCCCAACGCAACTTCTTATCCTGTTGATAATCCTTAAATGATTTGCCTTCCGAGAAATCATGCACCTGACACGCGGCGTCATACATGTCCCATGTGTAACCCAAGTCTCTATCTTCAGGACTCATAAACCACCTCCAAATTTTCATAGATACAACGGCGTTTAATGGGATTTTTGATTGTTCCTTCCTCCACAATATCCACATCTCGTTTAAAGATCTCTTCCAACTCCAATTTCATTTCAACAATATCAAATAAACTCCACTGTGAAGCGGGATGAAAGGAGACCATGACATCTACGTCGCTGTCAGGCTTGAAATCATCTCTCAGAACGGAACCGAAAAATGCCATCCGCGTGATTTTCCATTTTTGGCAGAACTCCTTTATCAGGGAACGGTTGAGATCAATGTGGATGGTGGCCATAAATGTCCTTTCGTTTGATTATGCTATTTGTGAGCTTCACGATCATTCCATTCTTTTTCCAGGAACTTCACGTCGCCGTCTATATCCGAAAGCTTCTGCAAATCAAACTCTTCCGGATGAAAGTCTCTGCCTATCCATTCGCGCATGGACGCATGTTCGGGATGTTTGGGATCACCGATGGCTTTAAGAAAATCGACATACCCCCACGGCCCGCCGCAGTCTTCGGGCGGACAGTGGCGTTTGCCTTTGACACAGCGCGGGTACTTAACCCCTTCCTCTGGTTCAACGGCCCCTTCGAACTGGACAACGTGCTCCCACCCGTCGCCGAAATCGTATTCGAAAATGAACCGCTGGATCTCCTGTTTTTCCACAATATCTATCAATCGTGTCTCCCGTTCATCGATCATTTCGAAATCGTCCGCGAATTCCATATTAGGGATTCCATAATATTCCCCATCGATTCGGAATTGATGCAAATGCCCGCCGTGCCAGCCCATGACGGTAATCAGGATGGCCGCCAGACGGTAAAGCGTGATATCCGCCGGCACCTCTACCCGCCGCCAGACCGGAGGCTTGACGTGAGAGAGGGTGAGTTTAAGGCGATAGATGGGGGTTGTTGAAGTCATGCCAATTCCTCCTTTTGGATGTGAATCAACACGCACTGCCGCTCGCAGAACAAAAGATGCTGGAGCGCAGAAACGGGCAACAGGTCGTCTTCGGAATAACTCACTTTAATCTCTTTGCTGATTCGGGCTTATTCAAATAATTCCGGGGAGAAACAACCGGCCGTCCCAATTGTTTCTCCAACGCCTTGCGAGCATCTCCGGCGATCTTGCCTCCGGCAGAGGCATCTTTCGTCAGCTTCGGAACACCTTGAGAATCTTCCGTACGATGGATTTCTGTAGTTGCTCTTTCACCCAGCATGGTAAATATCAACTCAAAGTCGTCCATATGATCCCGAAGATTTTCACGCTTAAGTCCTTTAAGTTTCTGATATTCGCTTGGTGTTATCCCAAAAGTGGCCTTGGATATTTCGGCCGTCAATATTTCATAATCTTTATTTTCTTTGGCGCCCCGGGTTTTCCACTCATCGGTCAATTCTTCGCGGATGGCAATGCCGCGCATGCGTTTTTCGATCCAGTCGTCGCTGTAGCCTTTGAGTTTGTAGAGCATCCGGGTGCGCTTCGTAGCCAGCTCCGGATTTTCAATTTCCTGAATGCGTTCGTAACCGACTTTCGCCAGCCAGCGCTTAAACGGCTCGGCTTTAGGCGAGGGAATGGATTGAATGATGCGAAATATCCCTTCGGTATTGGCGCAGTTCATCTTTTGCCTGCCGCCTTCCGTTTCAATTAGAAGGGTATGGACAAATTGTCCATACCCTTTAGACAATTCTTCATCCCTCCGGCGCATTTTATTAATGTAATCTTTCGGGTTAACCGTGTCGGTCAAAGTCAAAACAACATCTTCAACCACAAACCACCATTCGTTGTCGTGAATGGTCTTTCTGATATTCCGCCCTTTAAACAGGGCGATTTGGGTGGTGGGGGGCATTAATTAAACTCCTTTTTTCTGCTTAAACCTTTACTATTTTTGGTATCTCTTTTACCGGCTGGCCATCAAGCAGGATTTGGTAATCCGCAAACTTGCGGGCAGGGCCATCTGTAACGCGCTTAGACGTTACACGTTCAAATAACGCCGCCGCGTTAGCCGTTCCCAATGCCGTGCCATGCTCAAAAATGATCAATCCCCGAGTACTCATAAGGCCGCGTGCGGCGGAATGGTCATGATCGAACATTTTCTGCAATGCTTCCCAAAATAAGGATAAATCCTCCTGAGAAAAACCTGTTTGAGTAGCAAGGTGTGCGGAGACAAACCCATGAGCACGGTAGAGGCCATAAGAGACAGTAAACTTTCGGCCCATCGTGCGGTTGTCTCCACTTTGCTTCTCCGCTTCAGCTTCCGTAGCAACCGCCATACGGGTAATGCTGTGTTCAAGAGAAACAACGGGTTCAACCGACCTTGCGAAGGTAAATTGAACGGGACCGCGGACTTGCCCCGCATTTTTCCCGGTACTCATAACAGCTCCGAATGTACGAATATCATAATATTGGCTACACATCCACAGACGAGCCGCTTCTGTCTTTTCTCCTTTTTCTTTATCCTTTACATCCTTCTGTTCGTGAGCTTCATCAATTAATTTATTAAGAACAGCTTTCTCCTTTACAAAAATATAAAACTTTTTCTGATCAGATTTGATGATCTGTACATAATTACGCACCTTACGCTTTAAACAAACATCGGTAACAAGCCCCATACCTGTTTCAGCATCTACACGGGGAAGATTCCCGGCGTCCGGGTCTCCGTTGGGGTTGCCATCCTGAACATCAAAAAACAAAACGAAATCATACCGCTTATCAACTGTTCCCATGACTATTCTCCTTCTCTAAATATTGGATTGATATTATTGTTCAACCGAATCTTTCTTCTTAAAAAAATCCTGCCGTTGATGATAATACCCGACCGCAAAACGCGCCTGTTCATCCAGAGTTAAATGCGCGGGGAAATTATCAACTACATCAAATATGTCACCTATTTCTTTCTCAAAATTAACTTTCCTGCCGGGGTTTAACTTAGGGAGATGATGATTCTTGAGTTTCAACAACTGAGGAAATACTGTAACAGGCGTTGCCGACGCCGCTCCGTAAAAGCGGTCTCGGATTGTCGCGTTGATGCCGGGATTAGCTTCTTCCTGCACTTTTTCAAGCACGGCAAAAAGCCGTCCCAGCCGATAACCGGCATTGGTGTTTGATCTGTCTAATGACACAGTGACCTCCTTTTCTTGTTCATTATGAAAGCGGTTGAACCTGTTTATGCACGCTTTAAGAATTGCCGCACGTGCGCGATTGACTTGCTGTTCAGCGCGGATACGACGGACACACTGCTGAAGCAGAGTCTGCGGGTATGGACTGCCGTCAAGGATACTCACCATGACGGCCCCGGCTAAATTGGGCGGCACATTGTCCATTTTATATTCCAGTGCCGTCGCACTTAAGATCTGCGTCAGCGCGAGATGTTCCGACTCCTTAGGTCCATGAACAATCTCGAAATCCTTAAAATGCTGGATAATTTTCTCGGCAAAATTCTTAACCGTTCCCGTCTTCCAAAACCTTACAGAAATGCGCGCGGCATTCGGCGCAAGGCCGAG
>Ga0247727_10012942_pt1 | contig 14181 bp, 15 predicted proteins | sample WisWelCaveWW1625_FD_202498 | JGI IMG/M metagenome (GOLD analysis project Ga0247727, IMG submission 202498) | Biofilm microbial communities from Wishing Well Cave, Virginia, United States - WW16-25 | ecosystem: Environmental > Aquatic > Deep subsurface > Groundwater > Cave microbial mat | place... | reverse complement strand
GCGCGGCTGGCCTCCCGGCCGGCACAGCCGGCCTTCGGCCCTCAATGCTCGCGCTTCGGTCAGCGCTACGATCGCTCTGACTCGCCGGAGTGGCGGAACTGGCAGACGCGCAGGACTCAAAATCCTGTGTCCCTCGGGACGTGTGGGTTCGACCCCCACCTCCGGCATGAAGCGCGCTCGGACCGTGTCCAGACACGGGCTTGAGGCTCGATGTGAAAGGAGCGCCGCGGCCGCGAAGCGGACGCCTTCAGGGATCTTCGCGCGACCGGAATCTGCGTTAGCGGATTCCGGTCTTGCGCCAGGTATCAGCCGAAAAAGGCGCGCGCGACCTCGTACCACTCCACGGGCACGGTCTTTGGCTCGCGCGTAGCCTGCTCCAGGGAGATGTCGCCGATCGTGTCACCCTGCAGAGCGGCCATCTGGCCGAAGCGGCCTTCGTGGACGAGGTCGGCGGCCTTGAGCCCGAACCGAGTTGCGAGGACGCGGTCACGTGGGGTCGGAGTCCCGCCGCGCTGGACGTGACCGAGTACGGTGACGCGAGTCTCGAACCCCGTGCGCTGCTCGATCTCCCGAGCCAGCGCGTCGCCTACGCCGCCGAGGACGACGTGGCCGAACTGGTCGGTGTCTCGCGCCGCATCGGCGACGAGTCGGTGTTCCCCGGATTCGTATGTGAGCTCATAGCCCTCGCTGACGACCACGATCGAGAAGTCCTTCCCGCCCTCGTGACGCTTCGCAAGCCCCTTGCAGGCATCCTCGACAGTGATGGGTTGCTCTGGAATCAGAATCACGTCCGCCCCACCCGCGATCCCGCTCATGACCGCGATCCAGCCCGTATGCCTCCCCATGACCTCGACGACCATCACGCGGTTGTGTGACTCGGCCGTCGTGTGCAGCCGGTCGATCGCTTCGGTAGCAATTGTGACGGCCGTGTCGAAGCCGAATGTGTAGTCCGTGCCGGAGAGGTCGTTGTCGATCGTCTTCGGAACTCCGACGACGGGGAAGTCGTGCTCGCGGTGAAGCCGGCCTGCTACCCCGAGCGTGTCCTCGCCGCCGATTGCGACGAGCGCATCGAAGCCTTGCTCGCCGAAGTGGTGCAGCACCGCCTCGACACCCCCTTCGACCTTGTACGGATTCGTACGCGTGGTGCCGAGGATGGTGCCGCCACGCGGGAGAATCCCGGAGACTTCGCGTCGTCCAAGCGGAGCGAAGACTCCGTCGGTCATGCCCTTCCAGCCCTCGCGGACAGCAACCATCTCGTGCCCACGGTCGGTCGAGCGCCGGACGACGGCACGGATCACGGCATTCAGCCCAGGACAGTCGCCGCCGCCGGTCAGAATCCCGATTCGCATCGATCCTCGATCAGACGTCGGGCGGATCAGCCGAGATGAGCGCCGCGACGTCTCCCGGCGCCACGAGCACCGCGTCTACGCCCGACCGCTCGAGCTCGGCGACATCGTCCGCCGTCGCGTCGTGGAGCTCCGCGATGGCGAGCTTGCCGGCAGGAACGTCGTGGAGCAGCCCGAGCAGAACCTCGAGCGGATCGTCATCGGAGTCCGGCTCCGCCGAAAGCAGGAACACACCCGGGTCGAACTGCACGAGCGCACGCTCGAGGTCGTCGGAATCCGACACCCGCACGACCGGCTCGAGCCCGAGCGCGTGCGCTTCGTCCCACATGGCGAGATCGGAGCGAATGACCACCGCGTCTGCGGCCACGCCTCTCGCGTCGAACATGGTGCCGAAGTGAAGGAGCGGGAGCTGGGAGGACGCACGCACGGCATTCGCCCCGGTCCTGACCGCGAGCCCGTCCGCACCTTGCCTCTCGGCTGTGGCCGCGCTCGCCGCATCCGCTACTTCGACCAGGATCGAGATGCCGTCGCCTTCTGCGATCGCCTGACTGAGCTTGCTCATAGGCCAACCGTTGGCCTATGAGCGTGGAGGGGTGTGGGGAACCAGGAGGTTCCCCACGTTCTCAAGAAGAAGGGGGCACGTGGGGGAAACATGGTTGCCCCCACGAACGCGAGCCGAAGGCGAGTGTTGCTCACCGGACGGGATCGTAGTCGTCGCAATGCCAACTCGACGAGTCAGCCGGCGTCGTACCTCTGGAATGCGCGTGTTCGCCCTCGTGCTGACCGGCCTTCTGCTCAGCGCCGCCGTGGCTGGGGCACGCACGATCGTGGGGACGGCCGGGAACGACCGGCTCGTCGGCACCCCGAGAGCGGACACGCTCGCGGGCCGCGCAGGAAACGACCGCATCTCGGGGGTCGCCGGAGACGATCTGCTGCTCGGAGGACCGGGACGCGACTCCGTCGACGCCGGGCTGGGGAACGATCTGGTCTCGATCGAGTACGACGGAGCGCGCGACTCGGCCCGCTGCGGCACCGGGACCGATGTCGTCAACGCCGATCTGCTCGATGCTGTGGCTCGCGACTGCGAGCTCGTGGGGCGCCGCCTTTCGCGCGATCCGTACACGAATCCGGACTCGCAGCACGAGACCGAGGTAGAGCCCGACAGCTTCACGTTCGGGCCTACGACGGTCGCGACCTTCCAGGTCGGAAGGCGGTTCGACGGCGCTGCCACGAACATCGGCTACGCGGTCACGAAGGACAACGCGCGAACCTGGACGAGCGGCCTGCTTCCAGGGCTTACGATCGCGAGCGTTCCGGCCGGCCCGAATTCGCGGGCGAGCGACCCGGTCGTCGCGTACGACGCGGCGCACGGCGTCTGGCTCATCTCGACGCTGGCACTCGACGGGCGCACAACGCGGCTGGCGATCAGTCGCTCGACAGACGGTTCGCGGTGGGACAACGCGCTCGTTGCCGCGGAGGAGCTCGTCACGCAGGGCATCGCCTTCGACAAGAACTGGATCGCCTGCGACAACACGCCCACGTCGCCGTACTACGGCCGCTGCTACCTCGTCTACACACACTCCTCCGACGACGACATGCTCACTGTGACGTACACGACAGACGGCGGGCTCACGTGGTCCTTGCCGACCGATATCGGCGTGCGGCCCGCAGTGGGCGTCTTCCCTGTCGTCCGGCCGAACGGCGAACTCGTGGTCGTCTATCTGTGGGAGACACGCCCGTTCGCGATCGCGTCCTCACGCTCGACGGACGGCGGCGCTTCGTTCGCCCCACCAGTCCGAATCGCGGATGTCGACACGCAGTCGTGCTCGACTCGAGGCCTTCGTGCGTTCGCGCTTCCGTCCGCAGACGCCGGTGCGAGCGGACGCGTCTGGGCGACGTGGCACGACTGCCGTCGATCGGGGGCTCGCACGAACGACGTCTTCGTCGCGAGCTCTGATGACGGCGCCTCGTGGGGTGTCGCGACACCTGTCACTACCGGACGAGACGGTGTCCTCCCCGCGATCGGGGTCGACGCGAGCACGGGACGGATCGCAATCGCGTATCTGCGCAATCGCGCGACGGGCGTGGACGTTGAGCTCGTCGAATCGCGGGGTGGCGTGAGCTGGGGTTCGCCACAGCGGTTGTCCGCACAAAGCATGCCCCTCGCGTGGATGCCGGATACGACGTCGGGTCGAATGCTCGGGGACTACATCTCCGTCCACTACGCGGGCGGGCGACCACTGGTCGTCTGGGTGCTCGCGTCGGAGCCCGTCGGCTCGAAGTTGCGCCAGGCCGTGTACGCGACGCGCGGTTGAGCTCGCGACGACTTATCGCGCGGGCCGGCTACCGCCTTTCGGATGCCCATTTCGGCCAAGCGTCGCGGGCACGTCGCGCGAAGTCAGACGCCTGGGTCCGGTCGGGAAACACCCTGCGATCGAACATTTCCACCTGGAGACGACAGCCGTGCTTGCCGTCGTGCTCGTCAATTCGAGAGCTCGTAACCGGCTGCACAACGTAATGGATATGTCCGGGGACGGCGTGCATGTGCGACCACAGCGTCACGTACACCTGCTCGGGTGACTCGAGACGAGTGACGACTTCGGCGGCCTGCCGCAACACGAGCCCCATCTCGGACGACTCGGCCGAGCTCAGATCGGCGACATGAACCACGTGGCGCTTCGGCTTGACGATCAGCGTCCCGACGCCGAGCGGCCCGATGCAATGGTCGACGAACCAGTGCTTGGTCTCGAATATCGATCCGCCTGGCGCCGTCTTCTCACGAATCGATTCGCACGCCCCGCAACCCGTCTGTGCATCCGTCACCGACTGTGTGCCCAACGGCTCAGAGGCCTATCGGATGCCACACCGTCTTGAGCTCGAGGAAGGCCTCGATCTCCCACGGGCTCTGAGCGTCCGCAGTCGACCGGACGACGCGCTTGACGTTCTCGGCCGCCATTCGCTCGAGCTCTGTGGTGGAGCCGTCGGCACCCGTCAGGTCGATCGCGTTGACGTCCATGTGCCCGGCGAGCCAGGGCGCGAGCTCGTCCCGAAACCCCGTGAGGATGTTGACAGTGCCATCGGGGAGGTCGGACGTAGCGAGCGCCTCGGCGAGCTCGATCGCAGCGACGGGATGCGTCTCCGAGGCAACGACAATGGCGGCATTGCCCCCGACGATCGCTGGCGCGATCCGCGAAACGAGGCCGGCGAGCGCCGGCTCGCTTGGCGCGAGGATGGCGACGACCCCCGTGGGCTCGGGGACGGTGAAGTCGAAGTAGGGCCCCGCGACGGGATTCGAGCTTCCGAGCACCTGCGCGAGCTTGTCTGCCCACCCGGCGTACCAGACGACGCGGTCGATGGCGGCCTCGACCTCCTCGCGACCGGAGCATGCATGCTCGAGGTCGGTGGCTCGGGCCTCAATCATCTCCGCGATCCGGTAGAGGACTTGGCCCCGGTTGTACGCAGTCATACCGGCCCAGGTGGGGAAGGCCGCGCGAGCCGCCCGGACGGCGTCACGTGCGTCCTTACGCGACGCGCGCGCCATGTTCTGACCGTCCGCCTCGAAAGTGCGCCCGGACTCCGAGCGCGGGAACGCGCCGCCGATGTAGAGCTTGTACGTCTTCTTGACCGAGAGCCGCGTCATGAGCGCCCTTCGGCCCTGGACACCCTGTGGAGAGATCGGCGCGAACTCGGTGCTTCTCCGTGCGAGTTCGCCGTGTGTTCGGCGATTAGCATCGACAGCGGGTGGAGGGTGGTCAAACACCCCACCCAGGGTGGGGAATGGATCGTCATTCGAGCCTCAGGTACGGCTCGAGGCCGTGACGCCCACCCTCGCGCCCGAAGCCTGACTCGCGGTAGCCACCGAACGGAGACGTCGGGTCGAAGCGGTTGAAGGTGTTCGCCCACACGACACCCGCCCGCAGCCGCTCGACCATCCACAGGATCCGCGAGCCCTTCTCGGTCCAGACGCCGGCGGACAGACCGTACGGCGTGTTGTTCGCCTTCTCTATCGCCTCCTCAGGCGTCCGGAACGTCAGAACGGAGAGCACCGGCCCGAAGATCTCCTCCTGCGCGATCCGGTAGCTCTGCGCGACGTTCGTGAAAAGCGTCGGCACGAACCAGTAGCCGCGTTCGGGAAGCTGACAGACCGGCTGGTAGATCTCCGCCCCCTCCGCCTCCCCGCTCGCGACGAGCTCGCGAATCCTCTCGAGTTGCGCCTTGGAGTTGATCGCACCGACATCGGTGTTCTTGTCGAGCGGGTCGCCCACCCGGAGTGTCGTCAGACGTCGCTTGAGCTTCTCGAGCAGCGGCTCGTAGATCGACTCCTGCACGAGCAACCGGGAGCCCGCGCAGCACACGTGCCCCTGGTTGAAATAGATGCCGTTGACGATCCCCTCGACCGCCTGATCCAGCGCAGCGTCGTCGAACACGATGTTCGCCGCTTTGCCGCCTAGCTCGAGCGTCATGCGCACGTCACGACCGGCGAGCTCGCGCATGATCAGCTTCCCGACCTCGGTCGATCCGGTGAAGGCCAGCTTGTCGATCCCTTCGTGGCGGACGAGATGCGCACCGGTCGTGCCGTCTCCGGTAACAAGGTTGACCACGCCTGGCGGAAGTTCGGCCTGACGGCAGATGTCCGCGAAGATCATGGCCGTCAGCGGCGTCGTCTCGGCCGGCTTGAGCACGACCGTGTTCCCGCAGGCAAGCGCGGGCGCGATCTTCCACGCGAGCATGAGCAGCGGGAAGTTCCAGGGGATGATCTGGGCGGCGACGCCGAGCGGCCGCGGCGTCCGGTTCGGGAAGGCGTACTCGAGCTTGTCGGCCCAACCCGCGTAGTAGAAGAAGTGCGCGGCAGCGAGCGGGATGTCGACGTCGCGCGACTCGCGGATCGGCTTCCCGCCGTCGAGCGACTCTGCGACTGCCAGCTCCCGCGAGCGCTCCTGCAGGATTCGCGCAATCCGGAACAGATACTTCGCGCGCTCCGAGGGGGCGAGCCCCGACCACCCGTTCTCGAATGCGTCGCGCGCCGCGTCGACCGCGAGCGACACGTCCTCCTCGCCCGCGAGCGCTACCTCGAAGAGCGACTCTTCGGTCGAGGGCGAGATCGACGGGAACCACTCGCCCGTCCGGGGCTCGACCTCCTCGCCGCCCACGAAGAGCCCGTAGCGCTCCTTGATCTGGACGATGTCGCGCGCTTCCGGCGCAGGAGCGTACTCCCACTCGAGTGGGGCGGGCACGGAGGATGCGCGCTTCTCGACCTGGGCCATCAGTCGATGGTGAAGTAGTCGCCGGACTGATAGCGCCCCGTCTTCTCCTTGCGGAGCTGCATGAGGACGTCGTTCAGAAGCGAGGAGGCGCCGAAGCGAAACAGATCGGGCGTCATCCACTCGCGGCCGAGAGTCTCGTGGAGCACGACCAGATACTGAACGGCCTGCTTCGAGGCACGGATCCCGCCGGCCGGCTTGATCCCGACCATGTGCCCCGTCTCGGTGTACACGTCGCGGACGACCTCCATCATGCACAGCGTCACGGGAAGGGTCGCAGCGGGGCTGATCTTTCCCGTCGACGTCTTGATGAAGTCCGCGCCTGCCTCGATCGCGAGCAGCGAAGCGCGCCTGACGTTGTCGTACGTGCCGAGCTCGCCGGTTTCGAGGATGACCTTCAGATGCGCGTCGCCGCATGCCTCCTTCACCCGGACGATCTCGTCGTACACCTTCGCGTAGCGACCAGAGTGGAAGGCGCCACGGTCTATGACCATGTCGACCTCGTCGGCGCCGAGTTCGACGACGGCTCGCGTCTCAGCGATCTTGATCTCGGTCGGCGACTGGCCGGACGGGAACGCAGTCGCGACGGACGCGACCTTCACGCCGCTGGCGGCAACCTGCTCCCTTGCGGTGGCGACGAGGTTCGGATAGACACAGACCGCCGCGACGGGGGGAATCGAGAGATCGGCAGGGTCCGGCCGCATCGCCTTCGAGCAGATGGCAGCAACCTTCCCGGGCGTGTCCTGACCTTCCAGCGTCGTCAGGTCCATCATCCGAACGGCGAGCTGCAAGGCCTGGACCTTGGACTCGCGCTTGATCGAGCGCTTGGCGAGCGTGACGGCGCGCTCCTCGAGCGCGACGGCGTCGACGGAGCCGATGCGCGGGAGCCTTGGCCCGGCCGGAAGCTCGAATCCACCGACGAGTGCAGGGGCTTTTGCCACGAGTCCCAGTCTAGACCCGGTGTGCCTCGACGACGTCCGGCGGCCGGCCGTCGATCTGCGGCCCGCCCCCTTGCATCAGCGCAGCTCTGAGAGCGCGGACTGCACGTGCCGAACGCAGAGGACCCTTGACCCACCAAGTGAGGGTCGCGCTCCGGCTTCGCGCCTCGACCCGATACGGCTTGAGCGAGAGCAGCCGCGCCAGGAGAACCAGCGCGGCGACGACCACGCCGAGGATCATGAAGAGCGCTGGCAGCACAATGATCCAGGCGACAGTCAGTACGAACACCACTCCCACCGCGAACAGGACGCTGGCGAAGTCCGGAACCGCAATCTCGGGGACCGCCTGAATCGAGTCGGCAGGATCGCCCGCGTCGACATCACGGCGGGACCAACGCGGAAGGTCAAAACACACGCGCGACACGACCCATCGCTCTCCCGAAGGGTCCGTAACGCTAAAGCTCACAGCCCGAAGCGCTCGAGCATCTGCGGATCTCGGCGCCACTTGGGCCGCACCTTGACCACCAGCTCGAGGAAGACTGGATGCCCTACGAGAGCCTCCACCTCCGGCCGTGCGCGGGTCCCGATCTCGCGAACGGTCGCGCCGCGCTTGCCGACGAGGATTCCCTTCTGGGACTCGCTTTCCACATAGATCAGCGCGCGAACAACCTTCTCTCCCAGCTCCTCCACCTCGACCGTGAGCGCGTGCGGGACCTCTTCGCGCGTCAAGTGAAGTGCCTTCTCACGAATCACTTCCGCCACCCGATCCTCGACGACGAGGTCGGTGGCCTGCTCGCGGTCGAAGTACGCAGGGCCTTCCGGGAGCAGGAACACGAGATCGCTCCGCAGCTCGGCCACGCCGTCCTTCGTGATCGCACTAACCGGATGGAGCGCGTGGAAGTCACCGAGGGTTGCCGCGACCTTCATCTGGGACGCGATGTGACCCGCCTTGAGACGGTCGATCTTGTTGAGGGCGATGATCACGGGCTTCTCGAGCCCGAACACCCGCCGGGCGACGAACCGGTCGCCGGCGCCGATGCGCGCTCGCGCATCCACGACGAGCAGCACGGCATCGACGTCGTCGAACGACGCATCTACCGTCTGCTGCATCCGCTCCGTGAGCGCGTCCATCGGCCGCTGGAAGCCAGGGAGGTCGACCAGCGCAAGCTGATAGTCGACGCCGTTCGCGATACCGAAGAGCCGCCGCCGGGTCGTGTTCGGCACCTTCGACGTGATCGCGATCTTCTCGCCGCAGAGCGCGTTCACGAGAGTCGACTTGCCAACGTTCGGGCGACCCGCGACGGCCACGAACCCACTTTTCACGGGGGCCCTTCCTTGGGGCACCCCATCCCACCACCCACTGCGAGCATATCGCCGAAACCCTCACGAGTGGGAAACGCGAGCGCACCGAAAGCACGCCGATTCGTCCACAGCGTCGGGTTCACCGGAAGTCCGAGCTGTCGAACGACTCCGGGAGGAGCTCGTCCGTGGTCATCGTCAAGACCTGCCCGCCGTTGCGGAAGACCACGCGCTCGACGCCCATCTCGAGCAGCCACTGGCGGCATCCGCCGCAGGGAGATGCCGTAATCGCCGCGACGACGAAGTCTCCCGGTCGATAGCCCTCGGCCACGGCCCGCGAGAACGCCGTTCGCTCGGCACATACGCCAAGCGGGTAGGCCGCGTTCTCCACATTCGCGCCCTCGATGACACGCCCGTCGCGCGCGAGCACGGCACAGCCGACGTGAAAGTTCGAGTACGGCGCGTATGCGCGGGCAGCAGCAGCGTCCGCCACCGCGAGCAGCTTGGCGTCAGATGGCGGGCTCATGGGCCATCCTCTGGCCCATGAGCGTGGAGGGGCGTGGGGAACCGGGAGGTTCCCCACGCTCTCAGGAAGAAGGGGGCACACTCGAGTTCCGCAAGACCGGAATCCGCTCGCGCGGATTCCGGTCGCGGAGAGACGTGGGGAAACATGGTTTCCCCCGTGAACGCGAGCCGACGGCGAGCGTTGCTCATCCGAAAGCCTGGAACAGAAGAAGCGTGACCAACGCTCCGAGCACCGCGCCGCTCGCCACCTCGGAGGTGGAGTGCACACCGGTCTCGACGCGGGTCTGGGCCACGAGCAAGGCCATGATGAACGTCAAGAAGGAGATCAGGAAGCGGTGCCCAGAGTTGTCGAGGATCAACGTCACCGCCATCCAGCCGGCAAACGCGACGGCCGCATGGCCTGACGGGAGCCCGCCCCGGAGCGGAGTCCCGCGCCCGGTGTACGCCTTCACCGCGATGACGATGATGACGGTGACAGCGAGCGCGACGAGCGTGAGCTCGGCGGGCGCGTCGGAGAGCCGGGTGAGGAAACGCGAGCTGCGCGTTGCGACCTCCCCCGAGAAAACCAAGTACCCGACGGCGACGGCGTTGAGAGCGGCGACGAGCACCGCCCCCGCGGCCATGTCCTTGGCGATCTTCGCCAGCGGATCGAACGACGTCGAGGCGACGTCGACGGCTGCCTCCACAGCCGTGTTCACGAGCTCGGCCACGAGCACGAACGTGATCGCAAGCAAGAGGACCGCCAGCTCGAGCTTGGTTGCGCCAAAGCCGACCGCGGCGACGAGAACCACGATGGCCACGGCGAAGTGGATCCAGAGGTTCCGCTGGGTGCGAACGGCATGGACGATCCCTTCTGCGGCATTGTTGAAGCTCCGGAAGAGCGAAGGGCTGCGATGCCTCGTCATCGCCTCGCATGCACCTGCTCTCGCGCCTCCATCTCGGCGCTGTGGTCGTAGCCGAGCAGGTGTAAGAGGCCATGGACGAGCGGCCCGCGCCACTCGGAGCCGACGACCTCGGGGCAGAGGACGACGTCGCCGAGCGCGCGTGGCGCACCTTCCGGCAAGTCTTCGCGGCCGTCGAGCGGGAACGAGAGGACGTCCGTTGCCTCGTCGATGCCGAGATGCTCTTTCTTCAGCGCTCGTATGGCGTCCGGCTCCACGAACGAGATCCCGAGCTCTCCGTTCGCGACCCCCTCTGCGGCAAGAACGCGCCGGGCGAGCTCCGCCGCAGCGTCCTCCTCGACGAACATCCCGCTTCGATTCGAGATCTCGACCTCGATCACCGGCGACGGGCGGTGCCGGTCTCCTCGGCGTGGCGCTTGTACGCCTCGACGATCCGCTGCACGAGCTTATGTCTCACGACGTCGTCGTTCCCGAACTCGACGAACGAGATCGCGTCGATTCCGGCGAGGATCTCACGCACCTGAATGAGGCCCGAGGCTTGCTCGCGGGGGAGGTCGACCTGCGTCACGTCGCCGGTGACCACCATCTTCGAGCCGAAGCCGAGTCGCGTCAGGAACATCTGCATCTGCTCCGGCGTGGTGTTCTGCGCCTCGTCGAGGACGATGAACGAGTCGTTCAGCGTTCGCCCGCGCATGAAGGCGAGCGGCGCGACCTCGATCGTTCCGCGCTCCATGTACCCCGCGAGACGCTCGGCGTCGAGCATGTCGTAGAGCGCGTCGTAGAGCGGCCGCAGGTACGGATCGACCTTGGCCATCATGTCGCCCGGCAGGAAGCCGAGCCGCTCACCAGCTTCGACCGCGGGACGCGTCAGGATCACGCGGCCGACAGTCCCCTCCGAGAGCGCCGAGACGGCGAGCGCCATCGCCAGGTACGTCTTGCCCGTTCCCGCCGGCCCGATCCCGAACGTCACCGTCCGCGCCCGTATCGCGTCCACGTAGTGCTTCTGGTTCACCGTCTTCGGCGTGATGTTCTTCCCGCGATGCCGCCAGACGACGTCCTCGAGCACTTCGCGCAGATCGTCGGCCTGATCGAGCGCGTTCAGCACCGCGCCGACGGTGTCCGGGCCGATCTGATGGCCTCCCTCGACAAGCTCCACCAGCTCGTCAAGAACCGCGCGAGCCGCGGTGACGTGCACGTCGTCACCGCCGAGCGTCAGGCGGTTCCCACGCAGCGCGATGGTGCAGTCGAGCCGCTCGCGCAGCGCCTCGAGGACACCATCCTCGACGCCCGCGAGCTCTGCCGCCACCTCGTTCGAGACATCCAGCACCTGCTGCACGCACTAAGTCTAGGAGTCCGACTCCACACTAGTGATCTCTGGCCTGACGTCGCAGGGGCGGCGCCCGCAAGTGTGCCAAGGGCTCGCGGCGCAGGAATGCGTATCGAGATGGGGTCAGGCTTAAGTCTGACCCCATCACAGTTTCATACCGACAAGCGGCGAGCCCGCGGGATCACGCCGCGAGCGTCGTCAGCCGGGCGCGGAGGCTCGCTCCGCGAGCCGGGAGCGACCGGCGGTCGGCCACCTCAGGCGAGCTTCTCTTTGACGAGCTGACTCACCGTGGAGCCGTCCGCACGCCCCGAGACCTGGTGCATGACCCCAGCCACGACCCGTCCCATGTCGCGGATGTTCGTGGCGCCGACCTCCGAGATGACGTCGTCGATGATCTCCTCGATCTCCTCCTCGGAGAGTGGCTCGGGCATGAACTCCTCGAGGATCTCGAGCTCGTACTCCTCGTCCTCGGCCTGCTCCTCGCGACCGCCTGCACGGAACGCATCGGCCGCCTCGAGCCGGCGCTTGCGCTCGCGCTGCAGAACCTGCAGCTCCTCGTCGTCGGAGAGCGTGCGTTGGAGCTCCTTCTGCGCGTTCTGAAGCGAGTTGAGAACGAGGCTGAGCGCGTCGCGACGGTCCTCGTCGCGAGCGAGACGCGCAGCCTTCAGCTCCTCCTCGATCCGTCTGATAAGACTCATGCGCACCCCTCCTTGCGCAGAGGCGTAATCCGCACGAGCGGATCACGCCTCGCAAACAACCGTGGGCCGGCCACAGCTCCCGGCCGACCTCTTTCTCGGGGCCCCCAGGAAGTGCGCAGCACTTCTTGGGGTAAGAGCCGGCCTCCGCCGCGGCCTGACGTCGCTCGCGGCACCAGGCTCTCCGTGCCCGTACTCGAGTACTGTGCCCTCCGGCCTCGCACCGCGAGCACGTCTTCGGGGCCCCCACGAAGTGCGTAGCACTTCGTGGGGTTGGACGTCCGAGGAACGCACATAAAGCACGGGCTTGGTAGGGGCAGTCTCATGCTGTCGCCTCCAGAGCGCGCGCGATCCGCTCCCTGTCCGGGCGGCCTCCCAGCACGTGCCAGTGGAGGTGGAAGATCGTCTGACCCGCCCCGGCGCCGACGTTCACGAGCACCCGGTAGTTCTCCAGGCCGGCGACTTCGGCCGTTTCCGACACGAAGCGGAGCATCCGTGCTGCCTCGTCGTCCGGGAAGGCCGCGACCTCCTTGAACGTGTCGACGTGTCGCTGCGGAAGTACGAGCAGGTGCGTCTCGGAGATCGGGTTGATGTCGCGGATGGCGACGAAGCCATCGGCGCTGTGCACGTGCTCGCCGTCGGCGACCAGCCCGCAGAAGAGACAGTCCTCACGCGGCGACGGCAAGGATCCCCTCCTCTGAGAGCGCGATGGCGCGGGCCGCCACGAGCCGGCCCACCTCGGCGTCGAGGAGCCAGGGGGTGTAGTCGTCGCCATAACCCCGCCCGGGCCGGTCGACGAGCACGCGGTCGGTCGTGCCGATCTTCGACTCCCAGCGCCGGTGGCAGAGCTCAGCCGAGAGCGCGCGGAGCCGCGCGCTTCGCTCCTTCTTCACTCGCGGCGCGGTGTCGGCGGAAGCCGTCTTCGTTCCCGGCCGTGGCGAGTACGGAAAGACGTGAACCTTCGTGATACCCGCTCGCTCGACGAGCTCGAGCGTGCGGCGGAAGGCGTTCTCGTCCTCGCCCGGGAACCCGACGATGACGTCCGCCGTGAGGTTGAAGTCACGCAGAGGCTCGACTTTCGCGAGGTACTGCGCGGAGGTGTAACGGCGGCCCATTGCCCGAAGCACGCCGTCATCCCCGGACTGCAGCGGGACGTGGAGATGTGGCGACGCGGTCGGAGTCTCTCGAAGCGCGGCGACGAGCTCGTCCGTCAGATGGTTCACCTCGATGGACGAGAGCCGCAGGCGCTCGACCCCGGCAACCGCACCTGCCTCGCGGACCAGGCGGGGAAGCGTGAATCCCGCCTCGCGGTCACGGAAGCATCCGACGTTGACGCCGGTCAGGACGATCTCGCGATGCCCCTGCTCGACGCGTCGCGCGATCTCGCGCAGGACCGCGTCGGCGCGTCGGCTCCGCGTGCCACCGCGCACGAGCGGGATCACGCAGAAGGCGCACGAGAACGAGCAGCCGTCCTGGATCTTCACAAAGGCACGCGTTCGCTCGAGGCGAGCCTCGGCCTGCACGCACGCGATGGCCCCCACGTCGCCTGCGACGGCCGCCGGCGTCTCCTCGCTCGTGCGAGCGACGACGCTCACATGCTGCGGCATCCCGCGGAAGGCGCCCTCGAGATTCGCGCCACAGCCAGTGACGTAGACGCGACCGTGCGTGCGGGAGGCGCGCGAGACGGCCTGGCGTGACTTCGAGACCGCTTCGTTCGTCACGCAGCAGGTGTTGACGACCGCAATGTCGGCTGTTCCCGCCGCCTCGACCTCTGTGTGGCCGTCCCGAAGCAGCCGCTCGCGCACGGCTTGAACATCCGTAAACGAGACCTTGCAGCCCAGGAAGCGAAGCGAGAACGTCGCCATCGAGGCGTCAAGCTTAGTGCGCT
>Ga0247727_10012941_pt1 | contig 14182 bp, 10 predicted proteins | sample WisWelCaveWW1625_FD_202498 | JGI IMG/M metagenome (GOLD analysis project Ga0247727, IMG submission 202498) | Biofilm microbial communities from Wishing Well Cave, Virginia, United States - WW16-25 | ecosystem: Environmental > Aquatic > Deep subsurface > Groundwater > Cave microbial mat | place... | reverse complement strand
GCCGTTTCCTCGTCTGTCCGCACGCGGAACGACGGGTCTTCCTGCGCCAGCTTCTGCAGCCCCACGCCCATCTTTTCCTGATCCGGCTTGGTTTTCGGCTCAATGGCCATGGCAATGACCGGTTCGGGAAACTTCATGACCTCGAGCAACACCTGGTGCTTCTCATCGCTCAACGTGTCCCCGGTTGTCGCTCCCTTCAGACCGACCGCAGCCGCAATATCGCCCGCATAGACGACTTCAATGTCTTCCCGCTTATTGGCATGCATTTTCAGCAGCCGGCCGATCCGCTCTTTCGTGCCCTTCGTGATATTGAGCACGGCCGTACCGGTCTTGAGAGTTCCGGAATACACCCGGAAGAATGTGAGCTGCCCCGCAAATGGATCCGTCATGATTTTAAAAGCCAGCGCGGCAAAGGGCTCACTATCGCTCGCCGATCGCTTTACCTCTTTCCCTGAAGAGGGGTCGATGCCGACCACCGGAGGGATATCGAGCGGCGAGGGCAGATACTCCACCACGCCGTCGAGCAACTGCTGCACACCCTTGTTCTTAAAGGCCGACCCGCAGAGCACCGGTGTGATCTTCAGTGAGATCGCGCCGGCTCTGATCGCCCGCTTGACTTCCTCGACCGAAAGCGACTGGCCGTTTAGATATTTCTCCATCGCCTGTTCGTCGAATTCGGCCACCGCGTCGAGCATTTTCTCGCGGAACTCCTTGGCCACATCGGTCATCGAGGCTGGTATGTCCTCGATGACATATTTCGCGCCAAGCGTTTCGTCGTCGTACAAGTACGCTTTCATTGTCACAAGATCCACGGACCCGCGATACTCCGCTTCACGGCCGATCGGCAACTGAATGGGAACAGGATTTGCGCCAAGCCTGTCCACCATGGATTTCACGCCAGTGTAAAAATCGGCTCCGATCCGATCCATTTTATTCATGAATGCGATTCGCGGCACGTTGTACTTATCCGCCTGCCGCCAGACCGTTTCCGACTGTGGCTCGACCCCCTGCACAGAATCGAATACCGCCACGGCTCCATCCAGCACCCGGAGAGAACGCTCGACTTCGATCGTAAAATCCACGTGCCCAGGCGTATCGATAATATTGATGCGGTGGTCTTTCCAAAAACAGGTCGTCGCAGCCGCCGTGATCGTAATGCCGCGCTCACGCTCCTGCTCCATCCAATCCATGGTGGCCGCGCCATCGTGAACCTCGCCCATCCGGTGCGACACCCCGGTGTAGTACAGGATGCGCTCCGTGGTCGTCGTCTTACCGGCATCGATGTGCGCCATGATGCCGATATTCCGCGTCCGCTCTAACGGTGTCTGCCTTGCCATTTCCAGTCTCTGTTCAAGCCCTAAAAAATAACGATGCTGCAACGTCGAGCCACCGACTTCGCTGCAACGCACAGGACCCACCGATGCATCCGCAGCGTGGCCCAACTGCAGCACGAGAGAAACGACGCTACCAGCGATAATGCGCGAAGGCCTTGTTGGCCTCCGCCATGCGATGCACGTCTTCCCGCTTCTTCACCGATGCGCCCGTATTATTGGCGGCGTCGAGCAATTCCCCAGCCAGCTTCTCGTGCATGCTCTTCCCGCCCCGCGCCTTCGAGTACTCCGCAATCCAGCGCATCGCGAGCGCCATGCGGCGAACCGGACGGATTTCAACCGGCACCTGATAGGAGGCCCCGCCCACGCGCCGCGACTTGACCTCCACGACGGGCTTAACGTTGTCGACGGCAGCCTTAAATACTTTAAGCGGGTCTCCGCCGGTCTTTTCCTGCACCAGATCGAAGGCCCCGTAGCACACCCGCTCAGCCGTACTCTTCTTCCCGCTCGACATCAGGACATTGATGAATTTCGTCACCAGCTTGTCGTGATAGCGCGCGTCCGCCTGTACTTCACGCTGTCCGAATATTTGATGCCTTGGCATTGCTTGGCCTTAAAAAAATATCGCTTGCCTGATTACTTCGGCCGCTTAGCCCCATACTTCGATCGGCCCTGCTTGCGATTGGCGACACCAGACGCATCCAATGTTCCCCGCACAATGTGGTAGCGCACTCCCGGCAGGTCCTTCACGCGGCCGCCGCGGACCAACACAATCGAGTGCTCTTGAAGATTGTGTCCCACCCCGGGAATATAGGTGGTAACTTCCATGCCGTTCGTGAGGCGCACGCGCGCGACTTTTCTGATTGCGGAATTCGGCTTCTTCGGCGTCGAGGTATAGACCCGGACACAGACTCCCCGCTTCTGCGGACAGCGTTTGAGTGCGGGGCTCTTCGTCTTGCCTTTCACCAGCACGCGGCCATGGCGCACAAGCTGATTGATTGTTGGCATGTCTTGCTCAATTCCCCTTCTTCTTCAGTCTCAAAACCAGCAAAAAGCGCAAAGCCGGTGGATTATAAAGAGGAAGTTCCTGTCTGTCAAGGAGCCAGTTTCCGTGCCGGTCTCATCCACCGGCAGCTTCCCCGCCCGGTGCGCTTTCATGCCCGATTCCAACTGCCTGACTCTCTAATATCGCCGGCACTTCCTCTTTCTGGCTGATGACAAACGTATCCCGGTACTCTGTGAAACCGGTTCCAGCCGGGATAAGACGTCCGACGATTACATTCTCCTTCAGACCCATGAGCATATCTACGCGGCCATTGATCGCCGCCTCGGTCAGCACGCGCGTGGTTTCCTGGAACGACGCAGCCGAAATAAAGCTGTCCGTCGTCAACGCGGCTTTCGTGATACCCAGCAGCACCGGCTTCCCAAGCGCAGGCTTGCCTCCCTTGGCCAATACGCGTTCATTGGCATCCTCGAACACAAATTTATTCACCTGGCTGCCGGGCAAAAATTCCGTTTCGCCCGGATCCTCGATTCGTACTTTGCGCAGCATTTGACGAACGATAATCTCGATGTGTTTATCGTTAATGGAGACACCCTGCAAGCGATAGACATCCTGGACTTCATCCACCAGGTACTTCTGTAATTCCTTCGGCCCGAGCACGTCGAGGATATCGTGCGGATTGGCCGAGCCATCCATGAGCGGCTCACCGGCACGCACCCAATCGCCCTCGTGTACGTTGACATGCTTGCCCTTCGGGATGAAGTACTCCTTCACATCTCCCACTTTATTATCGACGAGCACTTTCCGCATGCCCTTGACAAACCCGCCGTACGACACCTCTCCGTCGATTTCACTGATGACAGCCTGCTCTTTCGGCTTTCTCGCCTCGAACAGCTCGGCCACGCGCGGCAAACCGCCGGTGATATCCTTCGTCTTGGTCGTCTCTCGTGGGATTTTCGCCAACACATCGCCAGGGTGAACCGTCGCCCCCTTTTCCACAAAGATATGCGCGCCCACCGGCAACAAGTAGCGAGCCACTGAACCGACGGCCGACACCTTCGAAGTTTTCCCGCCTTCATCCTTGATGGAAATGCGCGGGCGAAGCGTCGCACCCGTGTGCTCGATGACGACTTTACGGGACAGCCCGGTCACTTCGTCGAACTCATCCTTCATCGTGACGCCCTCGACGATATCTCCAAAGGCAATCTTCCCGCCGACTTCTGTGAGAATCGAGAGCGAATAGGGATCCCATTCCACCAGCTTTTGACCGACCACCACGCGATCCCCGTCTTTCAATTTGATCCTGGCCCCATACACAACCGGATACTTTTCCCGCTCGCGTCCGGTTTCATCATAAATCGCAATCTTGGCGTTGCGATTCATCACCACCCATTCGCCGTCCTTGTTCTTGACCGCAATCCCGTTATTGTGGACATCGGCATTCTTCTTGGCATCGAAACTCATGAAGCGGAGGCTGCCGGCATGCTTGCCCTCCAGAACCGTCTGTGCCACCACCTTGCTGGCCGTTCCACCGATATGGAAGGTCCGCATGGTCAACTGCGTGCCCGGCTCGCCGATGGACTGCGCGGCGATGACACCGACCGGCTCTCCACGCTCCACCATCCGCCCTCTCGACAAATCACGCCCATAGCACTTCATGCAGACTCCACGACGCGCCTGGCAGGTCAGCACCGATCGGATCTTGACCCGATCGACACCGGCCTCAACGATCCCCTTCGTCCGCTCCTCATCGATTTCTTCGTTCGCCTTGATGATGATCTCGCCCGTCAATGGATCGTGCACATCCTCTGCCGACAACCGGCCCAGAATACGCTCCTCGATGGGCTGGATGATTTCACCGCCTTCGATCAGCGCCGTCACCTCGATGCCATCGGTCGTTCCGCAATCGTCCTCATTGATAATGACGTCCTGCGAAATGTCCACCAGACGGCGGGTCAGGTAACCGGAGTTGGCTGTCTTCAGCGCCGTATCGGCCAATCCCTTACGGGCGCCGTGCGTTGAAATGAAGTACTGCAGCACGGTCAGCCCCTCACGGAAGTTCGCAGTGATCGGCGTCTCGATAATTTCGCCGGACGGCTTCGCCATCAATCCGCGCATCCCGCCGAGCTGGCGGATCTGCTGCGAACTGCCGCGCGCACCGGAATCGGCCATCATGAAAATAGGATTGAAGGCTTCAGGCGCGCGCGCGTCACCGCCAGCCCCCAGCTCCTTCATCATCTCGTTGGCCACCTGCTCGGTCACGTGGGCCCAAATGTCGATCACTTTATTGTATCGCTCACCATTTGTGATCAACCCCTCGCCGTATTGTTTCTCGATTTCATTGACCTCGTGCTGTGCCTTCGAAATCAATTCTGCCTTCTTGGCCGGAATGTGCATGTTGTCAATGCAGATCGACACGCCCGCTTTCGTCGCGTAGGCAAAACCGATATCCTTGATACGATCAAGCAGCACGACAGTATCGCGATGTCCCGCCTGGCGGTAGACATTGTCGATGAGCTTGGTCATTTCCTTTTTGGTCATCAACTGGTTCGCATACGAAAAGGGAACCGACGGTGGAAGAACTTCTCCCAGCAGCACCCGCCCGACCGTCGTGGCCACGAGCGAGCCATTAATCCGAACCTTGATCTTGGCATGTTCTTCCACTTCGCCGAAGTCACAGGCAATGCGCACTTCCTGCGGTGAGGCAAATACCTTGCCCTCGCCCTTGGCACCAGCCCGCTCTTTAGTCAGCCAATAGCAGCCGAGTACCATATCCTGCGACGGCACGGCGATCGGGCGCCCGTTGGCCGGGGACAGGATATTATTAATCGACATCATCAGAACCCGGGCCTCGACCTGCGCCTCGGCTGACAGCGGCACGTGCACTGCCATCTGGTCTCCGTCAAAGTCCGCGTTGAAGGCGGCGCAGACCAGCGGGTGCAACTTAATAGCCTTCCCCTCGACCAGCACAGGATCAAATGCCTGAATGCCCAGTCGGTGGAGTGTCGGCGCGCGGTTCAGCAGGACCGGATGCTCGCGAATGACTTCATCGAGTACGTCCCACACCTCAGGCCGCTCTTTTTCAACCAATCGCTTGGCGCTCTTGATTGTCGTCGCCGCGCCACGCTCTTCCAACTTGTGAAAGATGAACGGCTTAAACAGCTCAAGCGCCATCTTTTTGGGTAACCCACACTGGTTGAGGCGCAATTCCGGGCCGACGACAATGACGGATCGTCCTGAATAATCCACCCGTTTCCCGAGCAGGTTCTGCCGGAACCGCCCCTGCTTGCCTTTCAGCATGTCGCTCAACGACTTGAGTGGGCGCTTGTTCGGACCGCGAATAGCCCGGCCACGCCGGCCATTGTCGAACAGCGCGTCCACCGCTTCCTGGAGCATCCGCATCTCATTGCGGATGATCACGCCAGGAGCCCGCAATTCCATCAAGCGCTTGAGCCGGTTATTGCGATTAATGACCCGCCGATACAGATCGTTCAAATCCGATGTCGCGAACCGTCCGCCATCCAACGGCACGAGCGGACGCAGTTCCGGCGGAAGCACCGGGATCACGTCCATCACCATCCACTCGGGCTTGTTCCCGGACCGCCGGAACGCTTCCAGCACTTTCAGGCGCTTCGAGATTTTCTTCTTGATCGTCGCCGACGTCGTCTGCCTGGATTTCGCCTGTTGATCGCTCCATTCGGCATCGATGTCCACTTTGCGGAGCAGCTCGCGGATCGCCTCCGCGCCGATTCCAGCCTTGAAGGCACTGGACCCGTGCTCGGCCTGTAACTCACGAAGCCTGTCCTCGGCCAGCAAATCCTGCTCCTTGAGCCCCTTGATCCCGCCCGAATCCACGACCACGTAACTCTCGAAATACAGCACCTTTTCGAGATGCTTGAGGCTCATGTCCAGCAGCGTCCCGATCCGCGAGGGCACGCCTTTCAAGAACCAGATGTGCGCAACCGGCGCAGCCAACTCGATATGCCCCATCCGCTCGCGGCGCACTTTGGACTGAATCACCTCGACCCCGCATTTATCGCAGACGATGCCGCGGTGCTTCATCCGTTTGTACTTACCGCAATTACACTCCCAGTCCTTGATCGGACCGAAAATCTTGGCGCAGAACAGTCCATCCTTTTCAGGCTTGAACGAGCGGTAGTTGATGGTCTCCGGCTTCTTGACCTCGCCATACGACCACGACCGGATCTTGTCCGGCGATGCGATGCGAATGCGCATGGCGTCGAACGACACGGAGTCGCGCGGCTTCTCGAACAGCGTATAGATTCCTTCCAAGGTGATACCCTCCCTTACGGTTGCCGTCGATCGGCACCGGCGACCGGTTAGTCTTTTCCCTTGATCAGCTCAACGTCGAGCCCAAGGCTCTGCAGTTCCTTCACCAGCACGTTGAAGGATTCCGGCAAACCCGGCTCCAGGAAATTCTCGCCCTTCACGATCGCCTCATACATCCGCGACCGGCCCGGTACGTCGTCCGATTTCACGGTCAGAAACTCCTGCAGCGTGGATGCCGCCCCATAGGCCTGCAGCGCCCACACTTCCATCTCGCCCAGTCGCTGACCTCCGAACTGCGCCTTGCCGCCCAACGGTTGCTGCGTGACCAGCGAATAGGGTCCGATCGATCGGGCATGGATTTTATCGTCCACCAAGTGATGCAGTTTCAGCATATACATGTAGCCGACCGTCACCGGGCTCTTGAACGACTCGCCAGTCCGGCCGTCGTAGACAACGGACTGCCCGCTCGTTGGCAACTTGGCCCTCTTGAGCAGTTCCTTGATTTCATTTTCCGATGCGCCATCGAACACGGGACTGGCGACATGCAACCCCAAAGCCTGGGCTGCCCATCCCAGATGAATCTCAAGAATCTGCCCGACGTTCATGCGCGACGGCACACCGAGCGGATTCAACACGATCCCCACCGGCGTTCCATCCGGCAAGTACGGCATATCCTCTTCCGGTAAAATCCGCGAAACCACGCCCTTGTTGCCGTGCCGGCCCGCCATCTTGTCTCCGACCGATACTTTCCGCTTCATCGCGATGAAGACCTTGACCAACTTGAGCACGCCCGGCGGCAATTCATCGCCGCGCTTCAAGCGTCCGACTTTCTCGTCATACAGTGTTTGGAGAATCTCGCTCTGTTCCTTGGCGTGCCGCTCGATATCCTCCAGCGCCTTTTGTTCCTCTGGGTCGCTGAGAATAATGTGGCGGATATGTTCGTCGGACAGCTTCTTCAAAATCTCAGCCGTCAGCTTGCCCTTCTTTTTGAGAATGACATCGCCGCCGTCCGGATCCATGAGGTCCCGTCCGACCACCTTACCCAGAAGCAGCTTGCGGATTTTTTTGTTCTTTTCTTCCTCGATGATGCGCAGCTCGTCCTGATGATCACGCTGCATTTTAAGGACATCGTCGCTTTCGATGCTCTTGGATCGTTCGTCCCGATCGCTCCCCTTGCGGGAGAAAATCTTGACGTCCACGACAATCCCTTCCACGCCAGGCGGCACCTGAAGCGAGGTGTCCTTCACGTCCCCGGCCTTCTCTCCGAAGATCGCACGCAGCAGCTTCTCCTCTGGCGTCAGCTGGGTTTCGCCCTTGGGGGTGACCTTACCGACGAGAATATCGCCGGGCTTCACTTCCGCGCCGATGCGGATGATGCCGCTTTCGTCCAGATTGCGAAGCGCCTCCTCACCGACATTCGGAATATCACGCGTGATGTCTTCCTTGCCCAGCTTGGTATCGCGCGCTTCGACTTCAAACTCTTCGATGTGGATCGAGGTAAACACGTCCTCGCGGACGAGATTCTCGTTGATGAGAATGGCGTCTTCGAAGTTGTAGCCACCCCACGGCATGAACGCGACCAGCACGTTCTGCCCCAAGGCCAGTTCGCCGTGATCCATCGCCGGCCCATCCGCCAGCACCTGCCCCCGCTTGACCGGCTGCCCGACCCGTACGACCGGCTTCTGGGTAATGCACGTGTTCTGGTTGGAACGCTGGAACTTGACCAGATCATACACATCCAGCAACGAGTCCCGGCGCCGGGCGCTTTCTCCCTTGCGCGGCTCAGCCCGCACGACAATCTTGGTGGCATCCACGCTTTCCACCACCCCGCTCCGCTTCGCCTGCACGACGTACCCGGAGTCCCTGGCCACGACCGCTTCCATGCCGGTTCCGACCCACGGCGCTTCTGTGCGCACCAGGGGCACCGCCTGCCGCTGCATGTTGGAGCCCATGAGCGCCCGGTTGGCGTCATCGTGCTCCAGGAACGGCACGAGCGCCGTGGCGACGCTCACCACCTGCTTGGGCGACACGTCCATGTATTCGATCTTGTCCGGCGTCGCGGTGACAAATTCACCGCCATAACGCGCCGAGACCGTTTCAGATGTGAGACGACCCGAGCCATCCAGTTTCGAGTTTGCCTGCGCGATGTAATATCGCTCACCTTCAATGGCCGAAAGATATTCGATCTCGTCCGTAACCTTGGTCTTTTTCACTTTTCGGTACGGCGCCTCGATAAACCCGAACTCGTTGATCCGCGCGTAGGTCGCCAGCGACGTAATCAACCCGATGTTCGGCCCTTCCGGCGTCTCAATCGGGCAGATGCGGCTGTAGTGGGACGGATGCACGTCGCGCACCTCGAACCCGGCGCGCTCCCGCGTCAACCCGCCGGGCCCCAACGCGGACAGCCGGCGCTTGTGCGTAATCTCGGCCAGCGGATTCGTCTGATCCATGAACTGCGAGAGCTGGCTGCTGCTGAAAAATTCCTTGATCGCCGCGACCACCGGCTTCGCGTTGATCAGATCGTGCGGCAGCACCGTCTCCATATCCAGCAGATTCATCCGTTCCTTGATGCTGCGCTCCATCCGAACCAGGCCCAACCGGAATTGATTCTCCAGCAACTCCCCCACGGACCGGACCCGGCGGTTGCCCAAATGATCGATGTCGTCAATCTCACCCTTGCCTAGTTTGAGGTTGACGAGATAGCGAATCACCTCGACAATGTCCTGAGGAGTCAGCGTCCGCTGCTCCAGTGGAAAATCCAGTCCCAGCTTCTTATTGAGCTTTAACCGGCCGACCTGCGAGAGGTCGTACCGCTTGGAACTAAAGAACAGATTGTCGAACAGTACGCGGGCGGTTTCGATGGACGGCGTCTCGCCGGGCCGCAGGCGCTTGTATATCTCGACCATCGCCTCTTCCTTGGACCCGGTCCGCTCCATCTCCAATGTGTCCAGAATCACCGGGGTCGCGGTTGCGCTGTCCAGGTAGATCACCTTGAAACTCTCGACGTGGCCCTCCGCAATCTTCTCGAGCGCGTCCGTGGTCAGCTTGGCGTTTTTTTCGACGATCTTGTCCTTGCCCTTCGCATCGACCAATTCAGTCAACACGGCCCGTCCGACCAATTCCGCGGCCTCAACCGGAACTTCCTTGACCCCGGCGGCCTTCACGCGCGTGATGAGCGCCTTGGTCAGCTTCGCGCCCTCCTTGACCATCACCTCTTTGCTGCCCTTTTCCGTGACGTCGATGGGGCACCGCAGACCGTGATGCACATCAGGATCCAGCTTGCGGAACAATTTTCCTTTTGAGACGTGAATCTCCTCGACCGGGTAATACATTTTCAGGAGATCGTCCCCAGAAAAGCCGAACGCCTTGAGCAGGATCGTCGCCGGCATCTTGCGCCGCCGGTCGATCCGGACGTAGAGAATGTCGCGGGCATCGAACTCGAAATCAAGCCAGGAACCACGATAGGGAATGATGCGGGCCGAATAGAGCACCTTGCCGCTCGCATGCGTCCGCCCCTTGTCGTGCGTGAAGAATGCGCCCGGCGACCGGTGCAACTGGCTGACCACCACACGTTCCGTCCCGTTGATAATGAACGTGCCGCGCTCGGTCATCAGCGGCAATTCACCGACGTACACTTCCTGCTCGCGGACATCGAGCACCTTTTTCTTGGGACTCTTGTCCTCCTTGTCCTTGACAATCAGGCGAATCCTGAGTTTTAGGGGCACCGCATAGGTCATGCCCTGCTCAAGACACTCCCGCACGTCATACTTCGGCGTGCCGAGCACGTAGCTGACAAATTCCAGCTCGGCCGTATTGTTGTAATCCGCGATCGGAAAGACGCTGCTTAGCGCGGCCTGGAGGCCCTTGTCCTCCCGCCGGTTCGACTCGCATTCCATCTGCAGAAACTGCTCATACGATCGCTTCTGGATTTCGATCAGATCGGGAATGTCGATGTTGGCACGGATCTTTGAATAATCGTGCCGCTCAAACATTCCGTTGACAGTCGAACTCGACATGGTTACGCCCCTCCCACGGTGATCGCCACACACCAGACACCCGTTCCATCAAACGGGTGTCCGTCTGTACGCAGTGCCCTGGGTCTGAATCGGTTACTTGATTTCGACTTTCGCGCCGCTCTCTTCGAGCTTCTTCTTCATCGTGTCGGACTCTTCTTTCGCCACGCCGGTCTTGACCGGCTTCGGCGCGCCTTCGACCAGGTCCTTCGCTTCCTTCAGACCTAGACTCGTCAACTCCCGCACGACTTTGATGATCTGAATCTTCTTGTCGGCCGGTGCGCTGGCGAGAATGACGTCAAACGACGTCTTCTCTTCCGCAGCTGCCGCCGCGCCGCCGCCGGCCGCAGGCGCCGCTGCCACGGCCATCGGCGCCGCCGCCGTCACGCCGAAGCGGGTCTCCAGCCCCTTGACCAGCTCCGAGAGCTCGAGCACGCTCATGCCCTCGATCGCCGCGATAAATTCATCCTTTGACAACTTGCTCTGTGTCGCTGACATAGCACTGTCTCCTTTCTTCGTCCCTTGAATTGCCGCCAAGACTCTCACAAACTGCCCCAACACCCCGTTGAGCGTATAGACCAGACCGCGCACTGGACCCTGCATCGTGGCGAGCAGCATGGCCAGCAGCACCGGCTTCGACGGCAGGCTTGCCACCGCCGCAATCTGGGCCGGCTGGACGAGCTTCCCGTCCAACACACCGACCGCAATCTTCATTTTCTCGTCGCGCTTCTCGCCCTTGATGAAATCCCGAAGAATTTTGGTCGGCAGGACCGGATCGTCATAGCCGATCAGCAACGCCATCGGCCCCTTGAAGTAGGGCTTGGCGTCGATAAGCGTCGTGCCGTCCACTGCTCGAGCCGCCAGCGTGTTCTTCACGACTCTGAACTCCGCCTTGGCGCCCCGGAGTTGCTTCCGCAACTCCGTAATGTCGTTCACCGGAAGCCCTGAACATTCCGTCATGACCGCGAGCTTGGCCCGCGAGAACTTCTCGTGCAGCTCGGCGACCACTGTGGTCTTCTCTTCCTTTTTCATGACTCGCGCCTCACTTCCCTCTTATGCGTCCCACTGTTTGGCAATCGCCATCGGGTCGAGCTTGATTCCTGGCCCCATCGTGCTGGAGAGCGTCGCGCTGCGCAGATACCGCCCCTTCACCGACGCGGGTCTGGATTTCATGACCGACTCCAGAACTGCGTTCGCGTTGTCATATAATTTATTCGCTTCGAACGAAACCTTGCCCACCGGCACCTGCACGATCCCGGCCTTCTCGGTCTTGTACTCCACGCGGCCTTTGCGGATTTCAGCAACCGCCTTGCCCACTTCGAAGGTCACCGTGCCGGTTTTCGGATTCGGCATCAGCCCCCTGGGACCCAACACCTTGCCGAGCTTGCCCACGGCACCCATCAGATCCGGGGTCGAGACCGCCTGATCGAAGTCCATCCATCCGCCCTTGATCTTCTCGATCAAATCGTCCGCTCCCACGTGATCGGCGCCGGCCGCCCTGGCTTCCTGTTCCTTCTCACCCTTGGCAAACACCACCACGCGCACCTGCTTGCCGCTGCCATGCGGCAATACCGTCGTGCCCCGCACCATCTGGTCGGAGCGCTTCGGATCGATGCCGAGCCGGAGCGCCAGATCCACCGATTCATCGAACTTGGCGTAGGCGGTCTGCTTCACCAGCGCCGCCGCGTCTTTCAAGCTGTAGTGTTTCGGCTCCATCTTTGTGCGAGCCGCCCTCATTTTCTTTCCCATACCGTGTTACTCCCGTTCCGTTCGCCAGTTCCGAGTCAACGCTTACTGGACTGTGATCCCCATGCTGCGCGCCGTGCCCGCCACAATGTTCATCGCCCCTTCGAGATCGGCTGCATTGAGATCGGTCATTTTCTTTTGAGCGATTTCCTTCAACTGCGCCTTGGTGATGGTGCCGACCTTGTCCTTATGCGGCACGCCGGACCCCTTGATGATGCCGACCGCTTTCTTGAGCAGGTCGGATGCCGGTGGCGTCTTCAGGACAAAGGTAAAGCTGCGATCCTTATAGACCGTGATGACCACCGGGATGATGCTGTCGCCTTCCTTCTGCGTCTTGGCATTGAACTGCTTGCAGAACTCCATGATGTTGACGCCGTGCTGGCCGAGCGACGGCCCGACCGGAGGAGCCGGATTGGCCTTGCCGGCAGGAATCTGCAATTTAATCTGCGTCTGCACTTCCTTCGCCATGTCGCCTCCTTACCCGCTGAGTCCTCGCCGCAACCTAGATTCGCTCCACCTGCATGAAGCCAAGCTCCACCGGTGTGGACCGTCCAAAAATACTCACCAGCACCTTGACGCGATTGTGAACCTCGTCCACTTCGTCTACGAGGGCATTGAATCCCATGAACGGGCCGTCGATGATGCGCACATTGTCGCCCTTAATAAAACGCACCTGCTCGCGCGGCGCAGCGCCGCCGGTATCCACCTGCTTGAGCAGCGATTCCGCCTCCTCGCCCGTCAGTGGAACGGGCCGCGTTCCGCCTCCGACAAATCCAGTGACCTTCGGCGTTTCTTTGATCATTTGCACGGTTTCATCGGTCAGGGGAGATTCCAGTTCCACGAGGACATAGCCGGGGAAAAACTTCCGCTTGGAGGCCCGACGCTTGCCGTCCTTGATCTCGATGACTTCTTCGGTAGGCACGAGCACCTGGCCCAATTTCTCCTGCAACCCCATCTGATTCGCGCGCTCGACCAGGCTGGCTTTCACGCGGCCTTCGAAGCCCGCATACGTATGGAGCACATACCACTGTTTGGCCATCGTCTCTGCCATGCTCAGATCGCCTTTCCGACCAACCACCCGAGAAACGCGTCCACGACCGACAGGTACAACGACATGATGATGCAGAACACGATCACAACCGTCGTGGAGCCGATCGTTTCCTGGCTCGTCGGGAACGAAACTTTTTTCAGTTCACTCCTGACGTCGTTCACAAACTCAACGATCGAAGCCCAAGTCCGCTTCAGCATGAAAATCCCAAATCCCCGTTAAGCTAAATAACCCAATTAAGGTGCTTCTCCGCCGGCATCAATTCCGAAACACCAATAAAGAGCCGGCGGCTCCAGCAAGCTGGGCGTGGCAGGGGCACTAGGATTTGAACCCAGACTCTCGGTTTTGGAGACCGATGTGCTGCCATTAACACCATGCCCCTAATCCAACTCCACCTGGCTTCAACCGGCTTGAACCGATCCGCCGGCTTCCCTTGCCCTGACTACTTGACCTCTTTATGAGGCTGGTGCTTCCGGCAAAACCGGCAGTACTTGTTCCGCTCGATCCGATCGGGATCGTTCTTTTTATTCTTCGTGGTCGAGTAATTCCGCTGCTTACAGATCGTACACGCCGTCGAAATAATGTCCCGCATGTCTCACGCCTCGCTTGTCGCTCGAGATGATTCGTTCGTCGGTTACGCCAGGATCTGGGAGACGACGCCGGAGCCGACGGTCTTGCCGCCCTCGCGCACGGCAAAGCGCAGCCCCTGGTCCATGGCAATGGGGCTGATCAGCTCGGCCGTCACCGCCAC
>Ga0247727_10012940_pt1 | contig 14183 bp, 9 predicted proteins | sample WisWelCaveWW1625_FD_202498 | JGI IMG/M metagenome (GOLD analysis project Ga0247727, IMG submission 202498) | Biofilm microbial communities from Wishing Well Cave, Virginia, United States - WW16-25 | ecosystem: Environmental > Aquatic > Deep subsurface > Groundwater > Cave microbial mat | place... | reverse complement strand
ATGTTCTTGATGTCCTCGCGCAGTGCGAGCTTGTCTTTTTCACTGCGAAAAGAAACTGCCTTAGCGAGCGGCGTGATAATCTTGTCTGCGATGACGCCGGCTTCCTCGATGCTCAGCTTGTCAACCTTGGAACCTTTGTACCAATTTGTCCTCGTTGCAAACGACGCGGCGAGGTCGCCATGGACGGCCTTATCGGCGTGGACAATCGGCAAACCATGTCGTGCGAAAACCGAATCAACCGCTGCGCGGCGCATGTTCGAACTTACAGCCGGATTCCAATCAATGGCGATCATAGTGCCCGTTCGATTCAGCCAGGCTTCATTTACGGCTTCGTCTTGCATCAGGTCATTCAGAATGAACTTCGCCTTGCTCCCGCAGCCCATGGTGGGTGCGGCGTTGCAGGCCAATGGGACTTCAAAGAAAGAGACCTCGGTGTTGAGATCGAATGAAGAAGCATTGCTCTGTGAATGGAGCGGCGATGAAGCGATGCCAAGGTATGGAAATGCGATGGCAAGCGCGGCAAAAAAGGTTGCACCCCATGCGCCGATCTTGTTCCACTTGCTCGCGCGCTCGATTTTGCACGAGCCGTCCTTGCATTTCACTTCGCGTTTGCGGTAGGCAAAGTAAAATGCGAGTCCCAGCAGGATGGCGGTCAGTCCGATGAGATACGGACGATATTTTTCAAAGGCCGAGAAAACGCCGAGACTGCCGGCGCCGATGACGGCGGCAGCGGCCGGCCCGATGCAGCACAGCGAAGCCAGAATTGCGGTCGCCATGCTTCCGACGGATAATGAGATCTTTTGCATAGCTTATTTCCTTTCATTCAAAAGTCAAGGCTTTGCTTTGAGATTCGTTTGTTGCAGTGATTGCAGTCATTACCATTTGCCTTGTTCATTCAAATATTCTAAAATGGGACAACCGTGTTGCGGCTCATGATCCTGGCAGGATGAAGCCAGTTTGCCGAGCGCCGCTTTCATCTTTTTCAGCAAAAGGATTTTTTCTTCGATGTCCGAAATTTTGGCCTCCGCCTGTTTTTTCACTTTGGCGCAAGTGGTTTTGGCGTCAACCCGCAGGGCCAGAAGCTCGCCGATTTCTTTGAGCGTGAATCCCAGCTCTTGTGCGCGCTTGATGAATTTTATCCGAAGCACATCTTCCGGCGCATATTCGCGATAACCGGATTCACGGCGTTTCGGCTCGGGCAGCAGCCCTCGGCGCTCGTAATATCGCACTGTCTCGATATTGACGTTCGCGCCTTTGGCCAATTGGCCCACGCTTAGAGTTTTCATCGTTGTTGCAACCGTTGGTTCGTGTCGACATTTATAATATAATGCCTGTACCATAGTCCGGAGTCAAGAGTTTTTTTGAGTTGCCAGTAATTTTTTTAGATAGATGTGCAGGCGCGCGCCGCATGACGTGATGTTTTTTTTCACCTGAATCGTAACCGTTTCTATTACAATTTATTGAGAAATAATAATTACCACAAACTTTCTGACAGCGCTTTTGAAAATGATTACGCGATCAAAGCTAAAATCTCCCGCGCCGATGTCGCAGACTTCATGTTGAAGCACTTCACAACAAATTGAAAACCTCTTGCTTTTGGATGGAAATTTTTTACCTTATTTTTGCGCCGAATAATCTCGAGTTTCTCCAAACCAATTTTTGCATGCCAAAAATTCATCTCAAACCCAATCGCGACCGCTCGGTGCGCCGCTTTCATCCGTGGATTTTTTCCGGCGCGCTGGATCGCCTTGAAGGCGCGACAGAACCCGGCATCGCCGAAGTTGTTGCGGCGGACGGCAAATTTCTCGGACGCGCATTTTACAATCCGCATTCTCAAATCGTCTGCCGCATGTTGAGCTGGCAAGATGAAATGATTGATGGCGCCTTCTTCCAGCACAAAATTGAAAACACCTACCGCTTGCGGCTCAGCCTCTTTGGTTCACAAGAACAGACCAACGCCTTTCGCGTCGTGAATGCCGAAGGCGATGGCTTGCCTGGCTTGATTGTTGACCAATATGCGGAATTTCTCGTCGCGCAAATCAGCACGCTCGGCATGGCGCATTTTCGCAGCGAGATTGTCGCGGCTCTGCAGAAAGTCGTTCAACCGCAGGGCATCTTCGAGCGCAGCACCGGCCCGGCGTTGCACGAAGAAGGCTTGCAGCCGGTGACACAAGTTCTCGCCGGCAACGAGCCGTCAGCTTCGATTCGGATTCGTGAAAATAAGCTTCGCTTCGAAGTCAACATTCACGAAGGCCAGAAAACCGGCTTCTTTCTCGACCAGCGGGAAAACCGCGCGTGGATTGCCAGAATTTGCGAAGGACGAAAACTCTTGAATGGGTTCGGCTACACCGGCGCGTTTTCGGTTTATGCCAGATCCGGCGGTGCCGGGCGCGTCGTTACGATTGATTCATCAGCATCGGCAATTGAATTAGCGAAGAAAAATCTTGCGCTTAATGAATTTGCGATTTCTTCCGAAGATTTTATCGTGGCCGATCTATTCCATTATTTGCGCGCCACCACGCAAAAGTTTGATTTCATCGTTCTCGATCCGCCGGCCTTCGCGCATCGCCAAAAAGACGTCGACAGCGCCTGCCGCGCTTACAAAGACATTAACTTGCAGGCGATGAAAATTATCGAGCCGGACGGATTGTTGCTGAGCTGCTCGTGTTCGCAGCCGGTATCGCCCGAGCTGTTTCAGAAAATTCTTTTCGCCGCAGCGGCAGATGCCAATCGGCAAGTTCGCCTCATCGGCAGCAGCAGCCACGCGCCCGATCATCCGATTAACATTTATCATCCGGAAGGGCGATATTTGCAAGCGATGTTGCTGCACGTGAGATAATCGGTTTTGAAATGAGAACCATGACCAGCATGGCTTATTGGCTCGGCTTCGGTGCGTTTTGTCTCGTCGTTATTGGCATCGGCCTGCGCATTTACCTCTGCGAAGCCCGCGCCGGAAAGCAGATGAGCAGCAACGAATTTTGGAACGCGAAAAAATCTCTATCCGCGAGCTCGGTCGGATTGTCAATTTCAGCCAGCATGATGTCGATCAGTTGGTCGTGTGTTTACGGCGTGCAATTATTTTATTGGTACGGCGCCGGCGCGGCGTGGCTGCTCGCGATCCCATGGCTCATGGCAATGGCGGGGTTTTATCTTTTAGCGCCGCGTTTTCGCCGGCTCCGGGCTTTTTCTCAGCCCGAAATGGTCGGACAGCGTTTTGGCACGCGAACACGACAACTCCTCGCCGTGCCGCTGGCGATGGTGTTTTTGATTTGGTGCGGCGCTGAAATGTATGCCGCCGCCATTATCTTAGCGCCGCTGCTTGGCGCCACCAAATACGTCATGCTCGCTATCATCGCTACCGTCGTCGCGACTTATTCGTATCTGGGCGGTTTTGCCGCCGTGGTTTCAACCGATAAATTTCAATACTTCCTTGCGGCATTTTTTATCGCCACCATGGCCTTCTTCGGCGCCCAGGCGGTGCTGCAGCAAACCACCGTCACGAATTTTTGGGCGGGCTTGCCAACGCCTCCCAGAGCCAACGCCGCTGCGACTTCGCTTTTCACGCCCGGTCTGGCGCTCATTCTCATGACCATCGCTTCCTATCTGCCCGGCTGGCTCGTCGAAACCGATGTCTGGATTCGTTTGCAGGCCGCGCGTTCGGATACCAAAGCCCGGCAAGGCGTTGCCATCGCCGCGACCAACTCGTTCATTTTTGTCGGCTCGCTGCCAATGATCATCGGCCTCAGCGCGCTTTATCTTTATCCGCCGAGCAACGGCGTCATTCCACCGGAGCTCAAAGACGGCTCGACTATTTTTGTTAAACTCATGCAGGATTATTCGCCCGTCTGGTTGAATGTCTTTCTCGGCGTCGGCCTCGCCGCCGTTGCGATGTCCACAATCGATACCTGCGGCAACGTCGCGGCGCTTTCGACTTGCTACGACATCGTGACGCCCGCGCTGCGCCAACGCACACCGGAACAAATTTTGAAATTGGCGCGACGTATGTCCGTGTTGTCATTGGCCGCCGCTTTTTTTTACTCGCTATTCATCGAATCCCTGTGGGACATTTTTTATCTCTCGTCTGGCATTTTGACGACAACCATCTTTTTGCCGATGATCGCGATCTTTCTTCCCAACGTCAAAATGCAGCAAGTGCAAGCCGCCGTCATCACCGGTTTCGCCGGCACGCTGCTGTTTTATTTTCTCGAAAATCGCGGCCATCTGCAAACCTTCGAGCCGCCATGGCTCGCCAACACCGGACTGGGATATATTTTGTGGGGATTCATCGCGAGCCTGCTGGCGTTTGTTATTGCCGGCCAATTTCGTTTCGCCATTGCGCCAACTCGCTCCGCACCGGAAAGCCCTGATTGAATTTTTTTTAGCTTTTTTATCAGTTTATATTTTTGAGGTATTATGAACTGCTGCCTCGAAGGCACCAATGAATTTTTCAACACCCAGGCCCGCCGCCTCGAAAAATATTTCAAGAAAAAAGGCCTGCGCCAGGAGCAAAAATATCTCGTCGCCGGCATTCGCCAAAACGAGATAAAAAATGCCGAAATTCTCGAAATCGGCTGCGGCGTCGGCGGTCTGCATTTGAGCCTGCTCAAAGACGGCGCGGCAAATGCCACCGGTTTCGACCTCTCCGAAAAAATGATTGCCATCGCCCGCAAGCTCTCGCAAGAAATGGGTTTGCAAGATCGCGCGCAATATTGGCGCGGCGATTTCGTCACGATGCATGGCGAGGCGCCGGCGGCCGACATCACGGTTCTCGACAAGGTTATCTGCTGCTATGAAAACGCCCCGGCGTTAATCTCACGTTCAACCGCCAAAACGCGCCGCCTTTATGCCGTCAGCTATCCGCGCGAAAACCTTTTCGTAAAAATCATGTTTCGCAACGCCAAATATTTTCTTAAATTGTTTGGGCAGTCGTTTCATCCATATTATCACGAGCCCAGGCGCGTTCAGCAGTGGATTGCCGCCGCCGGTTTTGAGAAAATTTATGAGAAGGCAACCCTCGTTTGGCTTGTGCAAGTTTTTCAACGAAAGGAGGAAATCCCATCATGAAAACTTTCCGTTTCATTTTTATCCTGCTTGTTTGCTCGCTCGTTTCCACCTTTGCGCAGCAACCCAAAACAACGCCGCCATCTAAAACCGCAGCGAAAACCGAAACCAAAGACGAAGGTCCGTTTTCCGCAAAAACTTTCAACGGCCTCAAATTTCGCGCGATTGGACCGGCGATGACTTCGGGACGCATCGGCGATATTGCCGTGCATCCGCAAAATCACGGTATTTATTTTGTGGTGGCGTCATCAGGCGGCGTGTGGAAGACGATCAATTCCGGCACGACGTGGCAGCCGGTGTTCGATCAGCAAGGCTCATATTCCATCGGCGGCGTGACGATCGATCCGAACCAGCCGCTCGTCGTTTGGGTGGGCAGCGGCGAAAACAACAGTCAGCGCAGCGTTTCTTGTGGTGACGGCGTTTACAAATCGCTTGACGGCGGCAAGACCTGGAAGAATATGGGACTCAAAAATTCCGAGCATATTGGCAAGATCGTCGTCGATCCCCGCAACTCGAATGTCGTGTATGTCGCGGCGCAGGGGCCGTTGTGGAATGATGGCGGTGATCGCGGGCTTTATAAAACGACGGACGGCGGGCAGACGTGGAACCGCGTGCTACAGGTCAGCGATAAAACCGGCATCACTGATCTGGTTTATGATCCGCGTAATCCCGATGTCATGATCGTTGCGGCGTATCAGCGTCGTCGCCATGTTTGGACGCTGATCGACGGCGGGCCGGAATCTGGCATTTACAAAACCAACGATGCGGGCGCGACGTGGCGGCAAATCAAAAGCGGTCTGCCGGGCGAAGACCTCGGCCGCATCGGTCTGGCGCTTTCGCCGGCGAATCCGAATTTTGTTTATGCCATTGTCGAAGCGGCGAACGACTCGAGCGGCTTTTTTCGTTCCATCGATCTCGGCGAAAATTGGGAGAAGCGCAGCCGCTACGTGAGCGGCAGTCCGCAATATTATCAGGAGCTTGTTTGCGATCCGAAAGAAGTTGCCCGCGTTTATTCATTGGACACCTGGCTGCAAGTGACGGAAGATGGCGGCAAGACGTTTCGGCAAGTCGGCGAGAAATACAAGCACGTTGACAATCACGCGTTGTGGATCGATCCGAAAAATACGGATTATCTTTTGTCCGGCTGTGACGGCGGCGTTTACGAGAGCTTTGATCGCGGCGCGACCTGGCATTTCAAAGCGAATTTGCCGATCACGCAATTTTATCGCGTCAGCGTTGACGAGGCTTTTCCATTTTATAATATTTACGGCGGCACGCAGGATAATTTTTCGCTCGGCGGGCCGTCGCGCACGATTACGATGCACGGCATCACTAACTCCGATTGGTTTGTGACGCAGGGTGGCGACGGCTTCGAATCGCAAATCGATCCCAAAGATCCGAATATTTCTTACGCGCAATCGCAGCACGGTGGTTTGGTGCGTTTCGATAAAAAAAGCGGCGAGCGTGTTTATCTTCAGCCGCAGCCAGGCAAAGGCGAAGAGGGGCTGCGCTGGAATTGGGATTCGCCGTTGATCATCAGCCCGCATTTCAACACGCGCCTGTATTTCGCGGCGAACAAAATTTTTCGCAGCGATGATCGCGGCAACACGTGGCGGCCGATCAGCGCCGATCTCACGCGCCGTCTCGACCGCAATCAACTCAAAGTCATGGGCAAGGTTTGGCGCAACAATGCGGTGGCGAAGAATGCTTCGACTTCGTTTTATGGCAATATTGTTTCGCTCAGCGAATCGCCATTGCAAGAGAATTTGATTTATGCCGGCACGGACGATGGGTTGATTCAAGTCACAAACGATGGCGGCGCGACGTGGCAAAAATATGAAAAATTTCTCGGCGTGCCGGAGATGACGTACGTCAGCCGTCTCGAATCTTCGCAGCATGAGGCGAACACGGTTTATGCCGCATTCGACAATCACAAGAATGGCGATTACAGGCCGTATGTGTTGAAGAGCAAAGATCGCGGCAAAACCTGGGAATCGATTGCGGGTAATTTGCCGGAGCGCGGAACGGTATATTCGTTGGTTGAAGATCACGTGAAGCCCGATCTTTTGTTTGCCGGAACGGAGTTCGGAGTGTTCTTTACGATTGACGGCGGGAAAAAATGGGTTCAGCTCAAAGGCGGCATGCCGATCATTCAAGCGCGCGATCTGGCGATTCAAAAGCGTGAGAATGATCTGGCGGTGGCGACGTTTGGCCGCGGCTTTTATATTCTCGATGATTATTCAGCGTTGCGGCAAATCACGTCGGCGTTGTTGGAAGGAGAGGCGAATTTTTTTCCAGTGAAAAAAACCTGGATGTACATTGAAAGCTCGCCGCTCGGTTTGCGCGGCAAAGCGTTTCAGGGCGATTCGTATTTCACCGCGCCGAATCCGGCTTTTGGCGCCGTGTTCACGTATTATCTCAAAGACGAATTGAAAACGCGCAAGCAAAAGCGGCAGGAGAGTGAGAAGAAAACTGAAGAGCAAGGCGGCGTTCCGCCATATCCGAAGTGGGATGAATTGCGTGCTGAAGAACGTGAAGAAAAGCCCGCGATTCTTCTTACCATCAAAGATGCAGAAGGTAATGCCGTGCGGCGTTTGAACGGCGGCACCTCCGCCGGGATGCAGCGCGTCGTGTGGGATTTGCGTTTTCCCGCTTCGAATCCCACCAGTCTCGAACCGCCGCCGGACAATCCGTTTGCCGATCCGCCGCTGGGGCCGATGGTCGTGCCGGGAAATTATACGGTGACATTGTCCAAACGCGTTGACGTCGTTGAGACACAACTCGGCGCGCCGCAAACATTTGAAACCGTGCCGTTGGGAATTGCGTCGCTGCCGGCAGAAAATCTAGCCGAATTGCTCGCGTTTCAACGCAAGACGGCGAGATTGCAACGCGCGGTGCTGGGCGCAGCACAAACCGCTTCGGAAACGCAAAGACGTTTCGATTTCATCAAACGCGCGCTGCAAAATACCCCGGAAGCTGATCCGGCGCTGATGGCGGAAGTTCGCATGCTCGAAACGCGCTTGCAAGATTTGCAAATCAAACTTTCCGGCGACCGCTTGATTCAAAGATATAATGATCCGACGCCGCCGGCAATCATCGACCGCGTGCAGGATATTGTCGGCGGACATTGGACTTCAACTTCGGTGGCCACGCGAACATTTCAAGACGGCTATCAAATCGCTGCCGAGGAATTTTCCGCTGTGCTGGAAAATCTGCGCGCGCTGATCGAAGTCGATCTCGCCAAACTTGAGACGAAATTGGAGCAAATCGGCGCACCGTGGACGCCGGGGAGAGTGCCGAGATGGAGCCGGGAGTGAGGTAGAAGCTACTAAGAATACAATGATTCGCCGGCCCGATAGTTGGCCTTAGTATCTTGTTTTGTTACTTTCTATTGTTGCTGCGATGCCACCGGCTCGAGTTTCACCAGCAATTGCAGCATGCTTTGGCCGCGCAGTTCTCTGGCGTCAATCACTTTCATCACTTCCTGATGGCCGGCGCGCGAGATTTGCACGACGTGATTTTGACCGGCGGTCACGGTCACTTTGAGTGGTGATTGGCCCAGGTAACGATCATCAACGGTAATATCAGCGCCGGAAGGCGTGGTGTTAATTTGCAAGGTCAAGGTATTTCCGGCTGATGAGGGAAGTTCTGGCGCGGGTCGAGTTGACTCGATAATGAGTTCCGGTTGCGTCATGACAGGTGGAGGCGGTGCGGCCGGTGGCTTGCCGGTGACTTCTTCAATAAGCGGCGCCGGCACGGCTTCGACAACCGGCGGTCGAGGTTGAAACGCAGACCGAGCCTGAACGCGCTGGATAACTACGGGCGCCGCACTGGCGACCTCGTTGAGCGCTTCGTATTGCAGGCGAAATTGCGCGTTTTTCTGCACCGGCCGGCCTTTGTAATCTTTGTCCAATCGACAAATCAGCACGGTGCGCTGATCCGGCAAAACTTTGACCGGCTCGTCCGGTTTAATATCGAAAACTTGTTCGCGCCAGTAACCAACCGCATGATATTCCGCGCGCACATCATATACGCCGTGCTGCAAGCGCAAAGGATACGTATATTTTGCCGACATGTTAGTCAACTTTTCAATCGGCGCGACTTCACGGCCGTTGACGTAAAGCACGACGAAATTACTGTAACTTTTTCCGGCGTCGGCGACGTTTTCTATTTTAATCAATAAATTTTCCGGAAGCTCTCGTTGTTCGCGTTCCGGCAATTGTTCTTTGGGTTTTAACTCGCTGTAGGCGCGATCCGTGGTCAGCTTTCCTCCTGCTCCGCAAGCCGCCAGTCCGGCAGCCAGAAACAGCGTTCCAGCCCTGGCAATCAGGCGAGGCCAACAGTAGCGATTAAGCGATGGCATAGTATCCTCCGATGATCTTATTGGGTTTGAAGTGCGCGTGTAAGCGGCAGCATGTCAGCAAAAAATTTAACTCCGCCGGCGGCAAAAAGTTCAACACTTTCAATTTATAAATTGAAATGGAAAAAGCAAGAAAATAAAACTTGATGCTGGATGCTTGTTGCTGGTTGCTCTGCAACGAGCCAAAGCTTTCGATGTCTATTATCATGAACAATTTCTTCATTTGAGGAGGAAGATGAAATGAAAAATAACCAGCGCCGCTTGCATTTTTTTCTTGTTGCGGTTTTAGGCTATTTGTCGATGGCGCAGGATCGTCCGGCAACGAAACCGGAACTGACGGTAAGTTGGATCATGCGCGATCCGAAATGGATGGGCAACCTGCCCGGCGATCCGTATTGGTCGGAAGACGGCAAAAAGATTTATTTCGTATGGAATCCCACCAACACGGATGCCGACTCGCTGTATCAAGTCTCACGGCGCGGCGGCCAACCGGCAAAAGTGCCAACAGCGGAACGGCAACAACTTCCGAGTCGTTTCGGGCAATACACGCGCGATTACGGCAAAAAAGTTTACGAGCGCGACGGCGATATTTTCCTGCTTGACATTAAAACCAATCGCCTCACGCCAATCACCAACACGGTCGAAGCGGAGAATCAGCCGCAATTTTCATTTTCCGAAAAGCAAGTGTTGTTCATGCGCGATAACAATCTTTTTTCCTGGGACACGGCCACGGGCGCAACGACGCAACACACCGATTTTCGCAAAGGCGAGAGGCCAAAAGAAAATAAACCCAATACCGATCAGCAAAAATATCTGGCGCAGGAAGAATTGCGTTTGATCGCGGTTTTGAAAGAGCGCAAAGAAAAAGCCGGCAAAGCCAAAAAGCAGAGAGAGAAATTAGAGCCGAAACGCCCGAAGAAAATTTATATCGGCGAAAAAGACATTCAACAAATCCGGGTTTCGCCGGATGAAAAATTTGTGACGTTTATGCTCTCACAAAAAGCGAAGGAGCCGCGCACCGCCATTGTTCCAAATTATATCACCGAGTCGGCTTTCGCCGAGGATATCAACACCCGCCTCAAAGTCGGCGAGCCGCAAACGGCTTACGAGTTTGGCTATTGGGATCTGGCGGCCGACACGGTGCTTTATATCAAACCGGATAGTTTGCCGGGCATCACCGAGAACCCGGCGTTTACAGTTGCTCTAACAAAAAAGGATACTTCCCAAACAACAAAAGACAAGAAATCAAAATGGCGTGAAGTCATTTGGAACGGGCCATTTTGGAGCGACGACGGCAAGAATGCTTTCGTCGTCGTGAACGCGCTGGATAACAAGGACCGCTGGATTGCGAAACTCGATCTGCCTTCCGGCAAATTAATCGGCCTGGATCATCAACACGACGAGGCCTGGATCGGCGGCCCGAGCATCAGCTGGCTAAATGCGGGTGTGTTTGGCTGGATGCCGGATCATCAGCGCGTGTGGTTTTGCTCGGAAGCGAGCGGCTATTCTCATCTTTACACCGTTGATATTAACACACGACAAAAGCAGACGCTCACCAGCGGCAAGTTTGAGATTGAAAATCCTTTCATTTCGCGTGACAGGAAAAAATGGTATTTCATCAGCAATGAAGCGCATTCCGGCGAGAAACATTTTTATTCGATGCCGATTGCCGGCGGCATGCGCACCAGACTGACTTCACTGGAAGGCAACAACGAGGCGTCGCTCTCGCCGGATGAAACCATGTTGGCCGTTCGTTATTCGTCTTCAAATGTGCCGTGGGAAATTTATTTGCAGGAAAATAAATCCGGTGCCAAACCGCAGCGCGTTACTTTTTCAACGACGGAGGAATTTAAAAGCTATCCGTGGCGCGTGCCGGAGCTGATGACTTACATGGCACGAGACGGCACGCCAGTGTATGCGCGATTATACCATCCAGCAAAGCCCAACGGCGCCGGCGTGATTTTCGTGCATGGCGCCGGTTATTTGCAGAATGCGCATAAGTGGTGGTCGTATTATTTTCGCGAGTTCATGTTTCACCATCTGCTCGTCGATCGCGGCTACACGGTGCTCGATTCGGATTATCGCGCCAGCGCCGGTTATGGCCGCGATTGGCGCACGGCGATTTATCGTCACATGGGCGGCAAAGATTTGGAAGACGTTGTCGATGGCGCAAAATTTCTCGTTGAAAAATGCGGCGTCGAGGCCAAACGCGTTGGGGTTTATGGCGGCAGTTATGGCGGCTTCATCGCGTTGATGGCGATGTTCACAACGCCGGAGGTCTTTGCTGCCGGCGCAGCATTGCGACCCGTAACGGATTGGGCGCATTACAATCATGGTTACACTTCGAACATTCTTAATATCCCTCCGGCTGATACGCTGGCCTATCGCCGCAGCTCGCCGATTTATTTTGCCGAAGGCTTGAAAGGCGCGCTGCTGATCTGTCACGGCATGGTCGATGTCAACGTGCATTTTCAAGACACGGTGCGCTTGACGCAGCGATTGATCGAATTGGGAAAAAACAATTGGGAAGTGGCGATGTATCCGATGGAAGATCACGGCTTCCGTGAGGCGAGCTCGTGGACGGATGAATACAAGAGGATTTTAAAATTGTTTGAAGAGAATTTGAAGTAGAACACGGATGACTTCACGGATCGGATGGATTTTCGCGGATAAAAATTTTTAAAATGAATCCGTGCTAATTCATCATCCGCGTAATCCGTGTTCAAAAAAGATCGGGAATACTGGTGAAAGCAATGCGCGTCGGCGCGGCATGTTTGACTTGATGAATGCCGCCGAAATAAACCTTGTCCGTGCCGAATTTCGTGTTAATGGCGTCCATGGCGTGCATAAGCCTGGCGCGTTTCGGATCTTCAAACAGCGAGAGATTGTGCAAATGCGCCGGAACGAGATCGAACAACGTCGTGCCGACGCCGAGCGGCTTTCCCGCCGGACGTCGTTGCCATAAAATTTGCAACGCTTCGAGCATCGTCAAAGTATCCTGGCATTCGACCATCGTCGTTTTTGCCGACCAACTCTGCTCCTGAACAAATCTCAATGAAAGCAGCAGGCCGCCGGCGTAGTAATTCATTTTGCGCAAACGCCTCGCGGCTTTTTGCACCAGTTTTTGTGCGACGGCGTAAGCATTTTCCGCGGTTCGCAAATCGGGAGGCAATATATGAGAATGGCCAACGGTTCCTTTTTGTGTCGGTGGATCGACAATGTCATCGCCGCGCAGCCAATGCCAAAATCTCTCGCCGACGATTCCTCCCCAAATTTTTTTCAAATGCGCTTTCGGCAGCGCGCAAAGCTGCTCAACCGTTTGAATGCCATGCAGGAGCAGACGTTTGTGCATCTGCGCGCCGATGCCGGGAAAATCATTTAATTGGAGCGAATATAAAATCTGCGGCAAATCCGCGGGGCGAATCGCCACCAGGCCGTCCGGCTTTTGCAGATCGCTCGCCACTTTGGCCAAAAAACGATTCGGCGCCAGTCCAATCGAGCAGCGCAATGTCTTCCCAACTTTTTCGCGAATCGCTTGCTTGATATTTTTTGCAATACGGGTGGCTTTGTCGATAGCTCTCTCGCTTCCTATCAATCGACAGGCCATTTCATCAATCGACATCACGACGGCGACCGGCAGGCAAGATTCAACGGCCTCTACGATGGCGTGATGATATTCGACATAAAGCTGATGCCGGGCTTCGATGAGCCGAATTTCCGGACAAAGTTTTTTTGCTGCAGAAACCATCGTGCCGGTTTTGACGCCAAAGGCTTTGGCTTCATAACTGGCGGCAATGCAACAAGTGGAATCCGTCATCACCGGCACAACCGCAACAGGCTTGTCGCGCAATTCGGGGCGCAGCTCCTGCTCGATTGAAGCAAAGTAGGAATTCAAATCGAGAAAGAGCCAATGGAAAGATTTTTCATTTTTAATACTTATGTTCATAAATCAATCCGCGCAATGAGACTCCACTCATTTGAAAACAACCTGCGCCGTCTGGTCCTCCACATAAATCACTTCGTGCCCATCGATCCATTTGCCATTTTGCAGATATTGAGATTTGCCGTGCATCTTGCCATCCATCGTGATTTCGTAAGTGCCTTTGACTTCGGTGATGCCATTTTGATTGCCGGTCACATATTCATGGCTGATGAACTTGCCGTTCTCGAATTTTATCGTGCCGTTAGTATAAAATCCCGCAGTCGTGAAATAGTAAAACACCAGACTTTTCTGTTTCGCCTCCCAGACAATGATAGATTCACCGCCATACTCGCCGTTATTGACCGAATGCAAAACGCGAACCGCCTGACCGTTGAGCGCCCGTTCCCACCGCGCCGCGTCGAAGACCGGTTTTTCTTTCGTTGAGTTTTTGAACTCGCCTTTCCAGGTTTTGCCGATGAACGGTTTCAAGTCTTTCAGATTTTCGGCTAAATCGTTTTGCGCGTTAACCCAACCGGCTAAACTTAAAATGAAAAGAGTGATGATCGATTTTTCTGCTTTCTTCATAAAACAATCTCGCTGGTTTCTGGATGATTTGTTAAGTGAATTGACCGGTCGCTGCCAGTGACCGGCCAATAAATTTTCGAGTTCGTTTTTTTAAAACTTAACTCACCATCGCTGGCTTAGATTCTTTACCGTATTTCTGCGTGGCGTAACCAAGAATGATGCCGACGATGGTGCCCGGCAACATGATTTCGAGCCAGTAATGATTGCCGCTCGGCATCGGTTGTAAAGCCACAAGTAATGCCAAAAATAAGCCGA
>Ga0247727_10012939_pt1 | contig 14184 bp, 9 predicted proteins | sample WisWelCaveWW1625_FD_202498 | JGI IMG/M metagenome (GOLD analysis project Ga0247727, IMG submission 202498) | Biofilm microbial communities from Wishing Well Cave, Virginia, United States - WW16-25 | ecosystem: Environmental > Aquatic > Deep subsurface > Groundwater > Cave microbial mat | place... | reverse complement strand
TGAGTTTCCGCGTTATGCAAGCTTTGCACAATCTTTTCCCAATACGATTCCGTATTCGGAAGCCATCGGCTTCATTGCTAATTTAAAAGACGAGAAAGATATTGATTATGTCTTTTATGTCACGGCGTATGAAGTGGCGCACCAGTGGTGGGCGCATCAAGTGATCAGCGGCGACGTTCGGGGCGCCACCGTCATGGTCGAGACGATGGCGCAATACTCCGCGCTGATGGTGATGGAGAAGGAATATGGCAAGAATAAAATGAAAAAATTTCTGAAATATGAGTTGGACAATTATCTGCAGAACCGCGGCGACGAGCGCATCAAGGAATTGCCTCTCATTTTCAACGAAAATCAGGGCTACATTCATTATCGCAAAGGCAGCGTGATTATGTATGCGCTGCGTGATTATATCGGCGAAGAGGTGCTGAATGCCGCTCTGCGAAAGTACATCAAGGCCGTCGCTTATCAAGAGCCGCCTTACACCAACTCGCTGGAGTTTTTGAATTACCTTCGACAAGCGACGCCGGATTCCTTGCAATATATTTTGGCCGACATGTTTGAAACCATTACGCTCTATGGAAACCAAACGACGCAGGCAAGCTACACACCAACCCCGGATGGCAAGTATAAAGTGGCGCTGACCATTAAAGCGAAAAAATTGCGCGCGGATAGTCTCGGCGTCGAGAGCGAGATTTCTATTGATGATTGGATTGACATTGGCGTTCTCGGCAAAGACGGCAAGGAGTTGTATCTCAAAAAGCACAGAATTGCTCAACCCGAAATGATGTTCGAATTGCTGGTGGACGAGCAGCCGGTCGAGGCCGGCATCGATCCGTATGTGAAGCTGATCGACCGCAATCCGGATGATAATATGCAGAAGGTTGAGAAAAGGTGAGTTGAAATTACCAAAAAGTCAAACCCGGCTCCTTGCTTTCATTCAATTGACGCCATTCGGCCTCTTGCATTTTTGAAATTGTGCGGTCTTTGACAAAAATGCGAGAGGCCGAATCCCGCCGGCAACAAAATTGGGATTGTTTTTCTTCGCGTTGCCCCCCGGCTGGTGTTTTATTTCTACGCATTCCCCACCCATGAACGTATATAACTAATGTTAAAAAGCGATTACCTCTCATCGCGGCAAAGCCCGGCGCGAAGGCTTTGGAAAAACGAATCAGGTGTTCCGCCATAATACAGGGTTTGTCTCATGGAACGGCGCGCTTTGTTGGCGCTCCTTTTTTATATAACATTGACGGATTCCTCGATTATCCGGCCGTTGTCCCGTATGGAGTTTTGCCGTCAGCTCGGGCCGCCGGCTGCATATGTTCGGGGCACGGAGCTTGCTAAAGAATTTTAAGTTTGTGATCGACCGGTAAATTTAAATTTTTACAAACATACAACATAATTTAAGATTTTAATTCAGGTGGCGCGTTGCGGCAGGAGAGGTTGACTCTTGCCGGGGAAGTGAGCGAGTGGCCTTAAATGAAAGTGCGATGAAAAAGGAGCTTGCAGAAGCGCTCGACTCCCGCCCGGTCGCGGTGAGCCCGAATCCACAAGTTTTGCGCAACGGCTTTTCGGCCAACGCCGCGCCGGCCTATCCGGCGGAGGAACGCCACGGCATCGGGAATGGCTTTTCGCGCGAAGCCGCATTGCAGCGTTATCATTTTGCGATCAAACCGGCGATGAAGCAGTTGCCAGCTGCGTCGCCTTCGCCAGCGCTGTCCGGGAATGAGAAAAGCGCAAACGTGTTGGGAACGCCCTGGCAGAGATTCAAAGGGGAATGGCTGATCGCGCCGTTTTTTTTGTTCAGCTCGCTGGCGATTATTTTAGCGGTGCCGGAGAAACTGGTCAAAAAAATTATGGCGCCTTTCACCGACGCGAATTTCTGGGATCAGTTTGGCAAACGGACGCTGGACTTTGGGGGCGCCATCGCCGGTTTTATTTTCGCCGCGATTTTTTTTATCGTGATGCCGATTCTGATTAAGCTGGACTCGCGCGGGCCGGTTTTTTACGGCCAACAGCGCGCGGGACTCAATCATCGGAAGCGGGATCGCCGGCAGGTCAATATCGCCGTGGCGCATGATCGTCGCGTTGGCGAGCGCCGCCAGCAGGATTTGTATGGCCGGCCGTTTACGGTTTATAAATTTCGCACGATGAAGGTTGATGCGGAAAAGCAGAGCGGCGCGGTGTGGGCGCAAAAAAATGATCCTCGCGTCACCCGCATGGGCCGCATTCTGCGTTTTATTCATGTGGATGAAATCCCGCAGTTTTTCAACGTGCTCTGCGGCGAAATGAGTTTAGTCGGGCCGCGTCCGGAAAGGCCGCAAATTATGACGAAGTTGATTGATGATATTCCGCGCTTTCCGGAGCGCCTGCAGGTAAAGCCCGGCATTACCGGCATCGCCCAAATTTATTGCGGCTATGATGAAACGATCGATGATGCGCGCGAAAAGTTGCGCTATGATTTGCTGTATGTAAAAAATTCAACGTTCAAATATGATGTGCAGATTATGCTGAAAACGTTGTGGATGATCGTCAATGGCCGCGAAGTGATCAAATTCTGAATCGGCCGTTTCATCGCGCGATGCAGACAAGGAGTTCGTGATGTTGCCTCACCTTTGGTTGTGCTGCGAGGGCGAACGAAAGAGCAAAATATTTAAAAGTTTTTTTTATAGATTTTCCAGGCGTTTGACCGCGGTATCGTTGCGCCAGGTTGCGAGTGGTTTAATTGTTTGTCTTCTCGTTGTTAGTCACCGGTTGGCGGCGCAAACGGCTGAACCGGTGTCGGATTACCCGCGGGCGGCGGAGGCCAGAACGGAAGCGCGGATTCAAATTTTGACCCGCCCGACGGCAGCGACCGTTTGGTTGGACGGCGAGTATTCGATGACCGGCCACACCCCTTACACCATCACGCATTTTCTGCGTGGCCGGTATCGCATTCACGCCGCCAAATTGGGTTATGAAGATAACGACAAGGATTATTTTTTTAACGGCCAGGGCGATGACAAACTCACGATCAAGCTTTCTCCCAAAACGCGTTTTAAAGCGTTGTGGAAATCGGCATATTTGCCGGGATCGGGGCAGATTTACAGCGACCACCGGGCACAGGGCGTCGTCATCGGGTTGATGCAATTCAGTGCTGCCGGCGTTTTGCTGTATCGCCAGATAAAATATAATGACGCCTTAAATGGCTATAATACGGCTTTAAAAAATTTTCAAGCCAGTCAGAAAACTCAGGACGGACAGGCGGATTTGATTGCGCAGGTGGTGGCCCGCAAGGCCGTTCTCGATGATACCTACGAGCTGCGGAAACGCTGGCTTACGGTTACCGGTTTGATTTATGCCTATAATTTACTCGACGCCCTGATTTTTTTTCCAACTTATCATCATGGTGATGCGGAAGTGAAGATTTCGCTCGAGCCGCAGGGGCGTGAGCGAAATCCGGCGATTGGCTTAAATGTGAAAGCAACTTTTTGATAAAATGGTGGTAGCAATGCGCCCAAAAAATTTAATCCAACAGCTTGCATGCGCCGCCGCGTTGGCGTGCATGTGTTTGGCCGTCGGCAGTTGCAGTAAAAAACCGACCGATCCAGTTTTTCCCAAAGACAACCAGTTTCCGCCGCAGCCGCGCGATCTCGCCGTGTCGGTGGATGATCAGCAGGCGACACTGATTTGGGAAATTGACAACTCGATGGCGGTTAAGTTTTATCGGATCTACCGCCGCGACACGGCCACCACGACGTTTGCGGTGATCGACACCTCGCTGGATCGAATCCATATCGACCGCACCGTGAAAAATGAGACCCAGTATTTTTATCAAGTCAGCGCGGTGAACAACAGCGGTTTTGAAAGCAAGCGCTCGGCCAGCATTGTGGCAACACCATTTTCGCTGGCGGCGTTGATTATTTCCACCGGCGCGGATTATACTTCGCAACGGGAGGTGCAGCTCAAGCTCTCGGCGCCGGCGCGCACGGCGTTGATGAAATTGAGCAATGACGTGCTTTTCACCAACGCGTCGTGGCAACGTTTTGAATCGACGGTATCCTGGATTTTGTCGTTTGGCGACGGGGTGAAAACGGTTTATGCAAAATTTCGCGACGCGGATGGCAGAGAAAATCCGCAGGTCGTCAAAGACTCGATTATTCTCGATACGACGGCGTTGATTTCCGAATTAACGGAGGATACGCGCGGGCAAATCAAAAAAGCGGGCGAGGCCATTCACTTGCGGCTCGTTGCCGGCGAGATTGGCGGCCGCGCGACGGTGAATATTTTTTCCGGGCCGCAAAATATTTTGCTGTTTGATGACGGCACGCAGGGCGATCAAGCCGCCAACAACGGCATCTACGAAGTCAACTTTGTGATACCGCAGGATACGCAGGTTTTGCAGGGCAAAGTGCGCGGCAATTTTGTGGACCGCGTCGGCAATATTGCGGCGACGGCGTCGGCGGCGACGCAAATCACCATTCAAAAACCGCCGGACGCCGTGACGATGTTTCAACCGGTACCGGTCGGTTCGCAACAAAATGCGCTGCGCCTGGCGTGGTCGGTCTCCAAAGATACGTTTGATTTTGCGAATTATTCGATCTACCGCAGCGCGACGCCGAATTTCGATCCATTTAAGCTGTCGCCGATTGATCGCATTACGCTCAGGGACATCACGACGTATACCGATTTGAGTTTGCAAGCGGGCGTGACGTATTATTATCGTCTGGTGATTTTTGATTTGGCCGGATTGACCAGCGCCTCGAGCAACGAAGTCGGCGGCCGCACCACGGCAAACTTGCCGCCGAGCGCGGTGATTATGAACACGCCGCTGCTGGTTGGCGACGGCTCCAGCCAGGTGCAACTGACGTGGTCGCGCAGCACGGATAATGATTTCGCGAGTTACCGGATTTATCGCTCCAACACCGCCGTGGTCGATTCGCTCAGTATTCTGGTGACCGCGCTAACGAATCAAAATACGCTCGAATATATTGATAAAAGTTTAAGGGCGGCGACAAAATATTTTTATCGCATTTATGTTTATGATCAAGCGGGCAACACCACCGGCAGCAACAGCAGCAGCGTGACGACGGCGCCCAATTTACCTCCGACCCCGGTGACGCTCGCTTTGCCTGCGGCGCCGGACACGGCGGCGTTAAGTCTCTCATGGTCGCAGAATAACGATGCGGATTTCGCGTCGTATCGCGTCTTTCGCGCCAAGGCCGGCGATCCGCCGATTGATCCGGCGCGCCAGCAGCCGATCGCGATTATCAACAGCAATCCGGCGAATACGAATTATATTGATCGCGGTCTCGGGCGCAACAAAATCTATACGTACCAGATTTTCGTGTATGATAACGGCGGCCTTTATTCACCCAGCAATTTGGTGCAAGGCACGACGCGATAGATTTTTCATGGAGTGCAAGCATGCGTGTTAACGAGTTTATTTTTTTGCTGAGCTTTTTAGGAACACTGGGATGGTTTCATGCGGCGTCGGCGCAGGAATATATTCTTGAACCCGGCGACGTGGTCGCGATTTCATTCTGGCAAGTGCCCGATTTGAACGTGCCGGCAGCGCGTATCGATACCGAGGGAAAAATAAATATTCCGCTCGCCGGGCGGATTAATGCCGCGGGTTTAACGATTTCGCAGCTTAGCAGTAAAGTTGTGGAGCGGATTTCAATTTACAATAAAGCGATCACCCAGGCCGCGGTGACCGTCACCGAATATGACAGCAAAAAGATTTTTGTCACCGGCGCGGTGGGCACGCCGGGAAAGTATAGTTTTGAGAAAATGCCAACGCTCTGGGAGGCGATTCTCGAAGCCGGCGGGCCGTTACCGGCGGCGTTGCTGAACAATGTGCAATTGATTCGGGGCGGCAAAGAGAGCGGAAAAATTATTTCCGTGGATTTGTCGGCCGCGTTTGAGCGTAATGATATGCGGGGCTTGCCGGTGTTGCTGGCGGGCGACAATGTTTATGTGCTCTCCAGTCAACCTTCCGGCGCCGGCTCGCCGGGCGGAACTTTTGGCGATGCGCCGGCAGCAAGCGGCATTGGCGGCATGTTTGCAAATTCGAAAGCAGTTTACGTGTTTGGCCACGTGGTCGCGCCCGGGGTTTATCAAATTGATAAAGACGTCGATGTTTTGCAGATGATCGTGCGCGCCGGCGGACCGGCCTATCCGAATCGGTTTAATACCAACGGGCCGATTACCGAACCGGATTTGGCGCACGTGAAAATAATTTCGCGCGGCTTCGATGCGCCCGTCGTTTATTCGGTGAATGTGGAAAAATACACCAACACCGCGGCGCCCGTGCCGTTGTTGCTCAAACCGGGCGATACGGTTTACATTCCCGGCAAGCAAAGCTTCCGGCGGTTTATTTTAATCTCTTCGGCCACCGAAGTCATTCAAGCCTCGGTCGCGGTGATAACTTCATACCTGTTATTGAGCCAATTGTTTGGCCAGGGAAAATAAGTATGACGCAAGGCGGAAAAATCGATCTGCGGCGTTTGCTGCAAATTGGCCGGCGGTGGAAATGGCTGGTGATCCTGCCGCCGTTGCTGGCGCTGGCGGGCGCTTATGTTTATGTCATCACCACGCCGCCGCAATATACGGCGATGACGACGATTATGCTCGGCACGAATCAATCGATCCTGCCGGATATTCAAAGTGTGATGGCCGGCACGGAAGGGAAGAGCAAGCGCAAAATTATCGAGCTCGGCGAAAATATCCGGCAGCAATTGCTGGCGGAAACGACATTGAATAAAGTTCTTGAACGCACCGGACTCAAGCCAACGCCAAGCATTGTTGAACGCGCCAAAGAACTCACGAGCGAACAACCGGGCGCCAACGAGCAGGAATTGATTCACGATTTGCAGAAAGAATGGTTGGGGCAAAAAGTGCTGACGGCACTGTCGTTTCCGAAGCGCGGCGATTACATTCAATTGACGCTGACGCATACGAATCCGGACGTGGCGTATAGGCTGACGAAAAACCTGGCGGAAGTTTTTATTGAAGAATCATTGTTGGCCGAAAGCGTCGGGCCGCGCGGCACGTATGAATTTGCCAGCAAGCAGCTTCAAGAAAATCGCGAGAAGTTGGAAGTCGCGCGCGCGCGGTTGCGGGATTTTAGCACCGGTATGGTGTTGTCGCAAACGCGGGTTTCCGAGGTGAATCTGCAGAATGAACCACAGCTCGCCGCACAGGTTAAATCGCTCGACGTGGAGGTTTCCGAGAAACGCAATCAACTGCAAACGGTTGAAAGCCAGCTCGGCGCTTTGCGGGATCGCCTCACGATGCAGTTCTCCGGCCCGGCGGCCGGCTTGCGCGCACGGATGCTGGAGAAAAAATCCAATGTGGCGCAGTTGATGGTGCAGACCGACTGGCGCGATCCACAGGTGCTCAAGCTCAATCAAGAAGTGGCGGCGCTGCGCGATGAGCTGCAGCAGGAACTACACGCGACCGGCGCGGCGGATAACGGCAACGGTTATTCGTCGCGCGATCTGGAGTTGGCGGTGCAACGGCAAATGACGCTCATTGATCTGGAATTATTGAATCGCGAGAAAGCGGTTTTGGACGGGCTTTTGCAAAACTACAAACAGAGTTTGACGCAACGGCCTTCGCAAAATCTGGAGCTGGCGCAACTTCAGGTCGAGGCCAGCAAATTGGAAGAAACGGTCAAGCGGTTTGAGGATCAGGTGCAAAGCACGGAATGGAGCGATGATTTGCGCCGCAGCGATGCGGCGGTGCGTTATAATATCACCGATCCCGCCAAGCGCCCGATCACCCCGAATACTTCCGATCAACCCAAAATTTTAATTATGACTTTTTTCGGCGGCCTGGGTTTTGGCATCGGCCTGGTTTATTTAATCGAATTTTTTGATCATTCTTTTAAAACCGTCGAAGATGTGGAACAGGTTCTTGGGCTGACCGTGCTGGGAACCGTGCCCCGCATTGATTTTGCGGAAATGAGCCGCGCCAAACGCTAGTGACAAACTTATCAACCCAAAGAGGATATCTTGGTCATGCCGCGACATCTGGTTGACGCCGTTGAAGTCACCGAAAGTCAAATTCACCTCATCCGTTTAAAAGGCATCTTCGACGCCTCGACGGTGAATGAATTTGAAAAAGTGGTGAGCTATCTGCTGACCAGAAATTTTTTCTGTATGGTCGTCGACCTGAGCGCCGTCGAATTTATTTCTTCGGCAGGCTGGGGCGCGTTTACGGCGGAATTGCGCCGGGTGCGCGAAAATAACGGCGATATCAAGCTCGCGGGAATGAGCGCGGACCTGTTTGACGTTTTTCTGTTGCTGGAGCTGGATCGTTTTATTAATGCATATGAAACCGCGGACGAAGCGATCATGGCGTTTTTACAACCCCCACCGGAGCTGATCGCGGCAGAGTCGATGGAAGTGCCCGCGTCGTTTGGGGCGCCAACGGCTAAAGAGGCAATCGCGATCGCAGCGCCGGCAGTTTACGATACGGCCGCGCCCGCGTTGCGGCCGGCAACGAACGAAGACTATCGTGAAAGATACGGTAGAAACAATGAGGTTTATGTGCCGGAACCGCTGCCGGCGGCGGTTCCGGCACATGGCGATGATTATTGGGCGCCGCGACAAAATTTTAACTCGGATGATACGCTGGAGATTGATCGTGAGCAACGCCGGCTGGGCAGCGACAGAGAGAGGCGCGAACGGTTGTTGACCAGCGGCCGGGCAACGATTGAATATGCCAATGTTCCAAGAATTTTACCGCTACCGGCGGTGGCCACCCCGGCGGAAAATCAAAATCATGCCGACGCTGCTGCATCTACAACCCCGCCATATGATATAAATGATACCGGCGGTGAAGCTGAAAGCGATTTTTACGAACAGGAGGCGGCGCTTGCCGAACATGACGAGCCGATTGCTGCAGCGCAGGCGATGGACTTATTTGCTTTGTCCACTTTGCCTGCTTTCGCCGGCCCTGAGCCACGGGCTAAGAAAACCTATGAAAATCGTGGATCTGTGAAGTCGCCCCGCCAGCCTGAACGGGACGTTGCCAACCCGCGACCGCGAAAATTTTCCTGGCAAGAAGCGGAAGCGTTTTCGGAATTGAGTTTGGATTTGGAGAGCCATTTGCAGGCGCATGGTCGCTACGAAGAAGCCGAAGAAGATTTTAACGCGTTTGAGGAACTTCACGACGACACGTCAAGCCCCTCGCCGGCGCGCTCCGATCCCCACGCCGAGACGCAACAATTTAATACGATTGTTTTTTCTTCCGACGAGGCGCTGGCGGAAAACAGTGTCGAAGACGATACGAATTTTATTGCGCCTTATACCGCCATGGCTGATTTGGAACCGGCGCGCGCGGCGAGCCCTTCAGTTTTTAGTAACGATCATGCAGATTTTAATAATGACAATGCCGACGAGTTGATGGAGGCGCCGCGGTTCAACAATTATGCGACAACATTCCAATTGCGCCCGAAGGTGACCGACCAGCGCATGACGCCGGGACATGACGACGACTTTGAGACCCAGGATATTCGTGATCCGTGGATTCTCGAAGAAATTGACACCTTGCCGGAAGAATATGAAATGGATGACGCTGGCGCCGTGTATGCTGACCGGCCGATTGCGACCGAAGAATTTTTGGCATATGATTTTGAGAACGAAACCGCAATGCCGCCGGCGTCGACCTGGGTTTCGGAGGATACGCCGAAGTATGAAGACGCACCTTTAACCGTTGCCGAAGAAAATGAAGTATCGGCAGCACCGGATGGCGAAATGAATGGCGCCGCGCCAGATGAAACGAGTGCGAGGCCGGATTTAGAAATGTCTGATAACCTCGTCGATGCGGCCATAACGAATGCTGCTATCGATCCGGCAGATACTGCCGATCCCGCTGCTGATGAAGAAAATATTAACGAGGTTTTGGTTCTGCCGGAAGCGCGCAAATTGAACCTGGAGGCCGAAGCCTTGCCCGCTGTCACGAACGGGGCCGAGACGCCGAAGATTCCGATGAGCGGCGACCTGGTGGAAATGATCCGCAGTATTATTGCAGCGTACCCGCATTACGGGCCGACGATGATTTGCAAATTTTTAGAAGAGCGTGTGGAACCGCCGGTCTATCTCAGCCGCTCGACGATTTATCGTTATCTGCGCGAGGCGAACCTGAGCACCCGCCAGCAACGGCTTGAATACGCCGGAGAAGAGTTCCGGCTTGCCGACGAGGCGGCGCCTGGCGCGTAACGGTTTGGCGAGATAAGGAAGTTTTGCGTGATCGTCTCCCATGCGATCACCGGTCAACTAAGGGATTCACTTAATTATTGAACAGGTTTTTTCTATGGGCGATTTTGTTTTCAATGACGTCGTTCGTTCCAAAAAAGGCGAGTATTTTCTTAAAACCGCTAACAGCAACTATGAAAATCAGATCATCTCTTCTTTTTTTCGCAATGGAACGCTGATCGCCTCGCACCAGCAGGAGTATGACGCCAAGCTGACCGATGAAGTGTTGCTGACGCGCACGCGCGAATTTCACGAGCAGAAAAAATCCGAAATCCAAACACTTTTCAAGCTCGCCGAAAAACTAAAGGATTCTGACAATGCCGAGACCAAGAATTTGTTGGGCCTGGCTTTTTTAAAGAAGGGCCTGGCGGAAGAGGCAATTAACGAATTTGAAGAAGCCATCATTCTCGATCCGCGGATTTCCGGGCTTTATCATAGTCTCGGTCTCGGGTATACGGCGGTTGGACGGTTCGACGAGGCGATTGCGGTATTGGAGCAGGCCATTAATTTAAAACCGGACCGCGCCGATTATCACAACAATCTCGGCGTGGCTTATTTAAAGAAGGAAAAATGTAAAAAAGCGGTGGAACGTTTTCAACGGGCGCTGGACCTCAACCCTTATTATGCCGATACCTGTTTTAATCTCGCACTGGCGTTGGTGCTGAATGGCGTGACCAAGGAAGATTTTCACCTGTCGGTGAACAGTTATCAACGCATCATCGCGAATCTGGAAAAAGCGGCAAAGATCAACCCGAATTTTAAAAATGAGCAAGTGACGCGCGGCGAGGATTTCTTGCGCCGCAATGAATATGAGAAGGCCTACGACGCCCTTTTGCAAGGCCAGCGCAGCATTCCGCGCCAGGCCGATTTGAGCTTCGTCGTTGATTTTTATTTGCAAGTGCTGTATAACACCAAGAAGCTGAATCGCGCCGCGATCGCGCGGCACATCCGGCAATTGCAAGACATCATCGACAAGCATCCGAATTATGCCGATCTGTACAATCATCTCGGCGTGGCTTATGTGATCATGAGCAAGTTGATCAACAATCAAGCGATTCAGCAGTTTGAAAAAGCGCAGCAAATCAACCCGGCTTTTGACCGCGCCAAGCGCAACCAAAGACTGGCGGAGTATGACCATAAAGGCATTCAGCTTCTTTTTGACGCGATCCTCAAGTAGCCCTGCCCCCTTGCCCCGACTTTCTTTTGTAATATTTTTAATGAAAGGTCGGGGCTTGTGGGGCATTTTTGAACGCCGGATTTTTTAGTCGACAACAACGGCCCACATGCGCCGAGATTACGCGGAGCACATTCACAGGGAGTTTGACTTGATGCAGGTGAATACGATACAGGCCCAACCATTTGAGCCAACGCGAATGGAGACGAACACGATTCAAACCAAAGCGGCGCGTCACGAAGCGTATTTTGCGCATTTTGCGGATGAATCGCCGGGCGCCAATGAATTTCGCCGGCTGTTTTCGAAGCTCAAAAATTTATACGGCGCCGCGGACATGAAAAATTTTCTCGTCACCAGCTCGATGATGAGCGAGGGGAAGAGCACCGCGGCCGCGCTGCTGGCTTGCACGATCGCGCGCTATCGCAACACTAAAACGATTCTGGTCGATTGCGATTTGCGCCGCCCCCGCGTCCATCAACTCTTCGGCCTGCCGAAAGAGGAGGGCGTGGCCGATGTGTTGACCGGCGCGCGCAAGTTGGACACCTGTTTCAAACGCACCGCCATTGAGAATTTGCGTTTATTGACCGCCGGCAGTATCGTGGATAATCCGACCGAACTGTTTAACTCGCCGCGCCTGCGCGATCTCTTTTCGGAAATCAAATTTTATTTCGACACCATCGTCGTCGATTCGCCGCCGGTGATTCCAGTCACCGACACGTTGATTCTCAGCCCCGAAATGGACGGCGCGCTGATGGTGGTGAAAGCCGGCGAGACCCACAAAGAAGTGGTCAAACGCGCCGCCGATATGATGCGCAACGCCGGGTTCAATATTCTCGGCGTGATTATCAACAATCAAAAAGCCGTGCTCCCGTATTTTTTCGATCAATCTTACTACGGCTACAAATACTACGTTAACGACAAAAAAAAGAAATAACCCGGAGTGTCCCGACCTTCCTTTAAAAAGAGTCAAGGCGGATCGGGACAAAATAAATTTGTATTTTGCCCTGGCCTTGCTAAATTGGTACATCTCTAATTCACGGCAGGGAGTGATAGGCTTCGACGCGCGACGCCGAAGTTTTGCGCTCCGGTTTATTTTTGGCGAATAATTTTTAGCGAGGAGCAAATGGCGCATTATCTTGTCACCGGTGGCGGTGGTTTTATTGGCTCGAATATCGTGCAGATGTTGATCGAACGCGGTCAACGCGTGCGGGTGTTGGATAATTTCGCGACCGGCCGGCGTCAGAATTTAACTGGCTTTGAGAATAAGATTGAGCTGATCGAAGGCGATATTCGCGATCGCGCGGTTGCGGCGCGCGCGGTCGCCGGCGTCGATTATGTGTTGCACCAGGCGGCATTGGGATCCGTGCCGCGTTCGGTGGAAGATCCGATCACTTCAAACGAGGTGAATGTGAACGGCACGCTTAACCTGTTATGGGCGGCGAAGCAGGCGGGCGTGAAGCGTTTCGTCACGGCTTCGTCTTCTTCGGTTTATGGTAACACCCCGCAATTGCCGAAAGAAGAAAGCATGGCGCCGAATCCGATTTCGCCGTATGCGGTTTCGAAACTGGCCTGCGAGCGTTATACCATGTCGTTTCATGCGGTCTACGGTTTGCCGACGGTGGCGTTGCGTTATTTCAATGTTTTCGGCCCCAAGCAGGATCCGCTGTCGCAATATGCCGCGGTGATTCCGCGTTTTATCACGGCGATCAAGCAGGGCGAAGCGCCGGTCGTTTACGGCGATGGCGAGCAATCGCGCGATTTTACTTTCATCGAAAATGTGGTGCAGGCGAATCTGCTCGCGTGCACGGCGCCGGAAGCGCCGGGGCAGTTCATGAATATTGCCTGCGGTGACCGCTATTCATTAAACACGCTGGTGCAACTCATTGCCGGAATGATCGGCAAGGACGTCCGGCCGATTTATCAAGCCGAACGCGCCGGCGATGTGAAGCATTCGCTGGCTTCCATCGAACGGGCCAAAAAAGTTTTAGAATTTTCGCCCACAATCAATTTCAGGGACGGCTTGAAACGCACGGTCGCGTGGTTTTTAGAAAATTCTTGAGAAGACTATTACATCTTTGCGTTTGCATCTATGCGCGTTTTAAACGCACTCACGATCGATGTCGAAGAGTGGTTTCACGTCTCCCTGTTTCGCCGAAAAATTCGCCGCGAAGATTGGAATCATTTAAGCAGTACGGTCGTCGCCAACACCTGCCTCGTCTTGAAAATTCTGGCGGAGAAAAACGTCCGCGCCACTTTTTTCATTCTCGGGTGGGTCGCGGAACGTTATCCGGAAATCGTGATCGCCATTCAAGAGCACGGCCACGAGATCGGTTCGCACACCTATTCGCATCAAATCATTTACGAGCAAAGCCGGCAGGAATTTACCGCCGACGTGCAGCGCTCACTCGCTATTCTCCAAAATTTAACGCTGGTCCCGATCAACAGTTTTCGGGCACCAAGTTATTCCATCACGCGCGCCTCGCTTTGGGCATGGGAGGCGCTGACCGACCTTGGACTCACCTGCGACTCCAGTATTTTTCCGGTTAAACACGATCTATACGGCATTCCGGATGCGCCGCGCTTTCCATTTTATATTAACTTTAAAAATCGCCCGCGGCTTATTGAAGTGCCGCTGTCGACGATTCAATTGCGCGGCAGAAACATTCCCATGGCCGGCGGCGGCTATCTCCGGCTCTACCCGTACTGGTTTATTCGCAACAGCATTCGGCGCATTAATAACGAAGGCCGGCCGGCGATTATTTATTTGCA
>Ga0247727_10012938_pt1 | contig 14184 bp, 11 predicted proteins | sample WisWelCaveWW1625_FD_202498 | JGI IMG/M metagenome (GOLD analysis project Ga0247727, IMG submission 202498) | Biofilm microbial communities from Wishing Well Cave, Virginia, United States - WW16-25 | ecosystem: Environmental > Aquatic > Deep subsurface > Groundwater > Cave microbial mat | place... | reverse complement strand
TCGTCTCGTAGACGTTCGTCGGGAACTGGTCGGTGTCCCAGCCGAGCAACAGGTCGCCGGTGTTCGCGTCGATCGAGCCGAGGAAGCCGTGGGCGGCGGCGTAGGTCAGCTCGTGCCCGACGGTGTGCCCGGCAAGCGTCGCGTGGTTGGTCTCGATGTTCAGCTTGATGTGCCCTTCGAGGCCGTTCGAGCGGATGAAGTTGATGCACGCGGCGGCGTCGAAGTCGTACTGGTGCTTGGTCGGCTCCTTCGGCTTCGGCTCGAAGTAGAACTGGCCGGTGAAGCCGATCTCCTTTTTGTACGCGACGGCCATGTGCATGAAGCGGGCGAGGTGATCGAGTTCGCGTTTCATGTCGGTGTTCCAGAGGTTCTGGTAGCCCTCGCGCCCGCCCCAGAAGGTGTAGCCGGCCCCGCCGAGCGAGTGCGTCACCTCCAGCGCCTTTTTCACCTGCGCCGCGGCGAACGCGAACGCATCGGCGTTCGGGCTGGTCGCCGCGCCGTGCATGTACCGCGGGTTTGAGAACAGGTTCGCTGTGCCCCAGAGCAGCTTGATCCCGGTGCGATCTTGCTCCTCCTTCATCACCTTCACGACGGCGTCGAGGTTCTTATTCGTCTCGGCGAGCGATTTTCCCCCAAGACCTTCCGGTGCCACGTCGCGGTCGTGGAAGCAGTAGAACCCGACGCCGAGCTTTTCCATGAACTCGAACGCGACGCGCACGCGGTTACACGCGTTTTCCACGTTATCGACCGGCCCCTCCCACGGCCTGAGCATCGTCCCCGGCCCGAAGGGGTCGCCGCCCATGCCACGGAACGTGTGCCAGTAGGCGACGGAAAACCGGAAGTGATCTCGCATCGGCTTGCCCTCGACGGTTTCATCCGGGTTGTAGTGCCGAAACGCGAGCGGGTTTTTGGATGATGGACCTTCGAAGCGGACCTTTTGGACGTTGGGAAATGCGGGCATGGGTACTCTTTCTTTGGAGCATGCGGCCGGAATCAAATTCGCGAACGAGACGAAAGGATACTTGCCGAATGTGAGGAGGGCAAGCGACCGTTCGAGGAGAATTGCGGCATTGGCGAGTATCGTCGTGAGGGAAACGATGGCACAGCGGTCAGTTGCATCGTCCGCGACATCGATTTGCTGACCAATTCACAAGCCGATTCACACGCCAGGGCCTTCCTGCATGCGTAACTGTGCTGTCCAAAACCCGTGCACGCCGTCGAACCCAATTGTCGTCGGTTAGCGTGCGTGGCCAATCAAAAGTCATCCTCTTGGAGTGGCGACTGAAAGACTGGCCAAGTGGGGTTCAATCGACTTGCGGCTGGAGTAACGAGCTTTGCGTACACTTCGCCATCGACGGTGTTAGCTAGGAAGCGCACGCTGCCGTCACACATGGCGACGTTGAGTCCGGTTGGGTGCATGGAAGAGGGGAAGGGCCAACCGAACTGTGGCACGGGGCTGAGCCGTCGGAGGTCTTCTCGTACACCGTTGATATTCTGAGGCAGTTTGTATCGGTTAGTTGTCGTGTTAGGCGAATTCGCTTTGGACCAGTCTATGCGGCGACAGTCGCCGCCTGGACATATTTTGTCGCTAACGTGAAACGCCGCAACGTTGGGGTCGGGGTTTGCCCAACTTCTTCCATGCACCAGATCGAGCCAAAAGCCGAAGTATTCGCCATGAGCCGCATGAATGTTCTCTGCGATCATGATTGTATTGGCCGTGCCGTCCGAGATGCTCTGAATCGTCCGCCGAACATCTTGACTGGTGTTGCCACTCGTGCTCCCCGGCCACAAAAGTCCCAAGGCGCGCGCGGCGTTTCGGTCTCCCTGCGTTTCTGGACGCATATCATCACAGTACGACACAACCTGACCGTTGCCATCGTAGTCCATACCCTTGCCGAGAACATCGGGATACATCAGCCCGGTCATCGGACAACCCCACCAAGTGTTGAAGCCGCCGTTTACCGCGTATGTGAGCCGTGCCTCCGGATAAACTGAATGAGCATTCGGACAAACGAGCAAACTGATTTTGTTCTGGCCTAACGAACGGTTACTCCATTCGGCGTCATTCGGTGAAGGCAAGGTGTCGTCAAAGGTCCGATCAAACTGCCATCGCTCAGCTACTTTCTCGTTTTCCATGTAGGGAAGCACATCGACGACCCAGTTTCGCATCCCGTTTCCCCACGAGAGGTATTGGTCCAGCCGTCCAGACGAGCCCGTGGTTGACACGCCGAGAAACGTACCGCTGTTTGGAAATGTGTCACGATTAGCCGTCGCAAACTGTTGCATTGAAACAGCAAGCTGACGCATGTGGTTGCCACATTCCGCCCGGCGGGCAGCTTCGCGAGCGTGCTGAACCGCCGGGATCAAGACCATGAGCAGTATTGCCAGGACACCGATTACAACCAAGACTTCAAGAAGAGTGATGCCACATCGGGGCTTGGCTAAAACCATTGTCACGAGTCCACCATTCTTTAGCGGGCGATTGCACGGGAAAACTCTTCACACTACCTACAGGCTGCCGGGGTCCGTGGGATCTTCCTCAACCACGCAATCGTTTCCACCGGCGTTACATTGGTCCGGAAAATTTCCGCACCAATAGTAATCTCCCTCTTCGTGGCATCCCCAACTACCGCCACTGTTGTTGCACTCACATTTCTTGGCCCAGTTCTGATCCTGTACGGCCGGTCCCTGCGCGATGCACTCTTTCCCTGCAGCCCCACCATACACGCATGTACGTCCCACAAAGTCTGTGCCGGATGCAACCCAACCACAGCGGGAACCTTTCACTGGCGTCGGTTTGGTTGGACATGACCCCGAAGTTGAATTGCAATTGCCCTTGCACGCGTCAATGCACTGGCCGCCGCAAAGTTCGATCGTCGTTGCGGCGTCGCCGCCGACAACCCGTGTGGCTTCGCTCCTTGAAAGCTCGCGCATGGTACCAGCTTCACTCACTAAGCGCACGCCAGCCACGACCGAAATTGCCGCGCCGAAAACTGCCAGAAGCCTTGTAAATGCCGACCATCGTCTAGTACACATCGAAGTTCTCCTTTCGACGTCAAAGGGAGTAGGGCACCATCAGACTTTTGCAACCTTTGCCAAGTCTGCCTTGCTACCAGTTTCGTGTTCGGCTCGTTTCCAGAATCTGCCGCACGCTGCAACAACACAGCACGCGATGCCAATCGCCAGGCCGAGCCACGTATGCCATCTTGAATCACCTAATGCCAAAAGCTCCTCATCGCTCGCCGCCACCACGATGCATTCACCACTCCAGTTTGCGCCCAATTCTGTCGGTGTAAGTCGGCGCACGCTGGGGAAGTCGGCAACTCGGAATCGGCCGTCCTCAAATTCCGTGATCGCCCAATAATGGCTGTGATGCGCATACACGATCGCTCGAGCGCCTGGCACGTTTTCCAAAGCTGCGCCGAGTTTCACCGGATCCGAGATGTGGAGCGATCGAGCGCCGAGACCCAATTGAACTGCAGCGATTCGCAACTGCTCGAGAGAAACCCCGCGATCACCCGGTTTCGTTAGTTCGACAATTCTTGAAAGTGTCGGCTTCGACCCGAGATCGTGCGCGACACACCACAGCGCCAACGGTCCGCAAAGTGAGCGCTTTCCCAAATAATGCCCGTCAGCGCCATTGACGCGAAACGGTTCGGGGTTCCCTAGCACGGGCGCGTAATCTTCTGCCTGAGGTGGTACTTCCAAGAACCGACGCAGCTTTGCTTCGTTCAGTGGAACACCACCGTACGAATACGTCTTGAGCTTCCCTGCCCGTTGGTCCCGCACTTCCGTTCCGTGAGGTAATTCCAATCCTTCAAAGGTAAACGCCTCATCCCGGCATTGATCGCGATTCTCATTCACGTGCAACGCAGTGAATTGGAGCGACTGTTTCAGGGATTGAACCGGGTTCGGATCTTGCCCCCTAAAGTGTTGCTCGACTAAGTTGGCCTGACGGGGAAACCAAACGCGTCCATCGTCAAATGATTGCAACTCAAGGCTTCGCTCAGCGACGCTTCGGGTTTTCTCTTTTGCCTGTTCCGCACGCAGTCGTACAGGTAAGAACGATCGTCCGATGTCAACGGAGAGTCGATAGTCTTCTAGGCAATCGCTTTCGATATCGTTGCTTCGCCATTGGACTTCAACGATCGCACCGTGATCGCTCAGCGTTGGGCGGACGAACACTCGTGGTCCTACGGTTTTGTCTAACTCCGGCACCATCTTCGCCAGGTGCGCGCAGAACGTTGCGACGTCGTGAAAGTTCGCACCACCTTGAAGCGCGAGGAAGAAGTTGAGTCCATACACACCCGTGTCCCAACTCGCCGGTTCTTCGATCGAACATATTCCATGAGTTGGGTACCAAGAATAAAGCGCGTCACGACCCCGAATGGAGGTCGTCCTGCTCGTGGGGCGTCGCGACGCAATTTCTGATGGCTCAAAGGGATCGCTGCTCTTGTAGACGGCTACGTCTTGTCGGGTCAGCTCCAATCTTTGGCGCCAGGTGAGTGTCGTATACTTGAACGCGTTGGTTCGGCCTCCGGGAACCCTCAGGCCCACGATGTGCGCGGTTTCACTTCCCTCTCCATAGACATCATGGACCATTCGTCGCGATGCCGAGTAGCCAGTGGCAAGGAATGGAAGCATTTTCTCCAGCCTATGTGGATCTTGCTCGGTGATCTCCATTTGGCCGCCAGCAGCCGACGGGGCGTAGAAACTGACTGGAATCATCAGTGGCGCGTCGTCTTGGTCATCGGTCTCCAGCAAGATTGTGCCTCGCCCGAACTCCGGCGCGTCATTTTGTGTGGCCTTTCGTCGCGATATCACCATGCGGCACTCCGGTGACGCCGCATGTGCGGCGGTTTTCATTTCGACGAATTCCAGATCACTGTACGATTCGACGACGCGGAATGATCTCCCGTCACGACGCCGAATGAGAACTTGTCCGAGGGCCGAAGAAGAGACACTGTGTGGCATGATTACAACCGCGACCTCGTCTGGAATGATCTCGTATCCTCCGGTTGGTTGAGCGGTCCACGCGACGCTGAGTTTCGGTGCATTCGAATCGGAACCGGTTAACTCCATCACGCCCTCGGCTGGTCCTGTGAGTCGAGCCGGGTTTAGCCGGAGAACAACTCTCCACGCCTGCAACGCATTCGCATCGCCGTCTTCAATTCGATCGAACTGGGCCGTCAAAGCTGCGTTCTTTGGTTCGACTCCAACCAGTTCGGGCGCGCCGTGTACACGCTGTCGGACTTCAAAGGTTCGTTCTCTGATCTGGTTTCCCGCGATGACTCCGAAATCCACCCGGTCCGTGCTCACTGATAGCGTCGGCCGCACAGTGACTTGAAGAGCAAGTTCGAGTGGGCGCAATTGGCCGTCCTTATCCCGGAGCGTTATCCTCGTATGCAGATCACCCGCCTTACCTCTAGTGTCGATCACAACTCTTAGTCGTGCAACGGAACCGGGTTGAAGCGGATCCGAGTCGAAGGATGTCTCAGTACACTCACAAGTTTTGTCGATCTCAATTTCCGATACGGATACTGGCGCGTCGGATCTGTTTTCGAGCAAGAACTCCCGCGCAGGCGCAGCCCCTTCGAACACTTCGCCGAGATTGGCTGACGGCTTCTCGCAGACAAGCCACGCTTTTGGGGCACTCGTTTTCCTAGATTCACCGCGACTGCAGCCGGCGGACACAAAGGCCGCAAGCGCTACTAAACCAAAAACAGAAGGCAGACTAAGCCGCAGTACTGAGAAGTTCATCGCAACACCTCGTGCTGAACTCGTACTTCGCGCGCTCACTCGAAGGGTCGAAGGGTCGAAGGGTCGAAGGGTCGAAGGGTCGAAGGGTCGAAGGGTCGAAGGGTCGAAGGATCCCCTTCGACGTCAATCCCCCATCGGTCGCTTCGACGAACTCTTTGCACCTTACATTAAGGAATCCGATTCGATCATCCGATACCCAACGCCTATTTCCTTCGTCGCTTTCGCGACTCACGCTCTCAGTCGAATTGATTGAGGCACAGGCTAGCGGTCGCGAAACCCAATGTCAAGCGGCGGCTACCATTTTTTCAAGATTTTTCTGGACCCCCTTCTTAAACGCCGCATCGGAGGACGTAGCCGGCCCCGCCGAGCGAGTGCGTCACCTCCAGCGCCTTCTTCACCTGCGCCGCGGCGAACGCGAACGCGTCGGCGTTCGGGCTGGTCGCCGCGCCGTGCATGTAGCGCGGGTTCGAGAATCCCGGCGCGCCGGGACCGTGCCCCAGAGCAGCTTGATGCCCGTGCGATCTTGTTCCCCCTTCATCACCTTCACCACCGCGTCGAGATTCTTGTTCGTCTCGGCGAGCGATTTTCCCCCAAGTCCTTCCGGCGCCACGTCGCGGTCGTGGAAGCAGTAGAACCCGACGCCGAGCTTTTCCATGAACTCGAATCCCGGCGCGCCGGGACCAGTACGCGACCGAGAATCGGAAGTGATCTCGCATCGGCTTGCCCTCGACGACTTCGTCGGGGTTGTAGTGCCGAAACGCGAGAGGATTTTTGGACGCGGAACCTTCGAAGCGGATTCTGTCAGCAACATCGGGGAATGCGGGCATGGGTGATTTTCTCGGATGAATTCAGCGGGTGAACGAATGACAAAACGACTCGACAGGATACAAGTCCGGCGCGAGGCGGGCAAGCGGCTCAACGCGAAACCACTCAGTGCGATTGCCACACTTGCTTCGGGCAGCTACTCGGCCGCGCCCGGCGTGGGTTGCTTGCCCTCAATTTCTTTCGCTCGGCGTTCGTACGGTTCGGCCTCTTCGGGGCGGCGCATCCAGCGGAAGAGGTGGGCGACGTTGAGCAGACAGTCCGCGACCTTGGGATGATCAGGCCCGTGCAAACGCTCGAGCAGTTGCAGTTGATCGGTGAGTAGTTTGAGCGACATCTTGCCTTTGCCTTTTTGAAAGTAGACGGTGGCGAGGCTGCCCAAGGCGGTGGCGTAGCGCTGGTCTTCGCGGCCAAATTGCTGCTCCACGAAGCCGACGAGTCGCAATCCAGCGGCTTCGGCGTCGTCGAGCTGTTGCTGCATGCCGTGTGCTTCGATGAGCTTTGCGATCAAGTGCAGCATCGGCATGGGGTCGGGCAAGTTGAGCTTTTCGTAAATGTCGATTGCACGGCGGAGCCGCGTCACAGCGTCGGCCCATTTCTTTTCGGCGCGATCGACTTCAATGAAATTCGTGAGAACCTGGGCTTCAAGGAGTTCCTGCTTCGTGACGTTGGGAATCGGCGTGACGGCGGCATTGAGTGCCATCTGAAGCCATGTGCGACACTGGTCGAATCGTTTCTGCTCGAAGAGCCAGTTGGCCAGGCGGCATTTCTTCTCGATCTCTGCGACCTGCCACGGCATTCGCGGGCCGTTCGGTTTTCGTCCGGGGCGTAGCTTCGGCTGCGAGTCGTTGTCCTTGTTTTTGCGTTTCCTGCCCATGCGTGGGTTTTAACCTCTGAACCACCACGTGAATTACATCGGCAGCGACGCCTTGACGCCGCCGTCCGTGTCGAAGACTTCGATGAGGCCACCGTCAGGGCTGGCGACAATCTGAACAGACGGTTCATGGTCAGGGCCAAAGATCACGATGCGATTTGCTTCCTCAGAAACATCGAAAACGATGTGCGGTTCAGTGTCGTTGGAAAGGATGAGAATTCCACCTTGCTTCGTTGCGGCCAAGGAAATTCGTCCGACGCCAAATGAGTCGAGAAGCTGAAGCTTGCCGCCGGCCTCTTCGACTGTGAGACCGGCTCGTGGTTTTCCGCTGAACCCGTAGACAGCGACGACGCCGCCCGTGGGCTGTGTGTGCATGGTGGCTTGAACCTGACAGTCATCGTTGAAGACGCTGACCTGTCCGCCGGAGTCGCCCACGTTCATGGCCGCGCGGCAGAGGCCGTCGTTGCCCATGACGCGGACCATGCCGCCGTGTTCCATCGTGCCGAGGTGCACGTGCGATTGTTCACCGGCCCCGCGCAATTCCACGACGGAGCCGCTGGCGGCGATTCCGAAGAGGCTGCCGTGCACGCGGTCATTGCTGGAGCAGATGATGTGTCCGCCGTCGGCGTCGCCGACCGCGGCGAGCACCCAGTTGCCGGAGTTGTTACTGAGAGTCAAGGAGCCGCCGCTTTGATCGACGCGCAGGTCCGCCTCCACATGTTCGGACCCCATGACTTCGACACGGCCGCGACCTTCAATCAGTGAGAGCCGCACGCCGCCGTCGCCCTTGTGATCGGAGACGTGAAGCCAGGCACCATCGTCGTCGCCGCCGATGAGTAGTGGACAGTGCTCTTGGCCATTCATCAGAGCAATTCGTCCCATCGGAATGCCACCCGAGGCGAGGAAGGTCGTGGTGCCTTTTGCGTCCGATGCGGCAAACACACCGCCGTCGATCATGGTACGTACGTGGGCTTTCACTTCCTCCTGCTTGCCGGTGGCCGTCACGACGCCGCCGAAGTCGTCGTGCCAGAGCGCGACGCGGGATTTATTGGCTTTGCCGAGAGCGTACACCTCGCCCCCCACCGGTGTGCAGTGCATTAGTCCTAGTACCTCAGCCGCTCGGTCTTGTACGACGACGACTCCGCCGTTTTCTTGCACCTTCATGCCGGCGACACCGTGGTGACCTTTGGCAAAGACTGAGATTTGACCCGACCCATCCTTGACGCGGAGCTTTACCATCTCGCCGCCTTCTCGGCCGTAGATTTCCAGATGGCCGCCAACTTCGTCGCAGAACAGCGTCATCAGCGGATACTGCGGTCCATTGCGGAATTTGATCATGCCGCCTTCGTCGGTAATGAAAAGTTGCAGGTCGGGATGGTCGGGATGGTCGCCGCCATGCGGAAAAATAGAGAGACTCTCGACGCGCAGCGAGCCCAACCGCTTTTGATGCACGGTGGGTTCAGTGCCCAGGCCAAGCAAACGCTTAATAGCATCGAGTTCCCGCTTCAAATCCTCGGTCTGTTCTCGTAACTGAGCAATTTCTTGAGCCAGTTCGTTCTCAGCGGTCCTCATGGATCAGCCGCTCCAGTAAATCAGACTCTGGAAAATATACGTGCTCTCAGCTTCTAGTATCGGGTTCCATCCAATCAAAGCTCATGGGTTCAACTATGACTTCATTCCCTCGTTCAGGAACCTCAATTCCTGGTAAAGGATTCATCCGAATTAACGCAGGTGGAACTCTCAGCTCAAGTTTATTTGTGCATCGGCACAAGAGTTATCACCGAGAGCACCGCGCCTTGCGGGTCTTGGATGCCGGCGAAACGTCCGACGTTGGGGACGTCCATGGGTGGGAAGACGGCTTTGCCGCCGAGCGAGGTGGCCTTGGCCACGGTTTCATCGCAGTTGGGGACTGAGATGTAATTCATCCAGTGCGGCGGAATGGGACCCATGCACTCGTTGATTGCCATCATGCCACCGATATCTTTGCCGTCCACTCGCCAGTGGGTGTAGGGCGATCCCATGCCAGTTGAGACCATCATTCCCCAGCCGAAGAGGCCCGTGTAGAACTTGGTCGCGGCGGACGTGTCGCGCGTGAGCAGTTCGCTCCAGCCGAAGGCATTGAGTTCTGCGTACACGCGGACACCGAAATGTTTCTTTGCTTGCCAGACGGAAATGGTGGCACCGGTAGGATCTTGAATCACCGCCATGCGGCCCACGTCGAAGACATCGAACGCCGGCGCGAGCACCGTGCCACCCAGCGAAGCCGCTCGGGCCGCCGCGTCGTCGGCACTGGTGACGGCGACGTAAGTCATCCAATGAGGCGGCACGCCCTGGGCCTTTTGTTCCGGCTGCAAGGTGTAGGCCGCTCCGACATCCTTGCCGCCCAATTGAAACATCGTGTAGAAGCTGTCCGGCCCCATCGGGAATTCGTTCCACGTCCAGCCGAACAAACTGGAATAGAATTCTTTCGCCGCGGCCTGATCTGTGGTGCCCAATTCGAACCAGCAAAAGTGACCGACTTGCGGACCCGTAATCTCTGGCATGGATGACTCCTCAAGGTGCTAAACAATGGATGGTGATTGACAACAAGGTTTTTTGCGTTTTGGATATCAAAAGTCTGCGAGTCGGCGCCGACTGAGACCGCGCACAGAAAGCCGGTTCGAATCTTAGCGCACCTCCGCGGGCGACAATTCCACAATGGCCTCGATGATCGTGCGCAGGAACATCGGCAAATCGTCGGGCGAGCGGCTAGTGATAATGTTGCCGTCACGGACGGCGGGTTCGTCGATCCAATCGGCGCCCGCGTTGGTCACGTCGTCTTTGATGGCGAAAAAGCTGGTGGCACGGCGATCCTTGAGGGCCGGCGTGGAGCAGAGCACCCACGGGCCGTGGCAGATGGCGGCGACGACTTTGCCCGCTTGAGCCATCTCGCGCACGAAGTCGAGCATGAAGGACGACCGGCGGATGTAATCGGGTGCGAAGCCGCCGGGAATGACGACGGCGTCGAAGTCATCGGCCGATGCATCGGCGGCGCAGAGTTCGCTTTTCGCCGGATATCCTAATTTGCTCGGATACGACTTGCCCGACTCGGGCCCGACCAGAATCACCTCGGCCCCGGCCTCACGCAAGCGATAGACCGGGTACCACACTTCCAGTTCCTGGTACTGCTGCTCGATCAGGACTGCGACACGTTTGCCTTCAAGTTCGGTCATGGCTGGTCCCCCAATGAATGATTGCAAGCGGCTCGTCGCGATTGCTCGGTCCGTGTCCGCTTGGCACATGGCCAAACGGTGCTACCCGCGGTGGGCGGCTCATTGGGCGACCATTCTACCGTCCGTTCTGTGGTTTTATCAGTCCTTCGGAGCGAAACCAGTCGATCGTGGACTTCATCCCGTCATCAAAAGTCCAGCGCGGCTTGTAGCCGAGTTCGCGTTTGGCCTTGGCACAACTGTAATCGAGGTTCAGTCCGAGGAATTTGATACGTGCCTGGTTGATGAGCGGCGGTTTCGTGCCGCCGCGCAGGTGCGCGATGCCGGCGAAGATGGGCGCGAGAAAACGGGCCAGGCCGAGCGGGATTTTCCGGGTCGGTTCGGGCAAGCCGGCCAGCCTGGCGGCAGTACCGAAAAACCGCCGCTTCGAGGTTGGGTCGTCGTCGGTGACGTTGTAGATCTGGCCGACCGCGGCGGGATTCTGAATCGCGAGCATGATGGCATCGACCAGGTTGCCGACGTAGATCGAGTTCATCGCCTTGTCGCCGGAGCCGAAATAGCGGAACTGCCCGTTACCAATTTTCTCCATGAGGCGAGGCACGACCACACGGTCGCGTGGGCCGTAGATCAGCCCGGGGCGGACGACGACGACCGGCACGCCGCGAGTCTTGTGAAATTCGAGGGCCAGGTGCTCGGCCTCTGTCTTTGATTGTGTGTAGCCATCGATGTGCTGGGTCGCGGGCGGCGTGGTCTCGTCGGTGCCGAAATGGTCGCGAGCTTCGTAGACGCCGAGCGAGCTGACCTGGACGAACCGATCGAGCTTGTGCCCGGCAGCCGTTTCCAAAAGCACCCGAAGACCCTCGACGTTGGCTCGGCGATATTCGTCGACCGGTCCCCAATCGCCGACCTTCGCGGCACAATGAACGATCAGGTTCACGCCCTCAGCCGCGCGGCGCAGTGCGGCCGTGTCGGTGAGGTCGCCCACAATTTTCTCAATGGACCACTGATCGATGAGCTTCGTATCGCTCGACGGCCGCACGAGTGTCCGCACGCGATGCCCATCCTGGATGAGCCGTTCGGCGACGTGACTACCGACACAACCCGTGGCACCGGTCACCAGACAGAGTTTCATGAGAGCCTCCTTGCTTTAATGAACGGCAACGAAACCGGGCGGATTCGGCATGGTTCAAATAGGGGTCAGGTACCGTTGCCGGAACGGCCCAAAGGGTGCTTTGCACAACGGTACCTGACCCCTTTTTGAACCATGCCCGGGATTCTATATGAAAACGCCTTTCGAGCAAACGGAGATTGCCGCCGGCTTTCTTCGTGAGGAGCCGGCTGTAGAATGGGGAAAGTTGGTCACGGCCAAGATTCGATTTGGTATCGTTGAAACTATGACTCTGCTCCTTGCCGATCGCGAGAGCCGCCGGGCCGGCAGCGACACGCTGCCACTGGTCGAAGAGATTCCCTGGCTGGCGTCGGTTCCGGATTTGTTTCGGGCGGTGACGAAGTTGCCGTGCCCGATTTTCTTCGATAGTGCTCGGTTCGACCGCACGCTTGGCCGGTATTCCTTTCTCGCCGCCGCACCATTCGAAACGATTCGCAGTCGAAACGGTTTTGTCGAGGTCCGAAACGGTCGCGGCGAAGTGCTGGCGTCAGGTCAGGCTGATCCCTTCGAGGTGCTTGCCGAGCGGCTGGGTCGGTATCGAGTTGATCGCGTGGACGGCCCGCCGTGGCAGGGTGGTGCTGCCGGGCTGCTGTCCTATGATCTCTGCCACCATCTCGAAAAACTGCCGCGCCCGAAATTCTCGGAGTTTGATGTTCCCGACATGATGGTCGGATTGTACGACTGGGTGATCGCGCTGGATCATTTGCGAGAACGGGCGTGGGTTGTCTCCACGGGCCGGCCTGGTTCCGGGCCCGAAGGCCAAGTGCATGCACGACGACAGCTTGATCGCGTGCGCAGGCTTTGTGATTCGTGTCGACGAGGCGATTCACCGGACGGTTTAGCTGAACGCCGACCTGGTGAAACCGACCAGTCCTCAAATTCGACGTGGCGTGATCAATCACCGATTGGCCCGGCGCATCTCGCGCCGCAATTCCCGCTCCGGCACGGACCGGCGGCGTTGACCTCAAACTTCTCGCGCGAGCTATATTTTCGAGCGGTCGACCGAGCGATTGAGTACATTTTCGCCGGCGACGTCTACCAGGTGAACATCGCCCAGCGGCTAATGTTTCCGCTGGAGGAACCGCCGGCCGAGCTGTATCTCCGACTTCGCTGTCAGAATCCCGCCCCGTTCGCCGGCTACTTCGATGCGGGCGACTACGTGATTGCCAGTGCGTCGCCCGAGCGGTTTTTGCGAGTCGCGGACGGTGATGTCGAGACGCGACCGATCAAGGGAACGCGGCCGCGCTGGCCGGTGCCCGAAGCGGACATGTTGTCCGGGTTGGAACTCCTGGAAAGCGACAAGGACCGGGCCGAGAACGTGATGATCGTCGACCTGTTGCGAAATGACCTGGGGCGCGTCTGCCGGTTTGGATCGGTCCGAGTGACCGATCCGCTGCGGCTGGAATCGTACGAGTTCGTGCATCACTTGGTGAGCGAGGTGCGTGCTCGTCTGCGGCCGGACTGCGGCCTGGTGGATTTGCTTCGTGCCGCCTTCCCCGGCGGTTCGGTTACGGGGGCTCCGAAAATTCGCGCCATGGAAATCATCGCCGAACTGGAACCGACCGCTCGCGGAGCCTACTGCGGCTCGCTCGGTTACATCGGGTTCGACGGATCAATGGACACGAGCATCCTGATCCGCACATTCACCTGCGGCCGCGGCTGGCTCCAATTCCCCGTTGGCGGCGGCATCGTCGCCCAGTCGTCGCCGGAGCGCGAGTACGAGGAAACGCTTCACAAAGCGGAAGGGATGATCCGAGCACTCGTGCAGTCCTCGATTCTACGCAGGCCAACGTCCTGATGGGCGCTGGTGATAGCGCTTGATTTCCAATTGAGTCCTGCCCAAGATTCACTCGCATCGAGTTCGGCACATCGCTCCGGATGAACCATGGCCAAGCGAACCAAGATTATCGTCGCTGACCCCGCGGGGCCGCCCATCTCCCCGGCCCGGACGCGGGTCATTTATTGCGGCGACAATCTGGAGCAGCTCAAGAAGCTGCCCGGCGGCTCGGTGGGTGGCATGCTCTCCGCTTTGGGTGAGCATGCCTTGCTTCAAGGTCAAACATGCCGACGCAAAGCCGACGGCATGCCACCCAATCGCAACTATGAGGTGTGCTGGGGCGAGACCAAGGAGCAGCGGGCGTTCCAGGACCGGCACGAATCGACCCAGGCGACCATCGAATTCATGCGGCCTCGCGCGGTCGAGCTGGTCCGCGTGCTCAAGCCCACCGGCTCCATTGAACCCGAGGAGAATTCATTGTGAACGACACGCTGGTCTGGTCGGAGAAGATGGACGGCTTGTTTCGTAAGCATGTCCATGAAATCGTCGAAGATCATCCCAAGACTGACTGGGG
>Ga0247727_10012937_pt1 | contig 14185 bp, 10 predicted proteins | sample WisWelCaveWW1625_FD_202498 | JGI IMG/M metagenome (GOLD analysis project Ga0247727, IMG submission 202498) | Biofilm microbial communities from Wishing Well Cave, Virginia, United States - WW16-25 | ecosystem: Environmental > Aquatic > Deep subsurface > Groundwater > Cave microbial mat | place... | reverse complement strand
CTTTCTTATCCGCTCTACACGTCCTGCCGCTGCAGCCTGCCTCTGTCGTACCATGAGCCGTCCTCCTGCTCATGACCGTAGGCCGGACGGCTGCCGGTTTCATGCACGCTTGCCGGAAGGACACCGAGCAACAGCTCGATGAGTGACCGCAGGTCCGTTCCCTTGGCCGCCTCGATGGCTTTCTCGTGCCAGGCCCGGCGCTCGGCCTTGGGCACGTACTTTATCAGGTCCTCGTAGGAGTACGTGCTCGGGTGCGCCAGGTATTCGGCCCACGCCGCATCGAGGGCCTCGTTCCCGCGCCCCAGCTTGGTGAGTAGGTCGCGTTTCAGATGGGCAAGGTCATGGCCCGCCATCGAACCGTGGGGGTTCTTCTTGTCGAGCACCAGGCCGCGTTCGACCCAGGCGAGCGCCTCCGCGGGCTTGCGACGCGAAACGAGCATCGCCGCCAGCGCGTGACAGTCGAGCGCAGTGAGCTCGGTCGCCTCGCTGAGGGCGGCATACGCATCGACGTTCCTCCGCGCGAGGTAGACGGCCCGCAGAATCTCGCCCCAGCGCCGGCGCCGGTAGTCCGGGTTGCGCCGGGACGACCCACCGGGAGCCGGCATAGCGGTCGCGGCCGCATCGAAGCGCGCGCGGACCTGCTTTCGAACGCGGCGAGCCCAGCCTTGTCGAACACCTTCGCCGCGTCTTTTTCCAACTGGTAGCAGAACCCGTAGGGGTCGTCGTCCATCCACGCCAGCAGGCGCGTTGCTGTCTCGTCGGGATCGGCGCCAGCCGCCTGCCGGGCCTTGATCCAGCCGCAGAACAGCTCGCCGACGAGCTGGCCCAAGCTGCCGCTCGAGTCGTCGATCTCCTCCGCCTTCTCGTTGCAACCGGCAAGGAATGTCTCGTAGAGCGAGGCCGCAAGCGCCGGCGCGGTTGGAACCAGGCCGGCAATCTGCTTCTCGGCAGCCTCCAGGTCAGCGACGGAGTCGAAGTTGGCTTTGTAGGAGATGAAGCGTCCCGGCGCGAGCGCCGACTCGATTACCGAGCCGGGGCTTCCAATGCTCCACGACAGGAGCCCTCGTGGTGTCGGTGCTCGTTCGCCTGATGGCAAAGGCGGTCGTCCTCGACGGCGAGCCCAACGCCGCTGACCCGGAGGTGAGCCTGGGCATGGGCCCCCTGATCGAGAAAGGCCTGCAGCACAAAGCGGCCTGAGCCTCTCCCCGCGCCTCTTCTTCGCGCCTATACTGGTCGCGCGAAGAGGCGGTGGACCATGATGAAGCTCAAAGTCACTCGCGCCGAGATGTGGAGGGCGACGATCGACGACCAGCCGGGCGGCGCGGCGGCGGTCCTCGACCCCGTGGCGAAGGCCGGGGCCAATTTCGAGTTCGCGTTCGCGCGCCGCGCCCCGGAGATGCCGGGCAAGGGGCTGCTGTTCGTCCTCCCGGTGAAGGGGAAGAAGGTGATCGCGGCGGCGCAGGCGGCGGGACTCGCCGTGGCGGCGGACATGCACACGCTGCGCGTCGAAGGCACCGACAAGCCGGGCACCACGGCGGCGATCGCGCGCGCGCTGGCGGACGCGGGCATCAGCTTCCGCGCGTTCTCGGCAACGGCGGTGGGGCGCAACTTCCGGGGCTTTCTCGCGCTCGACTCGGCCGAGGACGCCGCGCGCGCCGCCGGCCTGCTGAAGAAGCTCTAGGCCCGGAAACGCGGCAGTTCCGGGACGGCCCGGGGGCTTTCTCCGCGGCGCGCTCCCGCTCCGACTCAGACCCTGATGATCGTCTGGCAGGCCTCAAGAGTCAGGCGTGCTCGTGGGCATCGCCCAGCCTCGGGTGACGGAGACACGACCCCCTTGGCGTGGAGAACGTCGAGATCGAAGGTGGCCGTGGAGGGTGCTGTTCTGAGCCGGCCTGGAGCTAGGCCACGATCTTGAGCGGACCTCCGCAGCCTTTGCATACGAGGGGATCGGCCTGGTACACCCTGCTGGTCAGCCTCGCTCAGCTCGGCGAACAACGTCGCCTGGCGGGGGCGGGCTCGGCGGGGAGGCCTGAGGTGTCTGTCTCGCGCCTCTCGGCCCTGACTCTGCTTGCGTAGAAGCCAGAAGTGGGTGCGATGTCAGCCGGCGTCGGGGATCGCCGCTCGTGGCGATGGACACGACGATGCCGGGCCGAGTGTTCGCGCCGACTTGCCTTCTCACGTACTCGGCGTAGTTAGGACGTCGAGGCGCACCCTGACGACCAGGACGCGGCCGGCCACCCCGCGGAGGCGACACACACCACGGGGCTAGCCCGACGCCCGTGGCGTACAGCCCGAAGCCGGTCGCGTACAATCCTGTTCAACGGACCTTCCGAGGGGTGTGTCGGATGGGAAACGTCTTCAACAACGCTTCTGTGGCCGCCTTCTTGGGTGCGGTGTTCAGCATGTTCTCGGCGCTCGTCGTGGTTGCTGTGAGCGGCTGGCTCAGCGACCGCAGGATGGTCAGGACGATACGTGCCGAGATCGTCGTAGCCCGCGAACAGGCGCGCGGGAAGCTGGAGACCGCACGGCGGAAGCTCGCAGCCATGCGTCAGGGGAACCAGGTTCACCCGGGCGAGGTCCTGAAGTTCGACGTCGCAGTCATACGGGAGCTGAAGGCACGAGTCCTTCACCTGCTCAAGCCGCGGCAGCGCCTCGCGCTCGACGGTGTCCTGTTCCGGATGGAAGGCGTCGACGGCATCTTCGACGACGCTCGCCGACAGGAAAAGGCACTGCGGGCTCTGTCCGGGTCCTCCGCGAACTACGACGATCACGTGGCGAGACTCGAGAAGACCCTGGACGATGCCATCGTCAATCTTCGAATGCTCGATGAAATGACCGAGCACTACGCCTCGGGGCGCTTCGAGGCGATCACGACGAAGGGGTACCGTCGCGAGGATTACGAGGACGGTTCGACCCCGTCAACGTGATCTGCACTCCGACGGCCGACAGGGGGGTGCCCGGCCGCAGGGCCCAACGGCAGCATCGCAAGACCCTATGAGGCGGACGTGGCCGCCTCGTAGACGACGTCGCAAACGTCGGGCATCCTGCTAGTATGCGCGCTGCGCCAGGGCGCTGGTGGCGACGGCGTTCGCATCCCGTCTCCCGGACCCGATTACGGGCGCCGATCAGGAGGGACGGCGCCGGAACGGCAGCACGGGCGCTCCGTCCGGGCGCTGATTGTCGGGAGGCACGGAGGGCAACATGACCACCGGTAGACACGACCAAGGCTCCTTCCTCAACGTGCACGTGTCATTCCCTCGGGCGAGCGAGCCGTCTAATGCCGGCGACTGGGAAGCCGCAATCGCCACGCGCATCCAGCCCGGATTCGCCCTGGTCGTTATTGTCGACGGGACGCCCGGCGCGTACACGATCCGGAGCGCCCACGGCATGAGCGCCGGGGGCATCGGGGATATCACCCCGGACGCGACCCGCCTGCTTCACGAAGCAGGTGTGATCTAAGCATAGGGTGTGCGCAAGTTCCTAAGTGACGTCGCGAGCCGTACGGCGGCCGGCGTGCTGACGTCCCTTCTTTTCATCCTTGTCCCCCTTGCATGGCCCCAGGTGCGTGCCCGCGTGGCGGACGCGCTCCTGTCGAGTGTCCCGGCCTATTACGTAGTCGTCGCCGGTCTCGCCGGTGTCGCCCTCACCCTAGGAGCATGGTCGCGCCGCGACCGGCGTGTGCGTCGATCGCCGAAGGGACGTCAGTGGACCAGCGACGAACAGCGCTTGCTGGCCTTCGTCCACCAAGGCGGCGCGGCCGGTGTGGATTTCTCGGAGGCACGGGCGAACGTCGGCCTCGACGCCGCGCGGTTCGATCTGCTCGTTCACGGACTGCGGGCGTTGATTCTTTCCGAAGCCTGGGGCGCCTATCGGGCGGCGCCCGACAAGCACATCCTGACCATCACCCGATCCGGAAAGGAAGTGTTGGCTCAACTCCTGAAGCAGAACCCGCACTTGCTCGGTCCCGGACGGTGATCCGACGCGCGGGAGGACTATGACACCCGCCGCGGTCGGATCCAGACGCCGGACGGAGGATAGGAGGAGCGACGGATGATCACGAAGCCGGTGGACCTGCGGGAATCGACCGAGGCCTTCACGATCAGCGGCCCCGGCTTCAGAGTCGCGATCGGACGCGCGAGCGGCGCCCTCGAATCGCTGCGGTCCGGCGGCCGCGAGATGGTCTCGAAGCCGCTCGTTCCGAACTTCTGGCGTGTGCCGCTCGACAACGACATCGGCTTCCTGAACCATAAACCATAGGCAATTGCTTCTGCAGCCCTGACGGGGACGGGCGGGATCGGGAGGCTCCGGAGTGCCGCCTTTGGCGTGGGAGGCGTCTCCGCCGTCCTCAACCCTCCGCTCGAGCGTCGGTGTCGGTCGCCGGAAGGCCGTGGCGGTTTTTCGTGGTGCTTAGCGTCGTGGCGGAACCAGGCTGCGCTCATCGGGAGAGGCGATCAGGCGAGCGGCGTGGTCCCATGGCCCTCAGGGCGCCTCGATCTCCCGGCCCTCCTCGTCAACCGGCACGCGCACCACCTCGTGAAGCGCCGGCGGGGGTTTGGCGGTCTCGGGCGGGCCAAGGCCGAGGTGATCGAGGATTCTGGAGATGGAGACCTGGTCGTGCAGGTACGCGATGATCGCGAGCTTGCCCCCACACTTCGCGCATGTGAGGGGATCGACGTGGCAGCGGCGCTTCTTGGCCGGCTTCTCCTCGACCTCGGGCTCCCCCGGTTCGGGAGCGGCGCGGTCGCCGCGCACGCGATGGGCATAGTAAGCGTAGAAGTGAGTGCGATGTCGCCCCGGGTCCGGGATGTGGTCCGACATTCTCGCCAGCCATGGGTCCATGGTCTCGAAGTTCCGTCCGAGGGTCGGATTGTGCTTGAGCCCCTTGTAGATGACTGGTGACGGGCAGAAGTTGCGTCCGCGACAGGAGTACGGGATCAGGTAGCTTGCCCGACAAGTATTGCACCAAGCTCTGGCGAAGCCGTGCTCGACGAGCCCGCAGCGCATGAAGCCGCGCAGCACGCGCTCGACCACGGGCCGAAGCGAACCGTGCGCCTCTGCCCGGGTGTCGTAGTCGTCCCAGATCGCTCTCTCGAAGGCGGCGCCCTCGCCGGAGGACAGCACCTTGAGCGCGACGTCCACCTCGCCATCCCGCCGACGCCGATCGCATCGACCGGGTGACCTTCGGAGCGCGTGCTACCATCGCCGGACTGAGCCGCGCGGGTCGTTTCGACCCCTCCACGGGCTTTCGCGAAAGGGGTGGGGAGCGTGGCGCTGGCTCGGGTGCTGCGCGCGGCGCTGCAGCGCCTCGGTCTCCGCAGCATCGCGAGGCCTGAGAAGCCTCTCCGCGACGAGCTTCTGAGCATCGAGCGGCTCGAGGAGAGGGCCAAGGCCCTCGCGGCTCGCCTGACGCTCGATCCCACGCCGCGCCGCCCGGCGCGAGACGTGTTTCCACGCTTCGACGAAAGCGCCCGCGTGCTGCGCAAGGCCTACCTCGACATGGCCGAGGACGTGCACAAGGGGGAGTTCGTCACGCCGGCCGCGGAGTGGCTGCTCGACAACTACCACCTGGTCGCGTCGGAGGTCCGCGACGTGCGCCAGAACCTGCCGCGGGGCTACTACCGCGAGCTGCCCAAGCTCGCCACCCGGGAGCTCGCGGGCGACGCCCGCGTGTACGCGATGGCCGTGGAGCTGATCCGCCACAGCGACAGCCGCCTGGACCGGCAGCAGCTCGTGCGCTTCATGAACAGCTACCAGACCGTGGCGCCGCTGACGATCGGCGAGCTGTGGGCCTGGCCAAGCATGCTGAAGCTCGCGCTGATCGAGAACCTGCGGCGCCTGGCGGAGGAGGCGTTCGAGGCGCGCGAGGCGCGCCGGGCGGCCGACGCCTACGTCGCGCAGATCGACGCCGCCGGGCACGGCCGGCTGCCGCCGCTGCCCGCAGAGATCCACCCCGCGTTCGTGGTCCAGCTGCTGCAGCGGGCCCGCGAGTTCGGTCCGCGCCTCTCCGCGGTACGCGCCGCCGTCGACGCGCATCTCGTCGCGCAGCACACGGCCTCCGACGACGCGATCCGCAGCGAGCACCAGCGCGAGGCCGCCGCCCAGGTCTCGGTGGCCAACGTCATCACCAGCCTGCGGCTGTGCTCGACCCTCGACTGGAGCCAGTACTTCGAGTCCGTGAGTCTGGTCGAGCGCGTGCTGCAGCGCGATCCGGCGGGCGTCTACGGCAGCATGGACTTCTTGAGCCGCGACCGCTATCGCCAGGCGGTGGAGGACCTGGCCGACGGCACCGGCGAGGCCCAGCTCCGGGTCGCGCTCAGAACCGTGGAGAGCGCGCGCCAGGCCGCCGAGAGCGCCGTCTCCGACGTCGCTGCCCACGTGGGCCATCACCTCATCGGCAAGGGCCGCGTGGATCTCGAGGCCGACGTCGCGTACCGTTCCCGCCTCGTTCGTCGCGTACGCCGCTTCGCCTTCGCCCACGCGACCGCGGCCTACCTCGGATCGATCGCGCTCCTGACGGCGCTCCTGCTCGGGCTCGGCTTCTCTTACGCGCGCGGGCACAGCGACTCGGCCGGGTCGCTGGCCGGGGTCGCGCTGCTCCTGCTGCTACCGGCGAGCGACGTGGCGATCGCCCTGGTCCAGAGCCTGTGCGCCCGCCTGGCCCCGCCGCGGCGGCTGCCCCGCCTCGATTACCAGGCCGGGGTCCCGGAGAACGCCCGCACCATGGTCGTCGTGCCGACCCTGCTGGCGAGCGTCGCGCGGGCCACGGAGCTCCTCGAGCACCTCGAGGTGCTGGCTCTCGGCAACCTCGACCCGCGTGTGCACTTCGCGCTCCTCACCGACTTCACGGACGCCCCCGCCCGCGAGATTTCGCAGGACGCGGCCATCCTGAGCACGGCCCGGGCCGGTGTCGAGGCCCTCAACGCACGACACGCAGCCGGCCAAGCGGACCGCTTCTACCTCGTGCACCGCGTGCGCCAGTGGAACCCGGGCGAGGGCGTCTGGATGGGCTGGGAAAGAAAGCGCGGCAAGATCGAGGAATGGAATCGGCTCCTGCGCGGAGCGACGGACACCAGCTTCTCGGTCGAAGCCGGCGACGCCAGCGTCTTCCCGAGTGTCCGCTACTGCATCACCCTCGATTCCGACACGCGCCTGCCCCGCGACGCGGCGAAGAAACTCGTCGGAATCGCCGCCCATCCGCTCCACCGGGCCCGCTTCGACGCCCGCCTCGGCCGCGTCACCGAAGGCTACGGCATCCTTCAGCCCCGGGTGAGCGTGACCATGGCGAGCGCCGCCGGGTCGCTGTTCGCGAGGCTCTACGCCGGCCACACCGGCGTCGATCCCTACACCACCGCGGTCTCGGATACGTACCAGGACGTCTTCGGGGAGGGGAGCTTCACGGGCAAGGGGCTCTACGAAGTCGACGCCTTCGCTGCCGCCCTCGAGGGGCGCGTGCCGGAGAACGCTCTCTTGTCCCACGACCTCTTCGAGGGGCTCTACGCCCGCACCGCGCTCGTCACCGACATCGAGGTCGTCGACGACTATCCCGCGAGCGTCCTCGCCCACGCGCGTCGCCAGCATCGCTGGGTGCGGGGCGATTGGCAGATCCTCTGGTGGCTGTTCCCGTTCGTCCCCACCCGCTCCGGCCTGCAGCGCAACCCCCTGCCGCTCATCTCGCGCTGGAAGATCTTCGACAACCTGAGACGCAGCCTGCTGGCCCCCGCCACGCTGGCGTTGCTCCTGCTCGCGTGGACGGCCCTGCCGGGAAGCCCGGCGGTCTGGACGGCCGCGCTGCTTCTCGCGCTGGCCTTCCCTCTCTATCCGCTGATCGTCGAGAACGCCTTCGGGCCGAGGCCGCAGCAGCCGTGGCGCGTCTTCTTTCGCCTCGCGAGGCGAGACGCGAACACTGCGATCGCCCAGGTGGGTCTGCACCTCACTTTCCTGGCCAACGAGGCGTGGCAGCGGGCGCACGCGATCGGGTTGACCCTGGTCCGCCTCGCCGCGACCCAGGGCCGCATGCTGGAGTGGGAGACAGCGGCGGCCAGCGCTGAGCGGGGGCGGCGCCTTTCCGGTGCTCGGGTGTTCGTGACGGAGATGATCGCGAGCCCGCTGATCGCCCTATGCGGCTTGTGTGCCACCGCGCTCGCCCGCCCTTCCGCGCTGCCGGTGGCCACGCCCGTGCTTGCGCTATGGGCTGCGGCGCCGTTCATCGCCTACGCCCTGAGCCGGCCGGTGTCGAAGCGCCGACGGGAGCTGGGGCCGGAGGACCGCGCGTTCCTCGAGCGTGTCGCCCGCGAGACGTGGCGCTACTTCGAGGCGTTCATGGGCCCCGAGCATCACGGCCTGCCCGCCGACAACTTCCAGGAGACGCCGGAGCCGAGGGTGGCCCATCGGACCTCGCCCACGAACGTCGGGATGGGACTCCTCGCCACTCTCGCCGCGCACGACCTCGGCTTCATCACGACGGACGTCCTCGCCCTGAGGATCGACTCCACCCTCACCACGATCGAGGGCCTCGAGCGGTTCGAAGGCCATCTGCTCAACTGGTACGACACGCAGAGCCTGGCGCCTCTGCTGCCGCGGTACGTCTCGAGCGTCGACAGCGGGAATCTGGCCGGTGCGCTGATCACGCTCGCCTCTGGGTTGCGCGAGGTCGGCCTCGAGGATCTCGCCCGCCGCGCCGCCGCGTTCGCGGACGGCATGAGCTTCCGTTTCCTCTACGACCCGCAGCGCCGGATCCTCTCGATCGGCTATCGCCTCGCCGATGCCGAGGGCCCGGGCCGGCTGGACCCCTCCTACTACGACCTGCTGGCGTCGGAGGCGCGTCTTTCGAGCTTCATCGCCATCGCCAACGGCGACCTTCCCGAGACGCACTGGTTCCACCTCGGACGGCTCGTCACGAGCGTCGACGGAACGCCGACGCTGCTCTCCTGGGGCGCCACGCTCTTCGAGTACCTGATGCCGCTCCTGGTCATGAAGAGCTACCCGGAGACGCTCCTCGACCAGAGCTGCCGGATGGCGGTACGAAGACAGATCGAGTACGCCGCCCTGCGCGAGGTGCCGTGGGGCGTCTCGGAGTGCGCCTACAACCTCGTGGACCGTCACGACAACTACCAGTACAAGGCCTTCGGCGTCCCCGGCCTCGGCCTGAAGCGGGGCCTCGGCGACGAGCTGGTGGTAGCTCCCTACGCCACTGCCCTCGCCGCGATGATCGAGCCCCAGCTCGCGGTTCGCAACCTGCGGCGGCTGTCCGAACGCGGGCTCGCCGGCGCCTACGGCTACTACGAAGCCGTCGACTTCACCCACGCGACAGCCGACGAGCCGCTGGGGGCCCCCGAGAGCACGGGTCCTTCCCGCGGCACGATCGTCAGGGCCTTCATGGCCCACCACCAGGGAATGATCCTCGTCGCGTTCGCCAACGTGCTGCGCGGGGATCCCATGGTGAGGCGGTTCCATGCCGACCCGCGCGTACAGGCGACCGAGCTGCTGCTGCAGGAGCGGGTGCCGCGACACGCCCCGATCACTCAAGCCCGACCGGTCGAGGAGACGCGCGTCGCGGGCCCCGCACCCGCGTTGGCACTGCGCCGTTTCCGCTCGCCGCACACCCCCTGGCCCCACGCCCAGTTCCTGTCGAACGGCAGCTACACCGCCGTCGTGACGAATGCCGGCGGCGGCGCGAGTTTCTGCCGGGGCCGGGTCGTCACGCGACACCGCGAGGACGCGACCCGCGATCCGGGCAGCCAGTTCATCTACCTGAGGGACGTCCGCAGCGGGTCGGTGTGGTCCGCCACCCACCATCCCGTGGGAGGCGAACCGGAGGACTACCTGGTGACCTTCCTCGCGGAGAAGGCCTCGTTCAGCCGCCGCGACGAGGGCATCGCCACGCTCCTCGACATCGCGGTCTCGACGGAGGACGACGTCGAGGTGCGGCGGCTGGCGGTCAGCAATCACAGCGACCGCCCGCGCGAGATCGAGATCACCAGCTACGCCGAGATCGTGCTGGGCCCGGCGACGGACGACCTGGCCCATCCCGCCTTCGGCAAACTGTTCGTGGAGACGGAGTACTTGCCGGAGCGCACGGCGCTCTTGTGCCGGCGCCGGCCACGCGCGTCCGGCGAGGAGGCGCTCTGGGCCGTGCACGTGCTGAGCCTCGAGGGCCGGACGCAGGGCCCCGTCGAGTGGGAGAGCGACCGCATGCGCTTCCTGGGCCGCGGGCGCTCGACCGAGAATCCCCAGGCGCTCGACGGACGCTCGCTCTCCGGCACGACCGGCGTCGTGCTCGATCCGATCGTGAGCCTGCGCCAGCGCATCCGCATAGCACCTGGGGGCTTCGTGCGGCTGTCCTTCGCGACCGGCATGGCGTCGTCGCGCGAGACCGCGCTGGCCCTGGCACAGAAGTACCACGAGCCCAGCTCGGTCGCACGGAGCTTCGCCCTCGCTTTCGCGCACGCGAGGAGCGCGCTGCGGCACCTCGGCGTCTCGAGCGAGGCCGCGTTGCTGTACGAGCGCCTCGCGTCGCGCGTGCTCTACGCCGACAGGTCGCTCCGCGCGGGCCCGGATATCCTGGCCCGGAGCGAGCTCGGCCAGGAAGGGCTCTGGCCGCACGGCATCTCGGGTGACCTCCCGATCCTGCTCGTGCGTGTCGTCGAGGAAGACGACCTGCCGTTGGTGCGCGAGGTGCTGCAGGCCCAGGAGTACTGGCGGCTCAAGGGGCTGCGCGCCGACGTAGTCATTCTCAACGAGCACCCCGTCAGCTACCTGGACGAGATGCACGGCCAGCTCACAGCGCTTCTCGACAACGGCCCCTGGAGGGCGTGGAGCCACCAGCCCGGCGGGGCCTACCTGCTGCGCGCGGACCGCATGGGAGAGGCCGAACGCCTGCTGCTGGCGGCGGTGGCGCGGGCCGTGCTGACCGGGGATCGAGGCGATCTGTCGGCGCAGCTCGAGCACGCCTACGCGGAGTGGCCCGACCCGGAGCCGGCCGACCTCGTGCCCACTCGCATGCCGGACGCGGAAGCGGCTGCTGCGCCACCGCCACGAAGCGTCGCGGTGCCTCCGCTCGTCCTGGGCAACGGCCTGGGCGGGTTCACGGACAACGGGCGCGGCTACGCGATCGTGTTGGACGGCGCCGCGGCCACGCCCCTGCCGTGGGCCAACGTGATCGCGAATCCCCGGTTCGGAACGCTGGTGACGGAGGCGGGCTCCGCCTTCACCTGGGCGATCAACAGCCGCGAGAACCGAGTCACGCCTTTCGCGAACGACCCCATCAGCGACCCCACGGCCGAGGCGCTCTTCGTGCGTGACGACGAAACGGGCGAAGCATGGTCGGCGACGCCGGGTCCGATGCCGCGCACGCCCGCGAGCAGCCGCAGCGTGATCCGGCACACGGCCGGCCACACGCGCTTCTCGAGCCTGGCGCACGGGCTCGGCCAGGAGCTCGAGGTCTTCGTGGATCCGAGCGACCCGGTCAAGTTCTCGAAGCTCACCCTGACCAACGAGAGCGGCACGAAGCGAAAGCTGAGCGTGTTCGCCTACAACGAGTGGATCCTGGGCCCGCCGCGCCCGGGCCAGTCGCTTCACGTCGTGACCGAGCTCGACCTGACCACCGGCGCGATCCTCGCGCGCAACCCCTACAACGCCGAGCACGCCGGACAGGTGGCCTTCGCGTGCGTGAACGAGGCCCTGCGTTCGGCGACCGGCGACCGAGCGTCGTTCCTCGGCCGCAACGGCTCGCTGGCCCATCCGGCCGCCCTCTCCCGGACCTTGCTCTCGGGCCGTTTCGGGGCGGGGCTCGACCCCTGCGCGGCTCAGCACGTGGCGATCGATCTCGAGCCCGGTGAGACACGGCAACTCGTTTTCCTGCTCGGCCTCGCGAACGACGCGACGGCGGCCCAGGAGCTCGTGAGCCGCCATCGTGGCGTGGCCGCGGCCGAAGCCGCGAAGGGCGCCGTGCAACGCTCCTGGGATCGGACGCTCGACGCCGTCCAGGTGCGCTCGCCCGACGACTCCTTCGACCTGCTGATGAACCGCTGGCTGCTCTACCAGGACCTGAGCTGCCGGCTGTGGGCGAAGACCGGCTACTTCCAGCCAGGAGGCGCCTTCGGCTTCCGCGATCAGCTCCAGGACGTGATGGCGCTCTCGCTGGCTCGGCCGGACCTCACCCGGGAGCACCTGCTGTGTGCGGCGAGCCGGCAGTTCGTCGAGGGCGACGTCCAGCACTGGTGGCACGAGCCGAGCGGCCGGGGCACACGCACTCGCTGCTCGGACGATCTGCTCTGGCTCCCGCACGCGGTGGCGCACTACGTCCGGACCACGGGAGACGCCAAGGTCCTCGACGAGATCGTGACCTTCCTCGACGCCCCTCCGCTCGCCGCGGAGGCGCAGGAATCCTACGAACAGCCCCGCGAGTCCACCGAGCGGGCTTCGCTCTTCGATCACTGCCTGCGCGCGATCGAGAAGGGGCTCACCGCCGGCGCCCACGGGCTTCCGTTGATCGGCAGCGGCGACTGGAACGACGGGTTGAACCGGGTGGGCTGGCGGGGGCGCGGCGAGAGCACCTGGCTCGGCTTCTTCCTCCACGGCGTCCTCTCTGACTTCGCGTCGCTCGCTCGGGACCGGGGCGCTGCGGCCCGGGCCGACCGCTATCGCCGCGAGGCCGCGCGCCTGGGCGCGATGCTGGAGCAGGCCTGGGACGGCGAGTGGTATCGGCGCGGCTACTACGACGACGGCTCGCCCCTGGGTTCGGCCCAGAACGAGGAGTGCCGGATCGACTCGATCCCCCAGTCCTGGGCGGTGCTCTCGGGGGCGGTACCGGTGCGCTTCGCCGATCGCGCGATGGACGCGGTCCGGGCGCAGCTGGTGAGGCGCGGGCCGCGGATCCTGCCCCTGCTCGCGCCGCCCTTCGACGGATCGTCACAGGAGCCCGGCTATATCAAGGGTTACCCCCCGGGGGCGCGCGAGAACGGCGGCCAGTACACGCATGCCGCGGTGTGGACGGTGATGGCGATGGCGCGGCTCGGATTCGGTGACGAGGCGATGGAGCTGCTCCACATGCTCAACCCCATCAACCACACGCGGACGGCGGCCGAGGTCGCGCGCTACAAGGCCGAGCCGTACGTCCTCGCCGGCGACGTGTTCGCGCACCCCGCTCACGCCGGGCGGGCGGGCTGGACCTGGTACACCGGCGCGGCGGGGTGGATGCACCGCGCCGGCATCGAGAGCATCCTCGGCCTGCGGCGCCGCGGCGCGACGTTCGCGATGGACCCCTGCATCCCTGCGGCCTGGCCCGGCTACTCGATCGCCTGGCGCTTCGGCCGGACGCAATACGAGATCGACGTGAAGAACCCGGAGCGCCGATGCCGGGGTATCGCCCACGCGGTTTTGGACGACACACCGGTCGAAGCGAACGCCATCCCCCTCGTGGACGACGGTGGGGTTCACCTGCTGAGGATCGTCCTCGGCGACCGCGCCAGCCGATCCGCTACCGGAAGCTGACTCAGTCGAGCGCGAGCCACCGTCGGAGACCGTCACCGACGGCCTCGAGCTCGGCTGCGTCGCACTCCCCGATCTCTCCGCTGATCGCAGTACGCGGAACAGGAAACCGGCCGCGCAACCCGGATGTCGATTTCGAGCGCCCCCATTCGTCTCACCCCTGACAGGAGGCAATCAATGAAGTACGCACTGCTGATCTACTCGGAGGAGGCGCACTGGGAGAAGATGACCGAAGCCGGGAGGGGAGAAGTCCTGGGCCGCTACATGGCCCTCAGCGAGGACCTGAAACGCCGCGGGCAGTACGTCGTCGGCGAGCCGCTCGACGCCACGACCACGGCGTCGACCGTCAAGCTGCGGGACGGCCGGACGCTCGTGACCGACGGCCCGTTCGCCGAGACCAAGGAGCAGCTCTGCGGCTTCTACGTCGTCGACGTGCCGGACCTGGACACGGCGCTCGCCATCGCCGCGCGGATCCCCTCGGCCGAGGTGGGCTCGATCGAGGTGCGGCCGATCCCGGCTTACGGTGGCTAGCCGGGCGAGGCACGAGCCATGCGCTACCGAAGGGTGGCAGGCTAGAGGCCCGGCCGGAAAGCCCCCGCGAGGAACGGACGCCGGGCGGACGCCGGAACGGCCAGGGCACGTGTCGCCACCGCCTGCGGGAGCTGAGCCGAGGACTGCTGGATCGTGCAGGAATGGC
>Ga0247727_10012936_pt1 | contig 14186 bp, 13 predicted proteins | sample WisWelCaveWW1625_FD_202498 | JGI IMG/M metagenome (GOLD analysis project Ga0247727, IMG submission 202498) | Biofilm microbial communities from Wishing Well Cave, Virginia, United States - WW16-25 | ecosystem: Environmental > Aquatic > Deep subsurface > Groundwater > Cave microbial mat | place... | reverse complement strand
GTCAGGGGGCCCTCGCGGTGCAGTGCCGGGCCGACGCGCGCGACGTGAGAGCGGCGCTGGCGGCGCTGGATCACCGTCCCTCGCGACTGGCCCTGGAAGCCGAGCGCGCGCTGACGCGCGCGCTCGGCGGCGGGTGCGCGCTCCCCCTGGGCGCCCTCGCGGCCGTCAAGGCCGATACCGTGCGGCTCGCTGGGCGCGTGATCTCACCGCTCGGGGATCGGCGGATCGACGCCGCGGCCGAGGCCGCCGACCCGGGCGTCGCCGCCACGATGGTGGCCGCACAGTTGCGCGCGGCAGGAGCCGGCCAGATCCTGGACGAGGTACGTCGGTCGTGAGCCCGGGCCGCGGGCCGGCCTCCTCGCTGGCAGGGCGGACCATCCTCGTGACCCGACCCATCGAACGGTCCGCGCACCTCGTAGCGGAACTCGAGGCCAGGGGTGCCGTCGCCCTAGCGGCTCCGGCGATCCGGGTCAGCCCGGTGCGAAGCGCAGCACTCACCGCCGCGCTCCGGGGCCTGGCGACCGGGCGCTTCGCTTGGATCGTCCTGACCTCGCCAGCGACGATCGCCGTGCTCGCCGGGCGGTTGCCCTCCGCGCAGGACGTGCGCGCCCGCGTCGCGGCGATCGGCGACGGGACGGCCGCAGCGTTCGAACGCTACGCGAGCCGACCGGCCGACCTGCGCCCACGCGCCTTCACCACCGAAAGCCTGGCCCGGGCGTTCCCACGCGGCGAGGGCCGTGTGCTGTGCCCCCGGGCAGACATCGCGCCCGAAGGCTTCGAGGACGCTCTCGCCGCGAAAGGGTGGACACCGACCCGCGTCGATGCCTACCGCACGACGTTCCCGCGAACGTTGCCGGCCGAAGCGGGCCGCGCGCTCGCCCGAGGCGAGGTCGACGGGGTGACGTTCACGAGCGCATCGACCGTGCGCGGCTTCGTCGGGGCGCTCGGCACCGTGACGGGCGCACCCAAGGTCGTGTGCATCGGTCCCGTCACGGCGAAGGAGGCGCGGGCCCACGGGTTCACCGTGCACGGCGTCGCCGATCCCCACACGACCGATGGCCTGGTCGCTGCGCTGGAACGCGTGTTCCGACCTCGACGCGGTTCCTAGCCGCCCGGGGCCGGCCGTGAGGGCAGCATGTAGAACAGGACGACGATCAGGTAGAACGCCAGGCTGGCAGGCGCGCTCACCACCGCGAGGATCATCCCGATCAGGAACGTCGGTGCGCCCATGAGGGTCCGGCGAGTGAACGACCGGATCCGCTCAGCCCCCAGGCCCGGGAGCAGCAGGTCGCGCTTCAGCGCGAAGAACCAGATGGCGTTCCACATCAGCGCGGCGAAGACCGCCACTGCCCCGAACGCGACCAGCGCCACCGTCTCACCGTCCGTGCCCCAGTAGCGCGCCACCAGCTGCGTCGGGATGGGCAGGAGCGCCACGGACATCAGGAAGAGGACGTTCACGAGCAGGAACCCGTGGGTGGTTCGCTGGATGAGCCGGAAGAGCTCGTGGTGGTTCACCCACCAGACGCCCAGTGTGAGGAAGGCCGTCACGAACGCCACGTAGGAGGGCCACTGCGACCGCAGGAACGCCCCCAGGTCGGCCTCGCCGGAGGGGATCTCGATCGTGAAGACCAGGAGCGTGATGACGATCGCCATCACGCCGTCGGAGAACGCCTCGAGGCGCGCGGTGCCCTCGGTGGGGTCGTGCCGCCCGACGTGGCGCTCCTGCTTCACACCCAGACCCGCCCCAGCGCACGCAGGATGTTCGCGCCCATCACCTTCGCGATCTGCTCGTCTGCGTAGCCGTGGCCCACCAACCATCGCACGATGTTGGGGTACTCCGTCGGGCTCTCCAGGCCCTCCACGTACTCCACCCACTCGTGCTCGGCCACATCGCCGGTGTCGAGCGCCCCAGCGTAGAGCCGGTGGAGCGCGACATGGTCACCGAAGAACGTGTCGGGCCCGAACCCCACGTGATCGATGCCCATCAGGTCCACGCAGTACTCGAAGTGATCCATGACGGAGGAGATCGAATGGCGGGGATGCCCGGGCGAGATCGTCGTGTGCGGCGAGGCCTCGATCCCGATGACCCCGCCCGTGTCTGCGACCGCTCTCAACAGATCGTCGCCTTTCAACTTCCGCTCAGCGAACAGCGCGCGCGCGCCCGAGTGCGATAGGAAGACCGGCCGTTCGGACAGCCAGCACGTCTGCAACGCGGTCACGTCGCCGGTGTGTGACAGGTCGATCGCCATACCGATGCGGTTCATCCGTCTGACCGCGTCCTGACCGAACCTCGTCAAGCCCGCGTCGACCGGGTCCTTCACGCCTCCGCCGAGTTGGTTGGACTCGCTATAGGTGATGCCACACATCCGCACGCCGAGGCCGAATAGCACGTCGAGGCGATCGAGCTCGTTCTCGATCATCGCCGCCCCCTCCATGCACGGCACCATCGCGATGCGCCCGGAGGCGTGCGCGTTCAGGACGTCCTGCACGGTCGCACCCACGGTGACCACCGACTGATGGGCCACGTCGGCCAGGTGCATGCCCAGGTCGTGGATCACGTCGGTCCACTTCCACCCAGCCTTAGAGGTGATCGTGGCCGTGCCGTCCAGGAAGTTCTCGAAGACGGCGTCCAGGCCGCTGGCGGCGAGGCCTTCGTAGCCGTACCACTCGCGGCCTTCACGGACGTAGGCGTCGTTCTGGGACCAGTCGAGCGGGCCCACGCCGCCATGATCGTGGAGCGAGATGAAGACCTGCTCGCGAAGCAAGCGCTCAGCGCGCACCTCGTCCTCAGCGGTCAGAGGCACGACGTAGGGCTCCACGCGCGCGATCTGCGGTGCCAGTTCGAAGGCCCGGTAGTCCTCGCCTTCGACGAGGTAATCGAAGGACCGATACCCGTCCCAGCGCTTCTTCGGCTCCATGGTGGCTAGTCGCGCCAGGTCTCACGCGAGAGCGCCTCGCGACGCTCGCGGACGACCCTAGTGAGCACCAGGACCTCCTGGGTCGGCTCCCCGACGTGGCGGAGGGCAGAGACGACCAGCGATGTCCCGTCGGTGCGCTTCACTGCCGCGACCCTGAGCCACGGCAACCATCGGTCCCGTTGGGCCTCGACCGTCACCGCCTCGGGCCACGACACGAGACGGGTCGACAGATAGTTGCGCACCACCAGGCCGTGCTCGCCCTCGTAGGCCCCGAGGGTCCTGCGGCGTATCGCCACCCCAGCGGCGGCGACGAGAAGCAGCAACACCGCGAGACCACCCCCCGCCGGTAGGACGAACGGCGAGACGAGCCCCGCGACCCCGATGGTGAGCACATCGAACCCGACCGAGCGGTCGAACCCGGGTGCGGCGATCCGCGGGGCGCGTGGAAGGTCGACGGCCACGGCCGGAACGATACGGCGATCCTCCGATGAGGAGCCGATCCTCGGCCGGCGACACCGGCCTTCTCAGCCGGCGACACCACCTCCGTCCACCGGCAACGCCGCGCCGGTGATGAAACTGGACTCGTCACTCGCCAGGAACAGCACCGCGCTCGCGATCTCCTCGGGCTGGCCCATGCGGGCGATCGGGCGGCCCTCGGTGGTCGCGGCCAGGTAGGCGTCCCAGCTGATCCCCTGCCGGCGCGCATCCTCGATCTCCATCGGGGTCTCGGTATCACCCGGGCAGACCGCGTTCACGCGGATCCCCTGGGAGCCGTGATCGATCGCCTGGGCCTTCGTCATCAGCACCATGCCGCCCTTGGCCGCGCAGTAGGCGACGCCCTTCGCGCCGCCGACGAGGCCCCACCCCGAGGAGCAGTGCACGATCGAGCCGGACCCCTGGGCGATCATGTGTGGAAGGGCGGCGCGGGACATCAAGAACGCGCCCTTGAGGCTGGTATCGACCTGCGCGTCCCATTCGTCCTCGTCGCACCCGAGCGTGTCGTTGGCGACGTAGACGCCCGCGTTGTTGAACAGCACGTCGAGCCGACCGAAAGCCCCGACGGTCTCGGCGACGGACCGGTCGCAGTCCGCGGCGACGCGCACGTCGGCCCGCACGAAGATGGCTTCTCCACCCTGCTCGACGATCTCTCGTACCACGGCACCGCCACGCGGCTCATCGCGCCCGGTGATCGCGACCTGGGCGCCCTCGCGCGCGAACAGCACCGCGGTTGCCCGACCGATGCCCGACGTGCCGCCTGTGATGAGCGCGACCTTGCCCTCCAACCGCATCAGCACGATCCTAGCCCGAAGCCCCGGGTCCGTCGCGCTGAGTGCGATACCTCACGCGTGAGGCTCTCGCCGGGGTAGCCTTGTCGCCGACATGGCCTTCCCCGCACACCGGCCTCGGCGCCTCCGTCGTACCCCCGCGCTCCGCGCGCTCGTGCGGGAGACCACGCTCGGCGCCACCGACCTGATCGCGCCGCTCTTCGTGAAGGAAGGCATCGACGAGCCGTCTCCGATCGTGTCGATGCCCGGCCAGCGACAGCACACCATCGAGTCGCTCCGAAAGGAGGCCGCCGAGATCCGCGCGCGTGGCGTCCTCGCGTTCATGATCTTCGGGGTGCCGGCACGCAAGGACGCCGAAGGCTCCGAAGCCTGGAACCCGGACGGGATCACGCAGAAGGCGCTCGCGGCGCTGCGTGGCGACCTCGGCGACGACGCCGTCCTGATCGCCGACCTGTGCCTGGACGAGTACACGGATCACGGCCATTGCGGCGTGCTGACGCCGGGTGGCGAGGTCGACAACGACGCAACCCTCGAGCGCTACCAGCGGATCGCGATCGCCCAGGCCGAGGCCGGAACGCACATGGTCGGGCCGAGCGGCATGATGGACGGCCAGGTAGCCGCGATCCGCGACGCGCTCGACACTGCCGGCCGGACCGACGTCGCGATCATGGCCTACGCTGCGAAGTTCGCGAGCGCGCTCTACGGGCCGTTCCGCGATGCCGCGGAGGGCGCGCCGAGTTTCGGCGATCGCACGGGCTATCAGCAGGACCCCGCGAACGCGGATGAGGCCCTGCGCGAGATCCGTAGCGACGTCGCAGAAGGCGCCGACATCGTGATGGTCAAGCCCGCGCTGCCCTACCTCGATGTGGTCCGCGGGGCCAAGGACACGGGCCTCGCGCCGGTCGCCGCCTACCACGTGAGCGGCGAGTACTCGATGGTGAAGGCGGCGGCCGCCAACGGATGGATCGACGAACGCAGGGTCGTGCTGGAGATCCTGACGTCGATCCGCCGCGCCGGCGCCGACCTGGTGCTTACCTATCATGCCAAGGATGCCGCCGACTGGCTGCAGGACCCCTAGCTCAGTCCACGATCAGCGAACCCCCCGCGAACACCCTCCTCGACTCGACCGGACGCAGGGTCCCCCACACATCCTCGACGGGGGTGCCGCACCCTTCGGCGGCGGCGCGGCAGGCCACCTCCAGGGTGCGTGTCGCGGCGCCCCCGTCCTCGCGAGCACGGATCCAGACATCGACGTAGACGATCCGGCCTTCGCCCTCGCGGACGTCGTCGCCGACCGTCTGCAGGTCGACCGAGGAGAAGGTACACCACACGCTCCCGATGTCACACGGCACGGCCGCCGCGACCTCGCGCGCGATGAGCCGGAGCGCCGAGGCGGCCGCCTCGCGGTCTACTTCGTTGGCCCTGACATGCACCGTTGGCACGGGTCCACCCTAGCGACCGCTAGGCGAACGGCAGGTAGCCCGGGGCCGACTCGGGCCACGGATGCGCCGCCTCCCATGCGTCGGCTAGGTCCAAGAGGAACCCATCGGCGAAGCGCGGAGCGGTCACCTGCAGGCCGAACGGCACACCGCTCGCGTGTGTCCCGGCCGGGAGCGAGATCGCCGGGTGGCCGGTCAGGTTCTGTGCCTGCACCACGTACATCTCCGATCCGGTGCCCTCATCCCCTCCAGGTCCCTCCGCGGCGATGGCATCCACCGTCATGACCGGCGAGACGAGGACCACATCGGCGCCGAGCGCCTCGTCCAGGACCCGCGCGTACCCGAACCGTCGGCGCCGTGCGGCGATGTACGAGGCGATGTCCACGACCGAGCCTTCACCCACTAACCCGACCGTCGATGGGGCGAGCAGATCGCGAACCCGGGCGATGCCGTCGGCGCCACCCAGAGCCTGCGCCAGCTCGGCGCCGGTGATCGTGAACCAGTCGTCGTCGGGGTCCCCGACGGCCCCGAGCGCGGCGGGCGCGTCGTAGGGCTCGGGCTCCAGGCCGAACATCGCAGCGAACCGCGCGGCCGCATCCACGAACAGCGCCTCGATCTCCGCGGGCAGCGGCCCCCGGTCGGACCAGCGCCGCGCGAGAAGCACCCGCGATGGGCGGCGCCCCGTCATGGATGAGAGGCCGAGCGGCTCCGGAAGCGCAGCCTGATCGCCCGGCGCCGGTCCCGCGAGCACCTCCATCTGCAGACGCACGTCATCGACGTGCACGCCGATCGGTCCGTCGGTCGTGAAGTCGATCCATTCCAGACGCTCGTGCGTAGCCGCCTCGCGAGCGATGACTCCGTTCGTCGGCTTGAGCCCGACGAGACCTCCGTAGGCCGCTGGGATGCGGATCGACCCGCCCGTGTCCGTGGCGGTCGCGATCGCCGCCATCCCGGCCGCGATGGCCGCGCTCGAGCCGCCGCTCGATCCGCCCGTCGTGCGCAGGCGGTTCCACGGGTTACGCGTGGTGCCGAACACGCGGTTCGACGTGTATCCCTCGGCGGCGAACTCGGGCATGTTCGTCTTGCCCACCACGATCGCACCAGCGGCTCTCAGACGGGCCGTCACGAGCCCGTCGCGCTCGGCCGGCGGCGCGTCCGCGAACAGGAGCGAGCCGAACGTCGTGCGCATGCCGGCGACGTCCGTGAGGTCCTTGATCAGGACGGGTAGGCCCGCCAGCGGGCCGGCAGGTCCGTGATCGTCTAAGCCGGCAGCTTCCTCGAGAGCCTCGCCTGCGCGAAGACCGACCACGGCACCCAGATCCGGGTTCAGGTCCGCGATCCGCTGCAGCGAGCGTTCCACGAGGACCCTCGAGGCTGTCTCGCCGGCCCGCACACGCGCCGCGAGCGCCCGAAGCGTGGTCACTCGCCACGCGCCTTCTGACGGGCGAACAGTGCCAGCAGTTCGTACACGACGGCCGAGGCCGCGACGCTCGTCAGCTCCGCGTGATCGTAGGCGGGCGCGACCTCCACCACGTCGGCGCCCACCAGATGGACCCCGTCCATCGCCCGCAAGGTCGCGAGCAACTCACGGCTCGTGAGCCCGCCCGCCTCGGGAGTCCCGGTCCCGGGGGCATGCGCCGGGTCCATAACGTCCACGTCGATCGAGACGTAGACAGGGGCATCGCCCACACGTTCGCAGAGCCCCGTCGCAACCTCCGCCGGCGCGCGCGCAAGGTAGTCGAACGCCCCCACGATGTGGAACCCGAACCCGCGGTCCTCCACCAGGTCCTGCGGCGTGAACAGCGGCCCCCGGATCCCCACGTGCGCGCTCCGATCGGACGCGAACAGCCCCTCCTCGGCTGCACGGCGGAACGGGGTTCCGTGCGTGTAGGCCGCGCCGAAGTAGGAGTCCCAGGTGTCCAGATGCGCGTCGAAGTGGACCAGCGCGATCGGGCCGTACCGCCCGTGCATCGCGCGGAGGAGCGGCAGGGCGATAGTGTGATCACCGCCGAGGGTGATCAGGTGCGGCACATCGGCCAGCAAGCCGCGCGTGCCGGCCTCGATCGCGGCGATCGCTTCGCCGATGTCGAAGGGGTTCGCCCCCACGTCCCCCGCGTCGGCCACCTGCATCGCCTCGAACGGCTGGACGTCCAGGCCCGGGTGGTAGCCGCGCAGGAGCCTCGAGCCCGCGCGGATAGCCATAGGGCCGAAGCGCGCGCCCGGGCGGTAGGTGACCCCGGAGTCGAACGGCACGCCCACGATCGCGACCTCGCACGAGGTGACCTCGTCCAAGCGGGGCAGCCGCGCGAAGGTTCCCGGTCCCGCGTATCGCGGCACCTTCAGCGGGTCGATCGGGCCGAGCGGCCGGTCGCCGCCGCCGGTGTACTCCATGCTCAAAGCTCCCCCGATCCGGACACCGGCGAACGCTACACCGGTCGGGTCCGTAGTTACCATCCTGAGCGATGGCCGGGAACGAGGAGTTGTTCGAACGCGGCAAGGGCGTGATCCCCGGGGGGGTCGACTCGCCGGTGCGGGCCTACGGCGCGGTCGGGGGCACGCCGCGGTTCATCACTCGCGGTGAAGGCGCCTACGTCTGGGACGCCGACGGCGAGCGCTACCTCGACCTCGTGCAGTCCTGGGGTGCGCTCCTGTTCGGCCACGCCCGGCGCGAGATCGTCGATGCCGCGGTGGCGGCGGCCGGCGACGGCACGTCGTTCGGGGCACCGACCGAGCGCGAGGTCGACCTGGCGACACGGATCGTCGACGCGCTGCCCGGGGTCGAGCGGGTCCGCCTGGTCTCCAGCGGCACGGAGGCCACGATGTCCGCGATCCGCCTGGCCCGGGGGGTCACGGGTCGCGACCTGCTCGTGAAGTTCGACGGGTGCTACCACGGCCACTCGGACGCGCTCCTGGCCAAGGGAGCCGGGAGCGGCCTGGCGACGTTCGGCCTTCCGGGCTCGCCGGGCGTGACCGAGGGCGCCGCCCGCGACACGCTGACCTCGCCCTACAACGACCTCGCGGCCGTCCGTGAGCTCTTCGCGGAGCGCGGCCGGGACATCGCCTGCGTCATGGTCGAGCCGGTTGCAGCGAACATGGGCGTGGTGCCCCCTGCACACGGGTTCCTGGAGGGCTTGCGGGATCTGTGCACCGCGTCTGGGGCGCTGCTCATCTTCGACGAGGTGATCACGGGGTTCCGCCTCGCCTACGGCGGGGCGCAGTCCTACTACGGCGTGACGCCGGACCTCACGACACTGGGCAAGGTGATGGGCGGTGGGTTCCCCTGCGCGGCCTTCGGCGGGCGAGCCGACGTCATGAGCTCCCTAGCGCCCGACGGGCCCGTCTACCAGGCAGGCACTCTCAGCGGGAATCCGGTGGCGGTCGCCGCGGGGATCGCAGCGCTCGACCTCGCTCGCGAGACCGCCCCATACGCCAACCTGGAGGCCACCGCCGACGCTCTGACAGGCGGACTCCAGGAGGTGCTTCAAGTGCCGATCACGATCAACCGCGCCGGATCCCTCTTCAGCCTCTTCTTCTCTGAGACACCGGTCACCGACTTCGACGGAGCGCGCGCAGCCGACCACCAGCGATACGCGCGGTTCTTCCATCACCTGCTGGCCCGCGGCATCGCCCTGCCGCCGAGCGGCTACGAACTGTGGACGCTCTGCACCGCCCACGGCGATGCAGAGGTAGCGGCGATCCTCGAGGCCGCAGCCTCCTTCGAGGGCTGAGACTCAGGCCGCCACGGCGGCCAGCCGCGCGTCCATCGTCTGAGCCCCGCGCGAGGACGCTATGCAGCAAGTCCCGAGCGCGCTGCCGTCGTTCGCACGCACGGGCATGACGCGGCACGCGATCGCGCCCAGCGTGAACCCGGCGGCACGACCCTCCAACGCCGCCATGTGCGCCTCGACCACCGAGAGGTTGGTCCCCTCGAACAGATCTGACACATCGCGGCCCTCGCACCACTGGGGGTCCACGCCGAGCGCGTCGGCGGCCGCGTCGGACAGGGTTCGCAGGCGCAGCTCCTCGTCCGTCGTCCAGAAGAAGGTCCAGCCTCCGACCGGACCTGCCGTATCGGGTGGCATGGGCCACCCCCCTCGATCGGGCTCGATGCCCGGTACCTGCCACTGCCGCATGAGACGCCCTCCTCGGCGATCAGGGATATCCCCGATATCGGCCCGATGACGTGGATCCGGATATCGGGCGAGGGTCGCGCCTCACCGCCGATGGTCCGTGGGGCGTACGGGGTACCCTCCCGGCCGATGGCGGCCGACGCGTTCGAGGACTTCCTGACAGCTGCCCGAGCCCAGCACGGGGCCGAAGCCGAGGCCTGGACCGAGGCCGCCCCCGCCCTGCACGACGAACTGGTCGTGAGGTGGGAACTCACGTTGACGGAGGTCCTGGGCGAGGACCCGACCACCTACCTGGTTGCCGGTCTGCGCTCGGGCGAGGTCCCAGTGACCCTGAAGATCGCCTACCCGGACGCGTGGTTCGTCGAGGAGGTGGCGGCGCTCCTGCACTGGGGTGGCGAGGGCGCCGCGGCCGTCATCGATCACGATCCGCGGGGCGCGACGCTCCTCGAGCGTGCCGAGCCGGCCACGCCGCTCGCGGACGAGCCCGACGAGGAACACGCGCTCCTGGTGGCGTGCGGCGTCGCCGAACGGCTGTGGATCGCCAACCCAGGTGGGATAGCGCACCTGGCGGGCGAGGTCCTCGAGTGGGCCCGGACGATGCCCGGGCGCCATCACCTCACCAACCGCCCTTTCGAACGGATCCTCGTCCACGAAGCCGTGAGCGCGATCCGCGAGTTGGTGCCGACCCAGCCCGAGCAGGTGCTCCTGCACGGAGACCTGCACCTGGGAAACATCGTGCTGGCAGGCGAGGACAGTTGGCTGGCGGTGGCACCCAAGCCGCTCATCGGCGAGCACGCCTTCGACGCGGCGGCCCTCATCTACGGGGGCGCGGAGCGGATCGCGCGGGACCGTATGGGAGGCAAGGAGCGGCTCGGGCGAAGGCTCGACGTGGTCAGTGAACGCCTCGAGATCGACCGGGAGCGCCTCCGGCGTTGGGCGCTCGCGATCTCCACCGACTACGCGCTCTGGGACTTCGAGGCCGGCATTCGCGATCGGGGAGAGGCTCGCGCCGACGTGGCCGAGATGCTGCGGTCGCTGCCACCGCCGACGCCCCCGGTTGAGCCCGAGGTCGAAGCGGTCGCGGAGGCCGGGGCTGAGGCCGTCGCGGATCCCGACGTTGAGGCCGAGACGACGCTAGCCGCCGAGCAGGAACCGACCTAGCCGGCGCTCCGAGCCGCCGTCGAACACGATCAGCTCAGCCTCCATGACGAGGCTCCCCGCGCCCTCGGTGTCCACACCCCGTGCCCACGCGATCATCTCCGCCCAACGAGCCGCATCCACCGCGTCCGGGTAGGCGAGCGTGAGGTGCGCGATCCAGCCAGCGGCCCCGATGTGATCGGAGTAGCCGGCGGGCAGACCTGCCTCATGCGCGCGCGCCCACAGATCGGGGAGCGCCGGGATCGGGGCCAGCCGGACCACTGGCAGCTGCTCCTCTCCCTCGAAGACGTCGAGCGACTCCGCGCGGAGCTCGATCGGGGTCGCGGTGGCCGCCCAGGCGGCGACCACGCCGGCGATCCGGGGCTCGTCGTCGGGTGTGACGGGCGCGGCGATCGACCCGAACGCCTTCAGGGTCGCGTGGGCGGCCGGGACCGTGGCTCGGGCTCCACCGAGCCGGTCGAGCACCTGGCCCTGCCACCGTTCGAACGCATCCGCCAGATCGGCCACCGGCCGCAGCAGGACGTAGGCCGTTCCGGCCGCGGCTGCGGCTGCCGCCGGGTCCGTGATGATCGGGACCTCGCTCGGCCGGGAGCGATCCGTCACGTCCAGCCACTGCACGGCGCCTGCGTGGTTGATGCCGATCCCGACCTTCACGAGTCCGCCCGCCGCCGTGATGGTCCCGCGCAGCGGGGTCTCCGCCTCCAGCGACTCAACACCCAGCGGGCCGTAACGCGCGACCAGTTCACCGCCCTGCGCAGCGCGGCGCTCGCGAGTCTCGTCGAGGAGAACGTTGTCGGCGAGAAGCACGGTAGCGGCTGCGTCGTCCCACGAAGACAGGAGATGCACCGCCCCTTCCGCAGCATCGCGAAGCGCGGGCGCCGGCTCGACGCTCTCCCGCGGTCCCAGGGCGTCCGCGTCGGTGAGGACCTCGAACGCCTCGCTGCAGGCCGCCTGCATCTCGCCGTAGCTGACGTTGGCCAGCGCGACGACCCCGATGCTCCGATCGGGTAGCCATCGCATATGCGAGCCGTACCCGGGCAGCCCACCGCTGTGCGTGACCACCACGCCGAGCCGCGGGTCGTGTCGCACGCCGAGACCGACGCCGTACCCATGAGCGATGGTCCGCGACGGCCCGTCCGGACGCGGCCACGACACGTCCACACGGTCGATACGCCGGGCCTGCTGCATCTCGCGACGCGCCCACCTCGGCAGCGGCCCGTCATCCGGGCCGGCCCGCGGCGGCCATGCGTCCTGGAAGAACGCAACCCACCGCGCCAGGTCACGCACGGTGGACCAGAGTCCGCCCATCGGCGCGATCTGACCGTCGCCCATCGGCTCACCCTCAGGCCGCCAGGCACCGTCCTGCCAGCGGTAGGGCTCCGCGACCTCGCCGTGTTCGGGTCGGATCCATGTCGTCGCGTCCATCCCGAGCGGCTCGAGCAGCCGGGTGATGATCAGCTCCTGGGCCGGAACGCCCGCTACCCGTTCGATGATCCGTCCAACCAGCCCCCAGCCCAGGTTCGAGTACTCGAACCGCAGACCAGGCGTCCACGCGAAGGAGGGCTCGGAGGCCATCAGCGCGTCCAGGTCCGCGGGAGTGATGTCCATGTGCCGGTCCGCCCATGGATCGTCGGTAGGCAGCCCCGACTCCATCGAGACCAGGTGTCGGACCGTGAGGGGTGGTCCGTCGGTCGTGGGTCCACGCCACGACGCCAGTTCCGGCACGTGCGTTGCGACCGGGTCGTCCAGCCGCAACCGGTCTTCGACCACGAGCGTCATCAACGCCGCACCCGTGAACGACTTCGTCATCGAGGCGATGCGGAAGACGCTGTCGAGGTCGGGTTGGGTTTCCTGGCCGACGCGCAGCGTGCCGATGCCGCCGCCGGTGACGAGTTCGCCGTCGCGGATCAGGCCCCACGAGATCCCCGGAGCGTGGGTCCTCACCGCCCACAGCGCGAAGACCCGACCGAGCTCGTCGTGCGTCCGATCCACGAAGGTGCAGGCTAGCCCTTGACCGCCTTGTCTCGCAGGATCTCACGCACGGCGTGATGGCCCGGCAGCCCCATGACGCCACCACCGGCGTGGGTCGCGCTGGAGGCTTGGTACAGACCCTTGATCGGCGTGCGGTAGTCCGCGTAGCCCACGGCCGGCCTCATATGGAACAGCTGATCCACGGTGAGCTCGCCGTGGAAGATGTTGCCGCCGATCAGATCCCAGCCTTCCTGCATCTGCTTCGGGCCGATGATCTGGCGCGCCAGCACCGAATCCTTGAAGCCTGGCGCGACGTCGTCCAGCCGCTGGATCAAGCGGTCCGCGTAGGCCTCCAACTCGGGCCAGTGGTCATCCTCGTCGTCGGCCCAGCCGGCAGGGACCCACTGCGTGAACATCGACACCGTATGGATGCCCTCGGGCGCGAGCGTCTTGTCCACGACCGTGGGGATCTCGGTGTCGCTGAACGGGATGGTCGCCGCCTTCCCGGAGCGCGCCTCCTGGAACGCCTCCTCCAACTGCACGTTGTCGTCGAGCATCTCGATGGCACCGCCGTGGATCTCTGGGTCGAAGTCCGGATCCGCGGTGAAGGTGGGCAGGCGGTCGATCGCCAGGTTCACCTTCACCGTGCCGCTGCGCGTCTTCCAGTGCTCGATGTCGCGCACGAACCCGTCGGGCAGCTCGGTGCGCTCCAGCTGCTTCAGGAACGTGATCTTCGGGTGGCACGCGGTCACGACGAGTGGCGCTCGGACCTCCTCGCCGCCGCTGACCACCACGCCGACAGCGCGTCCGTTCGACGTGAGGATCCTCTCCACCGCGGCGTTCACGCGGACCTCGGCGCCGAAGAACTTCGCGCTCTCCTCGCAGGCGACCGCCACGGCGCCCATGCCACCTTCCATGAAGCCCCACGACGCCACCTCACCGTCGCCGATGTCGCCGACCGAGTGGTGCATCATCACGTAGGCGGTGCCCGGCGCATCCGGCCCCGCCCAGGTACCGATGATGCCGTTCACAGCCATGAAGCCCTTCATCTGTGGCGACTCGAACCAGCGTTCCAGCAGGTCGGTGGCACTCATCGTGAACAACCGCGTGATGTCACCCACGGTCGACTCGTCGATGTGCTTGCGCAGCATCCAACCGAGCTTGGACACGTCCCACAGGTCGCGGATCTTCTTCGAGCCTGCGTGCGGCGGCTTCTCCATCAACAGGGGCCCGAGGATGTCGGCGATCCGTCCGATCCACTTGTAGAACTCGAAGTAGGCGTCG
>Ga0247727_10012935_pt1 | contig 14187 bp, 8 predicted proteins | sample WisWelCaveWW1625_FD_202498 | JGI IMG/M metagenome (GOLD analysis project Ga0247727, IMG submission 202498) | Biofilm microbial communities from Wishing Well Cave, Virginia, United States - WW16-25 | ecosystem: Environmental > Aquatic > Deep subsurface > Groundwater > Cave microbial mat | place... | reverse complement strand
ATATTTTGCCTTAATCAAGCATCTCGGAGTGCTGCTCGGTTGTATTTGGGTTTTAACAGAAAGTTATCACGGCAATCAAGTTATTTCCTACGCTTGCAGTCCGAACCAATTGACTTCGAGATTTCGCCGCAGCAGGGCGCGGGCGCGATGCAGCATGACCCACAGATTATTCGGTGAGATCGCCAAAATTTCACAGATTTCTTCGCTGCGCAAACCGTCGATCTCGCGCAGCGTAAAGGCTTCGGCGAGGCGCGGCGGCAATTTCGCCAAACAACGCTTGAAAATTTCCCAAAATTCTTTTTGCTCGAGCAATTGGCTCGGATCATCTTTCCATTCTTTGGGCGCCCCTTCGACGGTCCAATGATCGACCCATTCTCCAGACTTGCGAAAGAGCTCATCATCACTCGCGCCATCGAAATCCGCCACGGGCTGTTCGCGGCTGGCGCGGCGAAAATGATCGACGATTTTGTGCTTGAGAATTCCGACCAGCCAGGTTCGCTCGGAAGATTGTCCCGCAAAATTGCGGCATGCTTTGAGAGCGGCCAGAAAAGTTTCTTGCACGATTTCTTCGGCAAGCTCGCGATGCCGCAGCCGCAGCAGCGCATAGCTGTATAAATAATCGCCGTGCTCGTCGACCCACGTTTCCGGATTTGGCGCCACAGCTTGCTCGTGATGCTTCCGAGGCTTGACTTCAACGATTGCCTCTGAGTATTCCATCGCTATACTTGACATGGCATCCACCTCTCCCGCAAAGTTTTAGTTATGATCTGATAAAAAGCTCGAAATCCGTTTGTCTTATTCTAACACTCTCGACGAAAGTCCGGACGAGTGCAGCATATTTCTAAGGTCTATGCTCGGATTCATCACACGGATACCATTGCTTAAATGCGGCACAAGAATTTCCATGGCTTTGGCGCTGATTGCCCAAACCTGGCAAAAGTCCAAAAGAATTTGCCTATCCGCGTGTCGATGCAAGGCATTGAGCTCTTCCATCCAGACCTGCAAACTCTCGTCGATGACCTTTCCTTCAATCTTATAAATATCGAGAGAACCGTTTGCGAAGATTTTCGTGATTCTAAACATAGTCAATCGTGGTTAAGTGTTGCCTTTATCTTCTTCCAAAATTGTGCCGCGATTTGAAACCGAAGTATGGGAACAAAAACTATTTATTTATAAATGCTTACGATGTTCTCTTGTGGTATATTCCAGTCCGATGACATTTTGAGTTTGTCAAAATATTGACGGTGCCAATATTTTGACACGACACAGAATTCGTTCATGCGTCCATCCTCTCCTTCTTTTCAATGCCGAGTTTTTTCATTCTTGCCAGCAAGGTGGTACGATTAAGGCCGAGCCGTATTGCCGCGCCATGGGGCCCGCCGACCATCCATTTTGTTTCTTCCAAAGCCCTGAGAATATGCACGCGCTCAGCTTCTTGGAGTGTCGACAGTTCCGTTTCGGGTTTGTGAAGTTGCGGCGAAATGCCAATGTGGTCATCTTGCAGCACGCCACCGTCGCAGAGAATCACGGCGCGCTCGAGCACGTTGGCCAGCTCGCGCACGTTTCCCAGCCAGTCATAGCGCGTGAGTTTTTCCAAAGCCTCAGAGGAAATCCGGTCGATCTTTTTTCCCATGCGGCGGGAGAATTTGCCAATGAAATGATGCGTCAAAATGGGAATATCATCGCGGCGCTCTCGCAAACTTGGCAGATGAATCGGAAAAATATTCAAACGATAAAACAAATCCGCGCGAAAAGCGCCTTGCTTGACGCGCTCTTCCAGATTGCGATTGGTGGCGGCAATCACGCGAACATTCACCTTGAGGGTTTGGGCGCCGCCGACCCGCTCGAACTCTTGTTCCTGAAGAACGCGCAGGAGCTTGACTTGCGTTTCCAGCGGCAGCTCGCCGATCTCGTCGAGAAAAATCGTGCCGCCATCCGCCAGCTCGAAGCGCCCCTTCTTTCTTGCCGTCGCTCCCGTGAACGCGCCTTTCTCGTGGCCGAAAATCTCGCTCTCGATCAAGCCGCTCGGCAAGGCAGCGCAGTTCACGCTAATCAACGCGCTTTCTTTGCGAGGGCTTGACGAATGAATGGCGCGAGCGACTAATTCTTTGCCGGTGCCGGTTTCGCCGGTGATGAGCACGGTGGTGTCGGTGGGGGCGACTTTCTCGATATTTCGAAAAACTTTTTGAATCGCGGCGGAAGTGCCGGCGATCTCCTCGAAATTTTGCTGCGTGCGAATTTCTTCCTGCAAATAAATATTCTCCGCCTGCAAGCGGTTCTTCAGTTGTTCCACTTCGGCAAGCGCGGCGCGCAGCGCTTCCTCGGCGCGTTTGCGCTCCAGCTCGGCGCCGGCCCGCGCGGCGAAAGTTTTTAAAATCGAAATATCGTGCGGCTTGGCGTTCATCGGCTTATTATCCATCACCGCCAAATGCCCCAAAATATTTCCTGAGGAGTCGTGCAATGGCACGCCCAAATAACTTTCCGCGTTGAGGGTGACCAAATCTTTATCCTCGGGAAAGAGCAGCGTGAGGCGCTCCGGATAGCAGCGCGCTTCTCCGCCGATAACGTTTGCGCAGGGCGTACCCGCTAACGGATACGCAAAATTTTCGCCGAAGTCGTCGCCCTTCCAAAAAGCCAAAGTATGAACGCGCGTTTTTGTTGCATCGGTGCATTCCGCGATAAAGGCGTACCGCACTTGCAGCGCATGCGCCAGATGGCGAACCAGCGGGCGAAAGAAATCGCTGCCGGTTACCGCAGCCGTCCCTTCGGTGATGGCGCGCAAAGTCTCCTCAGCGCTTTTGCGCTCGACAATTTCCTGCTTCGTCTCCTCGTACAATCTGGCATTCTCCAGCGAAATCGCCGCCTGCGCCGACAGCATTTGCATCATTTCAATGCGATCCGGTGTAAAAGCATCGGCGGTCAAATTATTCTCGAGATATAAAATTCCAATCAGCTTGCTTTGATGCATGATCGGCAAACAGAAAATCGATTGCGGCTGGTTCTGCGCGACATAAGGATCATTCGCAAACCGGCTGTCGCTCGCCGCATTCGCCACCACCAAGCTTTCGCAGCTTCTTCTCACATAATTCACCACGGCCGGCGAGAATTCTCGGCTTGCTTCCGCCGGCGCCGAGTGCAGCACGGCCTCGATGAACAGCTCGCCTGCTTTTTCCAACAGGAGAATGCCTTTTTGCGCGCCCGCGTTTTCAATGACGATGCGCATCAACTTTTCCAGCAAACGGCTCAACATGATTTCGCCGGAAATAACTCGCGAAGCTTTGATCACGGTTTGCAAATCGAGCGATTCGAGGCGACGCCCAATCGTCAATTGGCTCGTCGGGCTATCGGCAAGCGTTGCTCTGCTCTCAGCGCGAGTTGGTGAAATCAATTGCGGATAACGTTGCGCCAAATCTTTTGCCTTTGCCAGCGCGCCCCATTGTTGATAGCCATAATGCGCCTCGGCCATATACCATCCGGCAATTCTCTCATTTTTTCTGTTCAGCCAAAATTTGGCGTATAATTCATTCGCCAGCGCTTCGTGTTGAATGATGCCATTTTCGCGCGCCGATTGGATCGCGCCTTCGTAATGATCCATCGCCTCGGCGGGCTTGCCGGTGATTCGCGCCGCTTCCGCCGCCATCAACAAATATTCGTGCAAAAAATTTTCCGGACAGTTATCGGCCCAATTTTTCATCTGCGCCAGTAGCGCCTCCAACTTTTGCCAATATTCGCGCTGCTTTTCCGCGTCGGCAGCAGCATAAAGCGCGGCGAGGCTGAGGGCGTGATAAAAACACAGCGTCGTCATCCACAGCGTGCCGACCAACGCGTGAATCACGCCCACCGCTTTCAGCGCCATCTTATGCGCCTCGGCATAATCTTCGAACGCATAATGCACGTTTAATTTGGTGACATAATAAAACGTCTCGAAAAATGTCGCCTGGTTGTAGGTTTGCAAATAGGCCTGTTCATCGAAAGTGGCGTCATTAAAAGAGAACCGGCTCGCGGTCAGGCCTTGAAAGCACAAACCCCAGTGCAAAATCAGTCGCTGCGCCTCGGCAAAACTATGATTCTTGATTTGCGTGAGAAAACTCACATTCGGACTGTAATCCTTCTGAAATTGATTCAATTCATAGCCGCTGAAAAACGCATGCCAGCTTTCGTGAATCACCGCGTACGTGGCGTAAACAAAATCGCCCGCTTCCAGTCCGGCGCGATAAGCCTCCTTCGAATGTGGGAAACAAGTTTTAATTGGCTGGCGCCAAAAATTCACGAAGCAACTGAACATGTGATGGGCTTTCGCCCGAAATTTCAGATCGTGAAATTTGTCATTGACCGCCAACGCCAGGCGGCCAAACTCGTAACCGGACTTGTAATCTCCCAAGCCAGTGCCAACCGTGATGGCGTGCGTCACGTAGCCGTAACATGAAGCCTCGGTATTGCCATGTTCGAGCGAAAGCCGAACCATCATGGCGGAAATCAAAATAGTGAGATGGTTGTCGCCTGCGATGTAAGCCGGCGCCCACGCCGTCATCAACAGCTTCATGCTCATCTTCATTTCCGGCGCGCTCATCACCGGCAAATGAATTAAATCCGCGATCGTTCTATCGCCAATTTTGTTTTGGATGGCTTGCAACTCCGCGCCGAAAGCTCTTTTCTTTTCGTCGCCATTTTCCGGCAACGCAATGCCAAACAACTTTAAACCCTCCCGTCCGGCTTGCACGGCCTCGACATATTTCGCCATGTTTTCGTATTGGATGATGCGCATGTTATGAATTTCAGCGCGCTCGAGGCTGGTCTTTGCCTGGCTCAAAAGCAGATCGAAACCGCGTTCGGCTTGCGCGAAATTTCCACACAGGTACTCGCACTCCGCCAGCTCGCGATGCAAAGCAAAAGTCAAATCGTATTGCGCAATCCAGCCGTCGCTGCCCAAAAGATTCAAGCCGGAATTAAAATAACTCAACGTCGGTTTGTAGGCGGTGGATGATTTCGCTTTCAGGCCGGCTTGCAAATTCAATCCGGCCAGCTTGACTCTTTCTCCAGTTTCTGCCATCAACTCGCTGCCAATATTCAAATGATTGACAATATCAAAAAGCTTTTCTTCCAGCTCGCCGTTCCGGCTGTGTTGCAATATCAACCGGCCGACTTGCAAATGCACGGCCTTCTTGCGATCATCCGGAATGAGCGCATACGCCGCTTGTTGGACGCGGTCGTGAAGGAATTTGTATGCGATTGTCCGTAGATCGTCGTCAGTGGTTGGTTGTTCGCTCAACTGTCCACTGACGACTGCCCATTGGCCGCTCAAAGGCACAATCAAACCCTCCCGAACAGCTTCCCATAATTCACCGGCAGTTTGCCGCCAGGATTGTTCGTTGACGATGGTCAGCGTTTCGAGATCGAATTGGTTGCCGATGCAAGCGGCGAGCTTGAGAACGCGCTGTGCCGGCTCAGAAAGTTTTTGAATCTTGCCTGCCATCAATTCGACGACGTTATCCGTCATGCCCAGGCGTTGAATGCGTTCGAGATCAAACCGCCAGCGCCTTTCGTCATAATCGAATGCCAGAAGTTTTTCCTGATGCAGCGTTTTCAAAAACTGCGTCACGAAAAAAGGATTGCCCTCGGTTTTTTGCAAGAGCAAATCTGAAAGAGATTTTGCTTCCTCGATTCCGCTCCGCAGCACATCAGCGACAAATTGATTGAGATGAATGAGGTCCAGCGGTTGTAAAGTGACGTTGCTCAATGCCGCGCCGGTCTTTTCAATTTCAGCGAGCGTCAACAGCAAGGGATGCGACGGGCTCACTTCGTTGTCGCGGTAAGCGCCGATTAAAAACAAATAATGGATATTCGGGTCGGTCGTAAGCACCTGCAACAGCTTCAGCGTCGCGGAGTCGGCCCATTGCAAGTCATCGAGGAAGATAACGAGCGGATGATCTTTCTGCGTGAACACTTGAATGAAGCGTTGAAAGACCAAATTGAAACGATTTTGCGATTCCGCCGGCGGCAGTTCCGGAACCGGAGGTTGTTTGCCGACGATCAATTCGATTTCAGGAATGACCTCGCCGATGACTTGGCCATTCGGCGCGAGCGCCTCAAGCAGCTTGCTTTTCCAGGCGGCAATTTGATTTTCATTCTCCGTCAAAAGCTGCCGCACCAATTCTTGAAAAGCCTGGATGACAGCGCTGTACGGAATATTGCGTTTGAACTGATCAAACTTGCCGGAGATAAAATATCCGCGTTGTCTCACGATCGGCTTGTGTACTTCGTTGACCAGCGCCGATTTGCCGATGCCGGAATAGCCGGAAACCAGCATGATTTCGGTTGCGCCTTGCCCAACTCTTTCAAAAGCCGCCATCAAAGCCGCGATTTCCGGCTCGCGGCCATAGAGCTTTTGGGGAATGTGAAAGCGGTCTGAAAAATCTTTTTGTCCGGCAACGAAGCCGTCGATTTTTCCGCTTGTTTGCCACTGCGCCAAACAGGTTTCCAAATCCGCTTGCAAACCATGCGCGCTTTGATATCTATCCTCCGCATTTTTGGCCAACAGTTTCATCACGATATGAGAAATCGCCGGCGGCACGTCCGCATTCAGCTCTTGCGGCGGCGCGGGAATTTTCGCGATGTGTGCATGCACCAATTCCAAAGAATCAGTTGAATCGAACGGTAGCTTGCCGGTGAGCATCTCGTAGAACGCGGCGCCGAGCGAATAAAAATCCGTGCGGTAATCAATCGCCCGATTCATGCGGCCCGTCTGTTCGGGCGACATATATGCCAACGTGCCTTCGAGCAAATTGGGATGGCTGATTTTTTGGCTCTCGTGCGGCAGGAGGGAAGCAATGCTGAAATCGATGAGCTGGACTTGCTGCGTTTGCAGATTGACGATGATATTTTTTGGCGCAATGTCTTTATGAATAATGTTGTGCTGATGTACCGCCGCAAGAATTCCTGAAAGCTTGATACCGATCTCGAAAAAAACGCCGAGATCGATTCTGTTCGCGTCGATTAAATTTCGCAGCGGCTCGCCGCCAATGTCTTCCAAAATTAGCGCCGGGCTTTTGTGAAGCTGCTCGAGGGCATAGGCTTTGGCAATACCTTCGAGCTGAAGATTCTTAATGATGTCGTATTCACGCTTCAAGCCGGCGATGTCAGCGGCGGCGGGAAATTCATCGATCAGCGTCTTGATAATCACCGGCACGCCATCGGCCTGCCGTTGCCCGCGATAAACGATACGCTTCCTGCCGCGATGGAGTTCTTCCAGGATTTTGTAGCCGGGAATCAACATGAGGTTCCTGTCATAATTAATTTTTCTTGCGCTTGCAGGCTCGAATTGCACTGATGATCCGGACTAAAAGTTTCTCTGGCTGATGCAGCTCATGTTCCCAAACTCCGAGCACCGACCATTCATCCCGCCGCAACTTCATACGCAATCTTTTGTCGCGCGCCTTATTGCGCAATACTTTGGCATCCCAATACTTTCGGTTTGATAATGGCCGATGGTAACACTTGGAGCATCCGTGCCAGAAACACCCATCGACAAAAATTGCAAGCTTAATTTTTGGAAAAACAAAGTCTGGGTTGGCTGTTATGTTGGTTGGAAGGACACGCCAACCAGCAACGCCAGTCCGAACCATGAGCATTCGCATCCGCCACTCGGTAGTTCGATTTCCTTTGGAACGGATGCTCGCCATAAGCCGTGAGCGGGTTTCTTTAGAGATTCTGTCCAATTGCCCGCCTCGTTAAATTAGGCCAATAATTGAACTGCGATCATCTTAGCCTCCCATCTTATGTAAGGCCTCGAATTTGGCAACAGGCTCAATTAAAGCCTTCGCCAAATTCGGTGGCACCGAATTCCCGATAATACGGTATTTGTATGCCAAACTAAATTTAGAAAAAGCTTGTTGCGGCAGTCCTTGAATGAGCGAACACTCGCGCCAGGAGAGGCGACGATTAGAATTGCCTTGCATAGCCCAAGTGTCCTTGGCGACGAACTTCATCGGCTTGCCCATGGGATGCAACGGCACATGATGGGCATCCGCCACGATAGTGTAGCTCAAATCATCCCAACTAGGCTTCCGATTTCGGGTCAAATAATGGCCATGAAATGGGTAGTCAAAGTATTCTCCACATGGCCACCGTTCCATATCCCAAATGACGTCACGCAATGTAACATAACGCAGAATGCCATTGGGGCCGTGCGTTGGCTGGGGAAATTCATAAGCCATCGCTCCTCTTTCATTCCGTACGCCAACAATGAATATGCGTTTGCGAGATTGGGCCACCCCAAAATCGCGGGCGTTGAGCATTGCCCACTTGACTTTGTAGCCATGCCTGCGGAAGCCATTCAACTGTCTCTCAAAAAACCAGCCATCTTCGGCTGAGATCATTCCTTTAACATTCTCGACAAAGAAATATTTCGGCTGTATTTGGCGAAGCGCCCGCAAAAATTCGCGGTAAAGAAAATTGTCTTTGTTGGCGCGAAGGTTACGTTCTTGCAAATTGCGCCAACGGCGGCGAGCTCCCAGGCTAAATCCGGTGCATGGATAGCAGCCAATCAAAACCTCCGCCTGGGGAAATTCTCTAATGTTGCGTATGTCACCTGAAACAAAATCCACCTCTGGAAGCAGCGTTTTATAAGCCTCTTCTGCAAATGGATCAATGTCATTGGCCCAAATAATTTTCAGGCCAGCATGTTTTGCTCCCAAGTCAAATCCGCCACATCCCGAGAATATTGAAACTACGGCTAACTTTTGCGGCATTCGGCAAACATTCTCCTTAAAAACAGCACAAGGAAAAGCAACAACACTGTTTTGAAGATTGGCAATCGCCATTTAATCAGAGGCATTTTAGATTAATGAATTTCGCTGAGAGATTGCTTTGTTAATAAGTCCGTAAGGCAATTCTTTCAATGTCTTGTAGCTGCTTCGCAATAGTTTTACAAGGCGAAGCCGATCTATAAGCACAGTTTCATCAATCTTGCGTTCCATGTGCCATTCGCCTGCATTGCGCCGATAGAAAAATGGGATAAAAGCCATGTTGCATGGTGGCGCAGTGAAAGTAACAGCATTGCGCCAATGTGATGCGCTAGAAGAATGCTGTTTTTTTGGCCATTCCTCGCCACTGCATGCACACTGGCCGAACACTAGCAAAAAACCTTTCGTGTTGTCGCCAAAAGGCATCCAGCCTACCACATCCAGCCCATTGTCACCGTAATCATTTGGAGGAAATTCGCTCGCCTTGCCAACGAATCTTTCTCCTAGGTCTGTTGCGAGACACTTGCACTTTTTCAGAAGTTGCCCAGAATAACGGCCTTTGTTAAAAGAATTAGTGCCGAAGAGATGAACTTCTGCTCCTTTGGGAAGGTATCTTTTGAGAGCAACCATGCTGGCAATTTCAAATGTGTCCGTGAACATATTCCTGTGCTGCCGATTAATGATGTGCCTTGAATTAGAACACAGAAGAAAGAAAACATACAGTTTGTGCTTTGATGTCACACGTCTCCTGCGGCGCAAGATATCGCCATCTCTTGAAAGGGCAAAGGGGTAAAAATTATCGAAGACGGCGGCACGGTACTCAAGGTGCTTGAACAAATCCTCTGCTCGTGCCGCCCTTTTGATATCCTCGGCATACATGCCATTTTCCCTTTCAGATTCTATATCATCATCGCTGGCATAATCACCCAATCCCTTTTGCAAGTCCTTCCGTTTTTGCACATAAGCTTGAATATCTGACTTGGCAATCATCAGGTCAAGGTCGGTCAGGCACCGCAATTCAACATAGTCAGCCCATAAATGAGCCTCGCTTGAATCAGGAAATTTTTCCAGGGCGAGAAACAAAGATGGAGGCATAGGCGACATGCTTTATTTATCTCAAACAATTTTGTTGTGAATCCATTCGCGCAACAAGCGCGCTAATTTATCGATGTCCTCCAGCACATCGGCATCAGATTGATCCGGCGCTTCAACCAAATGCATATGATCTCGTGCCGTCTCCAACGACTTTTTTGATTCGCGAATTGCCGTCTGGAAGATTTCTTTAGGAGCTCCGGCCAAAAGGTCGGCCTGGTGAATCGAATAGCCAGTTTTAAAAGCTTTCAGGGCAGCCTCGTTTGCCACTATTCGATTTAAATTTTTTAGATTTCGTGATTCTCCAAGCTTTGTTTGGCCGTTCTCATCCTTTTCAAAAAGCCAACTTGTGAGCTCCTTTAGTCGAGTTGAGCTTATGTCTTCTATCGAGGGGTCTGTCGCGTTCTTCAAGCCCAAATGAGCAACAATATTGTCATAGCCCAAAGCCGTCGTCAATATGGAAAAATCGATGGTTTCTTCATCGAGGTTTTCTATCTCAAAGAAATTGCTTTCTTCCATTTGCTTATAAATGGCAAAACCAGTAAGCAGTTTCGCCACATGATCCCATTTGCTTCCTATTGTTCTTGCCATTTCTTGAAATTTCTTTTTTGAATGGGAGCCTTTAGTTTTCTGGGCAATTTGTTCCAGGTATCTGGCTTTGGCGAGAGGCCCCCATTCTTTGATTCCGGTGACGTGCCGATAGCCCAAGTAAAAAAGGATGTCATCGCGCTCGCCAAAAACAAGAACTGGCAACTTATCAGGCTTCCTTTTTGCGTTATCACTGATTTGTTGAACAGTCTTTTGCCGCGTCGAAGCTAGTTTCGGGTCTTTCAATAGCTTAACGGCAGCGAGCCTGCGATTGCCTTCAATTACTCTAAAAACACCGGCCTTTTTTTTATTAGCTTGCACAACAAGCAATGGCTCGCCACCAAAATATCCTTGCTCGCCAATTGCTGCCATCAATTCAGGAATAGTAGCATCTTCAAGCATCCACTTCAGCACTTCAGGTTCTTTGTGCCCATCCACGCTTGAAGGAAGCCTAGGATTTTCAGGGTCGAATCTAAGATTTTCAATCGAAACGAACTCCGTTGCCTTTGGTTCAGCCATTGGCTGCATTTTGTTCATAATAACCGGCCCAAAAAGTTTTATAATGCGATGATTGTCGGCTGAGATACAAAATCTATTATAAAAAAATAAATTCAAATAGCAAGTGCTGATTGCACAAAGAATGCAAACCAATGAAAAGCAGATTTAAAAAAAGATGTGGAAGGAAAAGATCCTAAAAGCAAAATTAGAGATTTCCGTCAAATCAACGGAAATCTCTAATCGGGAGGAAGATGATAGGGAAATTTCAAGCTCATGCGGTTTGTGGGCGAAATTTGTCGCCGATGATCGGAATCTCGTATCGGTGCAAATAAAGGACAGCAAGACTGGCAACAAAGATTGTCATCGCCAATCCGAACAAGAGTCCACGATCATTTTTTACTTCGATGCCGAGAAAAGCCAGGTGACTCAGAATCGCGCCGCCCATCGTCCCGAGCGCCAGCAGCGCGCCAATCGTCGTGGTGCGCGGAATGAGCAAAAGAATGGCGGCAGCCAGCTCGACAACGCCCGAGCCGATGCGTCCCCACGGCTCGACGCCCAGCATGCTGAAAATGTATTTTGATTCCTCGGCGCCGGTGAATTTGAAAAACAACGTTTGCAACAAGATGCCCGCAGCAACGAGCCGCAATATCCAACTGATAATCAATTGGGTTTTGGTGAGTTCCATAGCAAGGTCTCCTTGAATTTGGTTTCAGATGATCTTTGCTATTGGTCGGCGAAGTCGCGAAATACTTACATTTAAATAGGAAACTTCTCTTGCACTTTTCGACGGCTGATATTAAATTGCTTGAACTCAATTAAGGACATTTAATGCAATCGTCTCATCTTGCTGGCGCTTTGATCAGGCTCAGATGAGATTTCTTAATCCGGATTTGTTATGTTGCGTGGCAGGGCTTTCGGCGTCCAAAGATTTTTTCCTTTTCCGCCTGGCATACAGACGAGGCATGCCTTTTTTTGTTTTGTGCTGTGGAGTTTGCCAGGTCACATTTTTTCGCAAGAAGTTACGGCGACAGCTCGGGAATTTTATCAAAACGCCGCCAGCGCAACTGAGGTTGAGCAAAAAATCCGTTTTCTCGAAAGAGCTTTGCAGCAATCGCCGCAGTATCTCGAAGCGAAATTGGAATTGGGGAAAACGCTCGTTCAAATCGGAAAATACGATCAGGCCCGAGCGCATTTGGAATCAGCACTGGATATCGATCCCAAGAACGCCGAAGTTTGGTATTGGAAAGGCCGGGCCTATCAAGCGTTGGGCGATACGACTATCGCTGTCAGGTCTTATCAACGCGCGCTCAAGTGGAATCCAAATTTTTCCGAAGCGCGGACTTCTTTAAAAAAATTCGAGAATCAACCGAAATTAAAGGCCTTCTATCAAAACGCGGAGCAAGCTCGCCAAGCCGGAGATTGGCGCAGCGCGGCTGAAAGCTATCAAAAAATTCTCAATGAGGAGTCGGATTTTGATGATGCCGCCACAAAACTCAAACTTGTCGAAAATAAAATAACTGCTGAGGATTTGGCGAATTCAGCCGAAAAGATGCGACAGCGGCAGCAGTTTGATGAGGCCATTGGTAAACTCGATCAAGCCATCGCCCTCGATAACGACAGAGCATTCGAATTCAAAGAACAAATCCGAAAAATTGCAAGCGAAAAAAGATTAGAAGAAAATAGGACGCCGGCTCAGATCTTAAGGCAGCCATCGAAAGAAGAGACCACTGCCGTCGCCGCCGCAAAAGATAGCAGCACGCTTCCGAAAACGGCGGTAACGGCAAAAGATTCGCTGTCTCGACAACCGGCAAAAATGCTCGCCGAAAATCCGCAGAAAAATTCTCCGCTCAAGTGGGTGGCCGCGGTCAGCGCAATCATCTTGCTGACGTTTACTTTTATTTTTTGGCAAAAAAATCGGCTGAAACCGCAAAAAACTTCGCCACGTCAAAGCCTGCCGGCGGCGGATGAAATGTTATCATCTTCGCCCGTCGTCAACGACGTTGAAAAAAGCGCCCCATGGCGCCAAACCTCGCGTCAAGCCGGCGACGTCTCACCGCCGAAATTCGAGCGTTATCGCTTGCAGGAAGAACTCGGTCGCGGCGGCATGGGCCACGTCTACAAAGCGTATGATCTCAAGCTCGAACGACCGGTGGCGCTCAAGCTCATTCGGCTCGATAATACAACGGACATTCAGGAAGCTGAAGAACGCATCGCGCGTTTTCGCCGCGAGGCCAAAGCCATCGCGCGATTGAATCATCCTAACATCGTCAGCCTATATGATTACGATGAAGCGGACGGCATGCTGTACATGATCATGGAATATGTCGAAGGCCGTTCAGTCGAACAAATGCTTCAGGCCAAACGCCAACTCGGCGCGCGTCTCGCCGTGCGGATTATCAAACAAGCCTGCTGGGCGCTCGAGTATGCGCATAAAAACGGCATCATCCATCGTGACATCAAGCCGTCAAATATTATGGTCACTTCGGAAGACCTGGTGAAAGTGGTGGATTTCGGCGTCGCCAAAATGCTGGGCGCCACAAATTCGCAAATGAATACGCTGACCGGCATGCGCCTGGGTTCGCCTTTTTATATGTCGCCGGAACAAATCGAAGCGCTGAAACTCGATCCACGCAGCGATATTTTTTCGCTCGGCGCGGTTTTTTACGAGATGCTCGCAAGTCAAAAGCCGTTCACAATAAATGAAGGAAATAATTTGAGCAGTTTATTTTACGCGATTCTGCACGCGGACCCGCCTAAACTCAAAACGGTTTCACCACAACTCGAGATCATTGTGCGCAAAATGTTGGCGAAAGATCGCGAACAGCGTTTTAAGAAAGCGCGCGAGGTTATTGAGGCGTTGCACGTTGTGGTGGGATAAATCCCACACGCTTCAATGTTGGTGTCTCTGCCGTCATTTGCTGGCGCAACCGCCAGCAGATTCACTTGCCCACCTCACATCCTTCTTCTAACTCATTAAAAAAGTCTCAGAAAATTTGGCCCGCGCGTTGCTTGAGCAACCTGTGGATTTAAATCCTCATTAGTTGATTCCAAACAACAGGGATTTTAGTTGTGAACGATTAACGCCTCAGAAAGGATGCTCTATGAAACAGAAGTCCGTTTCAGTATTTCTCCTCGCGCTGTTCATGCTGATGGCCGCGAATCTGCGCGCGCAGCTTCAATTTCCGCTGCCGAATCCGAACCCGAATGCCGGTGATCGATTCGGCGCTGCCGTCGCCTCGTTCGGCAATCGCCTCGTCGTGGGCGCGCC
>Ga0247727_10012934_pt1 | contig 14188 bp, 10 predicted proteins | sample WisWelCaveWW1625_FD_202498 | JGI IMG/M metagenome (GOLD analysis project Ga0247727, IMG submission 202498) | Biofilm microbial communities from Wishing Well Cave, Virginia, United States - WW16-25 | ecosystem: Environmental > Aquatic > Deep subsurface > Groundwater > Cave microbial mat | place... | reverse complement strand
GCGCGCGGTTACCCACAGGGCTGCGCGCCCGGTAGCGTTTGAGGCGCCCGGCGCGCGCCCTGTGGATAACCGCTTGTGACCCAAGCGGAAAACCGTCCACGGAAACGGGTTAACTCCATAGATAGGACGACTTGGTTCCCGATGGACAAGGCGTTTTACGACGCTTGTCTTGATTTACGTGACTATCGCCCGGCGAAGTTTCGGCCAGTAGTGCGTCCCTGAGACTGTGAACGAACTTCCAGCGAATTCAACAGCATTTCTTCCCGACGCGGAAGCAATTGCGGAAGCAATACCCGACGGCGCCCTGCTGGGCCTGCCGCCGGACTATTCGATGCCGGCGATGGCGGTGGTGCACGCGCTGATCCGGCGCGAGGCGAAGAACCTGAAGCTGCTCGGGGTGCCGGTGCTGGGCCTGTGCGCCGACCTGCTGATCGGCGCGGGCTGCGTCGCCGAAATAGAATCGAGTGCGGTGTCGCTGGGCGAAGCCGGACTCGCGCCGCGTTTCACGGAAGCTGTTGAAAAAAATCTTCTAAAAGTAAAAGACGCAACTTGTCCGGCCATCCACGGCGCGCTGCAGGCGACGGAGAAAGGTGTCCCGTTCATGCCGATGCGGGGGGTCATTGGTTCTGATCTCGTGGCGTTGAGAGCGGAATGGAAAACCATTGAGAATCCGTTCAAGACGGAAGATCCGATTCTCCTGGTGGCGGCGCTGCAACCCGATGTCGCGCTGTTCCACGCGCGCTGGGCGGACGAAGCGGGCAACGTCTGGATCGGGCGCCGCAAGGAGCTAGCGACCATCGCGCACGCCTCGCGCCGCTGTTACGTCACCTGCGAGGAACTGCGGCCTGGCGACATGCTGGAAGACGAACTGCTCGCGAGCGGCGTGCTGTCTTCCGTTTACGTCAGCGGCGTGGCACAGGCAAAGCGCGGCGCGTGGCCGCTTTCGGTCACCGGGGTCTACGGCATCGACGATGCGCACCTGAGCATCTACGCGAAGGCGGCGAAGACGAAGGAAGGGTTCCAGCGCTACCTGGACGAATACGTATGGAACCGTACGCCAGAGAAGAACTCCTCGCCTGCTGCATCGCGCGCCTGATCGGCGACGCGGGGCATGTCGCGGTCGGGGCGGCCTCGCCGATACCCGCTACAGCAGCCTTTTTGGCGAAGGCTTCGCATAACAAAAAGCTGAGAATTTCCCTGCTGCACAAGCGCAGCGGCAATGCCTTCACCGAAGGCTCGCGCGAGCTGTTCGACCTCGCGGGCCAGGGCCGCATCGACGTATTCTTCCTTGGCGGCGCGCAGATCGACGGCGAGGCCAATATCAACCTCGTGCAGGCGGAAGGCAAACGCTTCCCGGGCTCCTTCGGCTCGGCCTTCATGTACTTCACCGCCCGGCGCACGATCCTGTTCCGCGAGGAGCATTCAAGGCGCGTGCTGGTGCCGAAGGTGGAGTTCATTTCCGCGCCCGGCTGGAGCCCGCCCGGCGTCGAGCGCCGTGGCGGGCCGCAGGCGCTGCTCACCGGCAAGGCGCTGTTCCTGTGGCAGAAGGATAAGCGCAGGTTCCGGCTGCAAAGCGTGCATCCGGGCAACAAGTTGGAGGAAATCGCCGATTCGACGGGGTTCGCGTTCGACCGGGATTCGAATGTGGGTTCGACCCCTGTGCCTTCGACAGAAGATCTCGAACTGATAAGAACGAGTGTAAAACCCGAGATCGCCGCGAACTATCCGGATTTCGCGGCGCGCGTGTGGCCGTGAGGCGGCGGCGCTAGTTCGCGCGGCGGACCTGCTTGCGCTTTCTCGTGCGCGAATGCGTGCCGGGCGCCGCAAACCGCTTGCGGTGGTGCGCGAGCAGGACTTCGATTTGCGCGGCCGGCTGCGGCCGGCAGAACAGGTACCCCTGGAAGGAGTCGCAGCCGCGCGCGCGCAGGAAGGCGAGCTGCGCCTCGGTTTCCACGCCCTCGGCGAGCGCCCTGAGGCCCATCTGCCGCGCGAGCGTGATGACGGTGCTGACGATGGCGGCGTCGTCGCGGTCGCTCTTGATGTCGCGCACGAACGACTGGTCCACTTTCAGCGTGTGCACCGGGAAGCGGTGCAGGTAGGCGAGCGAGGAATAGCCGGTGCCGAAATCGTCCAGCGAGATCTGCACGCCGAGCGCATGTAGCGCACGCAGTCCCACGACGGCTTCCTCGGCGCGGTGCATCATGCTGGTCTCGGTGATCTCTAGCTCGAGGCATTCGGCCGGCAGGCCGGTCTCGGCGAGGATCGCGGCGACCATCTGCACCAGGTTCTTCTGCCGGAACTGGCGCGGCGACAGGTTGACCGCCATGGTGAGCGGGCCGTAGCCCGCGTCCAGCCAGCGCTTCGCCTGCCCGCAGGCTTCGCGCAGCACCCACTCGCCGATCGCCAAGATCAGCCCGGTGTCCTCGGCGAGCGGGATGAAATGCATCGGCGGCACCAGCCCGCGCTCGGGGTCGTTCCAGCGCAACAGGGCCTCGACCCCGGTGATGCCGCCGCCGCGCACGTCCACCTGCGGTTGGTAGTGCAGCAGCAGTTCGTTGCGCGCAATCGCGCCGCGCAGGCGACCGAGCAAGTCGACGCGCTTCTCGGTGCGCTCGCTCATGTCCTGCGCGAAGAACTGCACGTTGTTGCGGCCTTCCTGCTTGGCGTGGTACATCGCCAGGTCCGCGTTCCTGAGCAGCGCGTCGGCGTCGTGGTCGTCGAGCGGGTACACGGTCACGCCGATGCTGGTCGACAGGTGCAGCTCGTGGCCGGACACCTCGGCGCGCTCGGCGATCGCCTGCAGCAGCTTGTCGGACACGCGGGCGATTTCCTCCACGGTGCGCACGTCCTCCAGCACGATGGTGAACTCATCGCCGCCCAGCCGCGCCACCGTGTCGGTGGCGCGCAGGCAGCTTTCCAGCCGCAGCGCGATCTCCTTGAGCACCGCGTCGCCGACCGCGTGCCCCAGGCTGTCGTTGATCTCCTTGAACTGGTCCAGGTCGAGGAACATCACCGCGAGCAGCGTCTGGCCGCGGTCGGCGCGCGCCATCGCGCGCTTCAAGCGCCTCTGCAGCAGCGTGCGGTTGGGCAGCCCGGTGAGCGCGTCGTAGTGCGCCATGCGCGCGAGATCCACTTCGGCCCGCACGCGCGCGCTGATGTCGCGCGCCACGCCGCGGTAGCCGCGGAAGATGCCCTGGTCGTCGAAGATCGGCTTGCCGGTGTGGCTGACATGGGTGACCTTGCCGTCGGCGTTGGTGCGCGCCAGCACAAAATCCTTGAACGGCAGGTGGGCCTCCATGGTAGCGCGATGGCGCGCCATCTCTTCGTCGCCGCCGACGATATCCGTGCTGTCCCAGCGGCGCTTGCCGATGAGCGACTCGGGGGCCACGCCGCGCACCTTGCGGATGCCCTCGGAGACGTAGGTGAAGCGCAGCTCCGCGTCCATCTCCCAGTACCAGTCCGAAGACAGCTCGGTCAGGCTGCGGAAGCGCTCGACGATCTCGCGCAGGCTGCGCTTGGTGCGCTTCCTCTGCGTGATGTTGCGGCCGACGCCGCGGTAGCCGGTAAAGCGGCCCTGCGCGTCGAACATCGGCTTGCCGCTCACCGAGATGATCGTGACCTCGCCGCCTGCTTCGCGCCGGCGTAGCTGCAGGTCGCGAAACGGCTCGTGCCGCTCGAGCGCGGCGCGGTGCGCGGCCCAATCCGCCTCGGTCATGTTGAACCAAGGGAAGTCCCAGCGGTGCTTGCCGATGAAGCTCTGCGGCGGGATGCCGACCCGGGTCTGGGCGCCGATCGACATGTCGAGGAACCGGAACTCCGCGTCCTGCTCCCAGTACCAGTCGGCCGAGAGCTCGGTCAGGTCGCGGAAGCGCTGTTCGTTCTTCTCCAGCGCATGGCGCGTCTCGATCGCGTTGCTGACGTCGACGAACGAGGCGACCACGCCGAGGCCCGCTTGCGGGGGAGGCAGCTCGACGCGCGTGGTGCTGATCGACAGCCAGACCCGGCTGCCGTCCGGGCGCTGCACGCCCTTCACCTCATCGCGGTGCGGCCGGCCGGTGGCGAGCGTGTCGAGGGTCGGATGTGCCTCCTCGGTCCAAGGAGTGCCGTCCTCGTGCACCGATCCCCAGCGCTTGTCGGCGGGGCTGCTGCCGACGATTTGCGCCAGCGGCAGCCCGAGTATCGCCTCCGCGGCGGGATTGGCGGCGATCACCCTGGCCGCGCTGTTGAGGATCACCACCCCTTCAGCGAGGTTGTCGATGATGGCGCGCAGCAGGTCGGCGCTGCTTGCTGCCAATGGGGCGCGGGGGTCGATGCTCATATCGTGCATGGCAGTGTAGACCGGCGTAGCAGAACCGGGGATCGCGCCTCGCTGCAGTTTATCCGTGCGTCCGGCCCGAAAGGTCAGTCTTTGTCAGAACTCCAGCGCAGCGAGCGGCTGACGGCCTCGCGCCAGCGCGCGAGCAGGCCGGCGGCCTCGGCGCGCGCCATGCGCGGCTCGAAGCGGCGCTGCATCCGCCACTGCGCCGCGATCTCCTCGCGCGAGGACCACACACCGGTGTGCAGGCCCGCCAGGTAGGCGGCGCCGAGCGCGGTGGTTTCCAGCACCTTCGGCCGCACCACCGGCACGCCGAGGATGTCGGCCTGGAACTGCATCAGCAGGTCGTTGGCCGCTGCGCCGCCGTCCACGCGCAGTTCCGAGAGTTTTTCGCCCGCGTCCTTCTGCATCGCGTCGAGCAGGTCGGCGCTCTGGTAGGCGATCGATTCAAGCGCGGCGCGCGCAATGTGCGCGCGCGAGGAGCCGCGCGTCAGGCCGGCGATCACGCCGCGCGCATGCGGATCCCAGTGCGGCGCGCCGAGGCCGGCAAAGGCGGGGACGATGTAGACGCCGCCGTTGTCGAGAACTGTTGCGGCCAGCGCTTCCACTTCTTCCGATTTGCTGAAAAAACCGAGTTCATCTCGAAGCCACTGCACCACCGCACCACCAATGAAAACACTTCCTTCCAGGGCGTACTCCATGTCGGCGTCGCGCGCATCGACGGCGCGCCCCAACTGCGCCGCAGCGGTAGAGAGCAGACCATTGGTCGAGGTCACGACGCGTTTTCCTGTATGCATCAGCATGAAGCAGCCGGTGCCGTAGGTGTTCTTCGCCATGCCGGCCTTGTGGCAGCCCTGGCCAAAGAGGGCCGCCTGCTGGTCTCCGGCGATGCCGGTGATGGGAATCGGCGCGCCCAGCACCGAGGGCGCGACCATGCCGAAAGCGTGCGAGGAAGGATAGACATCGGGCAGGATCGCGCGCGGCACGCGCAGCAACTTCAGCAGCTCCGGGTCCCAATCGCCCATGTGGATGTTGAACAGCATCGTGCGCGATGCGTTCGAGGGGTCGGTGACGTGGGTCTTGCTCCGCGACAGGTTCCAGACCAGCCAGGTGTCAACGGTGCCGAAGGCGAGTTCGCCGAGTTCGCCGCGCCGCCTCGCGCCCGGTACCTGGTCGAGGATCCAGGCGAGCTTGGTGCCGGAGAAATACGGATCGAGCACTAGGCCGGTGCGCTCGCGCACCAGACTTTCGGCGCCGACCTCCTTCAGTTCCGCGCACATTGCCGCGGTGCGGCGGTCCTGCCAGACGATTGCCCGGTGGATCGGCTGCCCAGTCTGGCGGTCCCAGACGATGGTGGTTTCGCGCTGATTGGTGATGCCGCAGGCGACCAGGTCCTCGACCTTGAGGCCCGATGAGCGCAGCGCCTCCCGCGCAACATCGCGTTGCGTTCGCCATATGTCGTCCGGGTCGTGCTCGACCCAGCCCGGCTCGGGGTAGTGCTGCTTGAATTCGCGTTGCGCCGACGCGACCGGCCTGCCGGTCTCGTCGAAGATGATGGCGCGCGAGCTGGTGGTCCCCTGGTCGAGCGCGATCACGTGACGCATCGGGAAATTCTAGCAAGACCCCAATGCTAGAATTCCCCGGCCATGAAAATACACGAGTACCAGGGCAAGGAACTGTTCCGGAAATTTGGCATGGCCACGCCGCGCGGCTACCCTTGTTTCAGCGTCGACGAGGCGGTGGGGGCGGCAGAAAAGCTCGGCGGCAAGGTCTGGGTGGTGAAAGCGCAGATCCACGCTGGCGGGCGCGGCAAAGGCGGAGGGGTCAAGGTTGCAAAATCCTTATCTGATGTAAAAGAACTTTCGGGAAAAATTCTTGGCATGCAGTTGGTAACCCACCAAACCGGTCCGGGAGGGCAGAAAGTGCGCCGGCTGCTGATCGAAGAGGGCGCCGACATCCGCAACGAGCTGTACATCGGCATGGTGGTGGACCGCGTCACGCAGCGCGTGACGCTGATGGCTTCTTCCGAGGGCGGCATGGACATCGAGGAAGTGGCGGCGAAAACACCGGAGAAGATACACAAGGTCTTCATCGATCCTGGAAAAGGTTTGACTGAAAGAGATGCGTCGGAAGTGGCAGGGAAAATCGGCATACCGGAAACTGCGAGGCCCGAAGCGGTAAAACTGTTGCAGGGCCTCTACAAATGCTTCGATGAAACCGATGCCTCATTGGCGGAAATCAACCCGCTGATCCTCACTGGCGACGGCAAGGTCATCGCGCTCGATTCGAAGCTCAACTTCGACGACAACGCGCTGTTCCGCCACCCCGAGGTCGTCGCCATGCGCGATCTCGACGAGGAGGACGCGCTCGAAACCGAGGCTTCGAAGCACGACCTCTCGTACATCTCGCTGGACGGCAGCATCGGCTGCCTGGTGAACGGCGCGGGCCTGGCGATGGCGACCATGGACACGATCAAGCTCTACGGCGCCGAGCCCGCCAACTTCCTCGACGTCGGCGGCGGCGCCACCGCGGAGAAGGTCACCGCGGCGTTCAAGATCATGCTCTCCAACCCGAAGGTCAAGGCGATCCTCGTCAACATCTTCGGCGGCATCATGAAGTGCGACACCATCGCCGCCGGCGTGGTGGCGGCGGCCCGGGAGGTGCAGCTGGCGGTGCCGCTGGTGGTGCGCATGAAGGGCACCAACGAGGACCTCGGCAAGAAGATCCTGAAGGACTCCGGCCTGCCGATCATCTCGGCCGACAACATGGGCGAGGCGGGGCAGAAGGCGGTTGCCGCGGTGCAGGGGAATCAGCGATGAGCATCCTGATCGACAGGAACACCAGGGTGATGACGCAGGGCATCACCGGCAAGACCGGCCAGTTCCACACCAGGATGGGCAGGGAGTACGCCAACGGCGGGACTTGCTATGTCGCGGGCGTCAATCCGAAGAAGGCCGGCGAGTCTTTTGAATCGATACCCATATTTGGTTCGGTTGCTGAGGCGAGAAAACAGACCGGCGCGACAGTCTCCGTGATCTACGTGCCGCCCCCGTTCGCGGCCGCGGCGATCGACGAAGCGGTCGAGGCGGAGCTGGACCTGGTGATCTGCATCACCGAGGGCATCCCGGTGCGCGACATGATCCGCACCAAGTACCGGATGCAGGGAAAAAAGACGCACCTGGTCGGGCCGAACTGCCCCGGCGTGATCACGCCTGACGAAATCAAGATCGGCATCATGCCGGGCCATATCCACAAGAAGGGCCCGATCGGCGTGGTGTCGCGCTCGGGCACGCTCACCTACGAGGCGGTCGGCCAGCTGATGGACCTGGGTCTCGGGCAGTCCTCCTGCGTCGGCATCGGCGGCGATCCGGTGAATGGCCTCAAGCACATCGATGTGCTGCAGCTGTTCAACGACGACCCGCAGACCGAAGCGGTGATCATGGTGGGCGAGATCGGCGGCTCCGATGAGGAGGACGCGGCGCAGTGGGTCAAGGCGAACATGAAAAAGCCGGTGGTCGGCTTCATCGCCGGCGTCACCGCGCCGCCGGGCAAGCGCATGGGTCATGCCGGCGCCATCATCTCCGGGGGCAAGGGCACCGCGCAGGAGAAACTCGCGGTGATGGAGTCCTGCGGCATCAAGGTGACGAGGAACCCCGCGGAGATGGGCAAGCTGCTCAAGTCGGCGCTCAAGGCCTGATGCGGCGCCTCGCTGCCGATTTCGGCGGCGTTTACGCGGTCAATGGGCTGGTCGGCTTCATCTTCGCGGCGACCGGGCCGGTCGCCATCATCCTCGCCGTCGGCGCGCAGGGCGGTCTTGGCGAAGCGGACCTGTCGTCCTGGCTGTTCGGCGCGTTCTTCGTCAACGGCCTGATCAGCATCGCCTTCTGCCTCGCCTGCCGGCAGCCGCTGGTGTTCTTCTGGACCATCCCCGGCGCGGTGCTGGTGGGCCCGGCGCTGGGCCATCTCTCGTTCCCGGAGGTGATCGGCGCCTACCTCGCGACCGGTGCGCTGATGCTCGTGCTCGGCCTCTCGGGCTGGGTGCGCCGCTGCACGGAAGCCGCGCCGATGCCGATCGTGATGGCGATGGTAGCGGGCGTGTTCCTGCGTTTCGGCACCGGCCTCGTGCACGCGGTGCGCGACGACTTCGCGGTCGCCGCGCCGATGGTCCTCGCGTTCGTTTTTCTGTCATTTGCGAAGAATCTCGCGCGGCTGCTGCCGCCACTGATCGGCGCATTGCTGGTTGGAATTCTGTGCATTTTTCTTTTCGACAGGTACCAGCCGGGCGATACGGCACTCCTGCAGTTCGCCCCGCCCAGTCTCTACGCGCCGGCGTTTTCCTGGCAGGCCATGGTCGAGCTGGTGGTGCCGCTCGCGATCACGGTGCTGGTGGTGCAGAACGGGCAGGGCTTCGCGGTGCTCAGCGCGGCGGGGCACAAGCCGCCGATCGACGCCATCGCGGTGGCCTGCGGCGTCGGCTCGATGCTGACCGCCTTCGTCGGCTCGGTCTCGACCTGCCTGACCGGCCCGGTGAACGCGATCATTTCAGCCTCCGGCGAGAAGCACCGGCACTACAGCGCGGGCGTCCTGGTCGGCTTGCTCGCGCTCGGCTTCGGCCTCGCGGCACCGCTGTTCGTGCGACTGCTGCTCGCCACGCCCCCCGCGTTCATCGCCGCGCTCGCCGGCCTCGCCATGCTGCGCGTGCTGCAGACCGCGTTCGTCGTCTCGTTCGGCGGCAAGTACTCGCTCGGCGCGCTGGTCACCTTCCTCGTGACGGTGGCCGACGTGGCCATCTTCAACATCGGCGCCGCGTTCTGGGGCCTTGCGCTGGGTTTCGCGGTTGCCTGGCTGCTCGAAAGGCAGGACTTCTTCCGCTAGGCCTGTTTCAGTGGCGGTGCGCGGTGCCCCGCGCCAGCGCGTGGTGCTGGCGCAGCAGGTCGCGGCCGAAGTCGCCGCGGAAGTCGCGCCACACGGTGTGCACGTGGTTGCCGTCGTTCTGCGACGCGTCGTACTCGATCAGGAACAGCGGCCCCTGGATGCGGTAGTAGTGCGGGCGGCCTTTTTCGGTCGGGCCCGCCCAGCCGAAGTGGATGTTCTCCACGCCGCCCTCCCGCACGCGCGCCAGGCGCGCCGCCGCGAGCCCCGGCGCAAAACTGCCGGCATAAACTTCGATCAGCTGCACCAGTTGCGCGCGCTGGATCTCGTTCATGCGCGCCGCCGCCAGCCCGGCGGGCGCGAGCGGCTCGGCCTGCTGCGCGTTGGCGCTGACGATCTCGCCGTAGCTGCGGGACTCGAACACCGCTGCGCCGCGCTGCGCTTCATCGAGCGAGCCGAGCAGCGCGCGCGCTTCGTCCTCTTCCGCGGCGAGCGCGCGCAGGCCCTGGCGCGCGCCTTGCGCCACCCGCGCCGGGTTGGCGCCGAAGAAGCTCGGCGTATCCGCCGCCATGCGCTCGCCGGCGAGCGTGAAATTGAGCGACAGGTGGTGCCCCTCGAAGCGCCAGCCCCAGGACCTGGCGGCGTGCGGCGCGCCGTAGATCGTGAGGTGGTAGCGCTCGGGGTCGCGCATCAGGCCGAAGGTCTCGATTTCGCGCAGCACCAGCTCCAGCTCGAGGATGTTGGTGAGCTTGCGGTAGCCGGCGGCGGACAGCGCGACCTTGAGCAGCCCGTGCACCGCCTCCCGGCCGCGCGCATCGAGCTCCTTCAGCGCCGCGCCATTGCGGCTGCGCGGCGTGTAGTGCCAGTCGAGGCGGTCGCGGTCGTCGAACGGCCGCAGGATCGTCCTGCGCGCGGATTCGGGGACCGCCGCGAGCAGCCGCTCCGCCGCGGCGCGCATCTGCGCGGCGGTGGCCGCCGCGGCATGGGACTTTTCCTGCGCCTGCAGCGTTGATGCGACGAGGCAGGCGGCAATCAGGACCAGGACATTCATTTCATGATGCTAACGTAAACTGCGGCGATGCCATTGCGCCGCACGGTATTTTCAGTCTTGTCGATCGCGGCAGCGGCTGTCGTCGCTGCGCCGGTCAAGACCGATCACGTGGCGGCAGAACTTGTCGCGGAACGCACCGCTGCGATGCCGGGCACGACGCTCACGGTGGGGCTGCGGCTGAGAATCATCCCGCACTGGCATACGTACTGGCGCAACCCGGGCGATTCGGGCGAGCCGACGGCGCTTGAATGGCGGCTGCCCGCGGGTTGGTCGGCGGGCCCGATCCAGTGGCCGGCGCCGCGGCGCCTGCCCGCCGGGCCGTTGATGAATTTCGGCTACGAGGACGAGGTGCTGCACCTTGTCGACATCGCGGTGCCGCCCAACGCCGCAGGCGTTCCTGCGGTTGCGACCGGAGTCGCGAAGCTCGAAGCGCATGCGAGGTGGCTGGTGTGCAATCCGGAACGCTGCATCCCGGAGGAGGGCGATGTTGCGATCGAGCTGCCGGTCGGCGCGGGGGAACCCTCGGCCGCGGCGCCGGCGATCGCGCGCACGCGCGCTGCGCTGCCTGTGCATGCGCGGGGAATGCGTTTCGCCGCAACGCGGAGCGAAGCGGGGGTGGAACTCGAGATCGATCCGCCACCCGGCACGGCCACGTACTTTCCGTTCGAGCAGGGCAAGATCCACAACGCCGGCTGGCAGGTCCTGGATGGCATGGTACTCAAGATTCCGAAATCGCCGCAGCCGGTCGGCGCGTTCACCCGCGTGGCGGGCCTGCTGGTCACCGACAAACAGGCGGTCGAAATAGACGTGCCCGTGACCTTCGGCGCGGGCAAACTCCCTGGGCTCGCGATCGCGGCGCTGTTTGCCTTTGCCGGCGGGCTGATTCTGAACCTGATGCCCTGCGTGCTGCCGGTGCTGTCGATCAAGATCCTGGGATTCGCCGCCCGGGCGGGCGGCGACGGGCCCGACAAAGTGCGCGCGATGCGCGTGCATGGCGCGCTGTATGCGCTCGGCGTGGTGCTGTCGTTCCTGTTGCTCGCGGCGCTGCTCGAGCTGCTGAAGTCGCTCGGCAACGAGGTCGGCTGGGGGTTCCAGCTGCAATCGCCGGTGTTCGTCGCATTGCTGCTCGCGCTTTTTTTTGCACTGGCCTTGAATCTTTCGGGCTTTTTCGAATTTTCGTTCGTCCTGTCTTCAGAACTGAAATCAAAAAACAAACATGCCGATGCGTTCCTTACGGGGGTGCTGGCGGTGGCGGTGGCCTCGCCCTGCACGGCGCCGTTCATGGGCGCGGCGCTCGGCTACGCGCTCGCGGGTGGCGCCGCCGAGGCGCTGGCGGTGTTCACGGCGCTGGGCGCCGGGATGGCGCTGCCTTACCTGCTACTCGCCTGGAATCCGGGCTGGCTGCGCTGGCTGCCCAAGCCCGGCGCCTGGATGATCCGCTTCAAACAGCTGCTCGCGGTCCCGCTGTATGCGACGGTGCTCTGGCTGGGCTGGGTGTTCGCCCTGCAATCCGGATTGCTTGCCAGTTCTTCCGGCTGGGAGAAATTTTCAGTGGAAAAAATTCGACAGTATGAAAAACAAGGCAGACCGGTGTTTGTCGACTATACCGCCGCCTGGTGCGTGACCTGCCAGGTGAACAAGCAGCTGGTGCTGTCCCGCCCCGATGTCGAGGAGGCACTGCGCGGCAGCGGCATGGCTCTCCTGCGGGCCGACTGGACCCGGCGCGACGAGGAGATCACGCGCGCGCTGGCGGCGCTGGGCCGCAAGGGCGTGCCGGTGTACGCTATCTACCGGCCCGGGCGCGCAACCGAGCTGCTGCCTGAACTATTGACGCGCGATACGGTGTTTGCGGCATTGAAGCAGCAACCATGACGGAGGTTTTGACATGCATCGATTTTTCCGGATGGCGATCCTTTCATTCATTCTTCTTCCCCTCCTGGGGTTCGCGGCGCCGAACGTGGGCCAACTCGCCCCCGATTTCGCGCTGGCCGACCTCGCCGGCAAGTCGGTCAAGCTCTCGGCCCTGAAGGGCAAACACGTGGTGCTGGAGTGGGTCAACCCGGATTGCCCGTACGTGCGGAAGCACTACGACAGCGCCAACATGCCCGGGCTGCAGAAGGAGTACCGCGGCAAGGTCACCTGGCTCACCATCAATTCCACGCGCGAGGGGCATTCCGAGTTCAAATCGCCGCAGCAGATGCAGGCCTGGATGAAGGAAAAGGACGCCGCGCCGGCGGCGACGCTGCTCGACCGCGACAGCAAGGTGGGGCGCCTGTACGGCGCGGTCACCACGCCGCACATGTACGTCATCGACCCGAAAGGTACGCTGGTCTACGTCGGCGCGATCGACGACAAGCGCTCGACCAACCCGGCGGACGTGAAGACGGCGAAGAACTACGTGCGCGCCGCGCTCGGCGAGACGATGGCGGGCAAGCCGGTTTCGACGGCCAGCACCACGCCCTATGGGTGTACGGTCAAATACTGACCGGTCGCTGCACGGTCATGTACTAGGCGCGGGCTTCCGGCGCAGCGAGGTCGGGCTCGCCGCAATGCTTGAGGATCTCGGCGCGCACCGCGTCGCGCAGCTTCACCGCCGCGGCCCAGTCGCCGCCTGAAGGCGCCACCGGCGCGCCGACGTGCACCGTGACGGCGGCGCGGCGCAGGTACCAGGTGCCGTCGCGCAGCACCGAGCGGATGCCGCGCAGCGCGACCGGCACGACCGGGATGCCGGCCTGCGCGGCGGCCTGGAAAGCGCCGGTGCGAAAATCCATCAGGCCGGTGTTGCGCTTGAGCGTGCCCTCGGGGAACACGATCAGCGAGGCGCCTTGCCTGGCGGCTTCGGCCAGCTCCCCCGCGTGCTCGGTGCTTTTGGCCAGGTCGAAGCGCTCGATGAAGCGCGTGCCGAAGCCCGCGAGCAGGCGCTTCATCAGCCAGTTGTCCTGGAATTCGCGCTTGGCAACGAAGGCATAGCCGCGGTATTCCAGCAGCGCGAGCAGCACCAGCGCGTCCAGGTAGCTGGTGTGGTTCACCGCCAGGACCACGGGGGTGCTCGTCTCCAGGTTTTTCCTGCCGCTGACGACGATGGGAATGCCTGACAGGAACAGGAACCAGCTCGATACCTTGCTGCCGACAGTCCAGCACGATTTCACCGGCAGGAGCAGCGCCCCGAAAAGGGCGAAGGGAAAGAGCAGCGCGAATACCACGTAGCCCCGCAGCGCGAACAGCATGCCGGCGAGCGTGCGCAGGCCGCGCCGCAACTGCGGCGCGGCGCCGGCGAGCATCAGGCGCAGGAACTGCAGCCACACCGCACCGCCTGCCACCGCGGCGGGTCCGCGCTCGTAGAACTCGCGGGCGGCATTGCGCCGTATCTTGCCGCTGGAGGTCTTCGGCACGGTCCCCGGCGGCGCGAGCACGATGTCGTCCGCGGGCGCGCCGATCAGGCCGACCGCGAGGTCGTTGATCATGCGTTTCAGGTCCTCGTGGCGCGAATCGTCCTTGTCGCGCATTTCAGCCAGCACCACCACGCGCTCGGTTCCGGAGGCCGCGTCCTTGCTGCCGAACACCGCCACGCAGCCGCGGCGGATGCCGGCGAGGTCGCCGACCGCCTGCTCCAGCTCGTAGGGGCTGATGTTGCGGCCGCCGCGGATGATGATGTCCTTCTCGCGGCCGGTGAGGTACAGCGTGCCCTCGGCAAGGTAGGCGCGGTCGCCGGTGTTGACCCATTCGCCCGCGAAGAGGGTCTTCGTTGCCTCCGGATTGCGGTAGTAGCCCGAGGTGGAGGAGGGGCCGCGGAACTGCAGCAGGCCTTCCTGCCGGTCGGGCTGCTCCAGCCCTGCACCGTCCACCACGCGGATGTCGTGGCCAGGGATCGGCGTGCCGCAGCCAATGACGATGAGAGGTGAAGAGTCGTCAGGCTTCGCTTGCATGGCCTCGCCCGTGCGCGTGAAGCG
>Ga0247727_10012933_pt1 | contig 14188 bp, 17 predicted proteins | sample WisWelCaveWW1625_FD_202498 | JGI IMG/M metagenome (GOLD analysis project Ga0247727, IMG submission 202498) | Biofilm microbial communities from Wishing Well Cave, Virginia, United States - WW16-25 | ecosystem: Environmental > Aquatic > Deep subsurface > Groundwater > Cave microbial mat | place... | reverse complement strand
GGCGCGGCCGGTTCCTTCATGAAGGAATTGATGGGTCTGATCCGTGAAAAGGGCTGGAAAATTGTGCCCGTATGCGGCTATGCCGCCGGATGGCTCCGACGGCATAGCGAATACGGCGACCTGATGACCGGATAATGATTAGTAGCGGTAGTCGTCCTTCTTGAAGGGGCCGCTTGGGCTGACGCCGATATAGTGGGCCTGGTCCTTCGTCAGTTTCGAAAGTTTCGCGCCGACTTTCTCCAGGTGCAGCATCGCGACTTTCTCATCCAGTTCTTTCGGCAGAACATAAACCTTGTTCTCGTACTTTCCCGAATTGGTCCAGAGTTCGATCTGGGCCAGCGTCTGGTTGGTGAAAGATGCCGACATCACGAAGGACGGGTGTCCCGTGCCGCAACCCAGATTCACCAATCGACCTTCAGCCAGCAGGATGATGCGCTTGCCGGAGGGGAATTCGATCTGATCGACCTGCGGCTTGATGTTGACCCATTTCATGTTGCGCAGCGGCTCGACCTGGATTTCATTGTCGAAGTGGCCGATGTTGCAAACGATGGCGCCGTCGCGCATGCCGCGCATGTGGTCGACGGTGATGACGTCCTTGTTGCCTGTCGTGGTGACGAAAATATCGCCGCGTGGAACGCCGTCTTCCATGGTGACAACTTCGTAGCCTTCCATCGCGGCCTGCAATGCGCAGATCGGATCGATTTCTGTGACGAGAACGCGGGCGCCGGCGCTGCGAAGCGAATCCGCGGAACCTTTGCCAACGTCACCGTAACCGGCAACAACGGCAACTTTGCCGGCCATCATGATGTCGGTGGCGCGGCGGATGGAGTCAACCAGTGACTCGCGGCAGCCGTATTTGTTGTCGAATTTTGATTTCGTGACGGAGTCATTCACGTTGATGGCGGGGCAAAGGAGTTTGCCTTTTTTCGCCATGTCGTGCAGGCGCAGAACGCCCGTGGTGGTTTCTTCCGAAACGCCCTTGATGGCGTCGAACATTTCCGGGTACTGGTCGTGCAGGATTTTTGTGAGGTCGCCGCCGTCATCCAGAATCATGTTCGGGGTCCAGCCGTCAGGACCTTTAATCGTTTGCTGAATGCACCATTCATATTCTTCTTCGGTCTCGCCTTTCCATGCGAAAACCGGTGTGCCGCGCGCAGCGATGGCAGCAGCAGCGTGGTCCTGCGTCGAGAAAATATTGCACGAAGACCAGCGCACACTGGCGCCGAGTTCCTGCAGCGTTTCAATCAGGACGGCGGTTTGAATCGTCATGTGCAGGCAGCCGACAATGCGCGCGCCTTTCAAAGGCTGCTTCTTGCCGTGTTCTGCGCGCGTCGCCATCAGGCCCGGCATCTCGGCTTCCGCGAGGTCGATTTCCTTGCGGCCCCATTCGGCGAGCGAGATATCTTTAACTTTGTAGTCGTTCTGGACGGCTTGTGGTTTGGCGCTCATAAGGGCTCTCCTTTGGGGGTAAAAATAACCGCTCCTTGTTGCATTTAAGTCCTGTCGAATCAAGCGGAATTAACGATTTTTTTACCAAAAAAGCGTGTTAATATGAGCCATGGGACTGAAATTCAACGAACAAAGCGAAAAAGCACTTTTCATCTACAAGCCGAATCCGCTTGTCCCTCATTCATTCCAGATTTTTATGTTCAAAAAAGAAAAACAGGAATATGAGCCTGTCGGCGACTATACCGTCATCGATACCAGAGAAGACCTTGATATTACTACAAAAAGACTGGGTAATATCGTCAGTCTGCTGAACGGAAAAAAGGACCTGACCAAGCTCGGAAATTTGACGCGGAAGCGGCTTTTGTTTAATATAGTTCCTAAGAGGTCTGAGACCGATCCTACAAAAATAATTTTCCGCAACCATGACGGAAAAGGGATCTCAGAAGAGAATGCGGTACTTACAATAGAAAAAGGTGTGTTACATGAATCTAAACTTCCCAAAACAGACGGATGAATCCGTCCTTGCCAGTTTTCTGGCGAGGGAAATCTGCGCTGCCGAGTTTGTCGACTTTGGTCACAGGCCCGGTTCGAAGCCTGGCCTCGACGCTACTCTTGGCTAAGGTATTTACTGCGTAAAGATTCACGTAACACAGAAACTTATAAAAATAGGGTGTGCACATATGTCAGTAACAGGAAATATAGCGCTTACTCCGGAATTCGATTACCAGCGCCGTAGCGCGTCGGATTTCGGTGAAGGCCATCTGAAAAGATGCTTTGGCGATGAAGCTTCGGAAGGTTTTGTCGGTACCGGCATCCGTCTCGACAGCAAGCTTACGCTGGGCCTCCGTTAATTCACCTCCCGATATCGCGGTGCTCGATGTGGGCTGTATAGCCCGCCTCCTTGAGCCATGATCCCAGTTCGCGCACGGTATAGACAGAGCGATGACGGCCGCCCGAGCATCCCACGGCAATCGTCAGATAGGATTTCCCCTCCTGGGCATAGCGCGGCAATAAAGGTTTCAGCAGAGATTGGAAATTCTTCAGGAACGGGCCCCATTGCGGGTCCGTTTTTATGTAAGCGCCGACTTTTTTATCGATTCCGGTTTTTTTCTTCAGGCTTTTCACCCAGTGCGGATTTTTCAGGAAGCGGACATCCATGACGATGTCGGCCTCGCGCGGAACGCCGTTGCGGAACGCGAACGACATCAGTGTGACGACAAGCCGCGCATCCTTGCGCCGGATAGAAAAATGCCCCTCGAGGATGTGGCGCAGATCGTGGATGGAAAGTTCCGATGTGTCGATGGTGAGCGCGGATTTCGCCTGTAGCCGCTCCAGCTTTTTGCGTTCCTTGCGGATACCGACGCTGACCGGCCTGTCGGTGGCGAGCGGGTGGCGGCGGCGTGTCTCGGTGAAGCGTTTTTGCAAAATTGCGGCGTCGCAGGTGATGAACAGTAGTGTCGCTTTCAGCGCCCTGGTTTTTTCAAGGATGGATTCGATGCCGAAGCCGCGGCTGCGCGTGTCGATGCCGATGGCGACCGGGCGGCCCTTCTTCGTTTCCTTCAGCAACGGTTTCACGAGGAGCAGCGGGAAATTGTCGAACACTTCATAGCCGAAATCCTCGAGGATCTTCAGCACCGACGTCATTCCTGCGCCCGAGAGGCCGGTGACGATGACCAGTTTATTTTTGGAAGGCTTGCCCATTTAAACCCTGTTCAGTATGACGGTGAAGCGTGCGCCGATGACTTTCTGGCGGGCGTCTTTGATGTTTTCCGCGAAAATCTGGCCGCCTAGAGCTGTTATAATCTGTTTGCAGATGGAAAGGCCGAGTCCTGAATGGCCGCCGTAATTTTCATGTTCCGGGCGTTCGGTATAGAAACGGTCGAAAATTGTCTCCAGCCTGTTTTCGGGAATGCCAGGGCCTTCGTCCTCGATGGTCACGATGACGCGTTTTTTGACAGGCACCAGCGTGATATGAACCGTGCCGCCGGGCGGTGAAAACGAGATCGCATTCGAGAGAAGATTTTCAAAAACCTGGCCCAGCCGTCCTTCCACGCCCCAGACAAAACTTTCATCTTCGCCCATATCGTTGAGAACCAGCCCGGCATCGGCATCGGCGACTTTGCCGCTGGTTATTGCGGAATCACGCTCCAGCGGCGCCTTGTGCAGGTTGATCAGGTTGATCAGGATTTTACGCGTGCTGACATTCTCCAGTGTTTCGCGGGAAAGCTCGGCATCCAGCCGCGACGCGTTGGAGATATCGCTGATAAGGCGGTCCATGCGTTCTATATCATGGACGACAATTTCCATGAGCTTGTTGCGGTCCTTGTCTTTTTTGACAATCAAGGCGGTTTCAATCGCGCTTTTGAGCGAGGTGAGCGGGTTTTTCAATTCATGCGCGACGTCTGCGGCGAAGCGTTCAATAGAATCCATCCGGTCCCAAAGAGCCTGCGTCATTTCACGCATGACGATCGACAGTTCGCCGATTTCATCGCGGCGGTTGCTGAAATCCGGAATTTCCACGTCCTTGCCCTTGCGCAAAGCCTCGGCGGCGCCCGCAAGTTTGCGCAAGGGGCTGGCGATGGTGCCCGAGAGATAAATCGAAAGCAGAATCGTGATGAGCAGCGTGCCGAGAAACACTTTAAGGATATTGGTCCAGACATCGCCGATGTCGTCCTCGATATCCTGACCGCTGCGCGCAAGCATAACGACGCCGATCCGCTCGCCGTTTTTATACATCGGTGCGGCAGCCGTAAGGAAAATATGCCCACCCTCGTCGAGCCAGGCGGATATGCTGATGATGTCATCCTCAAGAGCATCTGCCGCATTGGGATGGCTTTCGGCGTTGCGCGAGGGAGCTTGCGGATAGTTCAGCAAGGCCTTGCGGCGCGGCAGCAGTTGCGTGATGAGCCCGGCCATATCCTTCAGGATTTGCACACTTTCAAGTTTGCGGCGTGGCGTGGCTATATCAACTGGTTTGGGTTCGTCAACTTCCTGCACATCCATTGAATCGGTCAGCAGCGTGCCGTCTGCGCTGAAAAGATAGATGCGCTGGTTCATGGTCTGGCTGAGGCGTTTCAGCAACCGGACGCGGGGCTCGCCCCATGTGCCGCCGGGTTCACGCGGGGCCTCCGACAGCACGGCGGCGACAAGCTCAACCTCGGTTTTGAACGTGTTCAGCTTGGTTTCGATCAGGCTTTGCTGATACTGGCCCAGATACAGCATGCCGAAGGCCAGCATGACAAGCGCGGCGGCGTTGACGCCGATGATGCGCACGGTCAGCCCGGAGATGCGGCGTTCGGAACCGCTCCAGTACAAATCCAGCAGGTCGTCGAAATAGGGGACCTGGCTCGCCTGGCCCATGCGGAACCATCTACTCTTCTTTGTAGCGGTATCCGACCCCGTAGAGGGTTTCGATGTGGTTGAATTCGGGGTCAAGGGCCTTGAATTTCTTTCTGACGCGTTTGATGTGCGAATCCACAGTGCGGTCGTCGATGTAAATATTCTCACCATACGCCATGTCGATCAACTGGTCTCTGTTGCGGACATGGCCGGGGCGGTCGGCCAAAGCCTTTAAAAGCAGGTATTCCGTGACGGTCAGGCTAACCGGCTCGTCCTTCCAGGTGCATAAATGGCGGGCCTCATCCAGCTTCAGATGGCCGCGGACCATCAGGTCGGCGGGTTTTTCGCCGCCTGCGACCGGTTCAGGGACATTGTGCCGCCGCAGCAAAGTGCGGATGCGCTCGATCAGCAGACGCTGGGAAAAGGGTTTCTTGATGTAATCATCGGCGCCCATGCGCAGACCGATCACCTCGTCGATCTCATCGTCCTTGGAGGTGAGGAAAATAACCGGTATTTTTGATTTCTCGCGCAGGCGCGTCAGGACTTCCATTCCGTCCATGCGCGGCATCTTGATGTCCAGCACCACAAGTTGCGGCGGGTTTTCAAAAAGGCCGGCCAGTGCGGCCTCGCCGTCATTGTAGGTCTCGACCTTAAAACCTTCCGCCTCCAGCGCCATGGTGACGGAAGTCAGGATATTGCGGTCGTCGTCAACGAGGGCGATGCGGAGGCTCATGTTCCAGCCATTATGGCTGAACATTCACGCTTTTCAAGACATGCCCTGCAAGGTAAAGGGAGCCCGCAATCAAGATGCGCCCGGGCACGTTGTTGGCGGCTGTCAGCGTGCGTATGGCGGTTTCAAGATTGACCGCCGCATAGGCCGTGACATCGGGCAGGTTCTTTTCGGCCAGCAGCTCCATGTCCTTGGCCTTGAAGCTTTGCGGTTCGCCTGGAATATCGACAAAGGTAACGCTTTCGATACTCTTTTGCAGAATCCGGACAAAAGCGACGGGGTCCTTGCGGTTCATCATTCCCAGAATCATGTGCAGGGGTTTCGCGTCGCCATCGGTCCATTCCACGGCCTGGAACGCGAGAATACGCGCGGCGTCTTCGTTGTGGCCGCCATCCAGCCACAGCTCCCAGTTCTTGGGCAGCGTGCAGTGTTTCGTCAGGTCATGCAGCCGCCCCGGCCATTTGATTTTCTTCAGGCCTTTTTTGATTGAACCTTCTGAAACAGGGAACTGGTCTTCGATGATCTTCAGTGCGGCGATTGCTGCGCCGGAATTGAACACCTGGTGGGCGCCCTGCAAATTCGGGTGAGGCAGGGTTATTTCCACATCCTTATGCACAAACTTAAACACGTCACCGTGATCGGGCGTGAACCATTCCGCACCCTGGCGCGACAAGGGTGCGCCTTGTTCGCGGGCCATGTCGCTCAGCAGGTCGACGACGCCCGCTTCGTGGGATTCCTTGCTTTGAGCGGAAATTACAACGGGAACGCCCGGCTTGATGATGCCGCCTTTTTCGGCCGCGATTTCCGGCAGGGTATCGCCGAGAAATTCCATGTGGTCGTAGCCGATGGAGGAGATGATGCTCACGAGAGGCTGTTCAATAATGTTGGTGCAATCCATGCGCCCACCCAGACCAACCTCCATCAGCAGAATATCGGCCGGGGTGCGGGCGAAAGCCGCAAAGGCAATGGCGGTGGTGATTTCGAAAAACGTAACGTCGCCACCTGCATTCTTTTCCAAAGCCTCATCAATCAGGGATTCCAGAAAATCATCGGTGATATTTTTGCCCGCTAGCACAATGCGCTCGTTGAAAGCGCATAGATGCGGCGAGGTATAGGCGTGAACCTTATAGCCCTCTTCCGCGAGAATGGCGCGCAGCGTGGCGACAATCGAGCCCTTGCCGTTGGTGCCTGCGATATGGATGATGGGCGGCAGGTTCTCGTGCGGATTGCCCAAGGCCTGCAGCAAATCGAGATATTGTTTCCGGAATCCGAGAGCGATGGGCCCGCCGCTGTTCAATGCATAAAGCCGCGCGAGTTTTTCCTCGAGGGCGGGTGAGGAATGTTTCAAATCGCTGGCATACATGGGCTGTTACTTGCGCTTGGTGACTTTTTTCTTGGTCGAAATCCGCAGGTTTTTCAGGGAATCCTGTGCGGCGCGCACCTGTTTTTGCGCCTCGGCGGCGCGCGGGCCGGTTGAAGCGGAACCTGCCCCGCTGCGGCCATTGGCCTTAATGTTTGTATTGGAGCCGCCTTTTTTGTTGCGGGCGGCGCTGCTGTTCTTGTCCATCAGGATGTTGAGAATGCGCGAAAGCACCGCGTGCTGGTCCTTGCGGGCCACGACCATATCGACCATGCCTTTTTCACGCAGATATTCGGCTGTCTGGAAATCTTCGGGCAGTTTTTCACGCACTGTTTCCTCGATGACGCGGCGGCCGGCAAAGCCGATCGTTGCGCCGGGTTCAGCGATGTGAATGTCGCCAACCATGGCAAAAGACGCCGAAACGCCGCCGGTTGTCGGGTCAACGAGGATGACGATGTAGGGCAGGCGCTGTTCTTTCACCATTTCCACGGCGATGATTGTGCGCGGCATCTGGATCAGGGACAGCATGCCTTCCTGCATGCGGGCGCCGCCCGATGCGGGGATGATGATGAAGGCTGACTTCGTGCGCACGGCTTCTTCGGCGGCCATAACAATGCCTTCGCCGACGCCTGCGCCCATCGAGCCGCCCATATAGCTGAAATTGAACGCGGCGACGACGGCGGGCTGGCCGCCGATGGTGCCCTTGGCGACCGTCAGCGCATCTTTCAGGCCCGTGTCATTGCGGGCGTCGCGGATGCGGTTGGAATATTTTTTACGGTCCTTGAATTTCAGCGGGTCGGTCGTGACGTCAGGCAGTTCCAGTTTCGTGTATTTTCCGTCATCGAACATGATGGGCAGGCGTTCTTTGACCGTCAGGCGCAGATGGTGATTGCAGTGCGTGCATACATTCAGGTTTTCCTGAAGGTCGCGGGAGAACAGCATGCCGTCGCAGGAGGGGCATTTCTGCCAGAGGTTATCGGGGACCTCTTTGGGTTCGACGAGCGAGCGGATTTTCGGACGGATAAAATTGGTCAGCCAGTTCATTTGTATTTTTATAACTCTTGTTGAAACGCCGTTTTGCGATGCGGAAACTATCGCCGATGGGGCTATAAAGTCAAGTCCGGCCTAGGCGCCAAGGGCCTTGGAAAGTCCTGAAATCTGTTTAGTTACAATGGCTTGAATGTCTTTGCCCTTCTGGTTTTCGGCAATGGTCTGGACGATGGATGACCCGACCACAACGGCGTTTCCAATCTTGGCCAGATTTTTTGCGTCTTCCGGGGTTTTGATGCCGAAACCGATGGCGATGGGCAATTTTGTATGTTTGCGGATTTGTTCGATATGCGGGCGGATGGATTCCGGGTCGGCCTTTGCTGCGCCCGTGATGCCGGTGACGGAGACGTAATACAAAAACCCGCTGGCATTGCGCACCACGGTCGGGATGCGGTCGTCTTTTGTCGTCGGGGTCAGGAGACGGATGAAATCAAGACCATTTTTTTTTGCTGCGGATTCGAGGGTCTCGCTTTCCTCGGGCGGAAGGTCGACGATGATCAAGCCGTCAACGCCCGCCTTCGCTGCGTCCACGCAGAACTTGTCGTTGCCGTATTGCAGGATCGGGTTGGCATAGCCCATCAGAACAATCGGCGTGGTGGAATTTCCCGCGCGGAATTGCTGCACCATTTTTAAAGTTTGCTGCATGTTTGCGCCGGCATCCAGCGCACGCAGCCCCGCGGCCTGGATGACCGGGCCATCGGCCATCGGGTCGGTGAAAGGCATGCCAAGCTCGATGATATCCGCGCCTGCTGCGGGTAAGGATTTCAGAATCTCAAGGCTGCGCGCCGCATCGGGGTCGCCCGCCGTGATGAAGGTGATGAGAGCGGGGCGTTTCAGCGCAGCAAAAGTCTGGGCGATGCGGCTCATCGTGTATGCCCCGGTATATCTTCACATGTCAAGGTGCACACCATAGTGCAGGCTTCTGCAGTATCGTTACACGTGCTGCCACATTCACTGAATTGACCGCCGCGTGCCTGACAATCTTCCTGCAGGTCTGCCGTATTGATTGCTGCATCGGTTGAATAGACGATCTTGTTGCCAAAATCATGGAGAACCGGAATGGCTTTCTTTTCTGTCTGTATCGTAGGTTCTTCCGCGACTGCCTGCTGTGCGCCGGAAAATACAAGAAACCCGATCATTAGGATCTGCAGCAATGTTGTGCCTGAAGGTTTCATTTTATTTTCACGCCCAGTTTTTCAGCGACGGTAAAAATGTCCTTGTCGCCGCGACCGCAGAGATTCATGACCAATATATGATCTTTCGGCAGTTTTCCGGCGATTTTCGCGACATGGGCAAAAGCATGGCTGGGCTCCAGCGCCGGGATGATTCCCTCCAGTCTGGAGCACAACTGGAACGCATCGAGGGCTTCCTGGTCCGTGACTGAAACGTAATTGACCCGCTTCTGGTCGAACAGCCATGAATGCTCGGGGCCGATTCCGGGATAGTCGAGTCCCGCCGAAATAGAGTGCGCCTCTTGTATTTGCCCGTCGTCATTTTGCAGAAAATAAGATTTCATCCCATGAAGAATACCGGGTTTACCCCCAGACAAAGATGCGGCGTGCTGATCCGTGTCAACACCGTGACCACCGGCCTCGACGCCGATCAGCTTTACTTCGGCATCATCAAGGAAAGGATGGAACAAGCCCATCGCGTTCGAACCTCCGCCAATACAGGCCACCAATGAATCAGGCAAGCGGCCTTCGCGCTTGTGCATCTGTTCGCGCACTTCCTTGCCGATGACCGATTGGAAATCGCGGACCATGGCGGGATAGGGGTGTGGGCCCGCAACCGTGCCGATCAGATAGAACGTGTCGTGGACGTTGCTGACCCAATCGCGCAGGGCTTCGTTCATCGCGTCTTTCAATGAGGCCGAGCCCGAGGTGCAGGGGCGGACTTCTGCGCCCAGCAGCTTCATACGGAAAACGTTCGGCGCCTGGCGCTCAATGTCTTTTGCGCCCATGAAAATGACGCAGGGAATTTTGAAAAGTGCGCAGACGGTGGCCGTGGCGACGCCGTGCTGGCCCGCACCGGTTTCGGCGATGATGCGTGTCTTGCCCATGCGGCGGGCGAGCAGCACCTGGCCGATGCAGTGGTTGATCTTGTGTGCGCCAGTGTGGTTCAGCTCGTCGCGTTTAAAGTAAATCTTTGCGCCGCCAAAATGCTTTGTCGTTTCCGCAGCAAAATAGAGCGGGCTCGGGCGACCGACATAATGCTCGGCGAGGTCGTTATATTCATCCCAGAATTCGGGGTCGATGCGCGCAGCATTCCATGCCTTCTCAACCGACAGGATGAGCGGCATCAGCGTTTCAGCCACGTAACGACCGCCGTAAGGACCGAAATGGCCCTTCTCGTCGGGGGTGTTTTTGAATGTGTTTTGCTTTGCCATGGGCCTTTTTAGCGGCAAGCGGCTGACAATGCCAAGAGTTTTTGTCATTGCGAACCCGCAGGGTGAAGCAATCCTGAAGCCTGTTGGACTAAACACTGGATTGCTTCGCTCGCAATGACGCTAGGGGGAGGGAATCGTGCCCGTGGCGAAGTTGACTGCGCCCATGGCCATGTCGCCAATCTGACCGCCGATTACAGACCATCCGGGCACGCAGAATTCTATCGCTGTATTGCCCATCATGCTCCACAGCCCTGTAATTGTGTCGACTATATTGGCATTGGGATTGAGCGCCTTGGCGTTGAAAGCGGCCTTGGGCAGCATCGCCGCCATCACAGGAACGCCAAACAGGCCGACATATTTCGCGACGGTCATATGCGCCCTCCAGATTTTGGAGAGGAAGCCCTTCTTCGATTTATCCGTGTTTTCCATGAGCGCAATTTGACTCGAAAATGGAATTCATGCAAAGTAGTGTCGCGACAACTCGACAACTATTGTCGTCAATTTTCGACAACACGACAGATAAATCAATGATTCAGGATATTCTGGGAACACTGGGTTTTAAGGAAGAAGAGGTGAAAACCTATCTTTCTTTATTGGATGCGGGCCCTCGAACGGGGGGCGATCTGGCAAAAATTATGGGATCACCGCGTCCCACGGTCTATGGCTATCTCGAAAGCCTGTCACTTGCAGGACTTGCAAGTCAATCCATGCGGCGGGGTGTAAAAATTTTTGCGGCAGAACCGGGTGAAAAGGTACGGCTTTTATACCGCCGCAAAATCGAAGAGCTTAAATCGAAAGAAAAAGCATTAGATCTTATTATTCCTGAGTTAGAAAAACGCGCCGGCCTCAGCCTGTTCCGTCCACGTATGCAATTTTATGAAGGGCAGGAAGGTATCCAAACTCTTGTGCAGGAAACCTGGTCTTATGAAGGTATAGAGACTTATACCATGTGGCCGATCAAATCGATGCGCGACATTATTACGCCCGAGTTTCTTCACTATCATAATAAAGTTCGTATTCGTAAAAACATCTTCATCAGGGCGATCTGGCAGAAGGATGAAGCGTTGGAACTGTCAAAAAATGCGCCACCGGATTTAGGTTCAAACCTTGCGTATAAACGTGAAATCCGACTGGCTCCTGACGCGATGAAATTCCGTATGGGGTACTGGATTTTTGCAAACAAAGTGGCATTTATTTCCTCGCGGGCGGAAAGTTTTGGCTTCCTGATTGAGAGCGAAGAGCTTATCCAGACCTTGCTGGCCCAGCATAAAATGATCTGGGAAATTTCTGAGCCTGCCGATATCCGGCCCAAAGGTGAAAAAGCTTTTTTTGAAGAGGTCGATGCAGGCGATTAGGATTTTACCGCAGCAAGAAACTCGCGGATTTTCTGCGCATCTTTTTGTCCACGTATGATCTCGACGCCCGAGGAAACATCAACAGCATCAGGTTTTAGAATGCTGAGTGCCTGTTTGACGTTTCCTGCATGCAGGCCGCCGGAGAGCATCCACGGTTTGCCGAATTTATAATCCTGCAGCAATTTCCAATCAAACGTTTTGCCGGTGCCGCCGGGAAGTTTTGCGCCCTGCGGCCTTGAATCCAGCAGCAGCCAGTCGGCGATGCCTTCATATAGCGGGATTTGTTCGAGGTCTTTGGCGCTGCCGAAATTGATGGCTTTCATCACGGGCAGGCCGAAACGCACCTTGATTTGTTCGACGCGCTCGGGCGTTTCATCGCCGTGCAGCTGGATTAAATCCAGCTTCAGCCCTGCAGCAAATTTTTCCAGCTCTTCGTCGGTGGGGTTCACAAAAAGCCCGACAGTTTTGACTTTGGCGGGTGTGAGCTGGCGCAAATTCGCGGCGGTGTAGTAATCGATGTTGCGCGGTGATTTGGCGTAGAAGACGAAACCGACGAAATCGGCGCCGGATTCGATCGCGACGCGCAGATTATCGGGATCTTTCAGGCCGCAGATTTTAACGGCGGTCATGCGCGGAGCTCGTCCAGGATAGCCTGTGCGGCGGCGGCAGGATCGTCGGCGTCGGTAATCGGACGACCGATAACCAAATGAGTTGCGCCCTTGCGAATTGCGGCTTTGGGCGTCATGACGCGTTTCTGGTCGTTGTGTCCGGAGCCGACGGGGCGGATGCCCGGCACCATCAGGATGAAATCCGGGCCGCAGACGCGGCGGATAGTTTCAATCTCGTAGGGGGAACAGACGACACCGACGAGATTCGCCTCCTTGGCCATGACGGCCAGATGCGAGGATTGCTGCATCGTGTCGCCCCTGAAGCCGATCTTGTTGACCGCCGCGTCGCTGAGGCTGGTGAGAATTGTCACGGCGATCAGCTTCGTCGATTCGGCGCAGGCGTTTTTCGCCGCTTCCAGCATTTCGACGCCGCCCGAGGCGTGCACATTGAGATAGGCGGGGGCGAGATTTTCAGAAACGGTTTTCACGGCCGACGCGACGGTGTTGGGGATGTCGTGGAATTTCATGTCGAGGAACAGGGCGGCGCCGGGCGCGGCCTCGCGGATTTTCTCGACCCCCGCCGGGCCGAAGCTGGAGAAAAACTCCAGTCCCAGTTTCAGTCCGCCGGTGACGGGGCCGATCTGCTTCGCCAGCGTCACGGCCCGGCCCAGATCGGCAGTATCAAGGGCGCAATAAACAACGGGGTTAAATGTCATACTCTATTCAGTACTTTTTACGGGGAGGGCTGTCCAGTCCTGAGTTTTTGCCGGAATTTTTTCGGATTTTTTGGCGGCGCCCAATTCCTTTTCCAGCGCCTTGATGCGGTGGCCCTTGGTCCAGTTTTTCGGGAGTGCATAAAGCCAGGTCATCAGGCTGCCGATGAAAAATCCCAGCGCCAGCATGCCCAGCGCAACGACATATAAAGGAACAGGAAAAGCGGCGTGGACGGGGCTCCAGATGATTTCAACGCCCTGGCGGTTGGCCACGGCGAAGACGGCGAAGAGAATGGCCAGCGCGAGGCCGATAATGCCGCGGACGAAGCCCATTGGTTATCTCCCTTGAGAAGAGCGTGCTATTGGTATTCGCCGCCGCCTTGCGAGGCGCCGCCATTGAGGCGTTCACGCAGCGCCTTGCCCGTTTTGAAGAACGGCAAACGCTTGGCGTCGACATGCACGGTTTCGCCGGTGCGCGGGTTGCGGCCCGTGCGCGATTCACGGCTTTTCACCGAGAAGGCCCCGAAGCCGCGAAGCTCGACCCTGTCACCGCGCGCCAGTGCGCCGGTGATTTCATCGAAAACGGTTTCGACAATTTTTTCGATGTCGCGCAGGTACAGATGCGGGTTGCGCTCGGCCAGGCGTTGGATCAATTCGGATTTGGTCATTGCGTAGATACTCCTTTTGGGCAATCCATTGAAGATAAACGATCTTCGGGTTGTTGCGTCGATATTGAGTATGAAACCAGCTTGCCGATTCCAAAGGCGTGCGTCAAGCAAAAGTCATTGAAGGAAAAGGGAAAATCGACTTGACTAGTTTGCTCGCGCTTTTTGAGGGGGCGGTGGATGGTTCCCCGGGTTATGTCGCCTTTACAGTTTGTTCGTTGTTTTCCGGGGGTGGGGAAGGGGGGTGTTTTTTCATAAGATTAGAGAAAGGGCGAGAGGCGGCGCAGATTCAGCGCGCGGCAGTGGCTTTGCCCTTGTTGGGGGTAGTCTTATTCACGATGGGAACAGAGGAAGGGTACGAAAAAATGCGGAGGGTATAAAGGAATTAATTCCTAATACGTGGATTGGAACAAAAACAGAACAAAATGGTGTTTTTGACCCGCCCCCTATAAAGGAGTCCATGTTGGATAGGTACTTTGCTATCCATAACGGGAACTTTATAGGAGGTATTTTGAATGGCGAGGAAGCATCAT
>Ga0247727_10012932_pt1 | contig 14189 bp, 13 predicted proteins | sample WisWelCaveWW1625_FD_202498 | JGI IMG/M metagenome (GOLD analysis project Ga0247727, IMG submission 202498) | Biofilm microbial communities from Wishing Well Cave, Virginia, United States - WW16-25 | ecosystem: Environmental > Aquatic > Deep subsurface > Groundwater > Cave microbial mat | place... | reverse complement strand
GACGGAAACGTACTTTTCGTACGCTGAGTAAGGCACGGCCGAGAAGGCCCGGCGCAGCCCCCGTATCAGGGCGCCCAGGGCGGAGCGTTGCGAGCGCAGCTCGCAAGCGACGGGGCCCCTGGGCATGGCCGCAGCTACCCGACGTCGTCCGGGCAGGCGTAGAACACATCGATGTCCGCGACCTCCCCGCCCTCCAGCCGCGCGCATGCCGCGCCGGCGAAGACCAGGGAGTTGGTCGCAGCGTCGTAGGTCCAGCCGTCCGGCCCCTGCGCGACCTGCTCGTCGCCGTTGAAGAAGACGCTGATGAGAGACGCGTCCGGCGGCTCGCCCGGCGGGGGCGCGGGCAGGGGGTAGGTGCAGCCCAGGACCCGCGAAGAGATGTCGGACAGGGCGGCATCGAGGTCGCCGGCGTTGTCCGCCTGGTAGTAGACGGGGTCGGCCGCCAGGGCCGTTCCGCCCGCGGTGGCAGTCTCGGCGAGCTCCGGGCCGTCCACCGCGCCGCCGAAGCCGACGACGAAGGTCTGCACCGAGATCGCCTGCGCCAGCAGGGCGGCCGCCTCCGGAGACGGATCACCGCCGCAGGAGTCCTGCCCGTCCGTGATGAGCAGGATGGCGTTCTGCCGCGCGGCGTCCTGGATGGAGGGCTCGCCGATCATCGCATTGAGCGATGTCGCGATGGGCGTCGACGAGCAGCGCGGGGCGGCCGCCAGGGTCGCGATGATCGCGGGCGTCGTGTCCGGCGCGCAGGCAATCTCGACCGTCCCGGCGTCGCAGCTCCCGTCGATGGCGCAGTTGGAGAAGAGCGCGAGGCCGAAGCGGATCGCCGCGCCGTATGCGCCGATCGTCGCGGTGATGGAGTCGACCGCGATCTGCCACTTCGAGACCCCGCCGATCTCCTCGTCCATGCTCCCCGATCGGTCCAGCAGGATGAGCAGGTTCGGCGCGACCTCGAGCGTGAAGTCCGTCTCGCCGCACTCGCCGCCCGGGATGCACGTGCCGGCGTCGCCGCAGACGAACCCCTGCTCGCAGTCGCCGTTCTGCTCGCAGGTCCCCTCGGGCAGGCACACGTTTCGTGGCGTACAGACCTCGCCGTCGACGTGGCAGTCCTCGTCCGCGAAGCAATCTCCCTCGTCCGCGCAAAGTCCGGTCGACGCGCAGAACATGCCCTCGCGGCAGTCCTCGTCGGCCTCGCAGTCCGTCGGCACGTCGCCGCGCGTGCAGACACCCGTCGGCGAGCAGTGTTCGCCTTCTTCCGGGCAGTCTCCGTCTTCCGCGCAGGTTCCGTCGGCGATGCACTCGCCCGTCACGCTGAGGAAGAAGGGCGGATCGCAGTCGCCCTGCTCGCCCGGACCGCCGCCCAGAAGGACGAGGGTCCGATCCCCGCCGCAGGAGGCGGCCAGCAGCACGGTGGAAAAGACGAAGGTCGTTCGCATCATCGAGGTGCCTCCCAAGCCTAGATCACCGGTTCCGGGCATCCGTACACGATGTCGATGTCCTGCACCTCGCCCGACTCGATCCGGGTGCAGGCGTCGCCGCTGAAGATCACCGAGTTGGTGGCCGCATCGTACCGCCAGCCGTTCGCCTCGTCCTGCGCGATGCGATCCGGCTCGTTGTTGAAGAAAACATACAGGAGCGCCGGATCCTCGGGCACGCCGGAGAGCGGGTACGTGCAGCCGATGAGCCGCCCCGCGATGGCGCCGAGCGCCGCGGCGAGGCCCCCCGCGTCGTCCGCCTGGTAGTAGCCCTCGGCGCCGGCCGCGGTGCCTGCGGCCTCCGCGGTCGCGCGAAGCTGGTCGGCGTCGACCTCTCCGCCGAACCCGACGACGTACGTCCGCACGGGGATCGCCTGCCCAACCAGCGCCGCCGCGCCGCCCGGCGGATCGCCGTCGCAGGAGTCGATCCCGTCCGTCACGAGCAGGACGGCGTTCTCGCGATCGGTCTCCTGGATCGTCGCCTGCCCGACCATCGCATTCAGCGATGCGCCGATGGGCGTCGACGAGCAGCGGGGCGCGCTTTCGAGACGCGCGGAGATGTCGGCCGAGGTGTCCGGCCCGCAGGGGATCTCGACGGCGCCGGGCGAGCAGTCCCCGCCCTCTTCGCAGTTCGAGAAGAGCGCGAGCCCGAACCGGATCGTCCCGTCCCAGTCACCGATGGTCGCCTGCAGCGCCTCGACGGCGATCTCCCACTTCGGGCGGCCGTCGATCTCGTCGTCCATGCTCCCGGAGCGGTCGAGCAGGATGAGGAGGTTCGGCGGGGCGTCGATGCCGTACTCGCTCTCCCCGCAGCCGCCGCCCGGCACGCACTGGCCGTCCTCGCAGATGGTGCCCTCGTGGCAGTCGGCGTTGCGCTCGCACGACCCGCCGGGCAGGCACAGGTGCCCCGGAGAGCAGTTCTCGCCTTGCGGACAGTCCGCCGGGTCGGCGCAGGTCCCGACCTCGATGCAGCGGGCGTCCTCGCTGCAGAACTCCCCGGCGAAGCAGTCCTGGTTGCTCCCGCAGGTCTCGGCCGGGTCGAAGGTGCACAGCTGGTCGCTGCAGGACTGGCCCGGCTCGCAATCCCGGGCGTCCACGCATCCCCCCGACGGCATGCAGGGCCCCGCCACGCTGCAGACGTAGCCCGCCGGACAGGCGGCCGGGTCGCAGGCCGGTGCCGCCTCGTCCCCCCCGCACCCCCAGAGCAAAGCCAAGGCATACGCGGGCAACCACCCTCCGAGCGCGCGACACGCCGGGCCTGCGGCCCGCACCCTGGGTGCTCGGACGAGCATAGAGGGCGTCGAGCCGTGAACCATCGGGACTTCCTCCGCTTGTAGTTTATCACACCCCTCGCGGGGCCCGGAACTAGGGGGTGGGAGTTGCTGCGGCGGCTGGCACCTGCGGCAACGTCAGCGTGACTGTCGTCGGCGTGTTCGGGTTCGATGCGGGCTGGTGGGAGGCCGTGCCGGTCGATGCGGCTGGCACGCCGCGGCCCTGCAGGAACTGCTGCACCGCCCTGCCCCGCGCTTCCGCCTGCGCCGGGTCGGAGCCCGCGGTCGCGATCCGCAGCGCGACGGGTCCGCTCGTCGCGTGCGTCCGGATGACGACGTGCGCCAGCTGACCCAGGGTCCGCTGCGCCGCGGCCGTCAGGGAACCGTCCGCTGCGAACGCGGCCGCCCCCAGCCGCACCTCGCCGCGTGCCGGCCGGAAAGCCGGACCTGCATCGGGGCAGCCGTCCTCGTCGGTGGTTCCGTTGATGGTCTCGGCCCTGTCGGCGCAGGTGTCGGACGCGTCGAGTACGCCGTCGCGATCGTTGTCGATGTCGGGGCAGCCGTCCTCGTCCTCGAACGAGTCGCGGTCCTCGGCGTCGGTCGGGCACCGGTCGTCCCCGTCGGGCTTGCCGTCGGAGTCGTTGTCGGGGTCGGGGCATCCGTCGTCGTCCTGGAACGAGTCGCGGTCCTCCGCCTCGTTCGCGCAGCGGTCCTCCGCGTCGACGACGCCGTCCGAGTCCGCGTCCGGATCGGGGCATCCGTCGGCGTCGTCCTGTCCGTCGCGGTCCTCCGCCTCGGCCGGGCAGCGGTCGGCCTCGTCGTCCACGCCGTCCGCGTCGTTGTCGAGGTCCGGGCAGCCATCCGCGTCCTCGAACCCGTCGACGTCCTCGGGCATCGGCGGGCACCCGTCGTCCGAGTCCTCGATCCCGTCCGCGTCCTGATCGTGATCGGTCGGCCTCCACGCGATCCCGAGGAAGGCGCGCAGCGCCGGCGACCCCGCGCTCTGCGTCACGCCCGCGCCCGCCCCCAGGGTCAGTGCCAGGTCGACGGAGGGGATCCCGTAGCGGATCGCGCCGTCCACCTCGGCGGGGTTCGCCCCGGCGACGCCGAACGGATCCGACAGCTGCGTCGCGCCGCGGTACTCCGCGAGCAAGAACCCGCGATCCGACAGGCCCGGGACGGGGATCGAGGCGGCCATGCCCCAGGTCAGCTCGTTCGAGAAGGCGTGCAGCTCCTCGAGCTGTCCTTCCTCCGTGCGAATCTTCGCCCCGACGTTGAGAAACACGCCGAGCCGGCCGATCCGGAAGTCGGCGAGCGCCCGCGGATGGAAGGCGATCGCCGACTCTCCGAAGAAAGCGGCCTCGTCGCCCGACGGGAGGATGAACTGCGGGGCCAGGGCGAACCCCGGTCCGTCAGCGTCGTTCGGGACGATGGCCCACTTCGCTTCCAGCCGGGCGTCGCCGAGCGCGGTCGCGGAGAGCTGCATGTCGATCTCGCCCGGGTCGTCTCCCTGCTGCGAGAGCGCCACCGGGATTCCCGCGCCGACCTGAAGGTGGCGTCCGAAGGCGACGGCGACGACGTAGTCGAGCACGATCTGGCTCTCGATGAGCGCCAGGTCGCCCTGGTCCGGATCGTCGGGATTTGCGAGGAGCACGAGCGGGGAGTCCACGTAGGAAACGACGACGCCGGTCGAGAAGAAGTTCTCGCCGAGCGTCCGCGCGCCCGAGACTCCGATCGCCCCGTCGCCGTCGACGACGGGTGCGAGCTGGCTGACGTCCCACCCGCGGGTGGGGCCGTGGGCGAAAGCGACGTTCGCCAGGAGGATCGTGCCGACGAGGGGGAGCAGGCGGGCCCGTGCGTGCATGGCGCGCGAGTATACAGAAGGCGCGGTATGTTCACGTCGGTGTTCGGACGGGGCCTGTACGCGATTCTCGACCTCGACCGGCTCGCCGGCCGGCCGCTGCGCCCGCTCTGCGGGGCCCTGCTGCAGGGCGGAGCGGTCGCGATCCAGTTGCGGGCGAAGAAAGCGGGAGCGGGCACCTTGCTCGCCGCAGCGCGCGAGCTGCACCGCGCGTGCGCGGACGCGGGGCGGCCGCTCGTGGTGAACGACCGCCCCGACGTCGCGCGAATCGCGGGGGCCTGGGGAGTGCACGTCGGGCAGGAGGATCTGTCGATCGACGACGTCCGGCGCTTCGCTCCCGGTCTACGGGTCGGGGTCTCCACGCACTCGGCGGCGGAGCTGGACTGCGCCCTCGCCGCGGGCGCGGACTACGTCGGCTACGGACCGGTCTGGGCGACGACGACGAAGGATCGCCCGGACCCGGCGGCGGGGATCGAGGCGCTGGCGACGGCGGCGAGGCGATCCCCGGTTCCAGTCGTCGCGATCGGGGGCATCCGTGTCGATCGCGTGGACGACGTTGCCCGATCGGGTGCGTGGGCGGCGGCCGCGATCTCGGCGGTCGACGGCGCCGCCGATCCCGAGGCGCTCGCGCGGGCCTTCGCGAAGGCGTTCGAAAGATGATCCTCGAGATCCTCGCGGTGGCGGCGGGCGTCGCGGCGGGCAGCGTCCTGGGCGCGTGGCTGCGCAGGCGCAAGAAGCAGCAGCCGGCCGCTGCGGACCCCGCGGTCGAGAAGCCGAAGGAGAAGGAGAAGAAGAAGGAGAAGCCCAGGGAGGCGAAGGCGAAGCCTCGCGGGGAGTCCGACGTCCGCATCGGCGACGCGGTCATGCACCTCGGCGAGGACTACCTGGTCGTCTCCGAATCTCGGTTCGAGGAGGAGGCGCCGATCTTCGTCGTGTGGACGCTGGAATCGGAGGGGCGCACGCGGCACCTCCTGCGCGACGAGGGCGCCAATGCGAAGACGATCTGGATGCAGCCGATCGAGCCGCTCGTCGGCGGCAAGCCTCCGGACCGGGTCCGGCACGAGGACGTGGAGTACCGTCTCTCCGCGCGCGGTCGCGCGAGGGTTGCCTCCGAGGGCGACGACACGCTCCCCTCCGGCGAGGTCGAGTGGATCCGCCTCGCCGGCCCTTCGCGGCACCGGATGCTCGTGCTGGTCGCAGGGGGGCGGACAGATTGGCTCATCGGCGAAGAGACGCTGCCGGGGATGGTGGAAGTGCTGCCTGGATCTTGAGTGGGTGATTCCCAGGGCAAGGCGAGGGCGCCGAGACGGGGAGCGAGCCGGAGCCCTCGGAGGCCGGGCCGACGGAAGCGTACTTTTCGTACGCTGAGTAAGGCACGGCCGAGAAGGCCCGGCGCAGCCCCCGTATCGGCGGCCGCAGCCTAGAACTCGATGGAGCGAAGCGGCACGGGCGGGCTCTGCTCGGCGAAGAACTTGATGGCGCTCTCGATGGAGTTGTCCATCGACTCGAGGACGAGGCCCTGCAGCGTCTGCGTCGGGCCGCGCAGTGACTCGTAGTACCGGTGACGTTCGGTCGCGTGGATCACCGCGGGCACGTAGTCGTGCCGGATGAGGACGAAGTTCATCAGGAGGCGGGCGAGGCGGCCCGAGCCCTTCGTGAACGGGTAGATCTGCGCGAGCTCGATGTGCGCGCGCGTGGCGAAGCGGAGCGGCTGCTGCGGGATCCGGTTGTCGGGCTCGCAGAGCCACTCGACGAAGCGGCGCATCTTGTAAGCGATCTTGTCGGGCGCCGCGATCTCGTGGAAGTAGAGACGGTGGAGCGGAGTCTCCTTGCGGTACTTGAGGGACTCGGCGTCCCCCTCCGAGGGGTACAGGGTGACGTAGAGGCGGCGCAGCAGCTCGAGACTCAGCTGGACCCGTTTCTTGCCCGCCAGCTCGCGGACCAGATCGATCCCCTTCTTGTGGTTGCGGATTTCCTCGTAGACGGCCTGCATGCCCGAGTCGGGCATGGGGATGACGTTCGGGTCGAGCGCCGAGAGGAGCTCCTGCTGTGTGAGCACGACGCCTTCGAGCGCGGCGTCGTGATAAATCCAGGAAAGGTCCATCCGGTCGATGAACATCCGCTTCGTCCCGGCGTCGGCTTTCGCGACGACGACGCGCAGCTTCTTCATCTGTTCCTCGATGTTCGGAGGACGTACGCGGGGGGTGAACTTGACCATCGCAGTAAGATCCTTAATGGATTCGAGTAGATATTGTACGGCGAGCGGGCGGATCGGTCAAATTCTACGGGCGGATCGTCGAGTCAGCGAGGTGCAAGTGCCCGCAATTGCTGCAATTGCTGTAGAAGTCGCGATCGGTTTGCTCCCCCCTCCGCGAAGTACCGGACCACGCCGCCGACCACACCGAACCGAGCTGGGAGGGTCTCGATCCCGTAGGCCGTGACGGCCCGGCCGTCGTCCTCGACGACCGTGTAGCGGATCCGCTCCCGACGGACGAAGTCACGAATGACGTCGACGCCGCCGGAATCCGGCGTCGCGACGGCGAGTACGACGACCCCGTCGTCCCCGAGCTCCTCGTGCGCGGCGTTGAGCGCGGGGACGTCCTCGCGGCACGGCTCGCACCAGGTCGCCCAGAACTCGACGAGTACGACCTTGTCCGACAGGTCGGACAGACGCTGGCGATTCCCCGATCCGGCTCCCAGCGGCAAGACGAGCGGCAGGGAGAAATCGGGCGCAACCTCGCCGACCCGGGGCCTGTCCGGCCGGGCGGCTCGCCGGCCGAACCAGACGACGTTCACGACGACCGTGACCGCGAGGATCGCCACGACCCACTTCATGCTGAAGAACCGCTGGACGGCCACGGGGGACGACCAATCTACGCGGGGCGAGGCGGGGCGGCCAGCGACGCGGTCCGGGTCGGCAGGGTCACGACGAACTCGGCGCCGCCTTCGGAGGAGGTGCCGACGTCGATCGTGCCGCCGTGATCGAGCACGACCTTCTTCACGATCGCGAGGCCCAGGCCCGTCCCCTCGGCCTTCGTCGTGTAGTAGGGCTCGAACAGGCGGTCGCGTCCCTCGGAGGGGACGCCCGGCCCGTTGTCGGAGACGCGCACGCGCACGCGCCGCCGGCGTGGATCGCCGTCGGCGGAAACGACGACCCGTCCGGTCCCGTCCCGGCGGGTCGCGCGCACGGCCTCGACCGCGTTGCGGATCAGGTTGTCGAACACGCGCCGCAGGAGCATCCGGTCCATGGGCACGAGGCACGAGTCGGGCGGGATGCGCCATTCGACGCGGACGGGGGCCTCGTCCTCCACCGGAGGCGCCGTGGGCGAGCCCTGCATGTCGCGGAGCAGGTCGTGCAGATCGTCGGGTGCGAGCTTGACCTCGGGCAGGCGCGCGAAGGTCGAGAACTCGGTCGTCAGACGGCGGAGCGTCCCGAGCTCTTCCGAGACGATCTCGATGGTCGAGTCGAGGAGCTTGCGGAACTCGGGGTCCCCGCCCGAGCGGGGGTAGCGCCGGTGAAGCTCCTGCATGGCGAGCTGGATCGGCTGCAGCGGGTTCTTGATCTCGTGCGCGAGGCGGCGTGCGACGTCCTGCCAGACCGAGATCTTCGACAGGTAGGCGATCTTCGCGCGGCTGTCGCCGACCTCCTCGACCATCCGGTTGAAGGCGCCCGTCAGTTCACCGATCTCGTCGTCGGGGCCGACGGGGACGCGTACCGTCAGGTCTCCCGCTCCGACGGCCTCCGTCGCGCGGTGGAGTATCGCGATGCGTCGAGTCACGCGGCGCGAGAGAGTGAGGCCGAGGACGAACGCGCCCCCCAGGACGCCGAGCAGGAGCACGAGGAAAGTCAGGTAGAAGGATCTGCGGACGCGGTCGCCCACCGTCCCGCCGAGGTCGCGGAAACTCTGGGCGATCTCGCCCGCTTCGCGATGCTCGTCGAGAACCTCCTGAGGCAGCGCGAAGGTAGCGACGACGGTCCGGCCGTCCCCGAGAGGTCGGCGCACGTCACGCAATCGGTGGTCGGGCGGGCCGGGCGCGTTTGCGGCCTGTGCGTCGAGGGCGACGGCGCCGGAGCCGTCCTCGACGCGGACGTGGGCGAGCAAGGGCCTCTGCACTTCCAGGGGTTCATCGAGGTGGCGCCGCACTTCATCCGCCGTCGCGCCCCTTGCCAGGGACGCAGCCACCGAATCTGCGCGCAGGTCCATCTCGCGCTTCCAGGATTCGAGCAGCGCGAGGTGATAGCGCGTGCTGCGGTCGAGCCGGCCGATGACGTCGGGGTTGACGGTCGCGCGGAAGAGGTCGGTCATCGCGATGTCGAAGAGCCAGATCGTCGCGACGAGGGGAATGATTCCCGTGACGACCAGGATCGCGACGATCTTTCGTTCGAACCGCGTCACGGGAGGCGAAACGCCTGGGACCGGAGCCGGAGCGTCCGCTCGGCGCGAGCGACCTGAGGGTTCGCGAAGAGGGAGGAGACAGATCCGAAGATGCCGGACTCGGCCCCGGAGCCGGGGTCGGGGTTGTTCAGCCAGCGCTTGATGCGGCGGACGCTCTCGCGCGAGAGGGGATTGACGTCGATGCGCGCGGAGATCCGGTAGTCGCGACCGGGCCGGAATGCGGTCCGCCTCGCGACGGGCACGGCGCGCAGGCTCGCGCACAGGCCCTCGACCTCCGCGAAGGTCGCGACGTTGCGGATCGTGGGGACCCCTCGTTCCACGAGCTCGACGTGGAACACCTCGTCCCAGAGGTCCCACATGATCTCGCACGTGCTGGCCGTCGCACCGACGATCTGCTCCTCGTCGTCCGCCCGGTGCGCGTGCAGGGTGGCGACGATCGTCGTCGGCAGGCCCGATCCGATGGCCTTCGTGCGGATGCCGCGCGTGAACAGATCTCGGAACCCGAAGCTGACGGTGACGTGCCGGCTCGTCCAGGCGATGCCCATGTGCCGAGGACGGACGTCGGCGGCCGAGGCGGGCGCGGCGAGGAGCGCGATCGCAGCGAGGAAGGCCGCCGTCCGCCGGAGCGTCACTGGCCGATGCCCTCCGGCACGAACTGCAGGACGTTCGCGAACGAGAGGCCGAGGAAGCCGAACTCGCTGTCCGCGCGGACCCCGACGTTGAAGGTGAGATCGGCCGGGAAGCGCGCCATGCCCTCGTACCCGGCGGGCACGTCACGCACGTAGTCGTGCGACGCGAGGGCGACGACGCCTCCCCGCGCGAATGCGTCGAGGCCGTAGATGAACCCGCGCGAACGGAAGATGGGAACGACGTACTCGGCCTCGAAGCGCGTCGCGATTTCCTCGTAGCGCATCTCGACGATGGACGTGCCGAGCAGGTTGGGCGCGGCGAGGTCGTTGAAGGAGAGGTCGAGCGATCGGTCGGGGATGAGGTCGGTGAGGTCGCCCAGGTAGAACTGCTCGAAGAACGGCGCGTCGCCGAGGACCACGCCCCCGAACCCGTAGAGGCCCAGGACGTGCCTCCAGGGCAGGCCGATGTGGGCCTCGCCGGAGAGGGTCAAGCGCGCGAACTCGTAGGCGCCCGGCAGCGACGTCGCCTCGACGCCGAGACCCGCGAGGATCCCGTCCGATGGGAGGAACGGTGCGTTGCGCGTGTCGTACTGGATGCCGGCCCGCGAGGTGACCAGCGAGCTGGCGCCGGGAGCGACGTCGAAGTCGACGGGGACGATCTCGCGTCCGACGCGCGTCGACGCGGCGGAGGGGACGTCGGCGTCGATCACCTCGAGGCGCAGACCCAGGTCGAGCCGGAGAGAGAGCCCGAGATCGCGGGCGATGCCGAGCTGGATCCCGGTGCGGCGGTAATAGGCGGTCGCGAAGCGGCACCGGTGGTCGAGCGCCGGCGAGCAGCGTGACGAGAGAACGTCCCCGGTCCCGAAGTACTCGCGCCCGTCCGTGTGCGAGACGACCGTCGAGAGCGTGAAGGGGGACCCGAGGAACCGCCGCTCGCCGAATCGGACGCGGAAGGCCTGCTGCTCGTCGTCGGAGAGCACCGCGGCTGCCGACAGCGAAGTTCCGTGGCCGAAGAGGTTCGTGTCCCCCACGTCGAGCCCGCCGTAGGCACTCGACCGCGATCGGCCCGCGAAGAGACGGCGCAGGTGAAGCGTGTTTCTCTCCTCCACGCGCACGACGAGGACGACCCAGCCGCGCCGCCGGCCGCGTCGCAACGACAGCTCCACGTCGAGGAAGTAGCCGGTGGTCAGCAGACGTACCCGCGTCTCCTCGACCCGCGGGTCGTCCGCGACGAACGTCTCACCGACCTCGAACGGGACCAGCGGCCGGATCTCGCTCTTGGGTGTGCGCGTGTTGCCCCGGATCTCCACGGACTCGAGGAAGTATCGGGGCGCCTCGCGGTCCTCCTCCGAGGGGGGGTCCTGGCCGAATGCGCTTCCCGTGAAGCACGCGAGCGCGAGCCCGAACCCGATAGCCCGCGCGCTTCGCACGCGGCGAGTCTAGCCCGGATGGTGCCGCGTGCCGTGAATCAGGAGCGTCTCTGCCCTATACTCCACTCCGTGGAGACCTCGGTGCTCCCCCCCTGGGACCTGCAGCAGCCCCCGCCGCTTCCGGTGCGCAGGTTCACCGTCGAAGAGTACCGCCGGCTCGGAGAGTCGGGCATCCTCTCCGAGGACGACCGGGTAGAGCTCCTCGAGGGATGGATCGTCCCGAAGATGGTTCACAACCCCCCCCACGACAACGCCGTCGAGCTCGCCGCCGATACGCTGCGCGTCCGCATCCCCGCAGGGTGGAGCGTGCGGGTGCAGTCGTCGATCCGCACCGCCGACAGCGAGCCGGAGCCCGACCTCGCAGTGGTGCGCGGCAGCGCGAGAAGCCGGTCCGGGCGGCACCCGACACCGGAAGAGATCGCGCTCGTCGTCGAGGTCGCCGACGCCTCGCTGGACCGCGATCGCCGGTCCAAGGCTCGCGTCTACGCCCGCGCCGGGATTGCGGTCTACTGGATCGTGAATCTGGTCGATCGACAGGTCGAGTCGCACGAGGACCCTTCCGGTCCGGCCCCTGAGCCGCATTACGGTCGCCGCGCCGTTCATCGGCCGGGCGAGCTGCTCGCGCTCCGCGTCGCCGAGTCGATCGCTTCGTTCGATCCTGCGGAACTTCTCCCCTGAACGTCGTCGTCTGCCGCCCCGCATCTCGTGCTCGTGGTCGACGCCCGCGCGAACCGACGCGGGCCACGGGGTGATATGCTCGTGGAGTGCTCCTGCACGACGCCCCGCTCACGTTTCGCGAGTTCATGACGCGCGAGGAGGTGCCGCTCGCCGTCGTTTTCCGTGAGGTCCTCGAATGGCTCGCGGGGCGTGCCGACGCCGTGCTCTTCGGCGCGCAGGCGATCAATGCCTGGGTCGACACGCCGCGCATGACCGAGGACGTGGACGTCGTGTCGACGCGCGCGGAGTCGCTCGCGGACGAGCTGCGCGCGCACCTCGGCAAGACCCTGCGTATCGCCGCGCGCGTCCGGGAGGTCGTTCCCGGTGGATTCCGCGTCTACCAGGCGCGCAAGCCGAAGAACCGCCACCTCGTCGACGTCCGTCAGGTCGATGTCCTGCCGGCATCCCGAAGGGTGCACGGGATCGCCGTGGCCACACCGGTCGAGCTGGCGGCAATGAAGGTAGTGAGCCTCGTCGCGCGAAGGGGCCGTCCCAAGGGAGACACCGATCGCGCCGATCTGCGCAGGCTCCTCGTCGCGCTTCCTGACCTCAAGGCGAAGGACGGCCCGGTCACCGAGCGCCTCCGCGCCCTGGGCGCCGGCGAGAAGGCCCTCCGCGCCTGGCAGGAGATCGTCCGCGAGCGCAGCGAGCCGGACCGGGACGACTACTGATCGCGCCTGCCTGAGAAGTCGTCGCGTGCCGCCCTGCACTTGGGTCCTGTGGAGAACGGCGAATAAGCCCTTGATCTCACCTTTTTTTTTGGTGGTCTACTTCCCCTTGCAGGGAGGGGAACCGAGGGTTGGGGAAGAGGGCTGCAAACGGTGACAGGGGCGTGGAGGGGCGAGTTCGGCCCAGGATCCTGCTACGCGCGCGGGGGCCGGCGGGCCTCCCACGTCCGCTCTTGCGCGCCATCGTCGAGCTCCTGCGGGCCGCACGGCCTCTTCTTGCGTCCACCGAAAACGCCGGAGAACTCGGTCACGGGGGTGGGCTCGACGAGGCGGTCGACGACTTCGAGCGCCGCACCATCGCGCGTGCGCTGCAGAGCGAGCGCTGGAACATCTCGGACGCGTCCGTGCGGCTCCGGGTGAGCCGGCAGGACCTTCAGAGGCGGATGAAGAGGCTCGAGATCCAGCGCCCCCCCGCGGAGACGGAGGAGGAACAATGAGCGGAGGTCGTGGCGTTCGTCGCGGCTCCTGCTACCGTGCAAGTGCCTTGCGCGCGATGTCCGCCACTGCAGGTGTGTGCCGTTCCCTGGGCGCCGGTCTCGCGCTTGTCCTCATAGGGTGCTCCGGCGACGTGCCGACCGCCGTCGACGGCGACGCGGGACCGGACGACCTCTGGGCCCCGGCCGCGCGCCGGCTCGGAATCTTCCTGGCCGAGGTGCACGAGGCCACCAGCGTCGAACTGGAGTCCATTCCGCACGAGTGGCAGAACCAAGATCTCTGCCGTGCCCTGGACGTCACGTTCGGAGACGAGCTGGAAGAGGTTCAAGACTCCGATGGCTGGGTCGAGGTCGGTGGTGCGTTTCGGTACCAGAACGGCCAGTGCAACAACTTGGACGAGACCGTGGTACGGGATGGTAGACCCGCGATCGTCCCGCAATCCTTCGCATTCTACGAGTACACGGTGGTGGATACCATGACCGGTGCCGTGTACCAGAGTTGCGGCGGGGCGAGCGCAGGATGCGAAACGGCGCTTGCCCGCTGGTTCGGCCCGCTCGTGCCCGACTCCGACGCCTGGGTGCTCGGGCACTTCGACTGGGCGGAGCGAGGTCGAATCAAGCTCCAGATCGCCCACGCCTTCAACGACGAACGCCAGGACGTTGGCCGCTGACCGCTCGGAAGACGGCCTTCAACGATCGAGCGTCGTGTCATACACGCGCGGCACCACGATGGACGGATGGAGCGAGTTCTTGAACACCAGCTCGTTCTCCGGCTCCGTCCAAGGGCGGATCGGATCAAAAGGATCCCTGACCCTGCCAGACCAGGGTTGCAGAAACTCTGTCAGCAGAGGATCGTCTGCATCGTCGCCGTAGACCCCGCCTGGATCCAGTCTCCATTCCTGACCCGCCTCCGTTTGCCACATGGCCCAGAGGCGATCGACGTTCGAGTGGAGCAGAAACACGAACGGATCCTCGAAGGACGAGTGCGTTGCGCCCAATGTTCCCCCAATGTAGTTGTGTGCGTTATCGTGGGCACTCCCGGTGTTGCGACCCTCGAGATTGACGCTGAAGACTGAGTACTGCACGCGTTCGCGATCAACCAAATGCGCCGTGCTTTCCAGGATTGTCCTGTCTGGAAACACCGGGGGAGCGCCCGGTCGGTTGCCATTGACGCCACCATTCACGTCTCGGGTCACCTCTAGCGGGGGGCGGGTCCAGGCAGAGGAAGCACTCCCGTCATTCCGGCTGCC